>ENA-ORXB01000563-ORXB01000563.1-sediment-metagenome-genome-assembly--contig:-NODE-563-length-67972-cov-5.741292_pt1 | contig 67972 bp, 51 predicted proteins | sample MGYA00237863_ERZ511475 | MGnify/ENA primary metagenome ERZ511475 (study PRJEB26305, sample SAMN06343858) | sediment metagenome | isolation source: hot spring sediment | place: Canada: British Columbia... | reverse complement strand
GCCACCCAAAACGGCGGCGCCATTACCAGCGGGGCGCCACTGACAGTGACCAACAGCACCTTCACCGGCAATTCTGCCCTTTCTGGCGGGGCGATTGAAAACCATGATTTCGCCTTTTTGATAATCGAAAATAGTGAGTTTTACAGCAACACAGTAACTTACAGCGGCGGCGGCATTGTTAACTATGAGGGTACGCTTGAGATCACTAACAGCCGATTTCGAGGGAATGCTGCGCAGGATGGCGGCGCTATCTCGAACCATGATAGCTTAACAATCACCGATACTGATTTTTCAGGAAATACAGCCACCGTTGAAGGGGGTGGAATCGCAAACACCAGCTCGGGCGTCACGACTGTGATAAGCAGCACCATCTCAGGAAACTCGGCTGAGGGCGTCTCCGGTGGATATGGCGGCGGCATCGAAAATTATGGCACGTTATTGGTAGAAAACAGCCGCTTCGTCGGCAATACCGCTCTTTATAACGGCGGCGCCATCGAATCCTGGGATGGCTCTCTCATCGTCACTAACACCACCTTCATCAGCAATAGCGCCTCTTCCGGTGGGGCTATCGTCAACAACTGGTTCAACACAATGACCGTTACCCTCAGCACCTTTCAGGAGAATTCATCTAACGACGGCGGCGGCATCTACAATGATAACAGCGGCACTCTGAACCTGGTCGAAAGTCGCTTTTACACCAACTCGATCAGAGCTTCGTAATAGTTTCAAACGCCTTTCGGCATCACTGCATGTGAAAGAAGGTTCTTGGTCTGTGGAATCTTTCCCCGCGCTTCGTTTCAAACGCCTTTCGGCATCACTGCATGTGAAAGAGCTGGCTCTCGCCGCCCTAGGAATCCTAGCATTTGCTCGAGGTACTTTCAAGCACCCCCCCAAAAAATTTTTCGATTTTTTTCCGACCCCCCCTTCGGAGGAAAGATCAGTAACGTATAGTGTTGTGGCGTAAGGGTTTGCGATTAATCAAGCACGTCTCCGCTAGTGGATTCGGATCAAGTGATTTATTTCCAACAATTTACGTCGAAATTGAGGTGAGGTCGAAGTTGCACGCGGAGGTGCTTGAATGGACGTTGGTTTGAATGATGTGGGCCAATTCCGCACAGGGAAGACGAGCGGCGAGCAGCGAGCAGTGGGGCGAATGGCGAATGGCGAATGGGGAGTGGGGAGTGGGGAGTGGGGAGTGGGGAGTGGGGAATGGTGGGAAGCGGCGAGCAGCGAGCGGCGAGCGGTGGAAAACAGCGAATGGCGAATGGCGAATGGGGGGAAGCGGCGGGGATGGTGGCCGGGGTGGGGAGCGGTGCTCTTGTCGAAGTGGAGCGCGGGGTTGTAAGTTGACGCAGGGAATGGCCGTGCGAAGGGAAGAGTGCATCCGAGTCGTTTAGCGCCCAAGGAAGGAGGCCGTATGAACGGGGCGATCCGGATCATCGGGGCGGTGGTGTTGGCCGGGTTGGTGGGAGTGGGTTCCGCGCCGGCGTGCTGGTATTACGGGTGGTGCGTGCCGGGGTGCCGGGTGGTTCCGGCGGTGCCGTGGGGATACGGGAGCGGTTGGGGGATGGGTGGCGTGCCGGGGGTGGTGTGGTCGAGTCCGGCGGTGTGGGGCGTGGTGCGTGGTCCGCAGGTGGAGGTGATTGTGCCGGGAGGCAAAGGGGTGTCGGGAGGCAAGGCGGGGGAGGCAGGGGCGAAGGCGGAGAAGGGGGGCGGTGGTGCGTCCGGGGGCGCGGGACGTGGAGCGGGCGGCGAGGAGGGGCGCAGCGGGAAGGGGGCAGCTCCGGTGGGGGCCGGGGCGCAGAGTGGCGGGGGTGCAGGCCCCGTGGCGCCGGCGAAGGGTTCGGAGGCGTTGCCGCCGCTGACGTTGCCGGCGGAGGCGGGGAGCCGGGAGCGGATTCCGCCGGCGGGTTTGCCGGTGCCGGTGCCGCCGAAGCGAGACGGGACGAGCGGTCCGGGGGGTAGCTCGGAGGCGTTGCCGCCGCTGACGTTGCCGCCGGAGATACCGCCGGTGGTGCCGCCGCTGCCGGGCGCGGGAGGAGGCGGGAGTTCGACCTCGCGGTATCGGGCGGAGGTGGCCGGGCCGGAGCGGAGAAGAGGCGGGGAGGGCCGAGAGGCGCTGCGGGTGAGTTATCGGGCGTGGTCGGGTGCGGGTGCGGTGGAGGGATACCGCCTGCTGCGGTTTTTGAATTACACGGAGGAAGCGGTGACGGTGGAGGTGGAAGGGCGGCAGGTGGTGGTGCCGGGGCGGAGTGCGTTGCCGGTGTGGGTGGGTCCGGTGGTGCGGTGGCGTGTGGCGGGGGAGGCGGAGCGGCAGTGGGTGTTGGCGGCGGAGGTGGGGGGCGTGGATGTGGTCATGGGGCGGGGCGAGGGCGGCGGCGATGGGAAGCGGTGACAGCGGGGAGGCAGTGAGCTGGCAGCCGGTGGTCGAGGTGCCGCGACTACCGGTGCGGCGGCGGGAGTCCCACAAGGGGGATTACGGGACGGTGGTGGTGGTGGGCGGCAGCCGGGGGATGGCGGGAGCGGCGGTGCTGGCGGGGCGGGCGGCGTTGCGCAGCGGGGCGGGGCTGGTGCGGGTGGCCTGCCCGGCGGACATTTGGGACGTGGTGGCGGGGGCATATCCGGCGTACACGACGTGGGGGATTCCGCTGAGCGCGGCGGGGACGTATGCGGAAGGGGCGGCGGAGGCGCTGGCGGCGGAATGCACGCGGGCGGATGCGGTGGCGATCGGTCCGGGGTTGGGGCGGCGGGCGGATACAGTGGCGTTGGTGCGGCGAGTGCTGGAGTTGTTGCCGGCGGAGCAGCCGGTGGTCATCGACGCGGATGGGTTGTATGCCCTGTCGCCGTATGCGGAGTGGGGGCTGCCGCCGGGGCGGAGCGTGGTGCTGACGCCGCATGCGGGGGAATTCGCCCGGCTGAGCGGCTGGACGGCGCCGGCGCACAATCAGGCAGTCCAGGATCAAGAGGCGGAGCGGCAGAGGCAGGCGGTGCGCTTTGCGCGGGAGCAGGGGGTGGTGCTGTTGCTCAAGGGGAGCGGGACGCTGGTGAGCGATGGTCGGCGGCTGTACCGCAACAGCACGGGCAATCCGGGGATGGCGACCGGGGGCAGCGGGGATGTGCTCACGGGGATGATCGCAGCGCTTTTGGCGCAGGGATGGGCGGGGTTTGAGGCCGCGGTGCTGGGAGCGTGGGTGCATGGGCGAGCGGGGGACCTGGCGGCGCGGCATCTCGGCTGGACGGCCCTGACGGCGGCGGACCTGCTCGATTACCTGCCCGCGGCGTGGAAGGAGCGGGAAACTTCCCCCTGGGCGGAAGGCACGTGACGGCAGGCACTTCACAGCGGGCGGTTGAGGGGGGCCGACTCCGGGGCGCGGGGGTTCAGGTGGCGGCGGACCAGGCCCTACTCGAAAGGCGGCTTTTCGGGTATTTTTCCGCAACATTGCACGGTCGGTATTTCTTCGTGAGCGGCACCCACCAGGCGAATGGTTTTGTTGGCCGAAAAATCTGACTTTTTTGCGATTGTTAAGACTTTTCGGCCTTGCTCGTTCCGGAATGGGAGTTAGGATGGAAGTTGGGTGGAAAAGTTTGGAGAGCAGCCCGCAGAGGGAAGATGGATGATGGACGGAAATCTTTCAACGGCGGTGTTGCAAGAGTATCTGTGCCGCTGGCGGGCTGGGGACACGGCGGCCCTCAACGAGCTGCTCCAGACGGTGTTCCGCCGGCTGCGATATTTGGCGGCGCATATGCTGCGGGGTTTTCCCAATCTGCGGCCTTATGCCGATTGCGATGATTTGCTGCAAGGAAGCATGCTGCGTTTTGTGCGGACGCTGCGGATCATCCAGCCGCGGACGACGCGGGACTTTTTCAATTTGGCGGCGGTGCACATGCGGCGGGAGCTGATGGACCTGGCACGGCGGGCCAAGCGGCGGATCGCGCCGTCCTCGTTGCACGCGGCCAGCGTGGAAGGGGAAAGTCAAGGGGAGCGGGTGAGGACGGACGTAATGGACTCCAGCTCTTGCCCGCAGAAGGTGGCCGATTTCGAGGTGTGGGTCCGCTTCCACGAGCTGGTGGACAATCTGCCGATTGAGGAGCGGGAGGTGGTGGGGCTGATCTTTTACCACGGCTGGAGGCAGCAGCAGATTGCCGAGCTGTTCAATGTGAGCGTGCGGACTGTTCGGCGGCGCTGGGAGACGGCCCGCCAGCGTCTCCGGGCCATGCTCCAGCAAGAATTCGACCGGTAAGCAGGAAAATTTCGACCTGCAAGAGCGGCGCTGTCATCGTCTTGTCCTGTCTCGGGGCGTACGGGGCTGGTGCGGTGGGTTCCTCTTTCAGGAAGAGCATCTCTGCAATAGCAGCGGCATGAAGGGGAGCGCGTCCGGCGGCAGCGGAGTGTTCCGAAGAGTGGGGCGAGGCGAACGGTACGTCGGGGTGCCAGCCGTGGGGCGGGGGTCGGCACTTCGGGGCCATTGCATCGCGGGGCCGGTTCGCTAGAGTTATCGTCAGAAGCGGCGGGAAGCCGGAAACCGATGAGGGCGCCAAGGTGCGACCGCCGTTGGGCGGCGGTCCGCGTGGGCGGATTCCCTGCGGCGGGGAGAGGTGGAGCGAGGCGAAGCGATGATTTTGCTCTGTCCGGGTTGCCGGGGTTTGGTGGAGCCGGCGGCGGAGGGAGGCAAGCTGCGCTGCCCGAAGTGCCAGCATGAGTTTGCCGCGCCCCAGCGTTATGAGCCAGAGGTGTTGCGCGGCGGGGTTGGGGGAATGGGGGCTAGCGGTGCGGCGACGGCCTCGGTGTCCGGGGTGCCTTCCGCGGCAGGAGGGGGGATGGTACCGCCGGTGGCGCCGCCGCCGATTGTGCCGCCGCCGGTGGCCTCAGGCCCTGCGGCGTCTGTCGCTGTCGGGAGTGGGACGATTGGGTCGGGCGCGGTGCCGCCGCCGGAGGTGCCGGCGGGTTACACGCGGTCGCTGACGCTGACGGTGGCGCCGGGGCTGCTGCGCTGGTGCCCGGCGGTGCTCTTGCCGCTCACATTGCTGTGCACCTTCTTCCCCTGGGTGGCGATGTCCATCGGCGGCTCGACGGTTTATGCCCAGGGTCCGTGGCGGGCGATCTTCGGCAGCGTCTATGCCAACGCGGAGCTGGTGCAAGTCAGCCGCTGGCCGGTGGAATGGGTCCAGCACGTCGGTTCGGATGCTGCCCTGGTGTTGCCCGCGGTGATTCTGCTGATTCTCGCGGTACTGGTCGCCTGGGCCGATCAGGGGCTGAGCACCGTCGATTTCCGCAAGGTCCCGCCCTTGGCGCGCTTTTGGCCCTGGCGGCGGAGCATTCTGCTGGCGGCCTCCGCGGCGGCTTTGGCCCTGTTTGTCCTCCAGACATGGCGCGGCTGGGGATTGGAGCGCGCCCTGCACCAGACAGTCAATGAGCGCTTCGCCCAGGAATGGAACGAAGCCCTGCCCAATCCCGTGCACCTGGCCCTGGTGGAGTATAAGATCGATCAGGAGTTACGGCGGTACAATTTGGAGCACACCTGGGCGCAGTGGCTCGGTTTGGCCAGCTTGGTGCTCTCCGTCCTGGCTTTAGCAGCGACCCTGGCCCTGGAGCGTCGCGGCCAACGTCCGCCTCCCCGCCTGGTGATCCAGTATTAGACCTCAGCCTGCCGCCGCCGAGCAGTAACACCCACCGCCAGGCGATTCCGTAGGCCTAGAGCTTCCTTTGTCCACCCGGCCTGGCTTGGTTTGTTTTCCCCCCTCAATCGACAGCGAAGCGGGCATCGTCGGACGCTCCGTACCCCGCGGCGCAAGGATGCCGGAGACTGCTTGCGGGAAGCGGCACGAGCCGTGTCGGAGTTCGGGGCGGACGAGGGAGAGCGATTTCCGTGGAGGGCAAGACCATGAGACGTTGGCTGTACGGCGTGGCGGTCCTGGTTCTGTCGGCTGGAGCCAGTCCAGCGCAGGAGGGGGCCGTTTCCCCCTGGTACCGGCTTTACGACGGCATCACGGCCTACATCGTCAACCCGCAGGGGAAGGAGTTTACGCTGGAGTGCCACATCAAGGACAGCAATTTTTTGGAGGTGGGTCCGCGGGAGGTGCTGGTCAAGGTGTACGATCCGCAGGGGAAGGCAGTGGTGCGGGAGGTGATTCCCGACGACGGCATCCCCGGTGGTGACACGGAGGTGGCAGCGGGAGGCTGGGACCATGTGGCGTGGCTCTTGGCGTACAGTTATCAGCGGGGCGCGACGCCGCTGGTGCGCTGGCGGCATTTTCACGAGCCGACGCGGTTGGCCGCCTTGCCTCAACGGAGCTTCCGCTATCGCGTTCACGGTCCGCCCGGCATTTACCGGTTGCTCCTCGTGGGCTGTCCGGATCATTTTGTGAGCTTCCGTTTGACGCCGGGGCTGGCCTACGGAGTGGCGGGGCACCCGTATTTCCTGGCCCTGGAACCGCGGCACCAGCGGCGGCACTTCCTCTACGTCCCGCGCGGCGCCACGGGAGTGAACATTGTGCTCTCCGATCTGGATTGGCCCAGTCCCGGCACCTTCACCTTACGGACGGCCCAGGGAGATGTGCTCTTTCGCGGAACAATTCAGGGTCTGATGACCACGGCCTCCGTGGCCTTCGCCGACCCCTCGAAAATGCAGGAGGCGATCCTGGAGTGGGAGTGCACCGAGCGGGACGCGGTGTACCTGGCCGATGTCAAATGGACCTTCCCGCAGCAAAAAGCGATCCGCTATCGCGGGACGTATGCGGTGGCGGCGGTCTGGTGTCCTGATGCGGACACGGCGCGGCAGATTCGCAACGGGGCGATCGAACACGGCGGGGAGGTGTTTTGGCAGCCGTTCCAGGTGCGTCTGCACGACTGGCTCCAGAAACTGCCGCAGAACGAGCGGAGCTATCCGCCGGAGGCGCTCAAGCCGCGGGATTTCCTGCCGGTCAACGGTCCCTATTACGCCTCGCCGCCCTGCGATCTCCTGTTGCACAGTTACCTGGAAAAGCCGGAGCGCCGCCTGCTTTTTGCCGCCATCGAGGACCTGGCGAAGGGGCTGCGCTCGATCGGGCCGAACGACCTGCCGAACGTCACCCTCGGTTACTTCGCCAACATGGCCTACGAGTTTGGCAATTACGCCTGGCTGAACTGGCGGCCGGCCTGGCTGCTCTTGCAGCGGAGCGAGGCGCCGGAAGAAGTCAAAAAGCTGGTGCACGAGGCGATGCTGACTTGCGGGGACCGTCTGGCGTTCTGCCGCACCTGGGAACGGGTCAACGGCAACGCTTTCGCGCAGATCGTCGCCGCCCTGGCCTATAGCAGCCGGGCCACGGGAGACCCGCTTCAGCAGGAGCTGTTCCGCACCTATTTGCAGCGCTTTGCCAATGGGGGCTGGGGGCCGCGGGTCGGGATCGGGCCGTCCGGCTTCTGCCAGGAAGGGTTCGGCTACGACCACCATTACGGCAGCTACATCCTGGCGACCTGGCCGGCGGTGCTGCGCGACCTCAAGGAACCGCTGATGCAACAGATCTATGACCGCATCCGCCTGGGGTACAGCTACACGATGAACGAAGAATCGGCGGCCAATCCCTGGAGTTCGCGAACGCAGTATCCGCCGCACCGGCCCATCGAGCGGGAGGGGGAGTTTGCCTGGAAGGGGCTGCCCGGTCCGGACTTCACCACAAGCGTCAACGGGGGGAACGAATGGTTCGCAGCGCGGCGCTCCCGCTATTACATCCTCACCTATCATGGCCGGTTGACGCCCAAATGGGCCGGCAATGCCTTCCTCGGCCAGATCGGCTACGGCGGCGGAGCGCTCTGCCAGTTCCACATTCCCGGCTACGGCACGGTGCTGGACTCCCGCCTGGCGGGGGACTACGGCCGGGGGATGCATCCGTCCCAGTGGCGGCAGTTCCACCTGCACACTCTGGCCGGGCAAATGGCCGATGGCCGACCGCTGGTGGCTGCCGACAGCGAACACCTCAACGCCCGGCTCCAGGGCCAGACCGTGCAAAGCAGCGGCGAAGTCCGCGACGCCCCGGTCCAGGTCTTCCGCCAGTACGAATACCAGCCCGACGCCGTCCAGTGCTCGGTCCGCCTCAGCGCCACGGAGTTCCGCCCCTTGCTCGACCTGTGGATTCCCCATCCGCAGCGCAGCCAGATCGCCGAGGCGTATGAGATCATCCCCTACCTGCCCCTCCAGGCGGCGAAGAAAGGGCAAAAGCCGAAGCCCACCCAGGTCACGGCAGAGGATGCCCAGGGGAAAGCCCTCGGCCCCGTCCCGACGGATCGGTCCCTGCTGGCCCGAAAGGTCCGCATCGACCGCGGCGGCTTTGGCGTCATCATCGAGCTGGATCGCGACCGCCCCGTCCGCCTCGGCCCCAATCACACCCTCTGGATCGTCCTGGCCGATCAACCCACCGAGCCGGACAAAATCGCCCTGACCTACCGCCTCGTCCCCTTCGTGCCGGAGTGAAGAGAGAGAAAGCCAGACGGCAGGCGACCCCGAAGAAGGCAGCTCCGTGGGAGCGGTTCCAGGGACCGGGATGGACCGGTGCGGCAGCGGTGCACCAGCCGCCGATGAAAGGGCAGGCTTCCGCCGCGGCTACTAGGATAAGGGATGAGGCCGGAGGAAGTGCGATGCGGATTGCCTACATCACCGCCGGTGCGGCGGGCATGTTCTGCGGCAGTTGCCTCAAGGATAACACGCTGGTCGCTGCCCTGCGGCAAGCCGGGCAGGAGGCCGTCCTGATTCCGACCTACACGCCGATCCGCACCGACGAGGCGGACGTGAGCCTGCCGCGGGTCTTTCTCGGCGGCATCAACGTTTATCTGGAGCAGAAGTTCGCTTTCTTCCGGCACACGCCCCGCTGGCTGGACCACCTCTTCAACCGTCGCTGGCTGCTCCGCTTGGCCTCCCGCTTCGCCGCCCGCACCCCGTACCGCGAACTCGGCGAGTTGACCGTGTCCATGCTCCGCGGGATGGACGGGAACCAGGCCAAGGAGATCGCCGAGTTAGCCCAGTGGCTGGCCGAGGAATGGCAGCCCGATGTCGTGGTGTTGACCAACGCCTTGCTCTCCGGCATCATCCCGGAAATCCAGCGGCGCACCGGCGCACCCGTGGTGGTCACCCTCCAGGGGGATGACATTTTCCTGGACGCCCTGCTGCCGGAGCACCGTCAGGAGTGCTTGCCGCTCATCCGATCCAACTGCGCCGAGGCGGCGGCGTTCATCGCTACCAGCCGCTATTACGCGGACTATATGGCGGAGTATCTCGGCCTGCCCCGTGCCAAGATCGCGGTGATCTATCCCGGCATTCAGGTGGCCGGATGCAGCGGAGCACGGCCCGCCCGGCGGGAACCCCCGTTGACCATCGGCTACTTCGCCCGCATCTGCCCGGAGAAAGGCTGGCATCACCTCGTCGAAGCCTACTGCCTGTTGCGGCGCAAGGGGCGGAACCTGCCGGCGCTGCGCTTGAAAGTCGGCGGCTATCTCGGAGCCGGGGACCGGGACTACTTCCAAGAGCAGATGGCCCGCTTGGAACAAGCCGGTTTGGCGGGGGAAGTCGAGCACGTGGAATGCCCGACCCATGCGGACAAGCTGCGCTTTTTGCAATCGCTGGACCTGTTCTGCGTGCCCACTGTCTATCGGGAGCCGAAGGGGCTGTATCTGCTGGAGGCCTGGGCCAACGGGGTGCCAGCGGTGCAGCCGGCGCATGGGGCCTTCCCAGAGTTGCTGGAGCGGAGCGGGGGCGGGGTCCTGGTCCCGCCGGGCCAACCGGAGGCCTTGGCCGACGCCCTGGCCGAGCTGATCCTTGACCCCGACCGTCGGCAGCGCCTGGGTCAAGCCGCCGCCGCCGCCGTGCAGGACGCCTTCACCGCGCAACGCATGGCCCAGGACACCCTCCAGTTGCTGGAACGTTGCCGCCGGGTTGCTACATTGCCATCATGAGCCGCACCTACACCACCCAACGGCGGGTCGAATTCGGCGATACCGACCTGGCCGGCATCATGCACTTTGCGAACTTCTTTCGCTTCATGGAATCCGCCGAGACGGAGTTCCTCCGCTCCCTGGGGCTGACGGTGAGCTGGCGGGATGCCGGCGGGCGCTGGGGCTTCCCCCGTGTCCAGGCGGCCTGCGAGTATTTCCAGCCGGCCCGCTTCGAGGACCTCTTGACCATCACCGTGACGGTGGAGAACGTCGGGCAGAAGTCGGTGCGTTACCGCTTCGACTTCACCAACGAGCAGGGGCAGACGATCGCCGTGGGACGGATCACCGCCGTCTTTTGCCGGGCGATGGGGCCGGACCGCCTGGAAGCGGTCGAGATTCCCCCGGAGGTCCGCCAGCGCTTGCAAGGCGAAGAGACGCCGGACTTGTCCCACATCCCCCCCGTGCCAGAGGTGCCGTGAACGAGCCGCTGCCTTACCTGACCCGGATGAATCTGGTCCTGCTCGCCGGGCTGGAACGCTGGCCGACAGCGGTCCTGGAGCCGCACCGCCGCTTCCTTTTGGCCCAGCAACAAGCCGATGGCGGCTTCCGCGGCCGCGCCCCCGGCTCGGACTTGTATTACACCAGTTTCGCCTTGCGCGCCCTGGCCGTGCTGCAAAGTCTGGAGCTGGAGGCGGGCCAGCGCGCCGCCGCCTACTTACGCCAGCGCCTCGCCGGCAGCACGCAGGTGGTCGATTTCTTCGCCTGGCTGCTCAGTGCCGCCCTGGTGCAGTTGTGCGGCTGCGATCTATGGTCCGACGCCCCGCCGGACTGGCGCCAACGCCTGGCCGACCTCTTCGAGCGCTTCCGCAGCGCGGACGGCGGCTACGGCAAGACCCCTGCCGCTCCCCGCGGCAGCACCTACATCAGCTTCCTCGTCTGCCTGGCGGCGGAATTGCTCGGCCTGGACCTGCCGGAAAAGACGCGCTTGCAGGAGTTCATCCTCTCCCAGCGGCGAGAAGACGGCGGCTTCGTCGAAGTTTCGGCCCAGCGCCGCAGCAGCACCAATCCCACCGCAGCCGCCCTGGGCGTGCTCCAACTGCTCGGCGGCCTCGATGCCCCCCTCGCCGCTGCCGCCGCCGACTTCCTCACGGCCATGCTCGCCCCCCTCGACGGCGGCCTGCGCGCCAATCCCCGCATCCCCCTGGCGGACCTCCTCTCCACCTTCACCGGCGCCTGGACCCTCGTCAGCCTCGGAGCGGCCGACCGCCTCCCCTGGAAACAACTCCGCGACTTCGCCCTGGCCTGTGCTGACCCCCACGGCGGTTTCCGCGGCGGACTCTGGGATGAACAGCCCGATGTCGAGTACACCTTCTACGGCCTTGGCGTACTCGCCCTCGCCGCCCAGCAGGACCCCGCCCTGACCCAGCACATCCCTCCCGACCCCAGCGGCTAGGTCCCCGGACCCGTCCCGCCGCCCCGCCGTTCTGGACACGCCGCTGTCACCCAACCACGAGGTACCCCTGACCGGAAATCGCCGAGGATCGCGCAATGGCTTTGATCGTCGAAAACCTGAGCAAAGAGTATCCCACCCGCAGCGGTCCCCTCACGGTGCTGCGCGAGATTTCCTTCACCTTGCTGCCGGGGGAATCTCTGGCCATCATGGGGCCGTCCGGTTCGGGCAAAAGCACGCTCCTGCACATCCTCGGCACCCTGGACACGCCCAGCGCGGGCCGCGTCACCCTCGAAGGGGTCGATCCTTTCCGCCTGCGGGAACGGGAACTAGCCGCCTTCCGCAATCGCCGCATCGGCTTCGTCTTCCAGGACCATCACTTGCTGCCCCAGTGCAACGTGCTGGAAAATGTGCTCATCCCCACTCTGGTCAGCGGGCGGCCCGCCGCGGAAGTGGAACGGCGGGCGCGGCAGCTCCTGGAACGCGTCGGGCTAGGGCATCGGCTGGACCACCGGCCCGCGGAGCTTTCCGGCGGCGAACGCCAACGCGTCGCCCTGGCCCGTGCCCTCATCTTGCAGCCGCTCCTCGTCCTCGCCGATGAACCGACGGGCAACCTCGACGCCGACAGTGCCGCCGTCGTCGCCGACTTGCTCGAAGAACTGCACCGCCAGGAGCGGAACATCCTGATTGTGGTGACCCACAGCGTCGAATTGGCCCGCCGCTTTCCCCGCCGCGCCGACCTCCGCTCCGCCCGCCTGCACTTCCACGCCGAGCCTACCACCCCCTTCAGCAGTCCCGCCCCCCCTGCTTCCTGAATCGGCTCGATCATCCGCTGCGGAAATGACGCCAAGCCAGCGGAGGGGTGAAACCCAGAAAGCCAACGGCTTGGGGAATGACAGGATGCTGCCACTTCCTCGAGCCGTCCGCCAGCGAGGAGGTGACTGTCGGCCGCCTGCGGACAATTTTCCCCTTCCTCCCCGCCGCTGCTGCTTCCCGGCCGGGTCGTACCTCCGTCGGAATCGCCAGAACGGCTGTTGGGGAACGCCCCGCGTCGGGTTGGGGGGGCCATGCTACTCGGCTCCTCAGCTTATCACCGAGAAAGCTTTCATCGATCACCGGCTTATCATCGAGAAAGTGATCAGTGTATGATCCTACAGCCCGGCAAGGCTTTTCGCAGTTCCCGAACCCCTGCATCCGTGACACGGGTGTCGTACAGGTTCAGCCGTTGCAGGTTTTGAAGTTGGGTCAGGTGTTTGAGTCCGGCATCGGTGATTTGGGTGCGGCTCAAGTTCAGCTCTTGCAGGTTTTGGAGTTGTTTCAGGTGGGGGAGTGCAGCGTCGGTGATCTTGGTGCCGCTCAGGTTCAGCTCTTGCAGGTTTTGGAGTTGTGCTAGTTCCTTGAGTGCGGCGTCAGTGATCGTCCAACCGGAAAGATCAAGATGGGTGGGTGGTCGGATGGCTGCCAGGTAGTGTTTCAATCCGAGGTCTGTCCGTGCCTGGTTCGGGATGCTCAATTGCCGCAGGTTCATGCTAGCGAGTTCCTTCACTCCCGCGTCGGTGATCGGGGTGCCGCTCAGGTCCAGCGTTTGCAGGTTTTGGAGTTTAGCCAGGTGTGGCAGTCCCGCGTCGGTAATCGGGGTGTAGCCTAGGTTCAGCTCTTGCAGATTATGGAGTTGGGCTAGTTCCTTGAGTGCGGTGTCAGTGATCGTCCAACGGGAAAGATCAAGATAGGTGGGTGGTCGGATGGCTGCCAGGTAGTGTTTCAATCCGAGGTCTGTCTGTGCCTGGTTCGGGATGCTCAATTGCCACAGGTTCATGCCAGCGAGTTCCTTCAGTCCCGCCTCGGTGATCTTGGTGCCGCTCAGGTACAGCGTTTGCAGGTTTTGGAGTTTAGCCAGGTGTTTGAGTCCGGCGTCGGTGATCGGGGTGTCCCACAGGTTCAGCCGTTGCAGGTTTTGAAGTTGGGCTAGGTGTTTGAGTCCGGCGTCGGTGATCGGGGTGTCGCCTAGGCTCAGCGCTTGCAGGTTATGGAGTTGGGCTAGGTGTTGGAGTCCGGCATCGGTAATTTGGGTGCGGTTCAGGTACAGCGCTTGCAGGTTTTGGAGTGGGATCAGGTGTTTGAGTCCGGTGTCGGTGATCTTGGTGTCGAACAGGTACAGCGTGCGCAGGTTTTGGAGTTTAGCCACGTGGGAGAGTGCGGCGTCGGTGATTTTGGTTCCGCCCAGGTCCAGCGTTTGCAGGTTTTGGAGGTTGGCCAGGTGTTGGAGTCCGGCGTCGGTGATTGGGGTCGAGCTCAGGCTCAGCGTTTGCAGGTTTTGGAGGTGTACTAGTTCTTTGAGTCCGGCGTTAGTGATCTGGGTCAAGCTCAGGCTCAGCCATTGCAGGTTTTGGAGTTGGGTCAGTTCTTTGAGTCCAGCGTCCGTGATTTTGGTTCCGATCAGGCCCAGCGCTTGCAGGTTTTTGAGTTGGGCTAAATGTGGGAGTCCCGCGTCGGTGATCTCGGTGTCGCTCAGGTTCAGCATGTGCAGGTTGCTCAGTGTAGCCACCTCCTTCAAACCCGCGTCCGTGATTGTGGTGTCGCTCAGGTCCAAACCAAAGGGTACGCCGGGATCGGGGAGCTTTTCGATCACACCCTCCCCTGGCCACATTCGATACCGAAAACCGGGCAGGTCCCCCGCCTTGGCTACACTTTCCCCCCCAAACGAAATGAATCCATATAACTCAATGAATTCATCTTGCCCGATGTGGAGCCAGCCTACCTCGGCACCCGCCGCACGCCAGCGCTGGACTACCTCCTCCGGCAACCGACGGAGTTTGGCCTTACCCCCTGGCTCGTCGGGTTGCCCCCAATTTGATCCCACGTTCAGCAGGAAAGCCCCGACCAGACCGAACCACGCCCCCGCCAGAGGAAGTCGCCGCTGCATGACTGACCTCCCCCAAGACTTGAGTGTGCGATGGAATTGACCCCTTCAGTGTAACCCTCCGCCATCCCTCATCCCAAGCGAAAACGCGAAAGCGGCATGGTGGGAATCCGCGACGCGCGGGGCGAAGGGAAGCGTCGGGGGCAGAGGGGGAGGAAAGTGGCCGAGGGCGTTGGGCGGAGGAAAGGCGGCCAGGGGGTTGGCAGAGGGGGGGGTTACTTCCGGGCGCGGAGGTCGTAGCAGGCGAGTTTGTCCTGGTCGCGGAGGTAGAGCCGACCGTTGGCGATGACGGGGTGTGCCCAGCATTCGCGACCGCTGCGGTTGGTTTCCTGGAAGGCGCCGGCCAGGGTGAGGCCGTCCGGCGTCGCCTGGAGCAGGGCCACCACGCCGTTCTGGTAGCGGAAGTAGAGCATCCCCTCCGCGGCGATGACCGCTGCCGAGCCGCCCCCGCCCGCCGGATTGCGGCTTTCCTTCCAGACGATCTCGCCCGTGCGGAAGTCGACGCAGGCCGGCAAGCCGTTGTTGTGGCCGTGGCCGAGATAGAGATAATCCCCGACCAGGACCATGCCGCCGTGGTGGTTCTGCAACTCCCGGCCCGGATGGCGTTTGACTTCCTCGACTTGGACTTGCCCCGGTCCCGTGACGCGCAGGCGGAGCAGGGCGGCGCCGCTGTCGTAGCCGGTGGAGCAGAACAGGTAGGGGCTGCGGGCGACGACCGTGGGGATGTTGGCCGTGCCGTTGCTGACGCGGGTGTACTGCCAGAGGAGCTTGCCGCTCTGGGCATCGACGCCCACGACGCCGCCGCTGGGTCCCAGATGGGTGACGTACAGGCTCACGCCGTCCACCGTGACTTTGATCGGCGAGGCATAACCGGCGCCGCCGCAGCGGGGGATGGCGCACTTCCAGATGACCGCCCCGGTGTCCTTGTTCAAAGCGACCAGGGCCGCCTCGTCCCCTCCCGGCGTGCAGATGAGCTTGTCCCCGTCCACCAGCGGCGATTCGCTATAGCCCCACCCGGACATCATCCGCCCGCCGAAATCCTTGCCGTAGTTCTTCCGCCAGAGGACGCGGCCCGTGCGGGCATCGACACAGGCCAGGTCGCCGTCGCGGGTGAGGGCATAGACTTTACCCTGGTGGACGACGGGGGTGCTATTCGGTTCGCCGCGCTGCTCGGAGTAGGGGGTGGACCAGAGCAATTCGCCGGTCTTTTCCTGCCGCGCCCAGAGGTGATTGCGCCCCTGAAGGAGGCCCGTGCCGTAGATCACGCCCCCGCTGACGGCGACCGAGGAGAAGCCGTTGCCGCAGCCTTTGACCGTCCACAAAAGCGGCGGGCCGCCCTTGGGCCAGCTTTTGAGTAAGCCGGTTTCACGGGAGACGCCGTCCCGCTCCGGACCGCGCCATTGCGGCCAATCCGCCGCCCCCACCAGCCCAGACAGCAGCACCACAACACCCCCGCTTGCGAGCCACCGCTTCCGGTTCATGATGCAGCCCTCCTACTCGGAGAATCTTCGATTCTGGTGAACCGTTCGACCGCGCAGGCTGGGACCGTCCCCGCGGCAGCTTCCGGCAGCGTGGCGCTTCCCCCCCGCCTCACGGCTTGACGTTATAGCAATATAGCATGTTCTGATCCCGGATATAGAGTCGGCCGTTGGCAATGACGGGGTGCGGCCAGCTCTGGGAATAGCGCTTGTTATCCGGCGGGGGCAGGCGGAAGGTCGAGACGACTTTCAGCTCCTGGGGCGAAGGTTCGATCAGGACCATCACGCCGTTCTGGTAGCGGAAGTAGAGTCGGCCATCGGCGTAGAGGACCGCCGCCGAACCTTGTCCGCCGCCGACCGCCTTGGCGTTGCGCTCCGGCCCCCACCTGATCTCCCCCGTGGCGAACTCCACGCACACCGGATGCCCCTGGTTCTGGCCGTGGCCAAAGTAGAGGTAGCCATCGACCAGGACCATGCCGCCGTGGTGATTGTTCAGCTCGGAGACTTTGTAGCTTTTGAGTTCTTTGACCTCGAAGGTGCCGTCGGCTTTGGGCACGAGTTGGAGCAGGGCCGCCCCGCCGCTGTAGCTGCACGACACCCAGACTTTATCGCCGGAGATGACGGGCATAGGAATCTGGGCCACGCCGCCGGTCGCCGCTTGACCCCGATATTGCCAGAGCAGCTTGCCTGTCTCGGCGTGGACGCCGATCAGCCCGCCGCTGCTGCCCGTCAGCACCACGTACATCGGCACGTTGGCGATCACCGCCTTGACCGGGGAGGAATACCCCTGCCCACCGCCGACATTCCCCGCCGCGCAGCGCCAGATTTCCTTCCCCGTGTCCGCATCCCAGGCCACCATCGTGGCCTTCGCTCCCCCCGGCGTGCCGATGACCTTGTTCCCGTCCACCAGCACCGATTCGGTGTACGCCCACGTCGGCACCCGCCCGCCGTAGTCCTTGACGTAGCTCTTCGTCCACAGCAGCTTGCCATCGCTGGTCTGGACGCAGGCCAGGGTGCCATCGCCGCTGACGACATAGGCCTTCCCCCTGGCCACCGTCGGCGTACTCGCCGGCCCGTTCGTCTGGTTCTTGTAAGCCTGACCGGTCGAGGGCGGGTCCGCAAACGGCGTGAACCAGAGTTCCTTACCGTCGGCTTCGTTCAAGGCCCAGATGCCGTCCTTGCCGTCACGTAGGCCGATGCCGAAAATCTTCCCCTCCGCGATCGACGGTGCTCCCCAACCCGCCCCGCGGTTGCTCACCTTCCACAAAAGCGGCGGACCCGATGCCGGCCAGCTCCGAAGCAAGCCCGTCTCGGTGCAGGAGCCGTCCCGCTTCGGACCGCGGAACTCCGGCCAGTCGGCAGCACGGACCAGCCCCGCGCCCAGGATCAAACCCGCAGCCAACCACCCCCGTGTGCGCAACACCCCTCGTGCGTTCATACGGCAGCTTCTCCCTGACACTCCTGAACCAATTCTCGTGGGAACGACGCCTCTCGGAAAACACGTTTTCCCCGTCAGCGACCGCAGCTCAGGCCCGGTGGGAAAACCGCTTGTCCCGTGACGTTGGGAGTAAGGGACGGACCAACTCGGTCCGTAAGCGAACAGGCCGCAATCGGCCGGCGGGCGGGAAACTCGGTCTCCGAGGCAGGCGGACTAGGGATGATCTAGCACCCCCCGCCGCAAGAGCAAGCGGGAAAATGGCAAAAATGCCGCCCTGGGGAAACGTCGAGAAAAGGAACCTGGGCAACGTGGAGCCTGCGGCAGGTCAGCCCGGAGCGAGTCGAGGCGGGCGGGGAAGGATGGGGAGCAGTCGGGGTGGTCAACGGCAGCGGTAGAAACCCCCGACAAAGACGATCGGCGGCCGAGGTGGCGGGACATACACCGGGCGGACGATGACCGGAGCGGCCACCACCGGCGGCGGCACCCACCACGGCGACCACGGCGACTCGTAAATGATCGTCGTACTGCTCGACGAACGCAGCCCCGACGACGGCAGCACCGGCGGACGCGACTGCATCTCCGCGATCACCCGCGGCGACACCCCGTTGGCCTTGAGCCAATCCAAATCGGAGGTCGTCAATTGGAAGGTGCTCCCCGTCGCTCGGATCTGATTGATGATAACCTGTTCATCATGTCCCTGTTGTGTCAAGTGGACGATGTCCGTCAGGCCCAGCTTTTGGGGTGCGCTGACCGCCGTGCTTGCGGCCTGTTGCAGGGCGAGTTGTTCCCGCCGTTCTTCCTTGTCTGCCTCGTTACCGAGGAGGCCGCCGATTCCCGCTCCGGCCAAGCCTCCGATCAGCGCTCCGGTGCGCGGGTTGCCCGTGGCTGCTCCTACGCCCAATCCCGCGGCGGTTCCCAGCGCCCCGCCGATGGCCGCCCCGGTCTGCGCTTGGTTCATGTGTGCACAGCCGCTGACCCCCGCCAGGAGGCTGGCGATCAGTACCCACGCGAACCCGAGTCGTGCTTTCATACCCCTTATCCCCCTCACTCGGTCTTCGACCGACCCCGGCGTATAGCTCCCGGCCTCCCGCTTGTCAAGAGCACTCCACCACCTTGGCCGCTCGGGGTGTAACTAGATTTTCTGGGGGTGGGGGCTGAACCCGCGAGGTGTTTCCCCAGACTAGCAGAGCTGCCCGGCAGAGAACTCCCAGAGAATTTGGTTGCACCCGCCGCTCGGGGTGCAGCCAGATTTTCTGGGGGGCTGAAGAGGGGCGGGGGGCTTCGGCTTGACGGGGAAGGCGGAGGTGCTATGGGAGGGGAATTGCTCCCGAAGCTGGGACGAGCCGGTTCCAGAGAAGGGGTGGGACGTTCTGGGGACAGAGGAGAAGCGGAAACTTTGCCGAAGGGTTGTCATCATGCGCGGCGCGGATGGGCGAAGAGGGCGGAACGGAGCGCGGAGAGGGGCCGGCTTTGGGGCGCGGTTGGGGCTGCGTTTCGGCCAAGTGCTGGTGCTGATCGCCGGGTGGGGACTGGGGGGAATTGCCGAAGCGCAGTCGGGGAGTTCGACCTCTGCGGGCGCTTCGCCTTCGGGGTCCGCCGGCGATAGTCCAGTCGGTTCTCCGAGCAACAGTTTGGGGAGCGGGAGCCTGCCGAAGCCGCCGTATTTGGCGGTGGTGACGGCGCCGCAAGTCACGCTGCGGGCTGGGCCGAGCGATCAATTCCCGGACACGGGCACCTTGCAAGCGGGGATGCTCGTGTGGGTGGATCATGAGGAAGGGAACGGCTGGCTGGCGGTGCAGGACCCGCCGCAAACTTTGCGGTGCATCAGTTGGGTGCCGATGCAGTTCATCAATTTCGATAAGTCCCGTCCGATTCCGCAGAATGTGGTGGTGGATGAAGCGGGGGCGCCGTTGCGTCCGGGCAAAATTGGCCTGGCGGAACCCTTGCCAGTCCAGCGGACGCGTGTGCCGGGGGGGACGATTCTGCTGGTCATTGGTCCGCCGGTGCAGCGGGAAGGGAAGACGTGGTATCCGGTGGCGGCTCCGCCGGGAGATTTTCGCTACCTTCCCAAGCAGGCGGTGCAGGCGCAGCGGGGCGGGGCGTGGCATTACCAGGTGCGGGAACCGGCCCCAGGGGCGGCACCGGGGTCTTCCGAGTCCTCCGCGACTCTCGGTTCTGCCATAGCGGGGGGCAGCAGCGGCGTTAGCCGTCCGGCGCCAACGTCCAGCCCCTTGGTGCAGCATCCTCTCTGGCAGCAGGCGGAAGCGGCGGAGCAGGCCGGGCGCTTCGAGGAAGCCGAGCGGCTCTTTTTCGAGTTGGCCCGCATCCTGAACGAACAAGGGAAGCAGCACGATCTGGCCAATCTATGCTACACGCGGATTCACGCGTTGCGGGAGAAGCGTCGGCAAGGGCAGGGGGTCTCGCCTGGGCCATCGGGGTCGCTCCCGGCGTCTGCGAGCGGCTCTTCCGCACCAACTCGGCTCCTGCCGCCGGAGACGCTGCCGGCCTCCGCTTCAATGCCTTCGAGCACCCACCTGCCCGCGCAGTCGGCCTCTGCCCGCTGGTACGGTCCTGGCCGGCTCGTGCGCTGCGCCATTGCCCTCGATGGTCGAAAAACCTACGCCCTGGAAGCCCATCCCGGCGTGCCCCTCGTCTATGTCGTGCCCGGAGCGGCGGGGGACCTGGAGCGTTACGTCAACACCGTCGTGCAAGTCTATGGCACGGCGCAGAATCGCCGCGGCTTGTCCTACCCCTACGTGGCGGCAGCGGCGGTTTCCCCCGCACCACGCTGACATGGCACCATCAGTAGGAAACGGCGAAGCAACACTTCGGGTGCAAGCGGAGCAGCGGGGCACCTGACGGAGCCAGCGGGGCGTCTCCCAATGGACTTGCGCTCGCCTTCCTTCGGAGTCGGCGGGCCAAAAAAAGACGACGGCCTCGCAGCGGAGGCCGCCCCTTCGGTGAGATGTGCTTGCGAATCTAGGGGGTTGATCAGTTCTCGATGGAGCTGCGGAAACCGGTGGGCACTTGCCCCGTTTTGCCTTCGGTTCCCGGTTCAGTGATTGAGCATGAACTCATTGCTGTTGAGCAAGGCCCAGAAGACGTCCTGGTAGAAGGCGACATCGTTAGGCATGGCGCCGGGGACGAGGGCGAGGTTCCCCTTGCCGGTCTTGGTGCCGCCTTTGGGTCGAGCGGAGGCGGAGCTGGACGGGGCTAAGGGGTTGGACAGGTCGATGACCGCTCGGCCATTGCGGACTTCCTCGAGGCGAGCGATTTCCTGGGCCGTGGGATGGCGATTGACGGTCATGAGGAACAGCTCATCGTAGATGGCGCGGGGGGAAGCGACGCCTTTGGCGGTATGGCGGCGAACGACGTCGGCCACGACTCCGGTGCCTGGTCCGCCGCGGGAGGTGCCGATCTCCGCGTTGAGTTCCTGGCCGTTCATCATGAGCAGAGCCTGGATGACGGTGCCGTTGAAGTTCACCTCGTTGCCTTCATCATCGCCGAAGTTGACGGTGAGGCGTTGGAGCCAGCGGTCTTTGAGGATGCGGAATTGTTCGCCGCGACGGGCTTCGGCACGGGTGGCAATGGCCAGGGACTCGAAGAGCACCTCCGGGGACATGGCCTTGAGCGGCATGCGGGCGAAGTAGGGATCATACTTCGGGTCGATGTAGGCTTTGTTGGCGACGTGGCTGAGGTTATACACATGGCTGGTGCAGATCCACTCCAGCAGTTTCTTGGGGTCGTAGCCGTAGCGCTTGAATTCGGCGGCGAGGTAGTCGAGCAGTTCGGGATGGACGATTTCGTTGCCGCTGTGGAAGTTGTCGACGGCGGGGTCTTGGGTCAGGCCGCGGCCGAAGAGATGGCCCCACATGCGGTTGACGAAGGCGCGGGCGAAGTTGTCATGCTCGATGACCCACTGGGCGAGGATTTCCCGGCGGGTCTTGCCGCGGAGAGTCGGGGGCAGCTCGGCGGTGGGCGCCAGCCGCTTGGTCGGCGGTTCCTCGTTGGCAAATTGGGCCAGGTCGCGCAGCATCGTCGGGAAGGTTGCCCGCTTCTGACCATCCCGCCGCTCGTAAAACACCATGCCGTTGACGTTCCAATCGGGGTGATCGGTCACCTCGATCGGCGGCGGCGTATTCTGGCCCAGGTTCATCGGATTGGTCGTGCCGCTGCGGTCGGTCTGCCGGAAGAAGGCGTTCACGCCCCAGAAGTCCGTCTGCACATACTCCTTGTGATGGGGGTGGTCATGGCACTGCATGCACTGGCTCTGAATGCCCAGGAACAGCCGAGTGACCCGCGAGGTGATCGGCACGGCATCGAAGCGGCCCTCCTTGGAGTAATCCGTAGTCCGGCGGTTGTTCTCATCCACGATGGGATCGCCGAGGTGGCGGGCGATGAATACCACCGCGCCGTTGTCGTTGGATTTCCCCTTAGCGGTGATCAGGTCGTACACGATCCGGTCCCAGGGTTTGCCTTCGGGGTATTGTGAGGAGCTGGCGAATTGCTGGGTGAGCCAGAAGCGGAGCTGTTCGCGGTAGATACGGTGGACGTTGCTGCGGGTGAGCAGCCAGGTGGTCCACAGCTCGGCGAAGTTTTCGGCATAGGCGTTGTTGTAGTCGATGGGTACGGGCAGGCCGGCGATGCTGGCGACAGGTTTGCCATCGCGTCCGCGAGGCACGTACTTGTCGTCGTAGAGAAGCCGATGCACGAGCTTGACCCGTTTGTTGGGGCTGGTATCCCGCTCGAAGTCGATGATCTCTTCCGGCGTGGGAATGCGGCCGATCAGGTCGATGAAGACCCGGCGCATGAACTCCAGGTCGGTCGCCAATTCTGCCGGTTTGGCAATACCCGCTTCCTGCCACTTGGCGGCGATCAACTCGTTGATCTTCTGGGTTTGTGGTGAGACGCCGGGGATGGGACCGGGCTTTTCCTGGGCCGGCACCAGGTGGAAGACCACAAGCAGCGTGCCGAGAGCCAGTCCACCAGCGACAGTCGGCGTGCGGATCATAAGTCAGCCCTCTCGATTTAGCGGTCTCGATGCTGGAATCCACCGGGCGGCTCGCCAGCGGACCGCTGGAAATTCCCCTGCCTGAAACCACCCAGGGATAGTCTAGTACATCGGGGCCGGGAGTGTTCCCGCGATTCGCAATCTTCCCCCTGCGGAGAATCCGGCTATAGGTAAGACACAGATGCGCCGGGCGAAGTTCCGGAATTCCTCAATCCCTCAGCGGCGGTAGAGCGGAGATGGTGTGGGAATGCGATTGGCGGCGGGTGGCGGAGTACATCCGCCGGGCGGAGACGGAAGAGCTGCTCGACCGTGTGACGGTGTACCGGGCGGGGATGGAGCCAGCCGCGGTGGACCTCATGGAGCACGAGTTGGACCGGCGGGGCATCAGCCGGGAGGCGATTGCGGAGCACGCCGCGGAGCGCCGCCGCCATGCCATTCTCCTGCCGGACGGCTGCGCCTTGCCGTGCCATTTCTGCTGGCGGCCCGCTGTGAGCCGGGCGTGGGGCTGGTACAAACTCTGGGGCTGGATTCCCATTTTCCCCCGCCTCTTCGCCCGCTGCGAAATCCACGGGGGTCGGCCCGATGCCCCCGCCGAGGCAGAACAGGACACGGACGGCTTCCCACCGCCAGAGTAAATCCCGGCCTGCCCCCACGTCCAGGGACTGCTGCTCTTCGCAACGGTTAGCAGCCCGCTAGCAACTGGCGGACCTGCTCCTCCGTGACGCGGTGGAAGGGGATGCCGAGCTTCTGGCTCACCCAGCTCTGGAGCGCCGGATGATAGTCCGGAAAGGTGCTCCGGGCGAGCAAGGCCTTCATGCGGCGGTCCCGATTCGCCCGTTCCTTGCGCTTGCGGTGGCCGTTGGCAATGCGCGACAAGGCCATGTTGTCCCGCATCCGGTCCATCCGCCGCCGTGTGGACATGCGCACAGCCATAGCTGTGATCTCCTCTGTTGTCTTCCGCGGAGGTATTTTCCGGTCTGCAAGCAGGACTCCGTGAGCCTGCAAGAGTGATAAGTTTAGCAACGGCAGGGTCCCGCGGAAAGGCGGCGGCCCGCGGCGCGCCCACGGCCTCTCGAAGTCTTCGGGCAGGAGAAACCCATCGGCATCTCCGAGGGAAACCCATCGGCATCTCCGAAGACCCGCCGGCGTCCCAGAGATTCCGATCGAGGCTCAGATGGTGTAATCCGGCTCGAAGACTTTGGCGGCCTTGGGGGTGACGAAGACGGTTTCGCCGGGCTTCAACGCTAGGGCGCGGTATCGTTCCGGGGTCAGATCGACGTTGAGCATCAGGCCGAAGTCTTCAGCGAGGACGCGGACTTTGACGATGGAACCGGCGGGGTTGAGGTGGACGATCTTGCCGGTGAGGCAGTTGCTGCTGTCGGGATTGCGGGAGATGTCGAGTTCGTGGGGGCGGATGTAGGCGTCGATGCGGCCGTTTTCCCCCGTGCCGAAGACGCGGGCCGGGACTTCGACCGTGCCGGTTTCCCCCAGGAGGGCTTTGCCGCCTTCGACCCGCACAGGGAGCTTGTTGACGTTGCCCAGGAAATCCATGACGAAGGCCGTGGCGGGATGCTCGAAGACTTCCAGCGGCGTCCCTTCCTGTTCGATGCGCCCGTGGTTCATGACGACCACGCGGTCGGCCACCTCGAAGGCTTCCTCCTGATCGTGGGTCACGAAGATGCTGGTGACGTGGAACTCGTCATGGAAGCGGCGCAGCCACAGACGCAGCTCAGCACGGACCTTGGCATCGAGCGCTCCGAACGGCTCGTCGAGCAGCAGCACTTTGGGGTCGGGGGCCAAAGCCCGGATTAGGGCGATGCGCTGTTTTTGCCCACCGGACAGCTCGCTGGGATAGTGCTGGGCCTTTTCCTCCAGGCGGACCAGACGAAGCAGCTCCATGACCCGCTCGCGCACCTGCCGCTCCGGCACCTTGCGCACCCGCAGGCCAAACGCCACGTTGTCATAGACCGTCATGTGCCGGAACAGAGCGTAATGCTGGAAGACGAAGCCGACGTTGCGGTCGCGGGCCGAGCGGCGGGTGATCTCGTCATCGTGATAATAGACCGCGCCGCTGTCCGGCACTTCTAGCCCGGCGATGATCCGCAGCAGGGTCGTCTTGCCCGAACCGGACGGTCCCAGCAGGGCCACCAACTGTCCGGTGGGGCAGACCAGCGACACATTGTCCAAGGCGACGAATGTGCCGAAACGCTTGGTCAGATTCTGCACGCTAATCGACATACCTGCGCATCCGCAACCGTTGCTCTTGTCCTAGGGGGAAGGACGGTCCGGGGCATCCGGGAAGGCTGCGCTTGGGGCGGCTCGGGGGCCATTGGCGGCAGCCGAGGGGTCGGTTGGCTCCTCCAGGTCGGTTGGCTCCCGCGGCAAGTCCGGGGCTTCGCGCTGCGCTGGGGGCAGGCGCCGGCCCTCCAGAGAGACCTTGAGGATGAGCGTCATCACCGCCAGCAGGGTGAGCACGGAGGCCAGGGCGAACGCCGCCGGACTGTTGAAATCCTGAAAGAGCAATTCCACTTGCAGCGGCATGGTGTTCGTTTCCCCCGGAATGCGTCCCGACACGACCGAGACGGCGCCGAACTCGCCCATGGCCCGCGCGTTGCACAAAATGATGCCGTAGAGCAGCCCCCATTTGATGTTCGGCAAAGTGACGCGCCAGAAAATCTGCCAGCCGTTGGCACCGAGACTCAGGGCGGCCAGCTCCTCATCGGGACCGATCGCTTCCATCACCGGGATCAATTCCCGCGCCACATACGGCAGGGTCACGAAGGTCGTGGCGATGATCAACGCCGGGACGGTGAAGAGAAGGTCCAGTCCCTGGGCGCGCAAATACGGGCCGAAAAACCCTTGCAGGCCGAAGAGCAAAACAAAGGACAACCCCGCCACCACCGGGGACACGGACAGGGGCACGTCGATGAGGGTCACAAGCAACGTCCGGCCCGGAAAGCGAAAGCGGGCCACCGCCCAGGCCGCCGCCAGGCCAAAGACCACGTTGCACAGCACCGCCAGCGGCGCCACCGTCAGGGTCAGGAGGATCGAATGGCGCGTGTCGGGCTCCCCGAAAATATGCTGCACGTAAGCCGCCAGCCCATCCCGCAGAGCTTCGTAAAAGACGTTGAGGACGGGAATGACGACTAGCACGCCCATGAGCACCACCGCCAGGCTAATGAGCAGCAGGCGCACCCAGAGGGGGTCCTGCATCTGGCGGCGCAGTCCGGGAGCGCGGTCCCATCCGGGGCGGCTCAGTCCCGCCGGAGGGATGCCCATGCCTTCTACGACGTTTCCCGCCGTCATCCTGTGCACTCCCGTTTCATCCTCCCTGCTTCCCCGTGTGTCTCTTTCTCTGCGATGGACCACAAGGAACAAGCGATCGTCTCTTGGGGCTTCTCTGGTAGTTCCCCTGGGCCGTTTCCGCGTTATCCTCGGCGGCTCCAGGCTTCCAAGCGATTGATCACAACGAGCAACAGCAGCGAGGCGGCCAGCAGCACCGTGGCCAACGCCGTCGCCTCCTTCACCCTGTCCCCGCCTTCCTCCAGGCGGCTGACGATCAGAAACGGCGCGATCTCCGTCTTATACGGCATGTTGCCGGAGACGAAGACGATGGAACCGTATTCTCCCAAGCTGCGGGCGAATGCCAGGGCAAAGCCGGTGATCAGGCTCGGCACCAGGGCGGGGAACAGGACGTAGCGGAAGGTCTGCCAGCGACTGGCCCCCAACAGGGTCGCCGCTTCCTCTTCCTCGCCGTCCAGGCTCTCAATCACCGGCTCCAAGGCCCGCACCACGAAGGGAAAGCCGATGAACACCAGCACGACTACGATCCCTAACCGGCTGTAGGCCGCCTCGATGCCCAACGGCACCAGGAACTGCCCCAGCCAGCCTTCGGCACTGTAGAGGTTGGAAAAGACCAGGCCCGCCACCGCCGTCGGCAAGGCCAAGGGCAAATCGACGAGGGAATCGAGCAGGCGCCGTCCCGGAAACTCGTAGCGCACCAGCACCCAGGCGATGAGCAGACCGATGACGGTGCTGATCGCCGCCGCCACCAGCGACGCCCCGAAGCTCAAGGCATACGCCGCCCGCGCCCGCCTGCTCCACACCGCCGCCGTAAACTCCGACGCGCTCATCCCCAGCGCCGTCACCACGCACGCCCCCAGCGGCAATAGTACCAGCACCGCCAGGTACACCACCGTGAACCCCAGGCTCAATCCATACCCCGGCAACACCTTCGGATTGATCCGCCCCATCGCCTTGGCTCCGCCGCTGAGCTACCCTCCTGCTCCGGGATTCTCGCCGCTTTCCCCGCTCAAGCCGATCTCCTCGTCCAAACTGGGCACACCACGCCTGCTGTTCTCACCGTACTGCGGACCCTGCCGCCCTCTCTGCCGGCCTGCCCAGCTTCATCGGCGGCTTTCCCAGCCTAACGGCTCCTGCGTTCCCGGCCAATTCCAATTCCCCCCTCCGACTCAGTTTTATCATTATTCCTATCAACTTGATCATAGATCGGCCATCAGGAATCGGCTCCCATCGACGGACAGCTTCAGGGTTTCCCCGAAAGGCTCGGTCTTCACATGTCGCAGTGCGGCTCTGGGGGAGGACGGACGGGCTAAGTCATCGATCGACAGCAGAGCCTCCGCGGCAGGGAGAGGTCCGAGGGTCCGAGGGCCGAGCGGTGTTGGCAGAAGTAAGGGCAGGGCTGGGGTGGCGCAGTCGCAGTGAGGTGAGCCGCTGCGAGTTCCATTTGCCGGCGGATTTTTTAGTGTAATGGAAGGAGGATGCGGTAGGCTGAGCGGTGGGAGGTGGAAGCGATGGCACACGGTCCGGACAAGTCAGGCCGAGGGGAGCGCGGGAACTCGCGGAGCGGGGGTGTGGGGCCTGGAGATCGGGAAGGTGCAGTAGGCCGCGAGAGCCGGGCGGAGCGGGGGATCAGTCAAGCCAGGCGGATTCCGCGGTGGTTCCCGCTGGTGTTGGGTGGGATTCTGTTAGGAGGCGTGCTGGTGATCGGCTTTTGGTCGCCGGAGTGGGGTCGAGGGCCAGCCCCGCCGGGCATGGTCTGGATTCCCGGCGGCACGTTCCTGATGGGAACCGACGATCCGCATCCCTTCTTTGCCGATGCCCATCCGATTCACGAAGTCGAGGTCCGCGGCTTCTGGATGGATGAGACGGAAGTGACGAATGCGGACTTTGCCCGCTTTGTGGAGGCCACGGGTTACGTGACGACGGCGGAGCGCCCGCCGACCAAGGAGCAGATTATGGCCTATCTGCCGCCCGGCTGGTCGGAGCCGCCCCCGGATAAACTCGTCCCCGGTTCGGTCGTCTTCGATCCGCCGTCGCACGCGGTGCCCTGGGATGACGAGTCCCGTTGGTGGAAGTGGGTGCCGGGCGCCTGCTGGAAGCATCCGGAAGGGCCGGGCAGCAGCATCGCCGAGCGCATGGATCACCCCGTGGTGCACGTCTCCTGGGAGGATGCCCAGGCGTATGCCCGCTGGGCGGGGAAGCGGCTGCCGACGGAGGCGGAATGGGAATATGCGGCCCGCGGCGGCCTGGTGCAAAAGCCCTATCCCTGGGGCGACGCCGAACCCAACGCCGGCGGCCTCTGGCGCTGCAACATCTGGCAGGGCGAGTTTCCCCATCGCAACACCCGCGAAGACGGCTACGACCGCACCGCCCCGGTGAAAGCCTTTCCGCCCAATCCCTACGGCCTCTACGGCATGGCCGGCAACGTCTGGGAGTGGTGTCAGGATTGGTACCGGCCCGACTATTACGCCCACAGCCCGCGGAAAAACCCCCAGGGACCGGAGATCAGCTACGACCCCTCCCGGCCGCACGAGGCCCTGATCCCCAAGCGCGTCCAGCGCGGCGGTTCCTTCCTCTGTAGCTTCGGCTTCTGCGCCCGCTTCAAGGTCTACGGCCGGGGCAAAGGCGATGTCGACACCGGCACCTCCCACCTCGGCTTCCGCTGCGTCAAAGATCGCTGACCGTGTGGGGTCAAAAACACTCCCTTAGCGTCCGCTGCGGCTTCCGCTGCGTCAAAGATCGCTGACACCGAACGATCTGCGGACGCCGGCCATTCACAACGGGCATTTTCCGCATCTGGCCTTTTCCCATCTTTCCCATCGGGGCTTTGGGGGCTTTGGGTGGATTCAGGAATTTTTTGTCCTCTTGAGCGGTCAACGGTCGTTTCTCCTTTCAAGCCAGCCTAGAGGGAGGCGGAAGGGGGGATTCTTTCCACCCTCCGGTGGAAAGTCCAGGGAAACGTCAGCGAATCCGGCTAAGAGTGGGCGTGCCCTGTGCTGCAGAAACTTCCCGGAGGGCGGTGCGAGCAAGACGCACGGCGGAAGCGACTGGGGACCCGTATACCACCGTTCAGACGGGATTGCCACTATGATCTCTGTCAAATGGGTTGACGGTGCTTGCAAGACATCTTCCCCTCCTTTATCATTCAACCGTCTCAACTTTCTTGTGCGTGAGAGCGAGGGTTGGAGTGCCATGGCGTCCTCCCTGTGTTCGGTGTGCTCGCGACCGTTGCCGGCGGAGAGTTTGGCCGAGGGGGTCTGTCAGACCTGTCGAGCGAATACGGGGCCGACGGACCTTGAAAGTTTGGCCGCCGTTTCGTCTGCGGCGGCGGGGATGCAGACGCAAGCGGCGGTGGGTCTGGCACAGTCCGAGGAGGTGACGCGGACTTATCACGGTGCCGAGCCGCAGACGCGTGTGGCCCTAACGGAGCATCTCGAAGGGTATGATACGCCACTGCCCGAAATGTTGCGGCAACTGCCGCCTGCTCCACCGGGTTATGAGCTGATCAAGCGGCTAGGCAGCGGCGGCATGGGGGATGTGTTCCTCGCCCGCGAGTATCCCACGGAGCGCCTGGTGGCAATGAAAATGCTACGCTCGCCGGGCAACGCCATCGCCGCGGAGCGGTTCATCTCCGAAGTGCGGGCTTTGGCGCGGCTGAATCATCCCCACATCGTCAAGGTGCTAGCCACGGACTTCCTCCGGCAGCAGCCGTTCTTCACCATGGAATATGTCAGTGGTGGAACTTTGGCGGACCGCCTGCGCCAGGGTCCCCTCGACCCGCGGGAAGCGGCGCGGTTGATCATGCTCGTGGCCCAGGCGGTCCATGCCGCGCACACGGCCCAGGTCTTGCATCGGGACATCAAACCGAGCAATATCCTCCTCGATGCTCAAGGGCAGCCGCACATTTCCGACTTCGGGCTAGCCAAGATGCTCGATCGTGATGACGGCCTGGTGACCATGACTGGTCCGCTGGGCACGCCGAGCTACATGCCGCCGGAGCAATGCTCGCGCCGCTACGGGCCGATCGGGCCAGCCGCCGATGTGTACAGCTTAGGCGCGACGCTTTATCATCTGGTTACGGGCCAGCCTCCCTATCGCGGCAAGACAGCGGTGGAAATCCTCCAGCAGATTGAAGAAGGAATACCCCTCCGTCCCAGGGCGTTGCGCCCGGATTTACCCCCCGCCTTGGAAGCGATCATTCTCAAGTGCTTGCAGAAGCGGCAGGAGGACCGCTATCCGAGCGCGGAAGCTCTGGCCGAGGACCTGGAACGCTTCTTGCAGAACTCAGTGCCGTCGGCCCCGCTGCATACGCCGTGGCGCCGCCTGTGGCTGTGGACCCGCCGCCAGCGCTCCCGCCTGTTGGCCGGGACAACCGGGCTCCTCCTCTTAGCGGTGGCCGCCATCCTCGGTGCGGTGCTGCCGCGCACCGAAACCCCGACACCGGACGAACGCCTCGCCGCCCTGATGAATTCCCTCCGTCAGGGAGAGTCCGTGACGCTCATCGGCCCGACCGGCCTGCCTGCTTGGTCGAAGGTCCTTCATGGGAATGTCGCCCTATCCTCCGACGAAACCAGCGAACGCGCCTGCGTCTATAGCAGCCTGGGATATGGCCTGGTGCTGCTGTTGCCTGAAGTGCCCCTGGATCGGTACACCCTGGAGGCGGAAATCCGCCTGGTGAACCTGGTCACCGCCCGCCGCGATGGCCTGCAAATGGGCGGCCTGTTCTTCGGCTATCTCCCGAACGACTCGGCCATGCCCGGCTGTGTCTTCCATGCCGTCAAACATGTCAGCTTCCTCGACCACCATTACACCCCGGAAAATCCCCAGGCGTATCTCCACCCCGAACATGTCTATTTCGGCGACCTGATCCTTCTGGAGCGTCCGGGCAGTTTTCCCATGCTGGCCTTTCCGCGTTCCGCGCATCGGCATCCGTTCATGCCGTCCATCGTCTGCCCGGCGCCCTGGCGGAAAATCCGGCTCAAGGTCAGTCCCGACGCGGTGAAAGCCTACTGGCGGGAGGATCAAGGCCAGATGGTTTGCTTCGCCGCGGTCAACGAGGCGGACTTGGACAAACAAGCGGAGGTGGCCGCCCAGACCCTACGCAAGAGTTTCCCCCAACTCGATTATCCCACACCGGACTGGAACCCGCGCCGCGGACTGGGCCTCTGGTGCCACCGGGCAGTCTACGCCATCCGCAACCTGATCCTCACGCCGGAAAAACGGTCCTGAATCGGGTGCGTCCCCCTGGATCGGCAGAGCATCCCGGCACCTGGAATTCCTCCCCTGTCCGTGCTGCTGGGGATGCCGACGGCTGTCCGACACGCTGAGCCGCATTGCTCCAACTTGACTGTGCGATGAATACTTGCGGAAGTGATAGTTCCGTGATAGAGAACCTGTGTCCCTCGCTGGTAAAAAAAATCCAAATTTTTGTTATGTTCCACACCCGTCGTTGACATATTTAAGATGAAGCTAACATCGGCATCCATACCGCCGCCGAGACAAGGGTAAACAATCAACAGAAATAATGGAAAAGAGAAAAAGTCAAGAGATTTTCCTACCGGAAAAAATCTTCCCAAAAGGACTTGACAGGCGGAGTTCCAGCGTTTTGTTCTGGAAGTTTCCCGATGGCAGGAGGAAAAGCCGCTGGGCTTCCCGCCCGAAAGTTCCCGAAGGCTGCTCGTTCGATTTGTGATGGAAAAAAAGTTGACACTTTAGCGTCGACTTGGTTTCTACAATATAGTGAGGAGAACACAGGTGTGTTCGACTCAAGGGAAATTGGTTTCTACAATGTAGTGAGGAGAACACATGGGTGTTCGACTCAAGGGGAAAAGGTAGAGTTGCGTAGACTCTACTACAATTAAGAGGAGGTTTTTTTATGATGGAAATCTGTTTTCCAGTCACAAATGGGAAGTGTCCGCCCAACTACACGATTTGGGGGACGTACGACGCGAACAATCCCGCGGCCAATGGCAATGCGGTGATGACCAACGTGAACAACAGCAACGATGTCGTGGTGGCGGGGAACTTTCAGTTCCGCAGCGACGGCATCTGGATGGCGCAGTTTGCGGGGTTGACTGTCGGGGCGGTGTACAACGTCAATGCGAGCTACGAGGTCAACACCCAGCCGGTGTATGCGCCCCAGGTGGAGAATGTGGAGGTGCAGGCTGACGCGCCGGTGGTGGCTCCGCCGCCTCCCCCACCCCCTCCGCCGCCGCCGGATGGCAATCATCGCATGTCCGTCGAAGCGGCGTGTCCCACCGGCTCGGCTGCACCGGTTCCCGGCAGTGTCTGCTACTACGGCACTTGCTCGGCCCATCTGCCCATCCGGCAGTTGCAGATCGTCACGTGGAACGAGCAGACGGGGGAAAGCTATAGCTGCGTGTCCGGCCTGGTTTGCGCGGGGAAGTGGGCGGCCCTCATTCCCCTACCCGCCGATAAGGGAAAGAGGGTTTACCTGTGCGACCTGCTCTTTTTGGGAGACCAGGGCCAGGTGCTCCAGCAGACCCGCATGCGGCTGGTTCGCTAGCGGCAGGACGGCAGAACAGGCGCCCCTGAGCGGCCCGCCTCGGGCTTCACCAATTGCTCGCGCAGCCTCCCCTGCCTACGGACCTTCCCCTTTCTGAATCTTTTGTCCATAATGGACACAGTTTCAGAAAGCGCGGGGCACGGCATAGGCGGAAGAGGGCCGACTTTCCCGTCCCGGCTGGAAGGATTGCCGGAGGGGGAAACCAGCCCAACCTGTGCGGTTCCCGAAGAACAGGTCCGAGAGGAGGGGGAACGATGAGCGAGCGATTCACCACGGCGCTGGGCGGCGAGGCGGCGGGGGAATGGGGCAGCGGGATTTGCCGGAGTGCCTCCCTGGCGAATCTCGCCAAGGCGCTGGCCCAGGCCCAAGCGGAGCTGAAAAACCCGCCGAAGGATCGGGTCAACCCGCACTTCAAGTCGAAGTATGCCGATTTGGCAACGGTGCGGGACTGGGTGCTGCCGGTGCTCAATCGCCACGGGTTGAGCGTGGTGCAGTTGCCGTGCGAGGGGTCGGGTCGGCCGGCCTTGTTCACGCTGCTGTTGCATGAGTCCGGGGAGTATTTGGGCGCATGCTTGCCGTTGCGGCTGGTCAAGGATGATCCCCAGGGCATGGGTTCGGCCCTGACGTATGCCCGGCGGTATGCCCTGCAAGCTCTGGCAGGCGTGGCGGGGGAAGAGGATGACGACGGCAACAGCGCCAGCGGCACGGTTCAGCGCAGCCGTCGCGGTGCGGACCGGCGGGAGGAAAGCCGGCGGCGCATGCTGGACTATTTCCAGCAGACCCACGGGGTGACGGCGGAGCAGGTGTGCCAGGCGGTGGGGGTCCAGCGCCCGGAAGAGATCGAGGAGACGCACCTGCGGCGCCTGCGGGACATCGCTGTGGCCCTGAAGAGCGGCCAGCCGGCCCGTGCTTTTTTCCCGTCCAGTCCCTCGACAACCGTTCCTCCAACCACGGCCAGTTTGCCCTCCGCCGCCTGAAGAGGTCCCGCTCCAGCTCCGAAACGGAAGCCTCGGTTGGCTCCCCCCCCGAAGCGCCGTCCGCGGACAGACCATCCGCTTCCGCCTTGTCCCCTTCCCCAGACGGCCGCTCCTCTGACTTCCTCCCGCGGCGTTGATAGGATAACCCGGCGGTTTCGCGGAACAGTGTCCTGAGGTGTGGCTGTGAGTGCGACAGGTTCGTTACCTTCGGAGCCGGAACGGCTGGATGTCATCGCGGTGGCACCCCATCCTGATGACGTGGAGATTCTCTGCGGCGGCACCCTGGCCAAGCTGGTGCTCTTGGGGTACCAGGTCGGCATCTTCGACCTGACGAACGGGGAACCGACCCCGCGCGGCAGCGTGGAGAAGCGGCTGGCGGAAGCGGAACAAGCCCGCCGCATCCTCGGCGTCCAGGTGCGCAAAAACATCGACCTGCCCAATCGTGTTCTCATGGATTGCCCGGAGAATCGCTTTCGGCTGGCCACCGAGTTCCGGCGGTACCGCCCCGGCATCATCCTCGTGGCTTATGGCCGCACGCCAGCCGCTTCCCCCGACCATTACCAGGGCCAGCTTATCGCCGAGGCGGCCCGCTTCTACTCCCAACTCACCCGCTGGGATGACCGCTTCGGCCACACCGCCCCGTACCGCATTCCCCATCTCGTGTACGTTCCGTTTCCGTTCGATGCGGAGAATCGCCACTGGCATAGCCAGTTTGTCATCGACATCACCGACACCATCGAGCAGAAACTGGCGGCGATCCGGGTTTACGAGTCGCAGTTTGACGCTAGCCGCTTCCAGCGGGTGGAGCACATGATCCGCTCGGTCAACGGCTATCATGGCGCCCGTTGCGGTTTCCACTACGGGGAGTTGTTCGCTTTGCCGGCTCCGGTCGGTGCTACGGACCTGGTGCAGTTGGTCCACGGCAGCAAAGGCTCGCTGGCGCCGGTGCAACTGCCGGGCAAGGATCATCTCCCCACCGGCTGAGGCATCGCTTCCCCTGGGTTCCAGTCGGGGGCGGGTCAAAGGCCGTGGCGGCGGTCGGCGTGCGGTGGTTAGGCTTCGAGCTTTTCTCGGCGAAAAAGCCCATCCGCTGGGAAGCGGTCGGCTGCTGCTGCGGTGGGTGGGAGGAAGGAGCGCCCCTGCCTTACGAGTCCCGGCGGTGGGACATCCCGTCGGCTGCCACGGTTGGAAAATCCGGTTTCTACGGGTGGAAAATCCAGTTCCCACAGTTGGAAAATCCGGTTGCCAGTGGGCGGAAAATCGGAACCTTCGGGAGGGAAAATCGTAACGCCGGGGCAAATTCCCTCATGGCAGGGGGGCGAGACTGAAGGTATGATGGAAGAAAGAAGGCCGAATCGGCTGTCCGTCGCAACCCCAGGTGGAGACAGGTATGCGCTGCCGACACTACTGTGCTATCGCTCTGTTTGTGCTGGGCCTGCTCGCCATCCTGCCCGTTCGTCCCTCGGCCCGCCTACTAGCCCAGAAGGGGGAGCCGCCGGTCGAGGAAACTTTCTCCACGGCGGACGGGATCATTCTCCGCGGCCTGTTTTACAAGGCGGCGCAAAACTCGTCGTCGGCCCCCGTCGTCATCCTGCTCTATCCGCCAGGGCAACGCGGGGCAGAGACCGACATGACCAAGGGGGACTGGGAAGGACTGGCTCGGCGGCTTACCCAGGAGGGGTACAACGTCTTCCGCTTTGACTGGCGCGGGCACGGCAAGCGGGGGCATGAAATCAAGGACAAAGATACCTTCTGGACCAATCCTTACTCCGGGCCGTGGAATGTCAAGTACGTGACCGGCTTCGGGAAAAAGCCGCTCAAAAACGACATCTACTTCAAGGACATTCGCGATCCGCTGCGCTACATGCCGGTCTATTTGCTGGACCTGGCGGCGGTCCGTGCCCATCTCGATGCGAAAAACGACCTGCGGGATTGCAACACCAGTTCCATCTATCTCATTGGTGCAGGCACGGCGGCGACTCTGGGCATGGCCTGGATCGTGACGGAATGGTATCGTCCGGCTATCGCTCCCGGTGTGGCGGAGATTCTTCCCGCGGCCCGCTATGAGTTCGTGCCCCAGCGGATTGCTGGAGGGGTTAAGGTGCCGGCGGGGGAGGATATTAGCGCGGCTGTTTGGCTCAGCCCGATTCGCCCCAGTGTGGTCAGCGAAACCTTGGCCAAAAGCTGGATTAGCGCTTATGCGCCCAAATTGCGCGACAACAATCCCATGCTCTTCCTCTATGGCGATGGCGATCCCATTGCCCAGCGAGATGCCCGCTTCTTCTTCCACGAAGTGCTCGTCGGGGCTGGCAACCGGCAACTTGGCCTCAACCCCCTCAATCCGAAATATCTGTTCGCTGTCAAAGGGGCGAAGAATCTCTCCGGCGTCGGCCTGTTGGGCAATAACGCCACGCTCAAGACGGAGGACACCATCTTGCAGTTCATGTCCGCCATTCAAAAGGAGCGGGCCAAGGTGGCGGCGCGCAATCGCGGCTATGGCGCCCCGCTCTTTATCGACCTCAGGTACTTTGGCTTTACGCCGTGAGGAGGGCGAATCCTCTCGTCCAGGGATTGCAAAAGCCGAGAGCGATGGCGTCCGGCGAAAACGGAGCGCGCGCGGCGGCTTAGCTTTTGCAAGAGGCGGCTTAGCTTTTGCGGTAGATGGTAGCGGGGTCCACGACGCGCTCGGCGGCGAGTTGGAGTTGGTCCCCCTCCACGCGGCGGAAAAAGCAGCTTTTGTACCCTTCGTGGCAGGCGGCTCCGCCCACTTGCCGCACTTTGAGCAGGACGGTGTCGGCGTCGCAATCCACGCGCACTTCCACCACGTGTTGCACGTGGCCGCTTTCCTCCCCTTTACGCCACAGGCGGCCCCGGCTGCGGCTGTAATAGACCGCCCGGCCTGTCCGCAGCGTCTCCTCCCACGCCTCGCGGTTCATCCAGGCCAACATCAGCACTTCGCCGGTCTCGGCATCCTGAGCAATCGCGGGGACAATCCCGCCGCTTTTGTCGAAGTTGATCATGCCGTGTCCTCAATCAACCCTGTCTCCTGTCGCCTGCCGGGATTTTACTCGCCAAGCTGCTTCCCAGCGCGGGCACACCCTCCGCTCCCATTGCCAGGTGCAGTCGGCCTGTTTTGGCAACATCACCGAAGTTGTCCCGCAGGGAGTTGTTGTTATAATACGGTATAACGCCTCTAGCCGCATCGGGTTTGAGCAGCGCGCGAGCAAACCGCCCCCTCGGATCAGCCCCATGTCGGAATTATCCGTCCTCCGGAGGGAACGGCGTGCCAGAAAATGAACCGCTCGCGGAAGCGGAGGATGGCTTCTGAAGTCACGGGGAGTTCACGTTCCGGGTCCCAAGGGGCCGGGTTCCCTGCGGGCTTGCTCACCGCCGCCCGGCGATCGCGGCTTTCACCTCCGGACGAGACAGGACCACGAGGCCCCAAATCCCCGCCGGCAGCCCGATCCAGCAACAACACCCGCTGATGCAGGGAATCATGGCCAGGATCGAAGCCGTCACGGGCAGCGCCAGGCCGGAGAGGTTCCACATCTGAATCCCGCCGATGAGGATCAGCAGGCAGAGAAGGATAATGACAACCGTGAAAGGATAGTTCAGGGGGTGCTCGACGGAGTTCTTGAGTTCGGTCCAGAATTCGATCCACATTTCCTTCTCATCCTGGGTCATGTTGGGGTCTTGCTGAACTTCGGCGATGGCATCGTCGAATGCTTTAGGTAGCGACGACAGAGCGATGAGATAGAGTATCTCCGTTCCAAGAGTCAGGATGCCGGTGAGGATGAGCAGGAAAGCTGGGACACGCACCGCGGCTTTCGCGGCCAGGTAACTCTGCTGGTAGCTATTGGGAAGGGGAGGCGGGCCGTCGGAATAAGATTGGTAATCGTCGGGAGGATAACTGCTCATGTTTTCGTCTCCTTGTCCTCTTGAGTCGCCCCCTCTGAGGGCGATTTTTCCGGAGCAGAAAGCCAAGGCCTTCGCGCGTGGCGGCAGCGGCGTCAGAACTGGATCAAGCTGAAGCAGTCGTAGCCGGCGAGGCGTTCGCGTCCGTGGAGGTGGGTCAATTCGAGGAGGAAGGCGCAGCCGGCGACCTTTCCGCCCGCTTGTTCGACGAGTTTGCAGGCCGCCGCCATGGTGCCGCCGGTGGCCAGAACGTCATCCACGAGCAGCACCTGGGCGTGCGGGGCGATGGCGTCGATGTGGACTTGCAGCTCGGCGGAACCGTACTCCAGATCGTACTTGTAGCTGTGGGTTTGGAAGGGGAGCTTGCCGGGCTTGCGCAGGGGGATGAGGGGCTTGCGCAGCTCCAGGGCCATCGGGGCAGCGAAGAGGAAGCCGCGGGCTTCCGCCGCCGCGATGGCATCCACGGGCCGGGTGGCATAATGGGCGGCCAACTTGGCCACCGCGTAGGCGTAAGCCGACGGGTCGGCCAACAGCGGGGTGATGTCCTTGAACAGTATCCCCGGTTTGGGAAAATCCGGTACGTCGCGGATGTAGCTGCGCAAATCCATCGGACGGCCCTCCCCACAGATGGAATTTCCCTTAGCCTAGCAAAAGGTTACGGCGTGTGCTCCTTTTTTCCCAGATAATCTATCGGGTGGGACACGGGTTTGCCGTGACCGGGAATCCGTGAGGCGAACGGCCTGGTACGGAGTATCTCGCCTGAGAACCGTGGCAAGACGATGAATCCGGAGCGTATGGTCATCCGTGCGGCGGACCGACGGGATTTGGCGGTGCTAGCGGCCTACAACCTGGCCTTGGCCTGGGAGACGGAACAGAAGCGGCTGGACCCGGCCACGGTCGAGGCAGGGGTGGAAGCGCTACTGGGCGATCCGCAGCGGGGCTTTTACACCGTCGCCGAAATCGAAGGGCAGGTGGTCGGCCAGGTGCTCATCACCTTCGAGTGGAGCGACTGGCGCAACGGCTGGTTCTGGTGGTTGCAGAGCGTCTATGTCCAGCCGGCGTTCCGCCGCCGAGGGGTCTTCCGTGCTCTGGTGGAACATCTGGAGGAGCGCGCCCGCCGGGAGGGCCACGTCGTGGGTCTGCGCCTCTACGTGGAACGGGACAATCGGGCAGCCCAGGCGGTGTATGCCGCTTTGGGCTTGCAACCGACCACCTACGGCGTGTTGGAGAAGTGCTGGAAGCCGGTGTGAAACCGGCAGCGGCCGCTCCCTTCCCTGGGGGATGCCGGCCTGCTGGTTCCTCTGGCGGTGCCGGTTCCCCTTACCCCCGCTCTGTGCTGGCCGTGTTTCGCCAACGGCTCGGCCTCCCAAACCTTGCTTTAGCCCAACACCTGCGGCGTCCTTATCGGAGGCGTGAGGTTCCCGGTTCCAGCGGTTTCTTGGCTCCGAGCGGTTTCTTTCCCAACGCCGATTGCAAAGGCTTTCCCTCCTGGGGTAAACTCCCGGTATGGACTTTAGCGCGGAGGAATTGTTCGAGGCGATCGACCGGCTCATCGCCGGGCTGCTGGAGCGTGCGGGGATCGAGGCTCCGCCGGTGGATGCGTTGTATTTGGCGAAGGAGCATCTGGGGATTCCGATCACGATCCAGTCTCCTCCCCCGTCGGAAGCGGGGGATCGCCCTCGCGTTCGGCGGCGCCGGCCGAGTTCGGAAGACGGCATCGTGCTGACTGCCGGCATGACGCGGGAGCAGCGCCACAAGGCGGCGGCGGAGGGGATCGCCCTGGCCCTGGCTCCGCAGCTTTGTCGCAAACTGGGCCTCCCCTTCGATCCGCAAGAGCGCGGGTTTCTGGGGCAGTTGCGCACGCTTTTTCCCCCCCGCCTCTTGTTGCCCTCGCGGATGTTTCGGGCGGCGCAGCGGGAATGCCAGCGGGACTTGCTCGCCTTGCAGGAACGCTTTTCCACGGCCTCGGCGGAAATGATCGCCTTGCGCTGGCTGGACCTGGACGAACCGGCGGTGATCAGCTTTGTCGATGACGGCGTGGTGTCCTTACGCCGCAGCAATTGTGGGGTCAGCGGCAAGAACCTGCTCCCTGTGGAGCAGCAGTGCTACGAGCGGGTCGCCCTCCTGGAGCGCCCGCACCGCTTGCGGCAGCAAGGCTGGACGGTCCGCGGCTGGCCCCTCCCGGAACGCCTCGTGCCGCGGATTGTCCTTCACAGCACCCCGGACGATGTATAATATGACGGTAGCGACCACGGCGGTGGACCCGCTTGTTCCGGGCTTCTGACCGCCGTCGTTATTTTGTCGGACGGCTGGCCTCCTCCGAGCCGTTGCGGGGTTGAAGCCTGGCACTCTATCCCGACCCTTCCCGTCGGGATCGGTTTTTTGTCGGCTCAATGGGGCAGTCCCTCAAGAGTCCGGTGTGCTTGTTCACCCCCTTGTCCCCGTCTTGGGAGCCACAGCGGCAGAAGGTCAGGCAGCCGAACCAACGTCCGTCTCGTGCTCAGGAGAGGACCCACTATGAGCCAAGACGCTATCCCGATGACCCGCGAAGGCTACGAGAAACTCAAGGCGGAGCTGGATCGTCTGCGGAATGTCGAAATGGTCGAAGTGACCAAGCGGGTCGCCAAAGCCCGCGAGCTGGGCGATCTGAGCGAAAACGCCGAGTATCATGCCGCACGCGAAGACCAGGGTCTGCTCCAAGCCCGTATCAATGAACTGTCCGATCGTTTGGCCCGCGCCGTGATCATCGATCCGAGCCATCTCCCGCGGGACACGGTGGTCTTCGGCAGCCGCGTCAAAGTGCTTGACCTGGACATCGAGGAAGAGGAAGTCTTCGAGCTGGTCGGACCGGGACAGGAAGACCCCGATCAGGGCCGCATTTTGAGCACCAGCCCCATCGCCCAGGGATTGATGGGTCATAAGGTCGGGGATGTGGTGGAAATTCCCGTCCCCCGCGGCGTCATCCGCTACAAAATCCTCGACATTTCCCTGGCCCAGCTCTAACTCTTGCCCCTGGAACGTCGGCCGAGCGGCGAACCGACGCTTCGAGAAGGAAGGGCGTTCCCGCAGCGGCGCCGGGGGGAGGGCAGGGTTCCTTCCGGGGGAGCTGGGTCGGCCGCGCCGGGGTGAGGAATGGGCAGGGTCCGCCGTGAAGTGAAAGTCGGTTCCGCCGCGGAAGCGGCACACCTGACAGGCCTTTTCAGGAAATTGTGAAAATTTTGGCCTTGCCCTCTTGACGGTCCTAAAACCTAACCGAGATGATATAGAAAGATTCGCCTGCGCTGCGCCTTCAGGCTAATCTTGGGCTGGCTGCTACGATTGGCGGCGCGGAGGCGTGAGACGGAGGTCCGGGGCGCGCGCGATTCTCGACGTACAATTCGGCGACGTTCAGGTGGCATTGGTACACGACGGGGAGAGTTCCCGAACATGTCCGACCCGCTATTTTCGAGTGTAATCCTGTCGGACGGGGAACGGCGTGAGCTATTCCGGCGAGCACGGGAGGCCTTGCAGCGAGCTTGTGGGGACCAGACGATCGCCGGCGACAGCCGTGTTCTGCCGCCGCAAGCCGGTCTCCGCGGCGACGTGACGGTCGCAGTGCCAGCCGACCAATTGCCCCGCCAATGCCCCTGCTATTTGCAGGACGAATCCCAACACATTTATCCCCTCCACGTGGGAGTCAACACCATCGGCCGGATGACGGATAACGACATCGTCATCCGGGAGGAATGCATTTCCCGGCGGCATTGTGCCATTGTCGTCCATCATAATTGGCAATGCGAGTTGTACGACGTGGCCTCGAAGAACGGCACCTACCTCAACAATCAGCGGATCACCCGTCCGACGCCGCTCTGTCACGGCGACCGCATCACATTGTGCAATCGGGTGCTGACGTTCTATCTTGCGGAGGCGCCGCCCTCTTCGCCGTCCCCATCGATTCCGACAGCCCAGCCGCTCTAACTCGGCGCGGGTTTCCCCGATCAAGGCTTGGGCGCCAAGAGCGAGGAAGGAATCCAGCCCGCACAGAGGAGGTGGAAAGCGTGGTTCTCGCCGGAAGGCGTTTTGGGTGGCCGGAAAGGGATGTTCTCGTCGGCGGGTGCAGCGGGTCGTGGGTGCGGCCAGAACCGCCCGACCAACATGGGTGGGATCAGGACTTGTGATTGCCGTAAGGCGTCGGAATGTATTGCACGGTGGGCTGGCGCTGCACCGGTTGGGGGAAGAGATTCATCAACTGGTAGAACTCCTGGGGCATGTCGCTGCGGACGGGCAGGCCCAGCCGCTTGGCCTCCTCGAAGCTGATGGGGTGGTCGTGCGTCCAGGTCCCCTGGGTGAGCAGATCGGCGAGGCGTTCCGCCTGCTCTTGCGGCATCTTGCCTTCCAGTAGTTCCAGGACTTCCGAGCGGATTTGTTTGAGGGCCTTGGCGGCGATGTCGGCCAGGATCAGGGTGCGGTCCTCGATTTCGTCGATCTTTTTCTCTTGCACGACTTTGACCAGAGAGGCGGCGGGGTATTCGCCGAGTTGGGGATCGACCGGTCCGAGGACGGCGTGGCTATCCATGATGATTTCATCCGCGGCCAAGGCGATGAGGGTGCCGCCCGACATGGCATAGTGCGGGACAATCACAGTGACTTTGGCCTTATGGGCCTTGATGGCGCGGGCGATTTGGAGGCTAGCCAGGACAAGCCCGCCCGGCGTGTGCAGCACCAGGTCGATCGGAACATCGTCATCCGTCAGGTGGATGGCGCGGATCACTTCCTCGGCATCGTCCACATCGATATAGCGCATCAGGGGGAAGCCGAGCAGGCTCATCGTTTCCTGCCGGTGGACGAGCAGAATGACCCGGCTTTTGCGCTGCTGTTCGATCCGATGCATGAGGCGCAGGCGGGCCGATTCCAGCATTTTCTGCCGCAACACCGGTTGCAGCATAACAATCATCAGGAAGATCCAGAACCACTCGCCCAGTCCGCCCATGGTCGTTTCTCCCTCTGCGTTGGCATTCTGCTTTGGCCCCTGCCTGGCAGTCGGTAGCACCGCGGGCAACGGCTCCCAGGTCGCTGCGAAGCCGTAGCAGTGCCGCCTCTCTGTCACCAGGGCCAGTATTCATCCGGGTAGCGCCGGCGGTAGTGCCGTTGGGATTTTTGGCACAAGGGTAAAAGCAGCATACCCATGACGAAGCCGCCCACGTGAGCCCACCAGGCGACCCCGCCGAAGCTCTCCGCCGGTAACAGCAAGGCTAAGGTACCGCTATAAAGCTGCGTCAAAAACCAGATGCCGATGAACACCAGCGCTGGCAGCTCGACAAAGATCGGGAAAAAGACGATCAAGATGAGGGTGACGATCCGGGCGCCCGGATAGAGGAGCAGGTAAGCTCCGAGCACGCCGGCCACGGCTCCGGAGGCCCCCAGCGTCGGCGTAGTGCTCGCTGGCATGCTCAGCACGTGGGTCAAGCCCGCGGCCACGCCACAGAGGAGATAGAAGATCAAATAGCGGGCGGGTCCCATGCGGTCTTCGACATTATCGCCGAACAAATAGAGCGTCCACATGTTGCCGAGGATATGCAGCCAGCCGCCGTGAAGGAACATGCTGGTAATCAGCGTCGGCCAGTGCCGCCACGGGTCCGCCAGCAGCTCCGCCGGAACCAGGGCGAGCAACTGCACCAGCCGCTCCAGTTGCGCCGCCGGAAGGGCCACTTCCTGCAGGAACACCAGCGCATTCAGCGCGATCAACGTCCAGGTGACCCAGGGGACGCTGCGGGACGGAACGTTATCCTGAATCGGAAACATGACGACACCAGCTCCGCCTCAGAGTTTGTTACATGATCTAGGAAGTCCGTTCGGTAAGAGCAACACCGCGGTATTGACGGAGTGCCGCTGGAGGGCGAGTTCAGCCGAGTGGCACCGCATCGTCTGTGCCGTAGCGCTACGGGCATTAGCTGGTTTGGGGACTTGTCCTAGGCTTGGTTCGGCGGGCGGCGGACGAGTCAAGGGGGGGCGGAAAGCAAACGCCGGCGGTCGATCCCGAACGAGGGGGTGGCCACCGGCGGCAGAAGAGCATGCGGAGGGGATGGAACTCCCCACGGGTTTCCGTCGCGGAGGGAAAGTGATCCGATCCGTCACGGATGGGTGAGGAGCGGCGGGGGGGACGGGAACGTTTCCCCCGCCGGGGAGCGTCAGCAGCGGCGAAAAGGGGCCGCCGAGGTGTTTTTCAGGGACAGCGCATGGTCAGCCGAGCAGCTTTTCGATCGGGCGGCCTTCGCGGAACAGTTGCATGGGCCGGCCGGTAGGCGTGGTCAGTTCCATATGCGGGTCGATCCCCAGGTGGGTGAAGATGGTGGCAGCCAGGTCGTCTGGCGTGCACGGTTCGGTGGCCGGTGCCATGCCCGAAGCGTCGGTGCTGCCGTGGACATAGCCGCGGGGGAAGCCGCCGCCGGCGAGGACCACCGCCATCGATCGCGCCCAGTGATCCCGGCCCGCATTGCGGTTGATCCGCGGCGTGCGGTTGAACTCCCCGGCCACCATGACGATGGTGCTGTCCAAAAGGCCGCGATCTTCCAGGTCGCGGACCAGGGCGGACAGGACCGTATCCAGCACCGGCAGGAGGTTGTTCTTCAAGCGGACGAAGTTCTGGTTGTGGGTATCCCAGCCGCCGAAGGTGACGGTGGCGAAGCGGACGCCGGCCTCGATGAGGCGGCGGGCAGCCAGGGCGCCGCGGCCGAACGGAGTGTTGCCGTACATCTCCAGTGTGGCGGCCTTTTCGCGGGACAGGTCCAGGGCTTCGCGCGTCCGGTCGCTCCGCAGGATGTCCAGGGCCTGCTGGTGGAAGGTGTCCAAGCCATCGAGCAGCTCGCTGGAACGATCGTAGGCGGTGAAGGTGCTGTCGAATTGCCGCAGGAGTTTGTCCCGCTTCTCCAGGTCTTCCAGGGTGAAGGTGCCGCGCAGGGACAGACCCCGGACACTGAAGCTGCCCCCAGCGTTCCCTCGGCCTTTCTCCCCGCCGACTCCATTCCCTTCAATGAGGAACGGGTTGTAAGCGGTGCCCAAATAGCCGGCCATGCCGAAGTTTGTATTGGCATTACCGCCGAAGGTGACGTAGGGGGGAACGCCCCGCGGCACGCTCAAGAGCTTGGCGGTCAGCGACCCCATCGAGGGGTACTGCAACGCGGCGGTCGGCTTGTTCCCCGTCGTCATGAACACGCTCGCCGGGCCGTGGCTGGGGATGGTGTGATAGAGCGAGCGGACCACGGTCAGCCGGTTGGCAATCTGGGCCGATTTCGGCAGCGGTTCCGAGAAGAAGAGGCCCGGCACGGAAGTCGGGATGTTCTTGAACTCGCCGCGGATGCCTTCCGGGGCTTCGGGTTTATTGTCCCACATGTCGATGGTGGCGGGTCCGCCAGCCAGCCAGAGCAGGATCACACCGCGGGCTTTCGCCGGACGGCTCCCTCCCTTGTTACGGGCTTGGGCTTGCGCGGCGAGAAAGCCCGGCAGCGTCAGCCCCAAGGCTCCGGCCGCTCCGATCTGCAAAAAGTCGCGGCGGTGGAACCCTTCGCAATCGGTCCGGTTCAGCAGCGTCATGGCACTTCTCCTGGGAGTGAAGGATGGAAAAAACCAAGGTCCAACGCTTTGTCCTAACGGTCGCTCCTTATGTCTTGTCCAAACCGGCGGCTCCTGGCGGTGCTGTTCCAGCGTGGCCCAACCGGTGGCTCCTCATCGCCGGTGTCGGACATCTTCGCAGGTGTTAGGCCTTCCCCTCTCGATCGTGGCGGATGTGATCGCGGTTGGCGTTCTTCTCCGCCGGGGTAAGGGTATGTCTGTGTTTCCGGTCTCCTCCTAGTGGTTCAGGATAAACTCACGGGTGTTGATCAAGGCCCAGAGGATATCGATGATCGCCTCCTGGCGGGTGCGTGCGGTGCGGAAGTGTTCCAGGGCGGCGGCTTTCTCCTGGGCCGTGGGGTAGCGGCTCAGGGTAGCCAGGAACAGTTCGTCCGTGACTTCTTCATTGCTCAGGCGGGAACGCGCCAGTTGCACGGCCCGGCCCTGCGGTTGATTGAACTTGGCGAGCAGGCTGGGGTCCGTCATGCGGAAGAGGGTTTGGGGCAGGGCGGGTTCCATAGCGCGCTCGCAGTCGCAGGCGGTGGTCCGGGGCGGGCGGCCAAAGATCCGCAGCACGTAGGCCACATTCCCGACAAGGCGGCTGGAACCGACTTCGATCATCTTCATCCCGTTGAAGACGGCATCCGGGCCGGTAAACGGCTCGTTGACCCCCAGGGCGCAGTTGAGGATGTCCACCACCTGCTCGGCCATCAGAGGCCGGATGTAGGCGCGGGAATAGTTATTCGTGTCGAACTTATTGCTGTCGTTGACGGTGGAGTCCAGTTGGTAGGTGCGGCTGGTGAGGATCAGTTTTTCCAGGTGGCGGATGTTGTAGCCGCTGCGGATGAACTCTTGGGCCAGCGCGTCGAGCAGGCGGGGATTGCTCGGCGGGTTGGCTTGGGAGAAGTCATCGACGGGGTGGACCAGGCCGATGCCGAAGTAATGGGCCCAGACGCGGTTGACGAAGGCACGGGCGAAGAAGGGATTGTCCGGGCGGGTCATCCACTCGACGAGGCGGAGGCGGGGGTCGACGCCAGCTTGGAGCGGGATTTCCGGGCCGCCCAGAGCTTTCGGAGTGGGGACGCGGCCAGTGCCGGGGTTAGGACGCAAGCGGTTGTTCGGAATCTGGCGGGGGACGAACAGCTCCCGCAGCAGGATCGCCTGGTTCTGTTGCGTCACCTTGGCTCGGCGCTGCGCGTTGACAGCATCGACCAGCTTTCTCACTTCGGGGCTGCTGAACTGATTGTTCTGATATATCACCCCCGCGAAGATATTGGCGAAGGCCCAGTAATCCTCCTGCGTCCAGCGGTCCGTGGGATGCTTGTGGCACTGAGCGCACTCCAGGCGGATGCCGAGGAAGGCGGCGGCCACCTTTTCGCCCCACTGCTCAATCGGCACTTGCTGCTGCCGGCGCCAGAAGAGGTCGAGCGTCTTTTTGGACGGATAGTCGGTCTGGGCGCCGGCCAGCATCTGCTCATCCACACGCTGAGCGAAGGCGATCCACTCTTCCGGGGTCATGTCGTCCCGGCTGGTCGCGGTGAGGATGTCCCGTACGATCTGGTCGTAGGGAACGTTGTCGGCGATGCGCTTGCGCAGCCAATCCTGCCACATTTGGGAACGGCGGGGTTGGATCTGCGCTGGGTTCTCCAGCGCCTGGGTGTTATTCCCCGTGACATCCGAGAGTTTGGTGGCCCACAGGGCGGCATGGAGCGGATGGGCCAGCAACCGATCGATCAGTTTTTCCCGCTTTTTGGGGTCGGTGTCGGCGAGGAAGGCGCGGACTTCCTCCGGCGTAGGAAGTTGCCCGATGGTGTCGATGTACACCCGGCGCAGGAAGACAGCATCGGGAGCCAGATCCGCCGGGACGATATTGAGCAGCCGGAGTTTGGCGAAGACTTCCCGATCGATGAAGTTATGCTCCGGCAGGGTGGGGTAGGCGGCTTCCCGTCTCGGCGCCGGGACGAGCACGCGGATGGAGCGCACTTGTCCCCGGTAGAGCACCGTCAGGGCGGCATCGCCGGGTTGTTTGGGGGTGAGTTGGCCGAGGGGACTGAGATGGGCCACGGCGTCATCGCTGATCTTGAAGTCGCAGAAGGGGGTGACCTCTTCCTGGCTGCCATCAGCGAAGTGGGCGGTGACCCGCACCTGCAAGCTCTTCCCGTCCGCCAGCAAGGCGAAATCGCCCGGCACTACTTCCAGGCGCTCCACCGTGCCGCTGCCCGGCGTCCACTTCGCCCCCTGGCGGACCCATTCCACAAACATCTGGTACATCCAGCTTCCCTTGCCGAAGCGCATCCCGCCTTCGTGGGGAACCTGGCCGGTCGCCTTGAGCAAAAGCAGGCTGGCTTCCGGCTGCTGGGGATTGAGCCGACGGCCCAGGTTGTCCCGCGTCAAGGCGGCGTAATCCATCGCCGGTTCGTAGCCGAACAGGGACAGGCGAAAGCCGTTTTTTCCCTGGAACGAACCGTGGCAGCTCCCCATATTGCAGCCGGCTTTGGTGAGCAGACCCATGAGGTGGCGCTCGAAGTCCACCGTGGCGATCTCTCCGCCCGTGGGGAGGGGTACGGCCCCTTGGCCCGACGGAGCGAACAGGACGAACAGCCCAGCGGCGATGCCCAGACGGAGAGAAGGAGTCCAATGGCAGCGTTCGGTCTTCATGTCATGCCCCCTCCGAGGCAGCGGCAGCAATCCCACAGGTTCCCCGACCTCTGCCGTGGCAAGCCGTAAAGTTCGATCACACTCTTTGGCGAGACTCAAGGCGGGAGGAAAATCCGGGTTAGCGGGGTTCCTATTCCGGATACGAGGCAGGCTCAGTTTACGTACATCTCTAATCTTTTCAACGATCCCAGCCGCTATAAGTTTCGCAGAAATTCGGAAGGGATGCAAGAAAAATTTTTCAAAATCTGGAGCTATGCTGGATTTGTGTGCACACCAAAAGGGGAACAGGCGGGGCGAGGGGGTTCACGGGAGGGGGAGGAAACACCGTTTTCGGAAGAGGTGGGTCATTGTTCCCCGTTTTCGGGAGGGGCGGGTCGCTGTTCCCCGTCGTTTTCGGGAAGGGAGGGCGATTGCCTTCTGTTATTGGGAACGGAAAGCCATCGGCCTGCGATCATGACTCCGGCTACGGGTACCGCCGATTCCAGGATGGCCCGGCAAGGGTCGGTATGCGTCGGGATTCCAGGGGGCCAGGGAAGGACGATCAGATCGGCGGCTTTGCCAGGGGTGAGCGTGCCGAGTTGGGCTTCGCTTCCCAGGGCAGCGGCGGCCTCACGGGTGATCATCCCCAGGACTTCTTCCGCAGGTAGATCGGGATAGCGCTGGTGGACGAAGCGAGCCTCCGCGAGAAGGTTCAGGTCGGGGTTGGAAGCGAGGCTATCCGTGGCCAAGCAGAGGCGGACCCCGGCGTGCCGCCAGCCTGGGAGAGGATAAGGGGAATGGCCGAAGGCCGCATGGGTTCGTGGGCAGTACACCACCGTGTGATGCGCCGGCAAACTTCGGGGGGCCAGGTAATTCGCGTGAATCCACAGTACTGGCCCACGGTGGGAGCTAGCCCAGGCCAGAAGGGCTTCCCAGGAAGGGATCAGTCCGGCGGGGTCCCACACGCCGAGGCGCTGGAGCAGGTCCCGAAAGGCACCGCGGCGGGTATGCAACAGCTCCGCTTCCTCCTGGCTTTCGGCCAGGTGAATCGCTACGGGGCATTGCCCCTGTGCGGCTAGGTCCAAAGCGGCGGCGAAAAGTTCCCGGCGCACGCTGTAGGGAGCATGGGGACTGACACCTCGACGCCAGCGGCAGGGAGCAGGTTCCGCTGATTCGGAGGACGGGGCAGCGGCAGAGACGGGGAAACCGGCCAGCGGAGAAGTGCCAGCGAGGGAGGAAGCGCCGGAGAGCGCCGGGGTCAGCCATGCCTCGGCCGCTCGGCGTGCCGCCTCCGCACGGGGCAGCGTCAAACCGAGCACTTCCAGGAAGGCCACGCCTCGCAGGGGGGACCGCGTTAGCATCGGCCAAAGCTGCGGATCTGTGACAATATCCCCGACCGTGGTGACACCAGCCTGCCAGCACGCCAGCAGCCCGGCTTGCATGGCTTCCTGCCGCTGGGCAAAGGTCTGATGGCGGCGGATAGCGACCACCTGCTCCAACCAGTCGGGCAAGGGAACGGCGGCGGACGCCGAGGCAGGCCGGCAGGCTGCCGCCTGGCTCAGGTCTAAATGAGTATGGACGTTGATGAGGCCGGGCAGGAGGATTACGTCTCCCAGGTCCACATCGGCGGGGGTTTCGCCAGCCGGTGTGACCGAGACGATGGTGTCACCCGCGACGGCCACCACTCCTCCGGGCAACGGAGGCCGATCCATCGGGACGACCCAGCGGGCCTGATAGCTTCTCACGCGCGCACTCCGGCGGCCACTGGCGTGGGGGTTGGTCTTTGCGCCGCTTGCCAGGCAGGACGCAATTGCGGCTGGCATCCCGGCGGCAGCGTCTGCTCATACAGATCATCCCCCGGTCCCCGGCGGTACACCGTCTGCTGCAACTGGGCGATGATCTGTCGGAGCCGCTCGCTACTCAACGCCGAAACCGGTTCCTCCATCGGGCGTAGGAACAGTTGCAGCGGGACCGGCTCGGCTTCTTCCTCCCCCTCATCATTGGCCGCGAAGTTGGGCGTGAGAAAATCCACCCCTTCGATCCACCACGCCCCGACGCGCTGGAACAGGCGCACACGGGCCGTCCAGAGTTGCCAGGCGGCTTCCCCCGCGTCCGCCTCTGGCCGGCGGCTCTCCCAGAGCACAAACGGCAGGGGTTCTCCTAACTCCCCGGCATCTACCGCCATCTGCCGAAAAAATTGCTCCATCAGGCGGGTCCCCACGCCCAATCGCCGTGCCCACTCCGCGACCCCCAGGTAGCACAGATAGCCGCAGAAACCCGGCAGATAGGCCCCGTAGGCGTAGCCCGCTAAGCGCGGCGGAGCTTCCAGGTCGGCTTCACGTGCTGCCAGAAACAAATGCTTGGTCCATTCCTGACGGAAGTTCCGCTTGCGATGCCGCCGATTCTCCACCGCCTTCTCGATCCAAATCCACGGGATGCGCTCTTCCGGAGCCAAGGTCTGCTCGTACAAGTCCCCAGCGGCTTGCGTCAGGGGATCGTTCAAGTCGAAGGTTTCCCACACCACGATACGTTCCGAACGCACAAAGCACCTCTCCTCACACAGTTGCGGCGACCGGTCCCCCGTTTCGACGGAGTGCTGCCAAGGTCTTGCCTTCCGGCCGCCGCGGCTCGGCGTCCGTATTCTACCTGCCCCCCTGCCAAAAACCCTGCCGGCTCCTCCCCCTGCCCTGGACGTAACCTCCTCGGCCGCCCTTCCTACTGTTCCTGACGCAACATCTTGAGAAAATTATAGTTATGATGATATAAGCTGCATCTCTGGCTGCCCTGGTTACGTCTCAGCCGCTGACGCTCTTGACCCGGCCCTTCCCGAAAGCTGGCCTGGAGCCGCCCCCAAAATGCAACCCTGGCGGTACTTTCTCCATTCCTTCCCGTCAGCCGGAGCTTCCCAGTTTCGCTCCCTCTCCATGGCCAGGGCCAACGCGACAAGCGGCGGGTCATCGACAAGGCCCAGAAACTGCGACTGGAAATGAAGGCGGGGCGTGAACCGCCTGCGGAGTCGTGCAGCTCTCCTGCCGCAAGGCGGACTCCGAGGTTCACGCCCGCCAACGATATAACCGGGAACAACTGTTATGAGGCGGGAAACTGGACTGATGCCGCGGGGAAGGTTTCACCAAACGGTCGGTTGGTCATGCCCCTGAGGGACCCATGCCAGACGAAACCGGGACGCTTCGGACTCCATGCGAAATCCAATTGAGGGAACAGGGGCGAACCCACCAGTTAGCGGCCGGAGGGGAGCGCGTAGGGCAGGGTAGGTCCATTGGCGGGTTCGAGCATGAAGAAGTCACGCGGGCTGCGGGCGAAGGGATGGTGGGGGAACACCAGGGTGCCGTGCGGGCCGAAGGGGCCGTAGGCATGGGCGCTGCCATCGCAACCGGGGCCGCAGCGTCCGCCGGGTGGAATGTGGAAGAACTTTTTCAAGTGGGGATGGAGGCCGTAGCGATCCGGTCCGCGTCCCGGCGGCAGATCACCCGCTCCCAGGAGCGTATTGGGGCCGCCGATGACCACTGGCAAGCCGTTGACACCTCCGCGTCCTGCGGGTGGGGCAAACCCGCCGGGGTCCGCCGCTGCTGGCCCCGCTAAACCCCACGCCAGCAGAATCACGCCCACATTGTGCATCCACCACGGCTTTCGGATCATCGTCTTCCTTCCTCCCGGCAGGCCGTCCTCGTGCGGCCCCTTCCCTAGGGGCACCCATTCCTCAGGACAGGCATTTTTGCTATCGAACCGAAACCCCGCAGGGATTCACAAAAAAATTGAATCTGGTTGACAACCTGGCCGCGCGCAGGGATGATAACAAAGCGGGAGCTAAGCGCAACCTGCTAGCGGTGTATCATAATTGAACCACAATTTGTTCATCACGAGCAACCATGCCTACGCGCAGTCCTTACGAAGATGAGGATGCTGCCCCCCCATTGTCGAGCCGCCCCTCCGCCCCGGCGAGTCCAGCAGGAGGGGGGTCGGCGCGTCCGCCGTCGGCTTCGGCGGGAGCGACGCCCTCCTCGTCTCCCCAGCCCGTTCCCTCACCGTCTCCCACACCCACACCCCTGCGCTTCGGTGTCTGCGGAGTCCTGGAAAAAATCGACGAATTGGAAACTGAATTGGGACAGATCGGGATCATCCGCTACGTGACTTCCGGCGTGACCTACACTGCCCCGCCGGCCTCGGTGCAACCTTGCGCTTGGCTCAAGCATCCGCGCGATCCCCAACGCTACGAGTGCCTCTGGGATGTCCGCAACTCCAACAACCTGCTCCAACTTCGCCAAGCGATCGAGCAGGCCGTCCAATCCGGGGAAATCCGGCAGGCCGACTCTCCCGTAGGCGATCGGCTGGACCGGGTCGTCTATCTGCTCGCCCAGCACATTGCCAGCCTGCACCGCGAAGGGTGGTCCGCAGGTTTGATCTGCCCGGAGAACGTCTTTTACAAAGACGATGGCTCGGAGGTCTTTCTGGCCGACTTGGGCTTTTACTGGAAACCGGCGCGCGGGGAGCCGCCCTGGGATGCGGAACCGGGCCGGCCCGAATGGATCGAGGCCAACTGGACTTACGCCTGGCTCTATTCCCGTCCGCCGCTTCAGCAGCAGTTCGCCTGTAGGAGCTTCGCCCCCCCAGTCTGGGAAAAACAACCCTTCACCCCGCCGACGCCTGCGGAAGACGTGCAGACCTTCGCCCGGCTCCTCTGGTGGTTGGTCGTCGGCAATGACCGCGGCCCCCAAAGCCTTACCCCTTTCCTGAACCTGCTGCATGCCGCCATCGAGGGACAGGTGGCCGACATGGCCGATTTCCTCGCCCAGCTCGAACGATGTCCCCCCAGCTCCCATTTCAACCGGGCGCGAGCGGTATCCTCCCGCGGACCGTCCCCGATGGGGCGGCGGACCGTTCTCCTTCTCGGAGCTGCGGTCCTTGTCATCGGCGCCGCCGGATTGGCTTATTACCTTTTGAGTCGAACGCCGCCGGAGGGGGAGGACAGGAAGATAATTATCCCTTCGCCGGAGGAGTTTGCCCAAAAGCCTTACGAGGAACAAATGAAGTACTGGCGGGACACATACAATCCTCAATCCCCCCTCACGGATGAACAGAAGGCCACCCTGGCAAAACTACGCTGCAACACTCTCCAGAAAGTTGAAGAGAAGCACGACGAGCTTGTGGATAAAGCCTTCGATCATGCCGAGCGCTTCAACGTCGCTCGTGAGTTTAAGAAGCTGCTGGACGATGTCAAGTTGTTACGATCCAAGCCAGTGCATGACCCTGAAGTAGAAAAGAAGGAGCAGTTATGGCAGGAGATTATCGAACTGCGTTTGCTCGAGTTGGAAGCTTAGCCACGCTAGCCGTCTGCGTTCTGTTTTGTAGCCAAGCCCCGCGCCTGCTGTCCCAGGACATCCCCCAAGGACAGGGCAAGCGGACGTTGTACCTCCTGCTGCGTATACCTTCCAATAAGCTTGATGATCCTAAACAGCAAGAAGATTTGATTTTGCAAACGATCAAAAGAGGGATCCAAAGAGCCAAGCTGAAAGTCCGAGAAGAGCCGATCATTCGCACTGTATCTCCCGCCTTTGTCGAGGAGATCCAAAGGCTTATCCCCGGCAGTGGTTGGCGAGTAGAGGCGGCGGACGACGCCCAAGCCGAAAAGAATGGAGCAAACGGTAATATTCAGGAAAAACTGAACATTAGTCTTCTTGATGCCAATAATAACATATACAAAATCCAATTGCCATCGGACAAATATGTTCTCAAAGAACTCGATGTAGAATTTGCCAATGGCAAACTCCAAACCTTCAAATTGTCTTCTCCGAAAGACAAACAACCGGTAGCACTGCGACCTAATTATCCTGGTTCTTACGTCCTACGTCTGCAAGGTAACGATGTGCCCCAAAAATGCACCGCAACAATCTTGAGTAGCAAAGGGGAACAGAAATTGAGTGCCGATTGGCCAGTCCAAAGCAGGGCTTACTTACTTATTCTCAAGGATTTTGAGGGGAATCTCGATGAGCTGTTCGCCGTGGTCCAAGACCCCGATTTGGTCGGTAACCCCATCCAGTTACTATCCCTCGATCAGCACCTATTTGCAGTTGCTTCCGTGGGCCTAGAAACGGAACCGACTTCTTTCATTCACGGAAATACGCTCACCGTGGTGGTACCCGATTTGAAAACACGCAGAGTCAAACATGTTTGGGTATATTTGCCCATTTCCGAGGAAAAGGTAGATGAGGAAATCGCACGCTGGCTGAAACATAGCAGCGTAAAGAATGTGTCGAAAGACCTGCCTCTGCTCATCGAGAAAAACCTGGTACGATTCGATCCCAATCAGAGGGCGATACTCGACAAGGATGTGATAAACCAGCCAAAGTGGTGGGAGACCGGACGCAACGGAAAAGATCATTTCACCCGAACCTTTGAGTTGAAAGACATTCCTGAACTGGTCAATCGCATCCCTAGCATGTGGATGCTCACAGTGTGGATCTTTGAAGATAGCGATGGGAATAAAGAATTGATCTTTATCAAGAATCGACAGGGAAAAACTGCTCCTTTGGAATCGCAGGAAATCATCACTTGGCGACAGTCCCTACCGAAACTCAAGACGAAACCTAAATAGTCACGGACCTCTGACTGAAAATAAAGAATAGCTTCCTCGATTTCGGACAGTGGGAGAGTGGATGAGCTATGGCCATGAGCAGCGCGATACCTGCCCCGCTGACCCCCGCGGAATGCCCCTTGCTGGTCAAGTACGCCCAGGACCCGAATGCGGCGGCAGAGCTGGTGCAACGGTACAACCAGAGCGTGGAGCGCCTGCAGAATTTGCAACGCGGGGAGTACGCCGCCCTTCTGGCGCGTGAGGATTTCGTCCAGGAGGTGGTGGGCCTGTTGGAAGACATCCGGCAGCGCCTGACCCGCACCAAGTACGTGGTCGGCTGCATCGGTATCACCCAAGCGGGCAAATCGACCGTGGTCAACAGCGTCTTGGGGGACGAAATCTGCAAGCCCGGCGCTATGGATGCCTGCTCGAGCCTGCCCAGCCGCATCGTCAAAGCCGACCACTTCGCCCTGGACCTGGAGTACCTCACGCCAAAACAGTTTGAACAACGCCTCCATCGCCTGTGCCAGGAAGCCCTGGGGTTGAGCACCGTCGGCGACCTGGACAAGGACATCGTGCCCTACCTGGACAAGGCGGAGTACTTCCGCAAGGAAGGGGTGGAACGCCCGCGCTTGCAGGACGATTTGAAGTATCTCAAAGGCTTGATCGAGGCATACAAGCGGCGGGGGAAACAGGTCCTGACCGATCCGCCGCGGCGGGAAAGCAATCTGCCGTATGAGCAGCGTTATGCCTACACGACGCACGGAGGCGGATGCGGCCAGGATGCGCTGCTTTTGCGCGAGGCCCGCTTCCGCGTTAAGAACTCCTACATCCCGGACGATCTGGAGTTGTGCGACCTGCCGGGTCTGGACAGCAAGCGGACCATCGACGATATCGTCACCTGGGAGTATCTCTCGCAACTGGATGGGGCCTTTCTTTTCGTCAATGCCGCCAGCAACTTCCTGACGGAAGGGATGCTCAAGGCCCTCTGCCAAGTCATGCAGGTTTTCGACCACAAGCTCACCGACCGGGCGTGGGTCATTTTCAACAAGATGGACACGCTAACGCCAGACAGTTTCCGGGATGGAGCCAACGAGAACATCTTTCACACGATCGAGCGCTTTTTGGAGCGGTCTCAGCTTCCCGCGTCCCAGGTTTGTTTCACCGCCAAGCGCATCTGGGAGAATGCTTTGAGGAACAAAGGGCGGGCCAATCTGGAGCAGGCCTGCGACTTCGTGGGGCAGACACCGGAGCGGCCCATCCCCGCTTGCTGCCCGGAGAACATGCGGTCAGCCTGGGAGGAATTGCTCAAAGATGGCGGGATCAGCTATCTCCGGCGGTTGATCTTCGAGCATGTGGCGCGTTCGGTGGCGGCGGAAGTACGCCAAGATGTGGAACGCAAACTCAAACGGTTCCACGAAAAGCTGGAACAGCACCTTCAGGCGGAAGAGCTACGACGCCGCTTGGACCCCGAAGCGCTGCGCAATATCCAGACGTGCTACAGCGAGGTCATCCGCCTCCAACGCGATCTGCTGCTCCGCTGGCGCAACTACACGGCGGCGCGATCGGTGCTGGATACCTTCCGCGAACAGCAGCTCAAAAACATCATCGACTCTCTGGAACGCGAGAATCTGGAATATAGCAGTCAAGACGAGATTGCTCGCCTGGTGGATACCAATGCCCGCCTCATCGAACGTCTGTTGAAACAATGCCTCCATACCGGTCTGGTTTTTCAGCGGGCTTACGAAGAGATTCGCACCCAACTGGAGAAGCTGCCCACGGTCCGCTGGGGGAACTCCCAGGAGACGTGCGAGAGTTGGTGGCAAAGGATCAGCGACGAAGACCGTGCCCACTATGCAGAGTGGTTGGGCAATGGCCAGGACTTGAGGTTTATCACCTCCGAGCTGGAAAGCTGGCTCCAGGGCCGCTTGGACCTGCCGGGCGGTGCAGGTCTAACCTCCTCCGGCTTCCTGCGCGACCGCCAATCCCTGCGGTTGCTCCAGGAGCGGCTCGACAGCGTCTTCGACTATCTCGATCAGAAGATTCGCTCCCGCCTCCGCTATCGCCTGCGGCAGTTGAGCGGCGAATTGTCCCTTCTGGTCGATGAACATAAAAGTGGCAGCGACGGCCCGCCCGCAAAATGACAGCACCGTCCCCAGGAGAGGCGAAGCATTCTCTGGCGGCGTGGGGTTGTCTCTTGCTGGCCATCCCGCAGGAAGGATCCGGCGGCTCTGCATACTAACGGCGATGGGAACTGATTGTCCGCATCCGTACCGAGGTGGGAACAGACATGTCGATCCGCGTGCCTCTGATCATGGAGAACATTTACATCCGCACGGGGTTGTGTGCCCATACATTCCAATTGTCTGGCCACATACGCCCCAGTCAACCCTGGGACCAATTGGCTTCTTTTGGCGTGTTGATCTATTGGCCGCGGGAGTTCGGCTGGCTGCGGCTCTATGCTATGGCGGATGCCGGCAGCGGCGGGACGAATATCCCCTTCCAGGACAGTACGGCCGGTCTCGATAGGGTCTGCCAAGATCATGCCGCCCGGCGGGAACAGGTGGCGCCGGGGAAATTTCTGAGCAACTACCGCTTCCTCGCCTCGAGTCTGCCGCAAATGAACCGCGTGTTCCTCACAGTCGAGGTGGATACTGATGACGAGGGTTTCCACAACCAGGTTCAGCAGTTGGGAGCCGCCGACAAACAGGAGTACACCCATCCGATCCGGTTGTTGATTTTCGATGGCAAGCAGTTCGGGCGGTATATCCAGCAGGAAGGAGAGCTTTCGCTGATCCTCAAGCCCTGCACTCCCCTGCCGCGCTATGAAGGGGTGTTGACCATCGATTTGGGGAACACGAGCACCACGGCCGTGACGCAGGACTTGCGCGACCAGACCTACCTTTCCACCTCGCTCAAGACGGTGCCGTTGGAGGAAGGGCGGAGCAGCGGCGGCGAAGCCCAACCGCTGGTGTCGGCCGTGCGGATCGACCGGATCATCAGTTTTGGAGCCAACATTGAAGGGCAGCGCCGCTTTCCGAGCCTGCCGACAGATGAGAGGGCCGGGGCCATCCGTTTCGTGGCGGGGGAACGGGCGGTCACCAATTTGAGCGCCGGCGATGTGGGGGTGGTCCTGGGTGCCAAGCAGTTGTTGAGCACGCAACCGTTGTTTCGTCCGGCGTCGTCCGAGGGGGCCGATTGGACGGCGGTGCGGCAGGAGGAGCCGACGTTTTCCCTGCTGACGGAGCATGAACGCGCGCCAGGGGTGATCCAGCGGGAAACCATCGAGATGCTCCATCGGGTCCCCGGCGAGCTGCTCTTCAGCTACGTTTATCAGCAATTCCGCCGGGCCCAGAAAGGTTGGCCCGATGACGTGGTACTGACCTATCCGACGACCTACAGCCCCCGCGAGTTGCTGCAACTCCAGAAAGCCGCGGCGCTAGGCTGGCTGCGGGCGATGGGGCTGCCCCAGAGCGACCAAAACGCCTCCCTTGACACAGGCGGGGATGGCACGTTGCAAGAGTTGGGCAGCCGCGTCCGGCAGTGGTTGCAGAACCCCGACACCCCTTGCCCCTTGATCGGCCTAGCGTTGGATGAAGCGACGGCGGCGGCCTTCTACTATCTCTATCGGCGCGTCTTCGACCTGCATGGCGGGCTGGTCCGTTTCCGCTATCTCTATCCCAACGGCATCCACATGCTGCTGGTGGATGTTGGGGGTGGGACGACGGATATTGCTTTGGTTCGCGCTGTATCTCCGGTCCAGGAACAGCATAATTTGTATGTGGAAATCCTCAACCGTAGCGGTTTGCGCCGCTTCGGCGGCGATGCTATGACCCGCGAGATTTGCCGCCTGCTCAAGGCCAAAGTGCAAGGGCTCATCCGGCGTGTGCGGCAAATGCCGAATACTCCGCCGCCTCTGCCCGCGCAGCTTCCGGCAGGTCAAGCCCGCCAAATCGTGGAAGGCTACATCACTCGCCTGCGGGATGCCGATCCTAAGGATGAACTGGTTCCTACCCGTTTCGACCCCAACAGAATGGACGAGGACAACCTCCAGCGGCGGACCTGCTTCCACGGCCTCTGGCGCCTGGCCGAAGAAATCAAGCGCCGGCTCAGCGAATCCGCTAAGGATAGCCGCGGACGCAGCGTACGCCTGCGGGATTTGGACCCCTCCTTGCTCCGAGCCGATACATCCCCCCTCATGGCAGGCATACTCCGCAACATTCCGCAACAGGTCCAAAATACCCTGATCAACCAGATTGCTGACACCACGATCTCCCGGAGCGAAGTCGATCCCCTCCTGCGCGACCATTTGGAACGATTGGTCCAGCAATGCAATCGCTTGATCATGGACCAAATGGACAAGGACCTGGAAACGGGAGTGGGAATCGACTGGGTGATCCTCTCCGGCAACGGCTCGCTCTATCCCCTGTGCCGGGAGGTTTTGGAAGAGAGGCTCTGCGTGCCGTATGTCCAGCAGAAACTGTACTGCGAGGAGCAAAATCTGAAGTATGCTGTGGCGAAGGGAGCGACCCTGGCCCGGATGGTAGAGCGCGTGCCCCGCACGTTGCAGATTCGCTTCAATAGCCGCTTGTGCGATCTGCTGCCCTTCGACGTCGGTTATCACGACATGCGGACCGGTCGACACCGCGTGCTGTTTACCGCTATGACCAGTTACCGGCAACTGGAGTCTCAGGCCCAGGAAGTCGATTTGCGTTCCGTCACGAGCGGGGAGGCAGGTTGGGAGGGGGGGCAACAACTGGGGCGTGTTTTCAACCTGGAACGCCGGTTTCCGGGTGAGGAGGAGCATCGGTGGGAGCCGTACCTGTCGTATGAGTTCAAGGACCCCCTCTCCGGGCGGATCGAGATTAGTTATGTTTCCGCGGAGGGGTTTTTCCGGGTGATGGACAGAGAAACGGGGGCCATCGGCCAGATGCGCGTCATGACTGCGGAGGATAGCCGTCCCGTGGCGATGGGGGGAGACATTTGAGCAAAGACTCGGCAGGTTGGTGGGAAGAGCCACAATGCGTGACGCAAGTTGTGCCGGTGAACTGGCGGTGCTGCTTCGGGAGATGGCGCGGTTCGCAGTCCGCTTGGCCGATGTGGGTGCCCACTGGCCGGGGGAGTCGGCCGCCCGACGCTTCCTGCAACTGCTGCCGGAGCGGGAGAACGCGCCGACGGATGTCTGGGGTTGGACCCGCTTGCTGTTGCAATGGCAGCAATGGCGTCCGCCGCATTTTTTGCGCCGGCTGCTGACGCCGGAACCGGAGGAACTGGAACGGTGGCGGCGGGTCTGCGAGCAATCCAGCGGTGCCCCCGGAGCACGCCGGCGAGGAACCCTTTCCTGGGGCCGGTGGTTTGGGACTGCTGAGGAAGAGGAAGATACCCGCCTCCTTTTTGCCCGCTTGGCTGAGTGCCTGGCCGCCTGGCGTCCCGCCAGCCGCGAACGCCGTCGAGCCTTGGAAGAACTCCTGCGCTACGGCCTGGAAGTCGAAAACATCCTCGCCCGCTTGCGGGAACGGGATCAATGGGTTCCCCTCATCCTGGTGGAGTTGGCGGAGCACGTCGTGGAAACGGCGGAGCGCTGGCGCTGCGGCATGCCGCTGCCGCAGGGACCCTGGCTTACCCTGCTGGAAGAATCGGGCAGCCCCCCGCCCAGTCATTCCGAGGAAAACAAAAAACTCTGGCGCGGCTGGCTGAGTAATGGAGGAACGCCCTGGTTCGATCAGCTCGCACAATTGGCGCAGCACGACTCCGCCGCCGCCGCTTGGCTCCAAGCCGTGTGCCAGGGTTTGGCCGTCCAGTGCTATCCCTGCGGCAATGGCTCCAGCTTCTGGCAGTGGCCCCCTCAGGCGGAGAGTCCCCCCGGTAAAGTCGAGTGCCACGCGGGCGGTTCCGTCGGCCGCATCATCCGCGTTGAACGTTACGCCACCGATCCCGCTCTTGTCATCTGCACCTGGGAAGCTCCGCAAGAACTGATCGATTATTACGAACAGACAAAGGCCTTGCTGCAACAGGCCCGCGAAGAGGGTCTGCATGCCCTCGCCGATGCCTGCAAGCGGGAGTTGTCGCGCCTGCTAGCTGAGGGCCAGTTGCCGCTGCGGGAGCATGTGGTTCGCTTGATCGACAGTGTGGATTCCCCCGAAGCCGCCCCATCGGTCCGGACGGATTGGCCCCCCGTGTGCGTGCGCCAATGGTTGTCTTTCCTCGGATGGAAGGTCTTTCCCCTGTCCGAGGGCTATCCCCCTGATGCGGAGGAATACCCGCAGCGCTATCAGTTCCGTCCGGTGTTTAAGAAGGATGTGCCGGTGAAAACGGTCCTCGGCGTGCGAGTGTTCGGCCTGGAGGATGCGCAGGGGGAGATTGTCCGTCCCGCGGAGTTACAGGTGTCCGCTGGTCCGCCGCCGGTGGGCTTGAACGAGCTGGAAGCGGTCGCTCGGCAAGCCCCTGGCGAGATCGGCCAGCGTCTGCAAGAGTCCCTCCGTGCCTTCCGCCTGGCCGGCTTGCAGGGTTGCCTGGAACAGCATGTCGTGGATTTGTTCAAGCAGTACTGGGAACTCCGGGCACAATGGATGCAGAGCGACCCGCAAGCGGCCCAGCAATTCGGGGAGCATCTGGCGGGCATGCTCCAGGAAGGCTTCGGGATTACCACCTTCGAGCCAAATACCGATCGGGACTTTCCGGCGGGGTGGCTGACCTATCCGCCGGGGGTACGTTTGACCAAGGGACGCGTGACCCGCATCCTGCGTCCCGGCCTACGCTACCAATCGGATGGAAGTCTGCGCCTGCCGGCGTATGTGGAAGCGGAGTAGGGTTGAGCTGACTTCTATCAGCAGCCCTGCCTGCGGCAGTTTCACGCTCTGCGTGGCTGCCGACACCAGGGTGGCTGCCGCTCAGTCCTCCGCCCGCCCGCCGAGGTGGACCTCAACTCCACTCTCAGTCTTTCCCCTGACGGCAGACCTCAACCCGGTTGATCAGGCGGCGGCGGCCAATCGAAGGCCGGAGCGACTCCTGCGCCAATTGCTTCATGTAGTAGCTGGTGACCTTTCCGAGGATGATCACTTCCTGGTCGTTGACCACGACCTGCAACCGGCGGAGTTGGGGAAGAGGGCTGTTCTGGAGAATGTCGGCCGGGTCCATGCGAGAGGTGACAGTCGCGTTCATGAGTGAACCTCACTCCTACGGTGTCCGTGCTTCATGCCCTGCAAGCGGTGGGGGATTGCTGGTCCTCAGCGTCCGTCACAGCCGCACGCCGCCACCGCTCCACCTGAGTGTTGGCAGAATCCCTTCCCCGCGAAGCAGCCCTCCTGAGATGCCGCTTCGCTTCCTGGACCACGCGACAGCACAGAAACACAAACTTCATGATGGGAGAAAAGCCAGTCCGTTCCTTGGGTCAGCCGGGCGATCACGACAATCCTGTCCCGGTCCCGAATGGGGCGACAGTGTAATCCATAATCTATGCTAAGCGGTTGGCGGATCCCTTGCAACGAAAAAATGGAATTTTTACTCCGACTTCCCGATTGACTCACTCACCAGCGATGCAGAGGAGGAGATTGGATCCAAGGAACCGAGGATTTTTCCAGTCTAGGTGCGGAAATGAGGAAGGAAAGATGGCGGTGTGTCCCTTCCAGCATGGATGGGGCTGGCGCGTGGCTGCCGTGGTGCTGGCCGCCGGGGGACCGCTGTTCGTCTGCATGCCGCCGTGGACCGATGTGACGCTCTACGACCTGGCGGCACGGAACGTCCTGCGCGGCGGAGTCCATTACCGCGATGTTTTTGATACCAACTTTCCGGGCATGGTGTGGTGCCTGGCTTTGCTCCGCGGGCTTGTGGGTTCCAGCTCCGAGTGGCTTCGCCTCGCTGACCTGGCGGTGATCGGCGGCGCGTCGGCCGTCCTGGCAGTGGGGTTGAAGCGCGGGGGAGTGCCGCCCTCCCGGCTGGGGTGGTTCGTGGCAGCCTGTGCCCTCTTTTATCTGTTCCTTAGCGAATTCAATCACGTGCAGCGGGACGGATGGATGCTTTTGCCGGCCCTGTTGGCTGCGGAGGTGCGGCAACGGCGGTGGCGGCTTCGCTGCGATCCTTCGGGTCGATGTTCCGTCCGGAGGTGTTGGCTAGCGGTGGGTGAAGGAATGCTGTGGGGAGCTGGGGTGTGGCTCAAGCCGCATGTCAGCATCCCGGCGCTGGCTGTGCTCGGAGCGGGTTCTGTGCTGCTCTATCGCCGCGGAGGGTGGCGCCTGCTCGCCGGGGACGCCGCCGCTGTGCTCGCCGGCGGGTTCCTCTGCGGGGCAGCCGGGATCGTCTGGCTGATGGCTGCCGGAGCCTGGCCGTACTTCCTGGACATCATGATCCGTTGGGTGCCCGGTTACCTGAGCTACTGGCCGGAGGGCCTGGCCTTTCGCGCCGGCTACCTCTTCCGCTGCTTTGGCCCCTGGAGTGCTCTGCACGCCTTGGCCCTGCCGATTGCGGCTTACTGGTTCTATCGCCGGATCACTATCCGCGCAACTCCCGATACCAGTCTGACCCCTGTTTCCTCAACGTCCAACAAAAGGCAAAGCGATGATGGTGGTGATGAAGGTGACAAGCAGATCGGCAAAGCCCTCCTCGCAGCCATGTATATCGGCTGGGTGCTGCAAGTGGTGGTCATCCAAAAGCCGTTCGATTACGCCCACGTTCCCCCGGTGTTCCTGGCTATGGCCCTGCTCGCAACCACCGGCTGGAATGTCGGCAAGCTCCTGGTGCTGGGGGTGCTCGCCGGTTCGCTGCTGCTGCAACTGCCGCCGGTGTCTGCGGGATGGCAGCGGATGCAACAATTCCCCCTGCTGGAACGCTGGACAGCCCATCCGCTTGTGGACCGAGAGCGCACCGGCCTTTGGCTCCGTTGCTGGACAGAAGGCAGCACGCCGGAATTGCGCAACCGCTTGGGGCTGTACGTCCATTGCCCCTGTGCCACGAATTGGGAGGAGCTGGTTCAAATCGCGGACTATTTGCGTCATGTGCGTCCTCCGCTCCAGGACGGCGAGCTGAATTGCTGGCATGACGGCACGCATCCCCTGTACCTCCTCCTGAATCTGGAGCCGGCGACGCGGTACCTGCACTATGGCACGGCCTTCTCCATCCGCGCACGAGTGGGGGAGATCGCCGAGGCGGTGGCCTGGAGCCGCCAGCGCTACGTGGTGAGCGACCTGTTCCCTGTTCTCGGCAAACCGGCGGATCCGCCATTTTCGGCTGCCCCTGGCCAGGCACTCCGCTTGCCCCCGGATTTTCCCGAACCGTACCGCCAGCTCTTTCCCTGGAATCAGCCGCTGGTTTTCCGTTGCGGCCGGTATTGCGTCCACAAGGTGGACGGCCCGCTCGGCGTGATCGACATACATCCCTAAAGCCAGTTCCTTGAGGTCCGTGGGGGCGTGTTTGTCCCCGCGAGTCCGGGAGTGGAAGTGCTCATCGCGTCCCCGTCAGCTTAGAGTATAATGGCAAGGTAGCCCAGGCCCATGTCGCGCTGGGAAGGATGACCCGGTCCAAGGAGGAAAGCAGCATGGCTCTGACGTTGACTTCACCGGCTTTTAGCCACGGCGGCGAGATCCCCACGGAATATACCTGCGAAGGCCCCGATGTATCGCCGGAGCTGCGCTGGTCTGGTGCGCCTCCCGGAACGCGCAGCTTCGCGCTGATCGTGGATGATCCGGATGCGCCCGATCCCGCGGCACCCAAAATGACCTGGGTCCATTGGGTGCTTTACAACCTGCCCGCGGACTGCACCGGCTTGGCTAAGGATGTCCGCCAGTTGCCAGCGGGGACCCGCGAAGGACTCAATGACTGGAAGCGCACCGGTTACGGCGGCCCTTGCCCCCCCATCGGGCGGCATCGCTACTTTTTCAAACTCTATGCCCTGGATACCGTGCTGCCGGATTTGGGTACGCCGACCAAGGACCGGCTCCTCCAGGCCATGCAAGGCCACATCCTGGCTCAGGCAGAACTCATGGGCACCTACCAGAAGAAGAAAAAATAACAGCAGGGAAGGGGAGGGGGGATTTCCGGCTCTATATTCCCCAATTGCGGGATGATTGGTGAAAGACGGCATCACACGGTCCTAGATCACGGGGAGTATCAGAGGTTGCACGCATGGATGGGCTGCCGTTAGAAGCTGGCAGGGTTCCTCATGGGGTGTCGGACGGCAGCCGTACGATCCCTGCCTGCCGATGGGGGCCGTAGGGCCGAAGCCCTTCTGCAACCCTGGGGAGTTTCTCGCTATGGCTGGAAGTACGCCCCCGCGCGATGACCGAGAGCTGGTGGCCGCCTACCAGGCCGGCAGTGATACGGCCGCGCAGATTCTCTTCGACCGCTACTGCGAGAAGTTGCTCCGCCTGGCCCGCCGCCGCATCGGCCAACGCCTCCTGAAACGCATCGACCCGGAAGATGTGATCCAATCCGCCTTCCGTACCTTTTTTGTCCACCTGCGTAAAAGCGATTTCAGCTTCGCCGAGGAAAGCGATCTGTTCAAGCTGCTCGTGCGGCTGACGGTGCACAAAACCCTCCGCCAAATCGCCCACCACCGGGCCGCCAAACGCGACCCCGCCCGCGAAGTCGTGAATGCTTTGGACGACCGGGACCTGATGGAACAGTTGATCTCCCAGGAACCGCCGCCGGAAGCGGAAGTGACCCTCGTGGAAGAGATGGAGCGCTTCTTTGCGCGTCTCTCCGACTTCGAGAGCAAAGTCTTGGAACTGCGCTTGCAAGGATATTCCACCTCCGAAATCGCCCAGCAGCTCCAAACCTACGATCGCAAAATCCGCCGCGTCCTCGAACGGATCGAAAAGCTGGCCCATCAGCACGCCGCCGAGTCCGGCTGACCGGAAATGCGCTCTTCCCGCAGCGTCAGCCCTGGGATCACACCGTGGCCTTCGCGACAGCGAGGTCCTGGAGTGCTGTTTTGAGTCTGGTCTCATATTCGGCTTCGAGTTCCTGGCGGATTTGTTTTTGGATCTTGTCCTTTTCTGGTTCCAGCTCGTGTTCTGTTTTTTGGGTCAGCTCGGTTGCGAGCCGGGTGAGTTCTTCCCTCTGTCGGATTTCCAATTCGGGGAGGATGTAAAATAGAACACAGCGATCAGGGTGCCTGCGGTGAGGGTGCGCCTAGTAAGAATAGGATTCAACTGGTCATTGGAGTCTCCTGGGAACGATTACGAATGCGTCTTGGGAAGAATTGTTTCGCTCTTAATGTCGACCTATGCTTCGTGCAAGTTGTATGCGGTCTTGTGCGTTGGTGTTGCTCTTTTGTGGTTTTGCCCTGCGTTGTTGCGGGGTGGGATTGGACAGTGGTAAGATCGGGTTGTAAGGGTGCGATTTTTGCTACGTAGCAAAAATCTCCTTTCCAGAGGTCCGATGTCATTTACCTGAACCAGTCCTGAACCCGTGACTGTCCAAAAGGAGGTGCTGCTGTGCCGCTTTCGTTCTTCTGTCCGTTTTGCTCGGCCCGTTTGCTGGTGGCCGATCACATGGTTGGACGCCAGGTTCAGTGCCCGAATTGTGGTGAACGGCTTCTGATTCCGGAGCTATCACCTCCGCCGTCGTCTTCGGGTCCTGCCGAGGTCCCGAGTTCCAGTTCTCCGGTACCAAGGTCTCTGCCTCCAGTTCCGAATCTCCCGGAGCCGACGGTCATTTACCAACCGGTCGTGGTGCAACCGCCCCTGTCGAGTCCGTTTGACTTTTCCGAAGCGACTAGTCCGACCAGTCGGATCACCATCACTCATCGTCACAGTGACTCGTTCGGGACAGCCTTCGGGAGTTCCTTCGGGAGTGCGCTGGGCGGCTTTCTTGGCTCAATGGTCGCTGTTGCCATTGTTCTTATTGTGCTTCTCGGTCTGTGTTTGCTCACCGCCGTGTTTTCCGGGTTAAAGTAAAGTCAGAGGACCACCCCCGTCCCGTAGGGTTACACCGGACGAATCCGCCCGCTACCAATGGTGCTTTGGTTCCGAACAGTTAGGGGCAAACGTCCAAGGATCCCAAGATCGCCAAAACGACGCCGTCGGTTCCTCCGACGACCGAGGCTTCCAGCTGGGTCGATGTCAGTCAGGTTGCCTTACGTCATGGCGACTTGCAGGTCCGTGTCTTCCGTGTAGCGATTGGTAAGGTGGTCCTCGAATATCTGTTTGAGTTGGCCTTCTCCGCGAGGCACCGGCTGGCGGCCTCGCTCGAACGATTGCGGGCATTCCGCCGTCCCAAGTTTATTCCGACAGCGGAATGGGAACGAGCAGGCTTTCCAGCGGGGCGGACCTGCCTTGGGTTTCCAGGAGGAAGCGTTCGATGGGGAAGCGGCGCTGAAGTTCGCAGCGGGGGGAAGCAGCATGGCGGCTGCGCACGAGGGTAAGGGCGGGCAGGGGTTGGGGGGAGGCCAGCAGCAGGAAGAACTCGCGGGTTTCCTTCTCTCCGGTCAGAATATCCACGATCCGAAACGCTTCCGCCTCCCGCGGGGTCAGGATGTGCTCGCCCGCTTTCAGGAACCCGCCCCGATTGGTTTCCACTATCTCGATGTGGCCTGTGCACCAGATCATCAGCAGGGTGAAATGGACATCTTGAGGCACCTGGAGGCGTAGGCGGAACGGTTCGCCTTTGCGCACCCGCGGCATGGTCTGGCCCTGGGGCGAAATCAATTCCGCCTGCCATCCTTTCGGCAGGTTCGCAGGGGAAGTAGCGGGGCGGTACCAGGCCGTCATGGGTTGTTTTGAGGGCGGCGACGCAGAAGGAGCAGGGAAGGGCAGAGAGTGAAAGGGGCGCGGCACAGGGCCGCAGGGCGCCTCTTTTTCCCGCCCCGCCGGCGGCCAGCCCTGCTGTTCCAGACTCTGCCCCAGGGTCGTCAGGCTGCGCAACTCCTCGGCCAGGGGGGAAGAGGATGCTAGAGCAGCGCTCAGCCAATCCCCGCGGAGATACGGCACGGGCCGGATCAAGCGGGCCGCCTGGAGGTAGTCCTGAAGGGCGGACGGCCAGCGCGAGGCGCCCTCCGCATTTTCTGCCAAGGGATACTCCAGCAGCAGCAGATCATAGGGTGACAAGGGATAGACACCGGCAGGTGCGCCCTGCTGCAAGCGGAGGAACAACTCCCGGCTGTGCCAGTGGACCGCGCGGATGTCGAGGCGGAAGATCGTAGCCGGGGGGTCGATCGGGACCAGTTCCTTCAGACCGCACTGGTGCAAGTGGCGGCGTAACGCGCTTTCCAGGGATCGCAGCGAGTTGTTTCCCATCGTTCCCCACTGTTGCGAGACGCAATGAGCCAGGGAGACATAGCGGCCGTAGGGGGCATCTCGGCCCCGTTGGGCCAGATCGCGCGCCAGCGTAGCCAGGATGTATTCCTCATCGAAAGTAGCGGGGAAGGCTGGGGCGCCGGCGGCGATCCACTCCCGCAGAAGGCGGACCTCTTCCGGCGTGGGGCGGGGCCGATTCCCCGGAGGCATCGACCCTTCTTCCAGGAAGTGCACGATCTGCGAAGCGGACGGCTCCCCCGGCTTGACCCAGGGCACGGGCAGGTCCTGCCGCAGCAAGGACTCCGCGTGGGAAATCACCAGCCGGCCTTGCTTTTTCGCTCCGCCGTGGCATTCGCGGCAGTACTGGTGCAGAATCTGGCGGGCCGCCAAGGCCAGATCGCCGCGCCGCTGCTCCGCATTGATCGACCCCTGCGAAGAAGGCGCATGCTGCTCCTTATGCGGGAGCTTTGTGGAAGATGGCTTCGGTTCCGGTTGTGCTGCCTGCTGTAACGCCGCATTCCCTGCCACGAGCCAGGTTAGCCCAGCCACTGTTCCCCACACCAGGCTGAGCCAGAACGAGGACGAGGAATAACAGCAGCGGCAGCCCTTCGGTCCAGGGAACAGGCCGGCGCGAGAATCGCCTTCCCCGTCGCCCCCTTGTTTCGCCGCGGAGCTTATGCTGACACCGGGAAACGTCTTGGGTTTGCTGGTCTTGATGCCGTCTTCGGGGAACGTCTTGGGTTTGCGGGTCGGTGTCATGGCGAGAAAACCGTGAAATCCCGCCTGCCAGGGGGGAAGTTCAGGAGCGCAAGTCCATCCGCCAGCGGGCCAGGAGGGTGAACACCAGGCCGAACGCCAGGAGGACACCGCACGCCCGGCCGATCCGTAGCCGGTCCGGTTCCGGTTCCGTGATCGCGTGGAGGATCGCTTCTAGGGACCAGGCGGGGGGCGTCAGCAGGCTGATCGTTCGCATCTGTTCGGGCATCAGATCGCGGGGCATGAGAGCGCCGC
>ENA-ORXB01000558-ORXB01000558.1-sediment-metagenome-genome-assembly--contig:-NODE-558-length-68125-cov-5.393943_pt1 | contig 68125 bp, 69 predicted proteins | sample MGYA00237863_ERZ511475 | MGnify/ENA primary metagenome ERZ511475 (study PRJEB26305, sample SAMN06343858) | sediment metagenome | isolation source: hot spring sediment | place: Canada: British Columbia... | reverse complement strand
AGCCGTTGGGCCACGCGCGGCGCCAGTCCCTCGGCGAAGAGGCGGGGGACCTCCTCGAGCGGAAGCTCGATGCGGGCGATCTCGTCGTGGTGTCGCACGCGAAGCTGGCGGAAGCCCAGCTCGCGCAGGAAGCGCTCGGCCGCGTCGATCTGGGCCAGCTTCTCCCGGGTGATGGGTTTCCCGTAGGGAATCCGCGAGGAGAGACAGGCCAGGGCCGGCTTGTTCCAGGTGGGAAGATTCATCTCCTGGGAGAGCTGGCGGATCTCGGCCTTGGTCAGCCCCACCTCCAGCAACGGGCTTCGCACCCCGCGCTCCCGGGCCGCCGCCATGCCCGGCCGAAAGTCGCCCACGTCGTCGGCGTTGAAGCCGTCCACCATCCAGGGGATGCCTTCCTCCCGGGCAACCTCGGCCAGCCGCGTCCACAGCTCGGTCTTACAATGGTAACAGCGGTTGGTGGGGTTGGCGGCGTACAGCGGATTGTCCAGCTCGTGGGTCTCGATGAACCGATGACGCGCCCCAAGCTCGCGGGCGAAGCGGCGCGCCTCCTCCTCCTCGGTCGTCGGGTACGACTCGGAGAGCGCGGTCACGGCGAGGCAGCGCTCGCCCAGCTCCTCCGCGGCCACCTTCAGGAGAAAGGTGCTGTCCACTCCCGCCGAGAAGGCGACGAGCACGCTCTCCATCGCGCGGAGGATCCCGAGCAGGGTCTCGTAGCGCGCGCCGGGCGCGCCGGACACGGCCCCTAGCCCTCCACCCGGGTCAGGTCCTGGAAGGCCGCGTACCGCTCGGCGATCTCGGCCCGCGTGAGCCGCAGCAGACGGTTCAGCGAGAAGTCCTCCACGGTGAACGACGCCATGACCGACCCGTAGACCACGGCCCGCCGCATCGTGCGCGCGTCCACGCGGTCCTCGGCCGCGAGGACGCCCATGAAGCCGCCGGCGAAGGTGTCGCCGGCGCCCGTGGGGTCGTGGACGGTCTCGAGCGGGTACGCGGGCACGATGAAGAACGCGCCGTCGCTCACCATCACGGCCCCGTACTCGCCGCGCTTGACGACGACGGTGCGGGGCCCCATGGCCGCGATGGCCCGCGCCGCCTTGACGAGGTTCGGCTCGCGCGCGAGTTGCCGGGCCTCGCTGTCGTTGATCGTGACGACGTCCACCTCCGCCAGCACGGCCTCGAGCGCCGCCCGCTTGCCCTGGATCCAGAAGTTCATCGTGTCCAGGGCGACGAGCCGCGGGCGCGCCTCCATCTGCCGGAGCACGTCGAGCTGGAGCTCGGGGTCGATGTTGGCCAGGAAGAGGTAGGGCACCCGTCGGAGCTCCGGGGCCAGGCGGGGCCGGAACTCGGCGAAGACGTTGAGCTCGGTCGCGAGCGTGCGGGCCTCGTTCAGGTCGTAGCCGTACTGGCCGCGCCAGCGGAAGGTCCGGCCGGGGGCGACCGTGAGCCCGGTGAGGTCCACGCCCCGCCCCCGCAGCACCGCGAGGTGGCCGGGCGGGAAGTCCTCGCCGACCACGCCGACGAGCCGGACGCCGGTGAAGAAGCTCGCGCTGCAGGCGAAGTACGTCGCCGAGCCGCCGAGCGCCTCCTCGACCTTGCCGAAGGGCGTCTCGACCGTGTCGAGCGCCACCGAGCCCACCACGAGGACGTCAGCCACGGGCGCCCCCCGTCGAGCGTCGTCCGCGGGACGCCATCCGATCCTTCGGGAAATACCTGCCGATCAAGAGCTCGAGCTTGCGGCGCGTGGCGGGCGGGAACGCGCGCGGCGCCGTGATGACGGCGTGGCGGAGGAGCGACGGGCACGGGCAGGTCCGCGGCAGGGCCACCAGCGGCACGACCCGGCGGAGGATGGTGCGGGCGAGCTCGACGTTCCGCCGGAGGTTCGCCACCACCGCCTCGACCGACACGGCCGCGTGGGCCTCGTGCCAGACGTCGTAGTCGGTGACGAGCGCGAGCGTCGCGTAGCAGAGCTCGGCCTCGCGGGCGAGCTTGGCCTCCGGCATGTTGGTCATGCCGATCACGTCCACGCCCCAGCTCCGGTAGATGCGCGACTCGGCCCGTGTGGAGAACTGCGGCCCCTCGATGCAGAGGTAGGTCCCGCCGCGGTGCACCGTGGCGCCGGCCTGCCGCGCCGCCTTCTCGAGCGCGGTGGCGAGGTCGGGGCACACGGGGTCGGCCATGCCCACGTGCGCGACGATCCCCTCGCCGAAGAACGACGAGGCCCGCCGCCGCGTGGCGTCGACGAACTGGTCGGGCACGACCACGTCGAGCGGGTGGATCGTCTCGCGCATGCTGCCCACGGCCGAGACCGAGATCACCCACTCGACGCCGAGCGCCTTGAGCCCCCAGATATTCGCGCGGAAGTTCACCTCGCTCGGCGCCAGGCGGTGGCCGCGCCCGTGGCGCGCCAGGAAGACGACCGGGCGGCCGTCCAGCCGCCCGACGCAGTAGGCGTCCGAGGGCGCGCCGAAGGGCGTGCGCAGCCGGCGCCACCGGACGTCGGTGAGCCCGGGGAGCTCGTAGAGCCCGCTGCCGCCGATGATGCCGACGGCCGGGCCCGCCGGGGCCCCCGCCCCCGACCCGGCGCGGCCGCGGCCCGCGCTCACACGAGCTCCCCGCGGGTGCCGTCGGCGTCGGCCGCCGTCACGCGCACCGGGACGACCTCCCGCAGGAGCGCGTCCGGGCCGGCGAAGGCGACCTCGACGTAGGAGCCCGTGAGGCCGATCAGCGCGCCGTCCGCGCCCCGTCGCTCGAGCACGACCACCTCCTGCACCGTGCCGACGAGCGCGCGGCGGAAGGCGAGGTTCTTCGCCGCCGCGAGCGCCCGCAGGCGCCGACTGCGGGCGGCCACGACGGCGGGCGGCACGCGGCCGTCCAGGCGCGCGGCTTCCGTCCCCGGCCGGTCGGAGTAGGCGAAGACGTGCAGGTAGGTGAACGGGAGCGCCTCGACGAGCGCCACGGTCTCGGCGAAGTCCTCCTCGCGCTCGCCGGGGAACCCCACGATGAGGTCGGTGCCGAGGGCGAGCCCGGGCCGCCGCGCGGCGAGGTCCTCGACCAGGCGCCGGTACATCCCCGCGGTGTAGGGCCGGCGCATCCGGCGCAGGACCGGGTCGCTGCCGCTCTGGAGCGGGATGTGGAGGTGCGGCGCGACGGTCGGCAGCGTGGTCACGACCTCGCGGAGCTCGGGCGTGAAGGAGGCCGGCAGCACCGAGGAGAGCCGGAGCCAGCGCAGGCCGCGCAGCGCGGCGAGCTCGCGCACGAGCGCGGCCAGCGAGGTGCGCGGCGTGAGGTCCGCGCCGTAGTGGCCGAGGTCGGCGCCGGTGAGCGTGACGTCGCGGTAGCCGGCGGCGACGAGCGCCGCGACCTGCGCGCGCACGAGCTCGGGCTCGCGGCTGCGCGAGGGCCCGCGGGCGAGCGGGACCAGGCAGAAGGCACAGCGGTGCTGGCAGCCGTCCTGGACCTTCACGAACGCGCGGGCGCGCCCCGGGGCCGGCGTCGGCGGCGGCGCGGGCGCGGTCGCGGGCCGGCGCACGTCGCTCACGACCACCCGCGGCGCGCCCCGGGGCGCCGCGAGCAGCGCCTCCACGAGCTCGGGCAGGCGCGCCTTGTCGGCGTTGCCGACCACGAGGTCGACGCCCGGCAGGCGCGCGACCGCTCCGGGCGCCGTCTGCGCCCAGCAGCCGGTGACGACGATGCGCGCGGCGGGGTTGCGTCGCAGCGCCCGCTGGATCGCCTGGCGGTCGGAGGCCTCGGCCCGCGCCGTGACCGTGCAGGTGTTGACGACGACCACGTCGGCCGGCCCCTCCGGCGAGACCGCGCGGAAGCCCCGCGCCTCGAGCGCGCCCTGGAGCTCCTGGCTCTCCGCCTGGTTCAGGCGGCAGCCGAGCGTGGCGAAGGCGACCGTCGCGGTCACGCGGGGACCGCCTCGCGGAGCTGCCCGCAGGCGGCGCCGATGTCCTCGCCCTTGCTCCAGCGCACCGTCGCCGTCAGGCCCGCGTCGAGCAGCACGGCCTGGAAGGCCAGGATCCGGGCGAGCGGCGGGCGCCGGAACCCGGAGCCGGGCCAGTCGTTGAACGGGATCAGGTTCACCTTCGCCCGGATGCCGCGCAGGAGCGCGACGAGCCGCCGCGCGTCCTCGACCGAGTCGTTGACGCCGTCGAGCAGCACGTACTCGAAGAAGACCCGCTGCCGGGGCGCGAGCGGGTAGCGGCGCACCGCCGCCATGAGCGCCCCGAGGCTCCAGGCGCGGTTGACCGGCATCAGCCGCGAGCGGAGCTCGTCCGTCGTGGCGTGGAGCGACACGGCGAGGTTCACGCGGAGCCCTTCGCGCCCGAGCCGGTCGATGGCGCCGGCCAGCCCCACCGTGGAGACCGTGATGCGCCGCGGCGAGTAGCCCATGCCGAGCCGCGCGTCGGTGAAGATCCGGAGCGCGGTCACCAGCGGCCCGTAGTTGGCGAGCGGCTCGCCCATCCCCATGAAGACCAGGTGCGTCACCCGCCCGTGGGCGCCGACGAGCTGGTTGGCGACGAGGAGCTGGCCGACGATCTCCCCCGCGCTCAGGTTGCGCGCGAGCCCCATCGTGCCCGTCAGGCAGAACGCGCACGCGTAGCCGCAGCCGACCTGGGTGCTCAGGCAGAGCGTCACGCGCCGGTCGTCGGGCATCAGCACCGCCGAGATGCGCGCCCCGTCGGCGAGGCGGAAGACGAGCTTGCGGCTGCCGTCGGCCGAGGGCGTCGCGCGTTCGAGCTCGGGCAGCGCGATCACCGTGCGCTCGGCGAGCGTCGCGCGGAAGTCCTTGGGCAGGTCGGTCATGGCGTCGAGCGACACCACCCCCTTCCGGTAGAGCCACGTCGCGAGCTGGCGGCCGCGGTAGCGCGAGGCGCCGAACTCGGCGGCGAGGTCTTCCAGGGCGGACGGGAGCATGCCGACGAGGTTGGGGCGCGACATCGATCGGAAGAATATCATGCCGTCTTCGGGGCCGGCGTTATCCACCGTCTCCGTGAGTGGACGGTGGATAACCGTGTGCGCAACGCGCCCGCCGCGGTCACTTCTCGCGGACTTGGACCACTTCGCTCACCGCGCGGGCACGCCGCGCCCGGGTTGCAGGAGGAGATAGATGTCAAGCAGGTTCGTGTTCGTCGGCCCGGTCTCGAGCAAGTCGCCCGCCGCACGCAGGAAGGTGTAGGCGTCGTTGTCCTCGAGCGCCCGCCGCGCGTCCTGGCCCGCGGCGCGGCCGCGCGCGACCGTCCCGGCGTCCACGAGCGCGCCGGCGGCGTCCGTGGGGCCGTCGGTGCCGTCGGTGCCCGCGGCGAGCACGACGAGCGCGTCGTCGGGCGCGAGCTCGAGCGCCGCCGCGAGCGCGAACTCCTGGCACCGACCGCCGCGGCCCGCGCCCCGCACCGTCACCGTGGTCTCGCCGCCGGCGAGCAGGCACGCGGGCCCGGCGAGCGCCCGCGCCTCGGCGACGAGCCGGCGCGCGACCGCGCGCGCCTCGCCGGTGAGCGTCCGCGTCAGCACGTGCGGGGCGTATCCGAGGGCCCGCGCGGCGTCCGCGGCGGCGGCGAGCACGAGCGCGTTGTCGCCCACGACCAGGTTGAGCACGCGGTCGAAGAGCGGGTCGCCCGGCTTCGGCGTCTCCGGGATCGCCCCCGCCGCGCCCGCCTCGAGCCGGGCGAGGACCGTGGGCGGCACGCGCGGACGGACGCCGCGACGCTCGAGCACGGCGAGCGCGTCGGCGAACGTCGTCGGGTCGGGCGCCGTGGGCCCGGAGGCGACGACGTCGACCCGATCGCCGACCACGTCGGACAGGATCAGCGCGAGCACGGGCGCCGGGGCCGCCGCGCGCGCGAGCTGGCCACCCTTGAGCAGGGACAGGTGCTTGCGCACGGCGTTGAGCTCGTCGATCGTCGCCCCCGCGGCCAGGAGCAGGCGCGTGACCGCCTGCTTGTCCTCGAGGGTGACCGGCGGCGCGGGCGCCACCGCGAGCGCCGAGCCGCCGCCGGAGACCAGCACGAGCACGAGGTCGTCCGGCCCCGCGGCCCGCGCGAGCTCGAGCAGGCGCGCCGCCGCCCGCACGCCGCGCGCGTCGGGCACGGGGTGGCCGGCCTCCGCCACCTCGACGACGCGCGTGGGCGCGCGGTAGCCGTCCTTGACGACGACGAGCCCGGCGGCGATCCGCGGGGCGAGCGCCGCTTCGACCGCCCGCGCCATGGCGCCGGCCGCCTTGCCGCAGCCGAGGACGACGACGCGGGCGGCGCCCTCGAGGCGCGCGCGCGCCTCCGGGCGCGCGAGCGCCCGCGCCACGAGCGGCGCCGGGTCAGCGGCGGCGAGCGCCGCCTGGAAGATCCGCCGCGCGGCTTCCCGCGGGCTCAGGGGACAATGACGTCACGCTCGATCGGGTCGACCTGGACGCCGCGCTCGCGCAGCCACGCCACGCCGCGCTCCAGGACCGGCTCGTCGGCCTCCATCTCGAGCGCGACCCACCCGTAGTCCGCCTTCACGTCCGCGCGGCGCACGTTGATGACGATGTCGAAGTCCTTGACGAGGCGATAGAGGATCGGCTCCTGGATCAGGTGGGCCGGAAACGTCAGCCGCACGCGCGTGCGGGCCATGGCCCCACCGCGTCAGCGGCCCCCGGCGATGGCGGGGACGATCGACACCGTGTCGCCGTCCTTCACCGCCGTCTCCTTGCCCTGGAGGAACCGGATGTCCTCCTCGTTCACGTAGAGGTTGATGAACCGGCGGAGCTCGCCGCCGTCGTCGAGCAGGCGCGCGCGCAGCCCCGGGAACTGCCGCTCGAGGTCGTCCACGAGCTCGCCGACGGTCGCGCCCTTGGCCTGGACCTCGGCGTGGCCGCGGGTGATGGTGCGCAGCGGCGTGGGGATGCGGACGGTGACGGGCATCAGCGGACCTCCTCGGACTTGAGCTCGGCCAGGGCCCGGTCGAACGCCGACAGGGTGGGCCGGATGCGGACGTGGGCGTCGAGGCGTGCCTGGAGAACGTCGGGCGTCTTCAGGCCGTTGCCGGTGATGCAGACCACCACCGACTCGTCGCGCCGGATCACCCCTCGCTCGACGAGCTTCCGCGTGGCGGCCACCGTGACGCCCCCGGCGGTCTCGGTGAAGATGCCCTCCGTGCGCGCCAGCAGCAGCATGCCCTCGACGATCTCCTCGTCCGTGGCGTGCTCGCCGGTGCCGCCGGACTCCTTGGCGGTGCGGTAGGCATAGTAGCCGTCGGCCGGGTTGCCGATGGCCAGCGACTTGGCGATGGTCCGCGGCCGCACCGGCCGGAGCACGTCGGTGTCCTCCTTGATCATGGTCACGATCGGCCCGCACCCGGCGGCCTGCGCCGCGTGCATGCGGGTGCGCACGGGGCCCGCGACCAGGCCCAGCAGCTCGAGCTCCTTGAACGCCTTCCAGATCTTGGTGATGAGCGAGCCCCCGGCGCACGGCACCACGACGTGGTCGGGCAGCCGCCAGCCGAGCTGCTCGGCGATCTCGAACCCGTAGCTCTTGGAGCCCTCGGAGTAGTAGGGGCGGAAGTTCACGTTGACGAACGCCCACCGGTACTTGTCGGCGATCTCCGAGCACAGCCGGTTGACTTCGTCGTAGGTCCCCTCGACGGCCACCAGCGTCGGGTGGTACACGAGCGTGGCCAGGACCTTGCCCGGCTCGAGGTCGGCCGGGATGAAGATGTAGCTCTTGAGCCGCGCCTCGGCGGCGTGGGCCGCGACCGAGTTGGCGAGGTTGCCGGTGGAGGCGCAGGCGACCGTGTCGAAGCCGAACTCGCGCGCCTTGGTCACCGCCACGGCGACCACGCGATCCTTGAAGGACCAGGTGGGGTGGCAGACGGAGTCGTTCTTGATCCACACCTCGCGACAGCCGAGCTCGTCGGCGAGGTTGCGGGCGCGCACGAGGGGGGTGAAGCCCACGTGGTGGCCGACGGCGGCCTCGCCGTCCACGGGCAGCAGGTCGCGGTAGCGCCACATGCTCGGCGGGCCGGCGGCGATCGCGTCGCGCGTGACCACACGCCGGAGGGCCTCGTAGTGGTAGTCGACCTCGAGGGGACCGAAGCAGAACTCGCAGACGTGAAGGGGCGCGGTGGGGTAGCCGCGACCGCACTCGCGGCACTTCAGACCCTTGAGCTTCTCCATCGGCGCGTCTCCATCGGTAGGGGAATTGAGCCCCGCGTCGTACAGCACCGACCGCGCGACATTGTCGTTACTAAACAATGAACGGCGGGCGAAGTCAATGACGGCAGGCGCCGTCTCCGTGCGCGCGCGGGCTGCGGCCGCGCTCGCGGCGCTCCTCGCGCACGGCGTCGCGTTCGGCGTCGGGGCCTTCGGCGCGGCGCTGCCGGCCTTCGACGACCACCCGGGCCAGCTCTTCCGGCTCTGGCACGTCCTGGCGCGCGGCTGGGCGCCGTGGACGTGGAACCCCGACTGGTGGACGGGCACCGCCGAGCTCCAGTTCTACCCGCCCGGACTGTTCTACCTGGGCGGCCTCCTCCACGCGCTGGCGCTCGGCGCCCCGTCGCCCGCCGCGGTCTACCAGGCGCTCGTCTGGCTCGTCCACCTCGCGCCGGGCGTCCTCGCCTTCGCGGTGCTCGCGCGCGCCCTCGGCGACGGCTGGCTCGCGCTGCCCGGCGCCTTCACGGTGCTCACGCTCGCTGCGGGCCTGCCGAGCGACGTCGAGGGCGGCGTCCGCGTGGGCATGCTGCCGGCGCGCGCCGCGTGGGCGTGGCTCGCCGCGCTGGCGCTGGCCGCGCGCGGCGCCGCGGCCCCCTGGTGGCCGTGGGTCGCCGCGCCGCTGCTGACCGCGGTCGTCCTCACCCATCCCGCCCACGCGGCCGCCGCGGCGGTGCTGGTCGCGCTCGCCGCCCCCGCGGGCCGGCGCGTGCGCACGCTCGCCCTGGTCGGGGGGCTGGCGGCGGCGCTCGCCGCCGTCTGGGTGGTGCCGCTCCTCGCACGGCTGGACGGGACGCGCCCGCTCGCCTGGGGGCGCCTCGCGCTCGCCACGACGCTCGCGCACCACCCGCTGCTCGGCGCGCTCGCCGCGCTGGCGGCGCTCGCGGGCCGGGTCGCGCGCACACCCGCCGAGCGCGTGCTGGCGCGCTGGCCGTGGGGCGCGGCGCTCGTCGTCGCGGCCGACGCCGCCGTCCTGGAGCCGCTCGGCGTGCGCTGGCTCCCCGCCGACCGCGTCGCGGACGGCGCCTGGCTCGCCGTCCTGCTGGCGGCGGGGCTCACCCTGGGACGCGCGCTCGAGCGCCTGACCGCGCGCCCCGGCGGCCGCGTGGCCGCGGCGCTGGCCGCCCTCGCGGCGCTGGCCGCCCTCGCGGCGCCGGGGCGGACGCTCGCGCTCTGGCCCCGCGCCGCCGACTGGCCCACCTACGCGGCCGTCGCCCGCGGCCTCCGCCTGGACGACCTCTGGGCCGCGCTCCGCGCCGCGCCGCCGGGGCGCGTCCTCTTCGTGCGCTCGGGCGTGCCGCTCGTCTACGGCACGGCGTGGTGGCGGCCGCACACCCACGTCACCGCCCTCACGCCCCTCCACACGGGACGGGCCATCGTCCACGGGACCTTCACGCACCCCTCGCCCGTGGCGGCGTTCCTCTACCGCGGCGACGCCGGGCCCGGGCCGATCACCACGCTGGTCGAGCAGCTCGACGGCCGCACCCTCTTCGGTCGCCCGCTCGAGCGCCTGGAGCCGGAGGCGCTCGCGCGCTGGGCCGACCGGCTCGGGGTCAGCGCGGTGGTCGCCCTCGAGGACGACCTGCCGAGTCTCGCGGTGCTGCGCGACCACCCGGTGTTCCCGCGCCGGCAGGCTGTGGGCCCGTTTCGCCTCTGGGCGCGCGCCCACGGGGTCGCCCTGCCCGAGCCCCGTGGCGCGGGGCGCTGGGAACTCACGGTGACGGAGGGCCGAGGGTGGGTCGGCGCGCGCGTGGCCTACTCCCCGCTCTGGCGCGCGCGCCGGGGCGGCGTGCCCCTGCCGACGCGCGCCGGGCCCGCAGGCGACCTCGAGGTCCGGCTCGACGGCGCCGATGGGCCGGTGGAGCTCGTCTACGGCCCCGGGCCGCCCGAGTGGGTGGGCCTGGCCCTGAGCGTCCTCGGGGCGCTCGCCGTCGTCGGGGGCGGCGGGCGCGCCCTCGCGGCCGCGGGCGGCGGGCCCCGGACGCGCGCGTGACGTCGGCCGCGCCCGGGGTCCGCGCGCCTACTCGGGGGCGATCGTGTGGGTGAAGAGCACCGCGCCCTCCTCGGCGATCAGCCGCACGGTCACGCCCCGGGGCTCGATCACGAGCTCGCCGAAGTTGTTGACGCCGCCCCGGGCGAAGAGCGACTCGGGGTTCAGCGCGAGGTCGAGCGGGCGCGGCCGGCCCGGCGGCGCCGAGAGCGGGCCGGCGATCAGCTCCCAGACGACGAAGCCGGGCCACGGCCGGTGCCGGATCACCTCGGCGTGGTGGACGTCGGCCGCCAGCACGATCAGGTTGCGGACGCCGCGGTCGCGCAGCGTGGCGAGGATCGCGTCGCGCTCGCTCGCGAACCCGGCGCCGTCCTCCGGTACCCCCCAGATGGTCGCGCTCGACCAGGAGTCGCGCGCCCGGCGCCCGGTCGGCACCGAGAGCGACACGCTCGAGACCACGACCTTCCAGGTCGCGGTGGAGGCCGTGAGCCCGTCGAGGAGCCACTGCCGCTGCGCCGCGCCGAGCATCGTCTTGCCCGGGCCGTCCCGCTCGGCGTTGGGGCTCCGGTACTGGCGCGTGTCCAGGATGAACACCTCGAGCAGCCGCCCCCAGCGGAACTTCCGGTAGAGGCGCCCCGGCTCCTCGGGCGGCGGCAGGATCGGCCAGTACTCGAGGAACGCCTGCCGCCCGAGCGGCATGAGCGGCTCGGTGGGCCCGGCGAAGTCGTTGCGGACCTCGTGGTCGTCCCAGATCGCGTAGACCGGCGTGCGGGCCAGGAAGGCGGCCAACCACGGATCCTCACGGTTGTACCGGTGCTTGGCGCGGAAGCCGGCGAGGTCCACGGCGACGAAGTCGGCGCCCGGCACCACGTCCGGGCCGCCGCAGCGGTGGTCGGCGTAGATCGTGTCGCCCACGAACAGGAAGACGTCGGGTCGGCGCTCGGCCATCGTGCGGAAGATCCGGTACCCGCCGGCCCGGGGGCGGCAGAGTCGCCCGCCGCCGAGGTCGCCGCTCCAGTGGACACGCACGGGCGCCGGCGTGTCGGGCTCCGGCGCGGTCGTGAACTCTCCCCTCGCCGCCTCGCCCCGCTGGCGCACGCGGTAGGCGTAGCGCGTGGCCGGGGCGAGGCCCGTGACCGCGACCCGGGCGGTGAGGTCGGCGGCGCGGGTGAGCCGGAGCCGCGCGCCCGGGGCGAGCGCGCCGTCCGCGGGGCCCCACTCGACGAGCGCCTCGCCCTCGGCCACGCCCCGGAGCCAGAGCACCGCGCTCGTCGCGGTGACGTCGCCGCTCGCCACGAGCAGGCGCGGCGCGGCCGCGGCCGGCGCGGCCAGCAGGAGCAGCGCGGCGAGGCCGGCGCGGGCGCTACTCGACAACCGCCTGCAGGTGCTCGAGGATCTCGGCCTCGAAGCGCTCCAGCGTCTGGTCGAAGGCGCGCGCGAAGTTCTCGCGCCGGTCCTGGCTGGCGGCGAACAGGCGGAAGTAGTCGGTCACGCGCGCGAGCCCCTCGCGCTCGATCAGGTAGTCGGCCATCAGGAAGGCGAGCTGGTAGGTCGGCAGCGACCCCTCCCGCAGGTGGCGGACGGTGAAGCCCCGCGGCGAGCCGAGGGTCTCGAGGTCCAGCCGCGCGGCCCGGAGGGCGGCGTGGTTGCGGATGCCGCGCCGCGCCGCCGCCCGCCGGCGCGCCAGCGAGTCGAGCCCCAGGCGCTCGAGCACGGTGAAGGCGACCCACTCGGCCATGCCCTCCGCCAGCCACTGCTCGGCCCGGCCCTCGCCCTGGGCGAGCTCGATCTGGCTCACGTGGGCGAGCTCGTGGGCGATCAGGCGGAGCCACTCGCGGCTCGCCCGCTCGGCCCCCTCGTCGTTCAGCAGGAGCTGGCGCCGCCGACCGACGCCGATGGCGAAGTCGCTCAGCTCCGCCGCCCGGGCCGGCGAGACCTGCCCGTCCCGGATCAGCCCCTGCTCGAACACGGCCCGCGAGCCGTAGACGTAGACCGTCACCTGCTCGGGCACGGGCAGGCCGAGCTCGTGGACGAAGATGGCCGCGATCCCGCGCACGGCGGCCTCGTGCGTCGTGAGCGCCCGCGCGTCGGCGGGCAGGGGCAGCGCGTCGGGTTCGATGGTGACGGGGAGCACGAGGCGGCTGCTGCCGCAGCCGACCACCAGAAGCGCGAGGGCGAGGGCGACCGAGCCGACGACGCGCGCGATCGGGATCCGGGCCACCGCGGGGCTGTCCTCCGACTTGGCCCGGGATTCTTACACGAGATGCCGAGAAGCGGAAGAGGGTTGCGCAGCCCTGGTGTGAGATCTACAACGCCCGCCTACACCAGCGGGTCGTAGTCGAAGTACTGCGCGCTCGTCTCGAGCGGTACCAGGTGGTGGCGGAGCGTGCCCGGGAAGATCGCGGCGATGCGCTCCACCGTCCAGCCCTCCGCGTGGTGGATGCGGGTCACCGGCCGCATGTGCCCGAAGACCATCAGCTCCTTGCCCCGCACGCCGAAGACCTGGCCGCTCACGTCCCGGGCGTCCTCGGTGGCGAGCCAGGCCACGAGCGGCGCCACGTGGGCGGGCGAGAGCTGCCGGAGCTTCTCCACGCGGGCGCGCTGGGCCTCGGTCTCGGTGGGGATCGTGCCGATCATGCGCGTCCAGGCGAAGGGGGACACGCAGTTGGCCGTGACGTTGTAGCGCGCCATGTCCAGGGCGACGACGCGCGTGAACCCCACGATGCCCATCTTGGCGGCGGCGTAGTTGGCCTGCCCCACGTTGCCCACGAGCCCGGAGGTCGAGGTCATGTTCACGAAGCGCCCCCAGCGCTGCGCCTTCATGTGCGGGGCGGCGGCTCGGGTCACCGCGAAGGTGCCCTTGAGGTGCGTGTCGAGGACGGCGTCCCACTCCTCCTCGGTCATGTTGAAGACCATCCGGTCGCGGAGGATGCCGGCGTTGTTGACCACGATGTCCACGCGGCCGAAGGCGTCGAGCGCGGCCTCGACGATGCGCCGGCCGCCCGCCATGGAGGCCACGGAGTCGTAGCTCGGCACCGCCGCGCCGCCGGCGCCGCGGATCTCGGCGACGACCGCGTCGGCGGGGGCCGGCGAGCCGCCTTCGCCGCTCTCGCTCCCGCCGTAGTCGTTGACGACGACGCGCGCGCCCTCGCGCGCCATCAGCAGCGCGATCTCCCGGCCGATCCCGCGTCCGGCGCCCGTGACCACCGCCACCTTGCCCTCGAGCCGCATCGTCCCCCTCCCCCGCCGGCCGCGCCCGCAGGGCGGCCTAGCGGCGCCGCGCCTCGAGCGCGGCGACGAACGCCGCGCCGAAGACGAAGACCAGCGCCGAGTAGTACACGAACATCACCACCGCGATGAGCACCCCGAGCGGGCCGTAGATCTGCCCGTGCACGCCCACGGTGACCACCCAGAGCCGGAAGAGCTGCTTGGCGGCCTCCCAGAGCAGGCTCGTCAGCGCGGCGCCGGCCAGCGCCGGGCCGAGCCGCACCCGCCGCGCGGGCAGGTACCGGTAGGCCAGCGTGAACATCACCATCGACAGCGCCAGGCTCAGCGCGAGCGTGACCCGGTGGACCCCGCGCGGGCCGAGCCCGCCGGCCGCGACCGCGAGCGCCTGCAGCCAGGCGACCGCCCACGTCACCGCCGTCGCCGCGAAGAGCAGCGGCACGAGCAGCAGCACCATCAGCGCGTCCCGGAGCAGGCCCCGCAGGGGGTTCGCGCGAGGCCGCAGGCCGAGCATCCGGTTCACCACGAGCCGGGCCGAGCCGAAGAGCGGCGTGGAGAAGAGCACGAGGATCGCCAGGCCGAGCAACCCCGAGACGGCGCGGCGCTCGGCGATGCGCAGCAGCACGCGCGCGACCTCCTGCCGGTAGACGGGGAAGGTCCGGGTGAGCTGCCCGATCACCTCCCGCGCGGCCTCCTGGGTCGGCAGCACGACGCTCGCGGTGGTGACACCGATCAGCACGAGCGGGATCATGCACACCAGGAAGGAGAAGGCCAGGCCCGCGGCCAGGAAGAGGCCGTCGTTGGCGGCGAACCGCGCGCACGCGCCCCGGAGCCCGCCCAGCATGCGGGCCGGGGTCAGAGCAGGCCGCGCACGAGCCCGCCGTCGACCTGCAGGATGGCGCCGGTCACGTAGGAGGCGCGCTCCGAGGCGAGGAAGACGACCACGTCGGCGAACTCCTCGGGCGTGCCGATGCGGCCGAGCGGCACCTCGCGGGCCGCGCGCGCCACGTACTCCTCGACCGGCAGGCCGGCCTGGCGCGCACCGCCGAGGAAGCGCTCGGTCATGATGCGGCCGGGGCAGACGACGTTGATCGTGATGTTGTCGCGGCCGAGCTCGGGCGCGAGCGTCTTGGCCAGGCCCGCCACCCCGGGCCGGATCGCGTTCGAGAGCAGCAGCCCCTCCACCGGCTGCTTGACGGAGACCGACTGGATCGTGAGGATCCGGCCCCAGCGACGCGCGCGCATCAGAGGCAGCACCTCCCGGATCAGGCGCACGACCGAGAGCAGCGCGACCTCGAAGGCCCCGTACCACTGCGCGTCCGTGACCTCGTCCAGGCCCCCGCGGGGCGGCCCGCCGCAGTTCGCCACGAGGATGTCGACCCCGCCGAAGGCCTCCCGCGCGCGGGCCACCAGGGCCCGGACGTCGTCGGCGCGGGTCACGTCGGCGGGCACGGCCAGCACCTCGGCGCCGGTGCGCGCGCGGATGTCGTCGGCCGCCGCCCGGAGCTCGGCCTCCGTGCGCGCGCACATCGCCACGCGCGCCCCTTCGGCGGCGAACCCGAGCGCGCAGGCCCGCCCCATGCCCTTCGACGCCGCCGTCACCAGCGCGACCTTCCCGCGAAGCCCGAGATCCATGCTCACCGTCCTCCGTCCGTCGGCGAACCCCGCAGATGATAGCCGAAGAACTCCGCCACCCGGCGCCGGGCGTCGGCGAAGGCCGCGGGATCGAAGCCCACCGTGGCGCCGCAGCAGCCGCCCGGGCGGTTGTCGTTGACGACGTCGGGCAGCCAGGTCCGCGGTAGCCCCGCGACGTCGAAGTAGTGGACGGCGCCGGGGTAGAGCACGATCGTGGCGTCGGCGCCCTGCCGGCGCATGTGCGCGACCATCTCCACGCAGGGCCCGGGCGCGGTCCAGTCGTCGGCGTCGCCGATCAGAACGAGGATCGGGCGCACCACGCGCTCGTGCCGCAGCGAGGGGCAGCCGCCGGGATAGACGCCCACGGCGGCGCGCACGCCCGGCTCGGGCACGACGACGCCGCGCCGCGCCTGCCGCGCGTGCGTCGGGGCGTTGACCAGCGCGAGCGCGAAGAGCCCGCCGTTCGACCAGCCGATCGCCCCGATGCGCGTGCGGTCCACGAACGGCAGCGTGTGCAGGAACCGGAGCGCGCCCACCGCGTCGTCGAACCGCGCGCTGCTCGGCAGGTCGGGCGCGGAGGGCGAGCAGCCTTCGGCCATCCCGCGCGCGCCCCAGCTGTCGACCACGAGCGTCACGTAGCCCTGGGCGCGGAACCACTGCGCCCAGTCGTGCGTGGAGGCCGTCACCCCGTGGCAGCCGTGCAGGAGCAGGACGGCGGGAAACGGGCCGGCGCCGGGCGGGCGGGCGAGCCAGCCGCCGAGCCGGAGCGGGCGCCCCGGCGTCGCGTTCGCGAACTGCACCGGCACGGCCGCGCACCCGGCCAGGAGCAGCGCGCCCGCGACGATCAGGGCCAGTCGCCCGCGCACCGCCCGAGCATACCGTGCGCTAGAATCGGGCGCGGCATGACGTCGGCCGCCCGCCCGCCGCTCGCCGGGCGCGACCCGACTCCCGGGATCGTGGCGCTCGACCTGGCGCCCGACGGCCGCGCGATGCGCCTCTGGCGCCGGGTGGCGGGCGCGACGCGGGTGGAGACGGCGCCCTTCACGCCCTTCCTGCTCGTCGCGGACCCGGCGCTCCTGGCCGACGTCGAGCTCGTCGCGCTCGAGCCGCTCACGGGCCCGGGCGAGCTCCGCTGGCTCGCACGCGTCGCGTCCTGGGCCGAGGCGCTCGCGGCACGCGAGCGGTGCCGCGAGCGCTCGGGGCGCGCCCCCGGCGACCCGGCGGCGCCGTACCGCATGCCCGGCGACCCCGTCCACCAGTACCTCGTGGCGACGGGGCGGACCTCGTTCGGCGGCCTCGCGTTCGACGACCTCCGCCGCCTGGCCCTCGACATCGAGGTCGTCACCACCGAGGGCTACGAGTTCCCCCACCCCGCGCGCCCGGGCGACCGGATCGTGGCCATCGCCCTCGCCGACACGACAGGGTTCGCCGACGTCCTGCGTGGCGACCGGCTCGACGAAGCCGAGCTGATCGCCACGGCCTCGGCGCTCGTCCGCGCCCGCGACCCGGACGTGATCGAGGGCCACAACCTCTTCCGGTTCGACCTCGAGTACCTCGACGCCCGCGCCCGGCGCCACGGCGTGCCGCTCGCCTGGGGCCGCGACGGCAGCCCGCTCCGCAGCCGGCCCGCGCGCCTGCAGATCGCCGAGCGCACCATCGCCTACCGGCGCTGGGAGGCCGCCGGGCGCCACATCGTCGACACCTGGATCCTCGCCCAGCTCCACGACGCCGCCGCGCGCGACCTGCCCGGGCTCGGCCTCAAGGACCTCGCCCGGCACTTCGGCGTGGCCCGCCCGGGGCGGGCGCGCGTCGACGCGGGGGCGATCGGGCGCGCGCTGCGGGACGACCCCGAGCGGCTGATGGCCTACGCGCGCGACGACGCGCTCGAGACGCTCGCGCTCGCCGGCGTGCTCGCGCCGCCCTACTTCGCCCAGGCCCAGGTGGTGCCCTTCGACTACCAGTCGACGATCCTGCGCGGCGCCGCCGCCAAGATCGACGCCCTGCTCCTCCGCGAGTACCTCGCGCGCCGCCATGCGGTCCCGCTGCCCCGCCCCGCCGCGCCCGTGGGCGGCGGTCAGGTGAGCGTCTTCCGCCGGGGGGTCGCCCGGCCGGTGCTCCACGTCGACGTGACGTCGCTCTACCCGTCGCTCATGCTGGGCCGGCGGATCGCGCCCGCCACCGACGTGCTCGGGGTGTTCCTCGAACTGCTCGCCCACCTGCGCGCGGTCCGGGTCGAGGCCAAGCGCCGCGCGGCCGCGGCGCCGCCCGGGCCCGAGCGCGCCCACCTCGGCGCCCTCCAGCAGTCTTTCAAGCTCCTGATCAACGCCTTCTACGGCTACCTGGCGTTCACCGGGGGGCACTGGAACGACCCCGAGGCCGCCAACCGCGTCACGGCCGAGGGACGCGCGGTGATCGGGGCCCTCGTGGCGCGCCTGGACGCCCTGGGCGCCGTCCCCGTCGAAGCGGACACCGACGGCGTCTACTTCGTGCCGCCGCCGGGGCACACGCCAGCCGACGACCGCCGGCTGCTCGACGCGCTGGCGGCGGCCCTGCCCGCCGACCTCGAGCTCGAGCTGGCCGGCCGCTACGCGGCGATGCTCTCCTACAAGGCGAAGACCTACGCGCTGCTGGACGAGCAGGGGCGCCTGAGCCTCCGCGGCTCGGCCTTCCGCTCGCGCGGGCTCGAGCCGTTCCAGCGGCTCCTGATCGAGGCGATCGTCCGCCGGCTGCTCGCGGGGCGCCCGGAGGAGGTCCGCGCGATCGTGGACCGGTGGCTCGCCGACTTCGCCGCCCGGCGCGTGCCGCCCCGGCTCTTCGCCCGCACGGAGACGCTCGCCGAGCCCGTGGAGACCTATCGGGCGCGCGTGGCCGCCGGCGTCCGCGGGCCCTCGGCGGCGTACGAGCTCGCCGCGGCGTCAGCGCGCGCCTGGCAGCCCGGCGACCAGATCTCCTACTACGTGGCGGGACGCGGGTCGACCGTCGCGGTGAACGCGCAGGCCCGGCCGCTCTGGGCCTGGGACCCCGCGCACCCGGACGAGAACGTCGAGTACTACCAGGCGAAGGTCCTGGAGGTCTGGGAGCGGTTCCGCCCCTTCACGCTCCGCGAGGGGCTCTGGGCGCCCGCGGACGACGAGCCCCTCGCCCCCGATCAGCTCACGCTGTTCTGAGCGACGGCGCGCGCGAGCCGCGGCGCGCCGCCGACGGCGCGTGGCGCCGCGCGCCGTCGGACGCGGCGACCCGTCAGCGCCGCCAGCCGCCGCCCGGCTGCCCGCCGCCCGGGCGCGGCCCGCGCCCGCCCCGGTCGGGCCCGCGCTGCGGCTGAGGTCGGGCCTCGTCGACGACGAGATTCCGATCGCGGAACAGTCGGCCGTTCAGCATCTCGATGGCCTTGGCCGCCTCCTCCTTGGTGGCCATCTCGACGAAGCCGAAGCCCCGCGGGCGCCCGGTGAACTGGTCGGTGATGATCCGCACCGTCTCGACGGTGCCGGCCTGCGCGAAGAGCTCGCGAAGGTCCTCCTCCGTGGCCTGGAACGAGAGATTTCCGACGAAGAGCTTTGCCGGCATCGCGCGAACCCTCCTGGCCTGGGTGAAGCGGCGGGCGGTGGCCCCTGCCCGAACCCCGGTCCTTCCGGCCGACAAGATAGTGACAGGAGGGAACGCCTGTCAAGGCGCGCGACGGCCTCGACGCGCGGCGCCGCCTCACAGGTAGACGCCGCGCGTCGACCCGCCGTCGACGGTCACGCAGATGCCGGTGATGAAGGCCGCGCGGTCGGAGACGAGGAAGCAGACCAAGTCGGCGATCTCCTCGGGCCGGGCGATGCGCCCGAGGGGATAGGCGCGCACGGCCTCGGCGCGGAGCGTCTCGGCGGGCTTGCCGAGCGCGGCCGCCTGCTGCGCGATCAGCTGCTCCCACCGCTCCGTGCGCGTGGCCGCGGGCGACACGGCGACGACGCGGATGCCGTGGGGCGCCCCGAGGTCGGCGAGCCCCTTGGTGAAGTTGACGAGCGCGGCGTTGGCGGCGCCGCCCGCCAGGTACGTGGGCGAGGGGTTCCGCGCCGCCGCGCCCACGATGTTGCAGATGCGGCCGCCGCCCTGCCGCTGCATCAGCGGGAACACCGCACGCGCCATCCGGATGTAGCCGAGCAGCTTCAGGCTCCAGTCGGTGAGCCACTGCTCGTCCGGCGTCGTGAGGAAGTCGCCGCCCCGGATCGCGCCGGCGTTGTTGACCAGGATGTCGAGGCCGCCCAGGCGCTCCACGGCCGCGTCGACGACGCGCGCGACCTCCTCGAGGCGCGCGAGGTCGCCGGCGATCGTCACCGGGCGCGCGCCCGTCTCCGCCTCGATCGCCGCCGCGGCCTCCGCGAGCCCGGCCTCGGTCCGCGCGCAGATCGCCACGCGCGCCCCCTCGGCGGCGAGCCCGCGCGCGATCGCGCGGCCGATGCCGCGGCTGCCGCCCGTGACCAGCGCGGTCTTGCCCCGCAGCCCGAGGTCCATCGTCGATGCCCTCCCCTCCGTCGTTGCGTCGCGCCGGCGCCGCCGCGCGCGCCGCGCCCCTCTAGCCCGCCGGCGCGTCGCCGGCGGCCCGCGCGCCGGCCGGGCGCGGGAACGGCGGCGGCGGTGGCGCCTCGCCCGCGCCGCCTTCCGGCGCCATCCCGCCCGCGCGGTCGTCCGCCGGCAGGGCCGCCAGGTGCGCGGCGACGGCGCGCGCGAACGGCTCGAGCGTGAGCCCCTCGAGCGCCCGCCCGGCGATCCGCGCCAGCCCCTCGGCGAGCAGCGCCCGGGCGCCCGCGAGGTTGCCGTTCGCCCGGTGCTGGAAGCCCACCGCGATCTGGATCAGCCCCTGGAGCACCTCGCGCGCCTCGCCCTCGGCCGCACGCCAGTGCGGCTCGAGGACCTCGTGCGCCTCGAACCCGAGCCCGGCGTCGAAGAAGGCGGCGGCGGCCGCGAGCGCGTCGGCCCGCGCGGTCGGCCGCAGCGGCCCCGGCAGCGTCGCGAGCGCCGTCGTCGCGGCGCGCGCCCGGCGCTGGACGAGCGCCGCGTGCCGCGCGTCGTCGGCGCCGAGCCACGCCTCGACCGCGCGCGGGTCGGCCGCCAGGCGCGCGAGCGCCTCGCGCGCCGCCGGGTCGGCGAGCGCGGCGAGGGCGAGCGCGGCCAGGCGATCGCGCACGCGCAGGGGCGGCGTCGGGATCACCCGGCGTCGGGCGCGGGCGCCTCGGCGACCGCCGGGCCCGCCGGCGCCGGGGCGAGGCGCTCGACGCGGCTGCCCGCGATCAGGTCGTGGAGCGCGCGGCGGTCGGCGCGCAGGCCCGCCATGACGAACCCGAGGCCGAGCGGCGCCGCCGACACGTAGTAGGCCGCGTAGCGGAGCAGCGCGGCGCCGGCGGGCAGCGGGCCGCCGTCGACGGCGACCACGCGGACGCCGACGACGAGCTTGCCGAGGGTCTGCCCCGTGCAGGCGTGCAGCACCGTCGTGTAGGCCGCGGTGAAGAGCCCCGTGAAGAGGACGACCGCCGCCTGGAAGGCCGCGGAGTCCTCCACGTCGGCGCCCCAGAGGCGCCCGGCCGCGAACCCGAGCGAGAACTGGACCAGGGCGAACAGCGCGAAGTCGACGACGGCCGCGGCGGCGCGCACCCAGAATCCCGCCGGGCGCGCCGCGGCCCGGGCCTGCTCGTGCACGGGCGGTATAATACCGCCGCGATGTTGTCGGTGCGCGAGGCTCAGGCGCACATCCTGGACCGCGTCACGCGCCGGCTCCCCCCCGAGGTCGTCCCGCTCCCCGTCGCGCTCGGCCGCGTCCTCGCCGAGGACGTGCGCGCGCCCTTCGACGTGCCGCCCACCGACAACTCCGCCGTGGACGGCTACGCCGTCGCCGGCGTCGACGTGCCCGCCGCGGGCACGCGCGAGCTCGAGGTCGTCGCCGACCTGCCGGCGGGGGCGGTCTTCGCGGGCGCGCTGGCGCCCGGCCAGGCGATCCGGATCATGACCGGCGCGCCGATGCCGGCCGGCGCCGACACCGTCTACCCGCAGGAGGTCGTCGAGCGCGTCGGCGCGCGCATCCGCGTGGGCCCCATCGCCCGCGGCGCCAACGTCCGGCGGCGGGGCGAGGACGTCGCCGCCGGGGCGGTCGTCCTCGAGGCGGGCACGGTGCTGCGCCCGCAGGAGCTCGGGCTGCTCGCCTCGCTCGGCCTGCAGCAGGCGCTCGTGACGCAGCGGCCGCGCGTGGCGCTCATGTCCACCGGCGACGAGGTCGCCGAGCCGGGCGCCGCGAGGAAGCCCGGCCAGATCTACGACGCCAACCGCTTCACCCTCCGCGGCCTGGTCGAGCAGGCGGGCGGCACCGTGGTCGACCTCGGCATCGTGCCCGACGACCGCGAGGCGCTCCGCCGCGGCCTCCTCGAGGCCGCGGGCATGGCCGATGTCGTCGTCACCTCCGGCGGCGTCTCCGTGGGCGTCTACGACCTCGTCAAGGACGTGCTGGCCGAGATCGGGGGCGTGGACTTCTGGCAGGTCGCGATGCAGCCCGGCCGCCCGCTCGCGGTGGGCCGGATCGGCGAGGCGCACTTCTTCGGCCTGCCGGGCAACCCGGTGGCGTCCATGCTGACCTTCCTGCTGTTCGTGCGCCCCGCGCTCTACAAGCTCGAAGGCCGCCGCGCCCTGTTCCCGGAGGCCTGGCAGGCGCGCGCGACCGAGCCCATGCGCAAGAAGGTCGGCCGGCGCGAGTTCAAGCGCGGCGTGCTCCGCTTCGTCGACGGCGAGTGGGTGGTGCGCACCACCGGGCCGCAGGGGTCGGGGATCCTCTCCTCGCTCGTGGCGGGCAACTGCCTCATCGTCCTCGAGGAGGCGCGGGGCGACGTCGCCCCGGGCGAGACCGTCCTCGTCGAGCCGCTCTGAGGGGCCCGTGCACCCCACCGTCGACTTCCTCGACCGGGCCAAGGAGCGCCTGCGCGCGCTCGTGGACGACGCCCGCCGCCGGCTGCGCGACCTCCAGTACGCGGACCTCCGGTTCGGGGTCACCGAGGCCCGCGCGGCCGACGCCGAGCACGGCGCCAGCCGGGCGGCCTGGGAGCAGGCCACCGCGGGCCTCGGTGTCCGCGTGCTCGCCGGCGACCGCACCGTCGCGCCGGGGTACGTGGGGCTCGCGCTCGGCCCGGGCGACCTCGCGCAGCTCGAGCTGGTGGTGGCCGCCGCGCTCGAGCGCGCCCACCGGCGCGCCCTGGCCAACGCCGCCCTCAAGGCGGAGACCCGCGAGAAGTTCGGGCCGCTCGGCGAGGCGCTCGCATCCCTGCGCCTCCACCCGGTGGCCGCCCACGAGGACACCGTGCCGGCCGAGTACGCGATCGACCCGCGCGCGGTGCCGCTCGCCGAGCTCGTGGCGCTCGCGCGCGACGTCTCGGCGCGCCTGCGCGCCCTGGGCCCGCGCCTGGCCTACAACCGCGTCGTCGCGTACACCGAGCTCAGCCGCGAGGTGTTCGCGTCCACCGAGGGCGCGCTGATCGACCAGGCCTTCGCCCTCACGCAGGGCACGGCGGCCGTCGTGGCGTCGACGGCCGGGGTCACCCAGGAGCTCTGGGACGCCATGGGGCACCAGCGCGGCTGGGAGGTGCTGACGGAGGGCGTCGCCGATCCCCTCCTGCGCTTCCCGCCCTTCGCCGACTTCGCGCTCGCGCTCGCGCGCGAGGCGCTCGAGCTCGTCGAAGCGCCGCCGCTCCGGACCACCGCGCGCCCGGTCGTCGTGGTCACCGACCCGCACTACACCGCGCTCCTGGCCCACGAGATCATCGGGCACCCCACCGAGCTCGACCGCGCGCTCAAGATGGAGACCGCCTACGCCGGCCGCTCCTGGCTCCTGCGCACCCTGGACCGCCACCAGGTCGGCCAGCGCGTAGCCTCGCCGCTCGTCACCGCGTACTCGGACCCGGCGCTGCCCGGCTACGGCCACTACCGCTACGACCACGAGGGCACGCCGGGCCGACGCGTCGTGCACATCGACCGCGGGATCTTCACGGGTTTCATGAACAGCCGCCAGACCGCCGCGATCTTCGGCGGGGCGCCGAACGGCCACTACGTGGCGATCGCGCCCCACCTGGTCCCGCTCGTGCGGATGTCGACGACCGTCTTCGCGGGGGGCGCGCAGGAGCCCGAGGCGATCGTGCGCGAGGTGGACCGGGGCTTCTACCTCGCCGGCCACCGGATCCCCTCGATCGCCGAGAGCCGGGAGAACTTCCGGATCTCGGCCCGCAGGGTCTACGAGATCCGCGACGGCCGCCTGGGCGCGCTCTACCGCGACGGCGGCCTGGCCGCCGACACGCGCGACTTCCTCATGCAGGTGGACGCGGTCGGGCGCGACTTCCGCCTCTACCCCATCCCGAACTGCGGCAAGGGCCAGCCCATGCAGCTCCGCCGGCTCGGCAACGGCGGGCCGACCCTCCGGAGCCGGGCGCGCGTGGTGGGGAGCGCCTGATGCGCGCCCTGCTCGCGGCGCTCGCGGGCGGGCTTGTCCTGCTGGGCGGCGCCGCGCCCGCCGCGCCGCCCGACTACCCGGTGGCGTTCATCGGCGTCGACGCGCTCAAGGCGCTGCTCGACCGGGGCGAGCGGGTCGACGTCATCGACGTCCGGACCTGGGCCGAGTACGAGGAGCTCCACATCCGCGGCGCGCGCTCGATGCCGCTCCGGAGCGTGCCGCAGCGCCTCCACGAGATCTCCCGCACGGGCCACGTCGTGTTCTACTGAACGTGCCCCCACGCCCTGGCCCGGGGGGCCAGCAACATCCTCTCCGCCGCGGGCTGGCGGAATCACCGCGTGCTCGACGAGGGGCTGCCGGGCTGGGTCGCGCGGGGGTACCCGGTCGAGGGCCGGCGGGCCGCGCGCTGAGGCGCGCACGCGCGTGCGCCCGCTCGCCGAGCTCGTCCGCTGCGTCAGCGAGGGCGTGGCCTGGGCCGGGCGCCAGCCCGGCGTCGTCGAGGTCGAGGTCTTCGCCGCCGCCAACGCGAGCCTGCTCTGCCGGCTCAACTACACCTCGCACATCCCGTCCAACGGCGTCGAGGAGCCGAAGTCCACGGAGTCCTGGGGCGTCGGCGTCCGCGCCGTGTTCGACGCGGCCGGCCAGCGCCTCGTCGGCTTCGGCAGCGCGCCCGCCGACCTCGGGCGCGAGGGCGTCGCGCGGGCGCTGGCGCGGGCGCGCGCGGCCGCCGTCCACGACCCGGCCTTCGTCGGCCTGCCCCGGCCGGGCGCCGAGCGGCGCACGCTGCGCGACTACCACGACCCCGCGCTGATGGCCCTCGACGACGAGGGCCTGGTGGCGCTCGGCTGGCGCGCGGTCCGGGGCGGCCTCGGCGCGTTCCTCGCCTCGTCGCGCCTGGCCGAGCTCGCCGGGGACGAGGCGCGCGTGCGCGCGCTCGGGCTCGTGCTTGGCGGCGACGTCACCGTGCTCCAGGAACGCGTCGCCATCGCCTCCACCCACCTCCCCGCGCCCGAGACCGACGAGTCGACGCTCCTCACGGCCGCGGTCACCGCGATGGTCGAGGCCCGCGCCGCCAAGGGCTCGGGCTGGGCGACCGCGGCCCGGCTCGACGCCGTCACGGAGGAGGCGGGCGCCGAGGCGGCGCGGCAGGCCATCGCTGCGGCGGACGGGGTCCGCGTGCCCTCGGGGCGCTACCCGGTGGTCCTCGGCCGCCAGCCGGTGGCCGACCTCGTCGACAACCTCCTCGTGCCGGCGCTCTCGGCCGGCGCCTTCTACGCGGGCCGCACGCCCTTCCGCGGCCGGCTCGGCCGACGCGTCGCCGCGCCCGTCCTGAGCGTGGTCGACGACGGCGCCCGTCCGGGGCTCATGGGCTCCAAGGGCGTCACCTGCGAGGGCCTGCCGACCGGACGCACGGAGCTGATCCGCGAGGGCGTGCTCGTCGGCTGCCTGTCGAACTGGTACGAGACCCAGCGGCTCCTGCGCGACCCCGACCTCGTGCGCAAGCTCGGCGCCGCGGGGGCGGAGGCCGCCCGGGCGCTCGCGCCGCGCAACGGCTTCCGGTTCGCCGCGGGCGGCGGGCGCCGCTTCGACGTCCCGCCCGGCGTCGCGGCCTCCAACGTGGTCGTCGAAGGCGCGGAGCCGGTCCCCCTCGAGGAGCTGCTGCGGCGGGTCGGCCACGGGCTCTACATCGGCCGGATCTGGTACACGTACCCGATCAACGGCCTGGCGGCGGGGGACTTCACCTGCACCGTCGTCGGCGACTCGTTCGTGATCCGCGACGGTCGCCTGGCGGAGCCGATCCGCCCGAACACGCTCCGCATCAACGATAACCTCGCCGCCGTGCTCGAGGGCGTGATCGGCGTCGGGCGGGACCGGCGCGGCGTCGTCCTGTGGGCGGCCGACGAGGTCGTCTACACGCCCGAGCTCGCGGTCGCCGGCCTGGAGGTCGAGGCGATCGCGGAGTTCGTGGACGCGCTCGCCTGAGGGCCCGCGCTCACGCGCCCACGCCGAGCGCGTGCAGGATCCCGAAGGCGATCGCGCCGACGCCGGCGCCCGCGGCGAGCAGGCGGCGCGCCCGCGCGAACCGGAGCGCGAACGCGGTCGGCCAGGCGAGCACGGCCGTGAGCGCCGTCATGCCCGCCAGCGACCCGAGGCCGAACATCGCGAGGTAGGCGAGCGCGCCGGCCGGCGTGCGCAGCGTCGCGAGCACGAGCAGGGCGACCGCCGCGGTGCCGGCCAGGCCGTGCACGGCGCCGACCCCGAGGGCGCGGAGCGCGAGCCCCCGCCGGGCGCCGCCGAGCGCGGCCAGGAGCCGGCGCGAGGGGTGGACGTGGGGGTGCGCGTGGGCCGTCCCGTCGTGCCGGTGGAGGTGGCTGTGGAAGGCCGCGCGGCCGCCGTGGTCGTGGTCGGCGAGCAGGTGCTCGGCCGGCGCCGCGCCGAAGCCGCGGAAGGCGTCGGCCAGGCGCAGCGCGCCGAGCCCGACGATCACCAGCGCCACCAGGAGCTCGAACCCCGCCGCGAGCGGCGCCGGCACCGGGCGCCCGAGGAGCACGACGACGCCGCCGGCCAGCGCGAGCGTGGCCGTGTGCCCGAGGCCCCAGAGCGCGCCCACCACGGCCCCGTCGCGGAAGCGGCGCTCGCGGGAGACGATCGTGGCGACGGCGACGAGGTGGTCGGGGTCGGTGGCGTGCTGGAGCCCGAGCACGAACCCCAGCAGGACCGCCGAGAGGGTCTCGCTCACGCGGGGAACCCGAGCTCGCGCAGGATCCGGTCGATCCGCGCGCGGTGGGCGGCCGCCCACGCCTCGAGCGTCTCGGCGCCGTCCCGCGCCGCGCGCGCCTCGGCCGCCCGCAGGACCTCCTCGGCCCGGGCGCGCGGGACCACCACGACGCCTTCCTCGTCGGCCACGACGACGTCGCCCGGCTCGACCCGGACGCCCCCGCACGTCACCGGCCCGTTCAGCACGCCGGCGCGCGCCTTGCCGCCGGGGATCGGGATCACGCCGCGGGCCAGGACGGGGACGCGGCGCGCGCGCACCTCGGCGACGTCCCGGATCACGCCGTCGACCACGAACCCCGCCACCCCGCGGCGCTGGGCCCACGCGCACACGTTGCCGCCGGCCACGGCGTAGTCCTGGTCGCCCGCCTCGACCACGATGACGGCGCCGGCCGGCGCGCGGTGGATCGCCGCGTGCAGCATCAGGTTGTCGCCCGGCGCGCAGCGCACCGGGTACGCGGGCCCGGCCAGGCGCGGCATCCCGGCCCAGAGCGGCCGGATCCCGGGGTCCATCACGCGGTCGCGCGTCAGCACGTCGGCCAGCGTCGTCGGCGACAGCCGGGCGAAGGCGGCGAGGTCCATGGTCACTCCGACATCCGCAGCAGGAGGCCGCGGGCGCGGGCGCGGCGGACGCTGGCCCAGAACGCGGCGTGCGCCAGCGCCGCGTACGCCACCGCCAGGGCGAGGCCCGTCAGCGTCGGCGCGGGGACGAGGGGCGCGAAGCCGTAGTGCGCGCGGAAGGCGTCGAGCGTGTGCGTGAGCGGGATGGCCGCGGCCACCGCCGCGACCGGCCCGGGGAGCACCGAGACCGGGTAATAGATGCCGGCCAGGACCAGCACGAGGTTGGCGGTCGCCCACGCGAAGGCCTCGGCGCGGTTGCCGAAGAGCGTGATCAGCGCACAGACGGCGACGCCGATGACCCACGCGGTGAGGAAGCAGCCGGCCAGGAAGGCCGCGAGCCCGCCCGGCCCGGGCCGCAGCACGTCGAACCCGAACGACCACCACCCGAGGACGGCCAGGATCAGGAAGATCGTGAGCCCGCGCACCATGCCCACGAGCCAGGAGCCCAGCGTCAGGTGGCGGATGCCGATCGGCGCCAGGAACTGGTGCTTCACCGAGCGGCTCCAGACGTCGAAAAGCACCGCGTAGGAGACCTCGAGCTGGCAGACCTGGACCACGGAGAGCGCGATCGTGCCGATCAGGACGAACGAGGTCTCCTCCGGGCGCAGGTCGAGGAAGCGCGTCATCAGGCCGATGGACACCACGCCCACGATCGGCCAGAAGAGGAGCTCGAAGAAGAAGAACACGTTGCGCGACGCCATCTGGAGGTTCCGCAGCGCGAACGCCCAGACGGCGACCGCCTCAGCGCGCCAGCTCAACGAAGACCTCCTCGAGCTCGGGCTCGCGCACCTGCACCCCCCGGACTTCGACGCCGCTCGCGTCCAGGCGTCGCAGGAGCTCGGGCAGGCGCGTGCCCGCGTCGTCCACCGTGCACTCGACCCAGCCGTCGTTCTCCACGTACCGGAGCACGCCCGGCGCGCCGGCCAGCCCGCGGGCGGGCGGCGTGACCCGGAGCGCGATGACGTCGCCGAGCCCGATGCGGCGCTTGAGCTCCTCGGCGGTGCCCCGCGCGAGGATCTGGCCCGCCTTGAGGAAGGCGATCTCGTCGCAGAGCTGCTCGGCCTCGCGCATGTAGTGCGTGGTGAGCACGATGGTGATGCCGTGCCGCCGGCGGAGCTCGGCCACGTGGGCCCGGACGCGGATCGCCATGTCCGGATCCAGGCCCAGCGTGGGCTCGTCCAGGAAGAGCAGCTCGGGGTCGTTCACCAGCGCCTTGGCCAGCGCCAGGCGCTGCTTGATGCCCGTCGACAGCTCGTGGTAGGGCACGTCGCGGTACGGGCCGAGCTCGAAGAGCGCGACGAGCTCGTCCACACGCGCGCGCAGCCGGCGCCCGCTGAGCCCGTAGAGCCGCCCGAAGAACGCGATGACCTCGTCGACCCGGAGGCTCCAGAGGAACGACGGGCGGCCGCTGGCCATGTTGAGCCGCCGGCGCAGGCGCGCGGCGTCGCGCACGACGTCCAGGCCGAGCACGGTGACGGTGCCGCGGTCGGGGGTGAGCAGGGTGGCGCAGATGGCCAGGAAGGTCGTCTTGCCGGCGCCGTTCGGGCCGAGCACGCCGTAGATGCTCCCGCGCGGCACCTGGAGCGACACGCCGCGCAGCGCGACCGTCTCTCGTCGACGGGGCCAGCGGGCGCGGAAGGTCTTGGTGACGTCGCGAGCGTCGATGGCGAGCATCCACGGCGATGGTACCATGCGGGTCGTGAGCGACCGGGTCGAGTGGCGCACGTCCGCGGCCGCGATCCCGCCGGGCGGCGCGGTGACGTTCACGCTCCGGTGCGGCGGGCGCGCCGTGGCGGGCTTCCTGATCCACTGGCGCGGCGGCTACCACGCCTACGCGAACCGTTGCCCGCACCGCGGCACGCCGCTCGATCTCTGGCCCGGCGAGTTCTTCACCGCCGACGGCACGGCGCTGATCTGCGCCACCCACGGCGCGGTCTTCGACCCCGCGACGGGGCGGTGCACGAGCGGCCCGTGCGCGGGCGACGCGCTCACCCCGCTGCCGCTCCGCCGCGAGGGCGCGGACCTCGTCGTCGGCTGTCCGACGCCGTGACCGACAAGCGGATCGCGCTCGCCGAGGTGCCGCGCTGGGTGCAGAGCGGCATGCGGGTCGGCGTGGGGGGCGGGCCCGTGATGATCACGCCCACCGCCCTGATCCGCGAGGTGATCCGCAGCGGCGCCCGCGACCTGCACCTGCTCGCCGCCTCCACGGGCGGCTTCGGCATCGACCTCCTGATCGGCGCCGGGTGCGCGGCGTCCGTGGAGTTCGCGCAGATCGTCCTGAACGAGTTCGGGCCCGCCCCCAACTTCCGCCGCTGGGCCGAGCAGGGGCGCCTGCGGTGCCTGGACCACACCTGACCCGGGCTCCTGGCGGGGCTCCAGGCCGGAGCCCAGGGGATCCCGTTCATGCCCGTCCCGGGGCACGTGGGCTCGGACTACACGCGCCTGAGGCCCGAGTTCCGGGTCATCGAGAACCCGTACGCGCCGGGCCAGCGCGTCCTGCTCGTGCCGGCCATCCGGTGCGATGTCGCGCTCGTCCACGCCGTGGTCGCCGCGCCCGACGGCACCTGCCTGCTCGACCCGATGGAGGACGACGCGTTGCTCGCCCAGGCCTCGACGGTCGTGCTCGTGTCCGCCGAGCGCGTCGTCGACCGCGACGCGGTCCTCCGGGCCGGGCCGGGCACGCTGCTCTCCGGGGTCCACGTCACCGCGGTCGTCGAGGCGCCGCGTGGCGCGCACCCCACGCTCGTGCGCGGCGTGTACGACCTCGACGCCCGGCACCTGGCCGAGTACGTGGCCGCGGCGCGCGACGAGGAGGCCTTCCGCGCCTACCTGGCGCGCTACGTCTTCGGGCCGAAGGACCACGCGGCCTACCTGGAGCTCGTGGGGTGACGGGCTACACGGTCGAGGAGCTGATGGCCGCCGTCATCGCGCGCGAGGTGCGCGACGGCGAGACCGTGGCGGTGGGCACGCTCGCGCCGGTGCCAGCGGCCGGCGTCCTGCTCGCCCACGTCTCGCACGCCCCGCGGGCGCGCGTGATCATCCTGAACCACCCCGACTACTGGCCCTTCTTCGGCGGCTCCAAGGAGTTCTACGACTTCGCCCAGCGCGGCGGCCTCGACCTCTTCTTCCTCTCGGGCGCCCAGATCGACCGGGCGGGCAACCTGAACCTCATCGCCGTGGGCGACCCCGCGCGCCCGACCGTGCGCCTGCCGGGCGGGGCGGGCGCGGCGATGCTCTACTACCTGCCGCGCCGGGTGATCGTCTTCCGCGCCGAGCACTCGCCCCGCGTCTTCGTCGAGCGCGTGGACGTCACGACCGCACCCGGCGCCGGCCCGCCCGACGTCGTGCGCCCGGGCGGGCCCTGGAAGGCCGTCACGCCGCTCTGCGTCTTCCGCTTCGATCGGGCCCGCGCGCAGCTCGTGGTCGAAGCGCTCCAGCCCGGCGTGACGCGCGAGGAGCTGCAGCGCCAAACCGGCTTCCCGCTCGAATGGGCGCCGGACGTGACCACGGTCCCGCCGCCCACGGCGGACGAGCTCCGCCTGCTCCGCACGCGGGTCCGCGCGGCCGTGGCGCGCGCCTACCCGCGCTTCGCCGCCACCGCGTTCGCGGCCTGAGCGGCCCCCGCCGCCCCCCGGGGCCGCGCCAGCACCACGAACTGGTACCCGAGCAACCGCGGCAGCGCGCGGGCGGCGCGCGCGCTCAGGGCGTGGACCCCGGCGAGCCACCGACCGTGCCAGCGCGGGGGCAGCGCCTGGTAGAGCGGCACCGGGGTCGCCGTGACCCGGACGGGCGCGAGCCCGGCGTCAGCCAGCAGCGCGCGCAGGCTCCGCGCGGTGAAGAACCGCAGGTGCGTGCGGTCCAGGATGCCCCGGTCCGCGTACTCGAAGCGCCCGAAGAGCAGCCCGAGCCGGATCCAGAGGTGGGCGACGTTCGGGATCGACAGGAGCACGAGGCCGTCGGGCGCGAGCGCCCGGTTGAGTTCGACCAGGGCGCGGAGCGGGTCCACCAGGTGCTCGAGCACGTCGGCGTAGACGATGGCGGCGAAGGGGCCGTCGAGCGGGGGCAGCGGGCCGTTCAGGTCCGCCACGATCATCCGCTCGCAGTGGGTGGCGCCCGCGGCCGCCAGCGCCGGGTCGCCCTCGATCGCGGTCACCCGCCACCCCTGGGCGGTCAGCCTGCGGCTCAGGAACCCGTCGGCGGCGCCGACGTCCAGCAGCCGACGACCCCGGCCCTCGCCGAGCCAGCGCAGGACGACCGTGTGGCTGCTGTAGGGGTCGGGCTTGAGCGCGTACCGCGTCGCCGCCGCCACGGGCCTATCATCGGCCGCGGCGCCGGCGATCGCCAAGGGTCTCAGTCGCCGACGTTCGAGTAGAGGCGGCGGGGCCCGGCGGCGGCCAGGAGGTGCACGCGCTCGCGCGGCAGGGTGCGGACCACGCTCCGCTCCGGCGCGACCACGGACACCAGGAACACGCGCCCGGGCCCCGCCCAGGCGGCCTGGACGCGGTCGGCGGTCCAGAACACCGCGCGCGCCTCGGGAAACGTGGCGCCGAACGCGAGGTTCGAGACGAGGCCGTCCACCACGCGCACGGGCTCGCCGAGCGCGAGCAGGAGCGAGCCCGTGTTCTCCAGCGCCCCCTCGTGGATCACCACCTCGCCGGGCTGCCGGCACGCGAGCAGGGCCTCGACGAGGGGCGCTGCGGCGCGGCCCCGGGCGAACTCGGCCATGCCCTTGCCCGCGAGCGGCAGGAACGCGAGCATCGCCCCGAGCGCCACGGCCACGCCGAGCTGGCTCGACCGGCGCCGGAGCGCGAGCGCTGCGCCCGCGGCGCCGAGGCCGCAGACGAGCGCCCCCCAGACGAGCACGGGGCGGTAGGCCTCGAGCGGCGCCCCGGCCGGGAGCTGCCCGCGCGCGGCCAGGTTGCGCGTGGTCACGTCCACGGCGGTCAGCGCCTCCGATGGCAGCGGCAGCACGCCGGCCGCGGCGGCGGCGAGCGCCCCCGCGGCGGCGGCGAACAGCGGCACGAGCGGCAGCACCAGCCCCCGCGCCGGCTCGTCGCGCGCGATCGCCTCGTCCCAGCGGCGCGCCGCGAGCAGGGCGAGCGCGGGGAACGCCGGCAGCCCGTAGTGCGGCAGCTTGAACGGCGCGACGGTGAAGAACCCGACGACCAGCAGCGCCCAGAGCGCGAGCAGCGCCCACAGGCGCGCCCGCGCGTCGGCCCACGGCCCGCGCAGCGCGCGCGCGATCGCCGCCGGCGCCGCCAGCGACCAGGGCAGGAACGCGGCCACGGTGACCAGCAGGAACTCGAGCGGGCCGAGCGGCACGTCCTCGTCGGGGAAGACCCGCTGGCGGGCGACGTTGAGCAGGTGGTTGTCGACCACCGTGTACCAGAGGAAGCCCGGGCTCGCGGCCTCGGCCGCCGCGTACCAGGGCACGGCCACCGCGGCGAACAGGGCGAGCGCCCACCAGGGGCGCCAGGGCGCCACCGGCCGCTCGCGCGTCAGCCAGAAGAAGCTCGCCACGGCCACCAGCGGCCCGAGCGCTCCGAGCAGGTCCTTGGCGAGCGTGGCCAGCCCGAGCCCGCCCCAGAACAGGGCCAGGCCCCACCGGCCGCCCCGCCCCAGGTACGCGGCGGCGAACCCCGCCCAGGCGACCGTCAGGCAGAGCACGAAGACGAGGTCGGGCTTGACGAGCCGCCCGAAGAGGAACAGCCCCAGGTTCGCCGCGGTCATGAGCCCGCCGAGCAACCCCACGCGCGGCCCGCCGAGCAGGAGGCCGAGGCGCGCCGTGACGGCCGCGCACGCGACCGCGGCGAGCGCCGAGGGCAGGCGGGCCACGGCCGGGCTCGGGCCGGTCACGGCGAAGAGGCCGGCCAGGAGCCAGTGAAGGAGCGGGGGCTTGTCGAAGTAGCGGACGCCGTTCAGCCGCGGCGTGACCCAGTCGCCCGCGGCGACCATCTCGCGCGCGATCTCGGCGTGGAACCCCTCCGGCGGGTCGATGAAGGGCGCCGCCCCGAGGCCCGCCAGGTAGAGCGCGGCCGCGACGGCGGCGACACCGAGCGGGATCAGGCGCACCCGGCGATCAGCCGAAGGCGCGGTCCATGCCGTCGAAGAACTGCCACCACATCGCCAGGGAGGTCCGGACCGCCTCGCGGATCGCCTGCTGGCGCTCGGCGGTCGTGGCGTAGCGGACGACGATGTGGTCGCCGACGTCGGCGTGCTCGGCGTCGGCGAGCTCGTGCACGTCCCAGAAGGCCACGGCCGCGCGGTCGAGCCCGTAGTGCTTCTCGAGGGCGCGGGCGAAGGGGCCGAAGTTGCCCACCACCTGCCCCTCGGCGGCGAGGTTGATGGCGGCCACGCCCTCGTGGAAGGGCAGGATCTTCGTGGCGTACTCGAACCAGTGGATCAGCGCGGCGGTCGAGGGCAGCGGCCGGGCGGCCAGCATCTCGGCCCGGGGCACGCCGACGGCCGCGGCGAAGTCCAGGAACAGCTCGGGGTGCGCCTTGGAGCCGGACAGCCGGCCCGTCTCCTCCTCGTAGACCGACTCCGCGAGCCGCACGCGCTCGCCGAGGTCGGGGCACCGGGAGTGGAGCGCCGAGACCGCGCGCGGGAACTCGACCACCTGCAGGAAGAACTGCTTGGCGAACTCGCCGAGCGCCGGGCGCGGCAGGCGCCCCTCGGCGATCTTGAGCCAGAGCGGGTGGCGGCCGAACGCGCGCTGCTCCCGCACCTCCCGCATCAGGGCCTCGCCGAACGCCGTCGCCGACAGGGTCATCGCGGATCTCCTCTCGTCACGCGACCCGGACCACCGCGTCGGGCGGCAGCCGCCGGAGCAGGGCGGCCAGCGCCGCCTCGACGTACGCGGCGTCCCGGGACTCGAGCGTCACCTTCACCCGGTACTCCGGGTTGGCCAGCTCCGGGTACGAGCCGAGCAGCAGCGCCGGGTAGTCGCGCAGCAGCTCGTTCAGGTAGCGGGCCAGCGTGCCCTCGCCGACCCGGACGAACACGGTCCGCAGGTGGAAGGGCTCGCCGCGGAAGCGCTCCCGGAGCGCCTCGAACTTCTCCCGGAAGATCTCCGGCACGCCGGGCAGGATGTAGACGTTGCGGGCCGCGACGGCCGGGAACCGGAGCGAGTCGGCGGCGACGAGCTCGGCGCCCTCGGGGACCTCGGCCATCTTCAGCCGCGACTCGTCCAGGTCGTCGCCGTAGTAGCGCTGCAGCAGCGCCACGAGCGCGGGGTGGCGCACCACGCCCACGCCGAGGGCGCGCGCGACGCCCGCGATGGTCACGTCGTCGTGGGTCGGGCCGACGCCCCCCGACGTGAAGACCACGTCCCAGGCCCGGCTCTGCGCCGCAACCTCGGCGGCGATCGCCTCGACCTCGTCGGGCACGATCGCCACGCGCCGCACGTCGACGCCGAGGGCGCGCAGCTCCCGGCAGAGGTACGCGGCGTTGGCGTCGACGACCTTGCCCGAGAGGAGCTCGTTGCCGATGAGGACGATGCCGGCGGTCTTGGGCATGGTCTGGCCGGATTCTACGATGTAGAATCGGCGCCGTCCATTGCGACCCCCGCCGTGACCTACCTCCAGGCCGTCGTGCTCGGCGTCGTCCAGGGGCTCACCGAGTTCCTGCCCGTGTCCTCCTCGGGCCACCTGGTCCTCGTCCCTCACGTCGCCGGCTGGCCGGACCAGGGGCTGGCCTTCGACGCCGCGCTCCACCTCGGCACGCTCGCGGCGCTCCTCGCCTGCTTTCGCCACGAGCTCGGCGCGCTGGCGCGAGGCGCGCTGCCGCGACGGCTCCTGGCGCTGCTGGTCGCGGCCAGCGTGCCCGCGGGCCTCGCGGGGCTGCTCGTCGGGGGCGCGGTCGAGCGCGCGCTGCGCGCGCCGTGGCCGGTCGCCGCCGCCACGGCGTTCTGGGGGGTGGTGATGGGCCTCGCCGACCGGCGGGCGCGCGGCGCCCCCGCGCGCGCCCCGGGCGACCCGCTCGCGTGCGTGCGCCCGGGCCAGGCGCTCGTCATCGGCGCCGCGCAGGCCCTGGCCCTGATGCCGGGGACCTCGCGCTCGGGGATCACGATCACCGCGGGGCTCCTGCTCGGCCTGGACCGGGCGACGGCGGCCCGCTTCGCGTTCCTGCTCGGGATTCCGGTCACCGCGGCCGCAGGGCTGCTCAAGACCGCCGAGCTCGTCGCGCGGGGCGTGGGGACCGCGGAGCTCGGGCCGCTCGCCGCCGCGCTGGTCGCGGCGTTCGCGAGCGGCTGGCTCGCGGCGTGGTTCCTGGTGACCTACCTCAAGCGCCGCTCGCTGCTGCCCTTCGTCCTCTACCGACTGGCCCTGGCCGGCGCCATCGTCCTGGCGTTCCCGCCGTGAGCGCGGCGCCGCGGCCGACTAGGCCGGGCGTACCCGGTCCGGCACCGCGCGCGCGAGCGCGTGGAACAGGCGCTCGCGCGTGAAGGGCTTGGGCAGCACCGCGTCGACCTCGGGGACGGCGGCCGCGTCGAGCTCGTCGGCCCAGCCCGTGAGCAGCACCACCGGCACCGGCCGCCGCCGCTTGAGCTCGGCGGCCAGCGCGCGGCCCGTCATGCCGGGCATGCCGAGGTCGGTGATCACCACGTCCACCGGCTCGCGCTCGTAGAGGGCGAGCGCCTCGCGGCCCGAGGCGGCCCCGAACACCGCGTGGCCGGCGTGGGCGAGCATGGCCCGCAAGAGGTCGAGCACCTCGGGCTCGTCCTCGACCGCGAGCACGCGGAGCGGCGCCAGGACGGGGAGGAACACCGCCTCGGGCCCGCCGACGGGCTGCGCGGCCGGGAACGAGAGCGTGAACGTCGTGCCGACCCCTTCCTGGCTCCGCAGCGCGATCGTCCCGCCGTAGCGGTGGACGATCTCCTGGGCCAGGGCGAGGCCGAGCCCCGTGCCGCCCTCGGCCGCGCGCGTGGTGAAGAAGGGCTCGAAGGCGAGCCGCTGCACCTCCGGGCTCATCCCGCGGCCGGTGTCGGCCACGGTCAGCACCGCCCGCCCGTCGCCGCCGTCGCCCACCTCGATCGTCAGCCGACCGCCCTCGGGCATCGCGGCCAGCGCGTTCTCGATCAGGTTCAGGAGCGCCTCCCGCAGCTCGCTCGCCACGGCGAGCACGGGCGGCGCCGGCCCGGCGCGCAGGTCGATCTCGTACCGCACGCCCCGCCGCGCGGCCTCGGTGTCCCACTGCGGGCGCGTCAGGGCCAGGAGCTGCTCGACGATCTCCCGGAGCTGGACGAGCTCGGGGCCGCGGAACCGCGGCGGCCGCGAGTACTCCTGGAGGCGCCGGACCGTGGCCACGCCGTCGCAGGCGCCCTGGTGGATCACGCGCAGCGCGTGCGCGAGCTCGCCGGCGTCGAGGGCCTCGCCCGCCTCCAACCGCTCGAGCAGCATCTCGGTCCAGCCGATCACGGGCGTGAGCCGGTTGTTCAGGTTGTGCGCCACGCCCGCGGCGAGCGCGCCCAGCGTGCGGACCTTCTGCTCGCGGATCACCCGGAAGCGCAGCTCGTGCTCGCGGCTCACGTCGCGGAACACGGCGATGCGGCGCCGCCCGCCCGGCCCGTCCACCGTGGACACGGCCAGGTGCACGGGGCGTGGGTCCCCCGTGCGCGTGAGGAGCAGCAGCTCGCCCTCGAACGCCGGCGCGCCGAGGCGCGCGGCGAGCGCCGGGTCCGGCGGCGCGCCCAGCAGCGTCGGCCACGCGACCCCGGCGAGCGCGCCCTCCGCCGCGCCCACCATGGCGTGGAACGCGGGGTTGGCGAAGACGATGCGGTCCGCCGCGTCGGCGACCACCACCCCCTCGCCGATCCGCCGCACGACGTCGGCCAGCTCGCGCGCCTCCCCCGCGAGCCGCGCGTGCTCGACGCCGAGCGCCGCGCGGTCGGCCACGAGCCCGAGGAGCCGCCCGGCGCGCGGGTCCAGCCGGCGCCCGCGGCGCGCCACCTCGAGGGCGCCGATCGCCGTCGCGCCCACGCGCAGCGGCGCCGCCATCGCGGCGCGGAAGGTCTCGACGCGCAGCGCGTCGCCCGCCGCGCGGGGGTCGGTCGCGAGGTCGTCGACGACCAGCACGCCCTCGCCCGTCGCGACCGCGCGGCCCGCGAGCCCGGCGCCGACCGCCACGCGCGCCCGGGCCACGGCGTCCGCCGCCCCCGCCGCGCCCCGGACCACGAGCGCGCCCGCGGCGTCGCGCAGCAGCACGAGCCCGGCGTCCGCCTCGAAGACGTCGACGAGGGTCGCGGCGACACGCTCGAGCAGCGCGTCGAGGCCCGGCGCGGCGAGCGTCGCGCGGGCCAGGCGCTCGAGCGCCTCGATCTCGCGCGTGCGCCGCTCGAGCAGCCGCGCGGTGACGAGCGTCCGGGCGCGCGCCACCAGCTCCTCCGGCAGGAAGGGCTTGGTGACGTAGTCGTCGGCGCCTTCGCGGAAGCCGCGCAGACGCGCCGAGGGGCTCGTGAGCGCCGAGACGATCAGGATGGGGATGCGGCAGAGGTCGGCCTCGGCGCGCAGGCGCTCGAGCACCTCGTACCCGCTCATGCCCGGGAGCATCAGGTCGAGCACGATCAGGTCGATGTCGGGGGCGACCTCCAGGCTGCGGAAGGCGGCCTCGCCCGTGGTCACCGACTGGACCTCCCACCCCTCGGCCTCGAGGAGCGCGCGCAGCAGCCCCGAGGTCTCGCGGTGGTCCTCCACCACCAGCACCCGCGCCGGCTCGGGCCTCACGGGGCGACCGCGCCCTCCCCGAGCACCGTGGCGGCGATCAGGCGGGCCAGCTCGTCCGGCGTGAAGGGCTTGGCGACATAGGCGTCGCACCCCGCCCGGAGGGCGGCCTCGCGCTCCTGCGGCCGGGCCAGGGCCGACACGGCGATGATCGGGACCGCGCGCGTCGCCGGCGTCTGCCGCAGCCGCCGGGCGACCTCCCAGCCCGAGACCCCGGGCAGCATCAGGTCGAGCAGGACCAGGGCGGGCGGGTGCGCGAGCGCCGCGCCGAGCGCCTGCTCGCCCTCGCCGACGATCCGCGCCCGGCCGCCGAGGACGTCCTCGACCACGGCGCGCATGAGCTGCTGGTTGTTCTCGTCGTCCTCCACGATCAGGACGTCGCGCTCCGCGAGCAGGCGCTCCGGCGGGCCCTCGGGCTCGGCGGGCGCCGCGGCGGGGGGCGTGGAGGCCACGGGCAGCGTGAAGCTGAAGCGGCTGCCGCGGTTCTCGCCCTCGCTCTCGGCGCGGACGAGCCCGCCGTGCAGCTCCACCAGCCGCCGCACGATCGCCAGCCCCAGCCCCGAGCCGCCGTGACGCCGGCGCATGGGCGACTCGACCTGGTAGAAGGGGTCCCAGATGCGGGCCAGCTCCTCCCGCCGGATCCCCACGCCCGTGTCCTCCACGGCCACCCACACCTGGTCGCCCTGGCGCGCCCCGCGCACCCGCACGGCGCCGCCGGCCGGCGTGAACTTGATCGCGTTGCCCACGAGGTTCACCAGGATCTGGTGCAGGCGCGCGGGGTCGGCGTGGACCAGCGGCAGGTCCTCCGGCACCTCGTTGGCGATGCGGATCTGCTTGCCCTGGGCCGCCACGCGCACCACGGCGATGACGTGGTCCACGACCTGCCGGACGTCGGTCGGCCGGGCCTGGAGCTCCACGCGGCCCGCCTCCAGGCGCGAGACGTCGAGCAGGTCGTTGATGAGCTCGGTGAGCCGCTGCGCGCTCCGGAAGATCGCCTCCTGGTACTCGAGCTGCTTCGGGGTCAGGGGCCCGTGGACCTGGCGCATGAGCAGCCGGCTATAGCCGACGATGGCGGTGAGGGGCGTGCGGAGCTCGTGGCTGACCATGGCGAGGATCTCGGACTTGAGCTGGTCGAGCCGCCGGAGCTCTTCGTTGACCTGCGCGAGCGCCCGCGCCTCGCGCGCCTTCTCGGCGTAGCCGGTCTCCCAGGCCTGCACCGCCTGCGCGCTCTCGATGAAGAGCCCGTAGCGCTTGCGCAGCAGGAGGAACGCGAGCGCCGAGGCCGCGGCGAGCCAGTCGACGCCGACGAGCAGCGGCACGTAGCCCGCGGGCGCCGCCGCCCCGAGGTCCTCGAGCCCGACGCGCGCGACGGCCCGGACGCCGATGGCCAGGAACACCACGCAGAGGCCGATGCCGAGGGGCTCGCGCCGGGAGGCCGGCCGGCGGCCGATCTCGATGGCGATCAGCGTGGCCGTGACCAGCGAGGACAGCCCGAGGAGCGCGTTGGCGACGGCGTACAGCAGCTCGGCCGTGGTCTGCGGCATGGCGAGCACGGCGATGCTATCACCGTCGCGCGGGCGCGCCAGCCCCTGAAGCGAATTTCCCTACGGCTTGAACGCTTTACGCTCGGGTGTCGTTCTTACACGCCCCGCCGGTCGCGCGGAGGCGCAGCGCCTCGAGGAGCAGCTCCGCCGTGGCGACGACGTCGCGGAGGTCGATCCACTCGTGCACGGTGTGGATGGCGCGCATGCCGCAGCCGAGGTTCACCACCTCGAGGCCGCGGCCGTTGAAGACGTTGGCGTCGCAGCCGCCCCCGGTCGCGCGCAGGCGCAGCGTGCGACCGAGCCGCGCGGCGGCCTGGCGGAGCAGGCGCACGATCGGCGCGTCGTCGGGCACCGCCAGCCGATCGTAGCTGCGCTCGGCGACCACCTCGACGCGGGCGCGGTGCTCGCGGCCGTCCACGACCACACGGTGCCGGGCCGCCGCCTCCTCGAAGCAGCGCCGCATGTGCTCGGTCTGCGCGGCGAGCTTCGCGAGGTCGAGGCTGCGCGCCTCGCCGCGGACCACCACGCGGTTGGGGACGATGTTGGTGGCGAGCCCGCCTTCGATCACGCCGACGTTGGCCGTCGTCTCCGGGTCGATGCGGCCGAGCCGCATGGCCGCGATCGCCTCCGCGGCGACGCGGATGGCGTTGATGCCCTGCTCCGGGCACACGCCCGCGTGCGCCTCGAGGCCGTGCACCGTCACCCGCAGGGCGTCGGCGGCCGGCGCGCGCGTGACGAGCTCGTCGACCCCGTCGCAGTCGAGCACGAGGCCCGTGCGCGCCCGGAGCCGGCCCACGTCGAAATGCTTGGCGCCGAGCAGGCCCACCTCCTCGCAGATCGTGAAGAGCACGTCCACGGGCCCGTGCGGCACGCCGTGCGCGCGCGCCGCCCGGAGCGCCTCCAGGATCGCGACGATGCCGGCCTTGTCGTCGCCGCCGAGCACGCTCGTGCCGTCGGTGCGGACGACGTCGCCCTCGCGCACGGGGCGCACGGGCTCGCAGGGCACCACGGTGTCCATGTGCGCGCACAGCAGGAGGGGCGGCGCGTCGGGGACGGTGCCGGGCAGGCGCCCGAGCACGTTGCCGGTGTCGCCGCCGACCGCACGGCCCGCCTCGTCGACCTCGACCGTCGCGCCCAGCGCCTCGAGCGCCGCGACCAGGCGCTCGGCCACCGCGCCCTCGCGCCGCGAGGGGCTCGAGATGCGGACGAGCGCCAGGAACTCCTCGGCGAGCCGAGCCCGGTCGATCACGCGCGGTCGGTCACGTCCAGACGAGGTCGAAGACGCGGCAGGCGTTCACCCCGAGCTGGAACATCACCTCGTCGACGGGCAGGCACTTGATCTTGGCGACCTCCTCGGCCACGCGGCTCGCCAGCCACGGCCCGGAGGGGAATCCCTCGAACTCGCCCCGGTAGGGCCACGGCCCGTCGCTCTCCACCAGGAGCGCCGTGAGCGGCACGGCGGCCACGAGCTCCCGGTCGCGCTCGCGGTAGACCACCTCGGGCGTCACCGAGACGAAGTAGCCCGCGTCGACGATGAGCCGCGTGACCTCGGCGGTCGCCTTGTGCCAGTGGAACACGGCCCGCTCGAGCCCGTGACGCTGCAGCAGGTCGAAGGCGACGACGGCCGCGGCCTGCGGCGCGTGCAGGGAGACGGCCAGGTCGTAGCGCGCGGCCAGCGCCAGGAGGCGCTCGAGCCGCTGCCGGCCGCGGCGCATGACCGCCACCGGATCGGGCGCCGCGTCGAGCGCGTACCACGGCAGCCCGATCTCGCCGAGCCCGACGATGCGCGCGTGGTGCTCGCGCACCTGGGCCTCCACGCGCTCGAGGTCCTCGTCGGTGAGCGCGGTCCGCTCCGGGTGGAAGCCCAGGCAGGCCCAGATCGCCTTGGGCGCGACGGCGGCGGCCTCGAGCGTGCGCGCGTTGCTCGCGGGGTCGGCGCCCACGGCGACCACGCCCCAGACGTCGTGCGTGACCGCGGTGCCGAGGGTCTCGCGGACGTTGCGGTAGACCGGGTCGGACAGGTGGCAGTGGCTGTCGATGACCATGGGGCGCCCTCTCAGGTCCCGGCCACGACCATGCGCGCGATCTTGAGCGTGGGCGCCGACGTGCGGTCCCGGAGGACCAGGTCGTTGGCCACGGCCTCGATCGCCTGGAACATGTCGAGGAGGTTGCCGGCGATCGTCACCTCCTGCACCGGCGCGGCGAGCCGGCCGTGCTCGATCCAGATCCCCGCCGCGCCGCGCGAGTAGTCGCCGGTGACGCCGTTGACGCCGAAGCCGATCAGCTCGGTCACGTAGAGGCCCTCCCGCACCGAGGCGATGAGCTCCTCCGGCGTCGCCGGGCCGGGCAGGAGCATCAGGTTCGTCGTCCCGACGCCCACGCCCGCGGCGTCGCGCGTGGCGTGGCGGGTCGAGCGCAGGCCGAGCTTGCGCGCGCTGTAGGTGTCGAGCAGGTAGGACTCGAGCACGCCCTCGCGCACGAGCACGGTGCGGCGCGTGGGCAGCCCCTCGCCGTCGAAGGGGCGCGAGCCGAGCCCCGCCGGGATCAGCGCGTCGTCGACGATGGTGACCGCGGGCGAGGCGACGCGGGCGCCGAGCCGGCCGACCAGGAACGAGGCGCGCCGGTAGAGGCTCGGCCCACTGGCCGCGGCGGCGAACGCGCGGAGCAGGCTCGCGGCGGTCTCCGGGTCGAAGACCACCGGGACCTCGGCCGTGCGCGCCTTGCGCGCGCCGAGCCGCCGGAGGGCGCGCGCGGCGGCCACGCGCCCCACCTCGGCGGGGTCGGGGAGCGCGGCGCGCTTGCGGGCCATGGCGTACCAGGCGTCGCGCTGCATCTCGCCGTCGCGCGCCGCGACGGGGGTGACGTGCACGCCGAAGCTCGACGTCTCGTAGCCCCGGGTCACGCCCGCGGTGCTCGCGAAGGTGTACCGGGCGCGCCGCTCCCAGTAGTCGGCGCCCTCGGAGTTGACGATCCGCGGGTCGGCCGCGAGCGCCGCCTCCTCGGCGCGACGCGCCAGGGCGATCTTCGCCTCCGGCGGCTCGTCGGCGGGCGCCGCGCGGTCGACCAGGTCGAGATCGGGGACGCCGTCGCCGAGCTCGGCCGGGTCCGGGAGCCCGGCGTGCGGGTCCTCGGCCGTGGCCCGCGCGAGCGCGGTGGCCTCGTCCACCAGGCGCTCGAGCGAGGCCGGCGAGAGGTCGGACGTCGAGGCCGCGGCCTGCGCGCGGCCCGCGAAGACGCGGAGCGCCAGGCGCTGCTCGCGCGCGTGGGTCACGGTGTCGACCTCGCCCAGGCGGACGCTGGCGCGGAAGCGCCGCTCCTCGACCAGGACGCCGTCGGCGGCCGTGGCGCCGCGGGCACGCGCCCGGGCGAGCACCGCGGCGAGCAGCGCGGCGCCGTCCGCGGTCACACCCGCGTCCCCCCGACCGTCATGCCGTCGATCCGGACCGTGGGCAGCCCGACGCCCACCGGGACCGACTGGCCGTCCTTCCCGCAGGTCCCGATGCCCTCGTCGAGCTGGAGGTCGTGGCCGACGCGGCTGACGCGCGTGAGCGCCTCGGGCCCGTGGCCGATGAGCGTGGCACCCTTGACCGGCGCCGTCACGCGGCCGCCCTCGATCAGGTAGGCCTCGCTCGCCGAGAAGACGAACCGGCCGCTGGTGATGTCCACCTGGCCGCCGCCGAAGGCCACGGCGTAGAGCCCGTAGGGCACCGAGCGGATGATGTCCTCCGGGGCGTCCTCGCCGGCGAGCATGAAGGTGTTCGTCATGCGCGGCAGCGGCGGGTGCGCGTAGGACTCGCGGCGCCCGTTGCCGGTGGGCCGCATGCCCATCAGGCGCGCGTTCAGGCGGTCCTGCATGTAGCCCGCGAGGACGCCGCGCTCGATCAGGACGGTGCGGCCGGTGGGCGTGCCCTCGTCGTCGACGTTGAGCGAGCCCCGGCGGTGCGGGAGCGTGCCGTCGTCGACCACGGTCACGAGCTCGGAGGCCACGCGCTGGCCGAGGCGCCCGGTGAACGCCGAGACGCCCTTGCGGTTGAAGTCGCCCTCGAGGCCGTGGCCGACCGCCTCGTGGAGCAGGATCCCCGGCCAGCCCGGCCCGAGCACCACCGTCATCGTGCCCGCCGGGGCCTCGCGGGCGCCGAGCTTGAGCGTGGCCTGCCGCGCGGCCTCGGTCGCGTACCGGCGCCACCGCTCGCCCTCGAAGAAGTAGCCGAGCTCGACCCGCCCGCCCCCGCCCCAGGTGCCGACCTCGCGCCGGCCCTCGGCCTCGGCGATCACGCTGACGCTGAGCCGGGTGAGGGGGCGGATGTCGCCCACGCTCCAGCCCGCGGCGGTGACGATCAACACCACGGCCTGCTCGGCCAGGAGCGTGGCGACGACCTGGCGGACCCGCGGGTCCCAGGCGCGCGCGGCGGCGTCGACGCTGGCGAGCAGCGCGAGCTTGCGCCCGAGATCCGCCGCGACGGGCGGCTCGGCGAGCGGGTAGAGGTCGTGCGGCGCACCGCCGCCCACCGGCACCACGGCCGAGGTCGCCGCCTCCACCGCGATCGCCCGCGCCTGGCGCGCCGCCTCCTCCAGGTTCCGGATGGAGAGCTCGGCGGTGTGGGCGTAGCCGGTGCGGACCCCGGCCTGCGCGCGCACGCCGGCGCCTTGCGTGACGTGGCGCGACGCCTTCTTGACCCGCCCCTCCTCGAGCACGAGCTCCTCGGTGACCCGGTACTCGACGTAGATATCGGCGTCGTCGACGCGGCCGCGCAGCGCGTCGCCGAGCAGGCGCTCGATGGTGGCGGGGCTCAGGTCGAAGCGGTCGGCGAAGAAGCGCTCGGGACGTGCGTGGACCAGGTCACTCATCCGAGAGGGCTCCCATCCTAGCCCGCGGCCGCGGACGGACCCAAGTTTTAGGTTACGCCCTCAGTCCAGGGACTGGACCGCCTGGAGGATCTCGTGGATCCGCCGGAGCCCGACCAGGAGCGACGGGCCCGGGACCAGCACGTCGCCCGCGTCCAGCGCGTGGACCTGCCCCCGCCGCACCGCGCTCACCGCGTGCCAGCCCGGCCGGCCGGCGATCGCCGCGGGGTCGACGGGCCGGCCGCACCAGGCGGCGAGGATCACCTCGGGGTCGCGACGCACGACCTCCGCGGGGTCGACGACCCGGTCGCGCGCCGCGCGCCGGTCGCGGAGCTCGGCGAAGACGTCGCGCCCGCCGGCGATCTCGATCAGCTCCGAGACCCAGCCGATGCCGGCGATGAGCGGGTCGGGCCACTCCTCGAAGTACACGCGCGGCCGGTCGGGCCAGACGCTCGAGTACTCGCGCACCTGCCGGAACTCGTCCTCCATGTCCTGCACGAGCGCCCGCGCCTCGGCCTCGCAGCCGAGCGCGCCGCCCACGACCAGCACCGCCTGCAGCACCTCCGCGAGCGAGCGCGGGTTGGTGCAGAGCACGGGCACGCCGTGGCCGATCAGCTCGGCGACGACCTCGCGCTGGAGGTCCGAGCACGCCAGCACCAGGTCGGGCGCGAGGGCGAGGATCCGGTCCACGCGGAACGTCGTGAAGCCGCCGACCTTCGTCCGCGCGCGCGCCGCCTCGGGCCGGCGCACGGTGCCGGGCACGCCGACCACGCGGTCGCCGGCGCCGACGTGGAAGGCGATCTCCGCGGTGTCGGCGCTCAGGCACACCACGCGGCGCGGGAAGCCGACGCGGCTCGTCCCGTACACGCCCGCCGCTCAGCCCTCGAAGACCTCGAGGCGCGCGAGCCCGCGCTGGAACGCCAGGTACTGCTCGCGCGTCATCGGCGGGCGCGCGTGCGCGAGCACGCGGCGGGCGCCCGCGGCGCCGTCGGCGAGCAGGTCCACGACCATGGCGGCCAGCGCCTTGGCGGGGGCGACGTAGGCGAGCTCGGGGTCGACGATCCGGTAGTCGGGCCCGTGCCCGGTCCCCGCGGCGCCCCCCATGTAGGGGTGGAGCACCGGCATGACCTGCGAGAGGTCGCCCATGTCGGTGGAGCCGGTGCGGTGGCCGATCGTCCGGTAGTGCGCCTCGCCCACGAGCCGGACCGCGTTGGCGCGGAAGTACTCGGCCATGATCGGGTCGCCGCGCAGCGGCAGGTACCCGGGCAGGGTCTCGATCTCCACGCGCGCCCCCAGGGCCAGGGCCCCGGCGCGGAACGCGCAGTCCACCTTGGCGGCGGCGTCGAGGATCGCCTCCACCGTCCGGCCGCGGACGTAGGTCTCCAGGCGCACGTCGGCCGGGATCACGTTCACCTGGCTGCCGCCGTGGGTGATGATCGGGTGCACGCGGATCGTGTCCTCGTCGCGGAAGGTCTCGCGGAGCGCGTTGACCGCCACGAGCCCGACCTGCGCGGCGTAGAGCGCGTTGACGCCCATCCAGGGCATGCCGCCCGCGTGCGCGGCCCGCCCGACGTAGCGGATGGTCTTGACCACGCACCCGTTGTTCGAGGCGGGCACGCCCGCGCGCCCGTCCTCGGGCCGCGCGGTGGTGTGGATCATCATCGCCAGGTCCACGTCGTCGAAGTGGCCGAGCCGCAGCAGCTCGGGCTTGCCGCCGAGGAACTCGATCCGGCCCAGGCGCGCCTGCTCGCGGCGCCAGGCGATGTCGCCGTACTCCTCGGCGGGCACCGCGAAGAACACGACGCGCCCGGCCAGGTGGGCGGCGGCGCCGGCGTCCACGAGCCCCATGGCGCAGCCGAGCAGCCCCGCGATCTGCGCGTTGTGGCCGCACGCGTGGGCGGCGCCGGTCTCCGGGTCGGCCTCGGGGTGCCCCGCGACGACCAGCGCGTCCAGCTCGCCGAGCAGCGCGAAGGTCGGCCCGGCGTCGCGCCCCGGGAGCTCGGCGCGCACGCCCGTGAGCGCGAGCCCCGTGCGCGGGCGCAGGCCGAGCGCGGCCAGCGTGTCCGCCACCAGGCGCGCCGTGCGCACCTCCTTGAAGCCGAGCTCGGGGTGCCGACGGATCCGTTCCCCGAGCTCGATGATCGTCCCGGCCCGCCGGTCGATCGCCTCCCAGACGCGACGCTTCAGCTCGTCCGTGTCCATGACCGCTCCGCGCCCACGAACCGGTCGGGCAGGAACGGCTCGAGCGGGAGCGACGGCCGCCCCCGCGTGATCCACTCCGCCATCAGCCGTCCGGTGATCGGGGCCAGCAGGATCCCGTTGCGGAAGTGCGCCGTGGCGACCCAGAGCCCCTCGATGCCCGGCCAGGGCCCGAGGATCGGCAGGTCGTCCGGCGCCCACGGCCGGAAGCCGCACCACGTGCGGGTGATGGGGCGGCTCGCCAGCGCGGGCACGAGCGCGAGCGCCGCGCGGAGCAGGCCCAGGACCCCCTCGGCGGTCACGGCCCGCTCGAAGCCCGCGCGCTCGACGGTGGCGCCCACGAGCAGCTCGCCCGCGGGCCGCGGCACGAGGTAGACCTCCTCGCCGTGGAGGCAGTGGCCGACGAGCGGCGGCACGTGGGCGAGGGCCACCATCTGCCCGCGGCGCGGCGCCACCGGCAGGGCGCCGCCGAAGGAGGCCGCGAGCGCGCCGCACCACGCCCCGGCCGCCAGCACCACGGCGTCGGCCGCCAGGCGCTCGCCGTCCGCGAGCACGCCGCGCGCCCGGTCGCCGTCCACCTCGATGCGGTGCACGGTCGTCCCCGTGCGCAGCCGCACCCCGGCGGCCACCGCCGCCTGGGCCCAGGCGACGACCAGGCGCTCGTTGTTCACCCAGTGGTCGCCGCGCACGAACAGCGCGCCGCACGCCGCGGGCGTGATCGCCGGCTCGCACGCGCGCACGGCGGCCGCGTCCAGGAGCTCGACGCCGAGCTCGGCGGCCAGCGCGCCGGTGGCCTGCGCCCGGGCCTGCCGCACCGCCTCGGCGGTGAAGAGCGGGTAGAGCGTGCCGCGGGTCACGTACTCGACGTCGACGCCGGTGCGCTCGCGGAGCTCGCGGACGAGCTCCGGGTAGAGCCGCCAGCTCGCCAGCGCGAGTTCGCGGAAGGCCGTCGGCGCCCCCTCGCCGAGCGGCGCGAGCATGCCGGCGGCAGCGCCCGAGGCCTCGGCGCCGGGCACCGCCCGCTCGAGCAGCGTCACGCGACAGCCGGCCCGCGCGAGCTCGAGCGCGATCGCGCACCCGATGACGCCCGCGCCGACCACGAGGACCGTCATCGGGTCAGGCGGCGAGCGCGGCCAGGAAGCGGCGCGTGGCCGCGGCGGGCTCGTCGGCGCCGAGGATCGCCGAGATCACGGCCACGCCGTGGGCGCCCGCGCCGCGCACGGCCCGCACCCGCTCGGGCGTGATGCCGCCGATCGCGAGCACGGGCACGCGCACGGCGGCCGTCACGCGCGCCAGGGCCTCGAGCCCCTGCGGCGGGCCCCACGCGCGCTTGGACGGCGTGTCGAAGACAGGCCCGAAGACGATCCAGTCCGCGCCCGCCTTCTCGGCCGCCACGGCCTCGGCGAGGGAGTGGACGGAGGCGCCGATGCGGAGCCGGTCGCCGGCCACGGCGCGGATGTCCTCCACGGGGAGCGAGGTCGAAGTGCGCTGCACGGCGTCGGCGCCCACCGCAAGGGCCACGTCGACGCGATCGTTGACGATCAGCATCGCGCCGTGTCGGCGCGTGAGCGCGCGCAGCCGGCGGGCGAGCGCGGCCAGGTCCGCCGCGCCGAGGTCCTTCTCGCGGAGCTGCACGGCGGGCAGGCCCGCCGCGAGGCAGGCGCCGACCACCTCCACGAGGTCGCGCCCGCCCGTCTGCGTGCGGTCGGTGACGAGGCAGAGCCTCAGCTCGAGGCCCAATCGGGCAGGCCCTCGAGCGGCGAGGAGGCCGTCGCGTAGAGCTTCTTCGGGATCCGCCCGGCGAGGTAGGCCAGGCGCCCGGCCTCCACGGCCAGGCGCATGGCGCGCGCCATGGCCACCGGGTCCCGCGCGCCCGCGATCGCGGTGTTCATCAGCACGCCGTGGCAGCCGAGCTCCATGGCGATGGTGGCGTCGGAGGCCGTGCCCACGCCCGCGTCCACGATCACCGGGAGCGAGACGGACTCCAGGATGATCTTGATGTTGTACGGGTTGCGGATGCCGAGCCCCGAGCCGATGGGGGCGCCGAGCGGCATCACGGCGGCGGCGCCCGCGTCCTCGAGCTTGCGGGCGGTCACCGGATCGTCGTTCGTGTAGGGCAGGACGACGAACCCCTCGCGCGCCAGGACCTTCGTGGCCTCGACGAGCCCCTGCACGTCGGGGAAGAGCGTGCGCGAGTCGCCGATGACCTCGAGCTTGACCATGTCGCCGAGGCCCGCCTCCCGCGCCAGGTACGCGGTGCGGATCGCCTCCTCGGCCGTGTAGCAGCCGGCGGTGTTCGGCAGGAGCGTGTAGCGCGCGGGGTCGAGGTGGTCGAGGAGCGACTCGCCGCCGGAGAGGTCGACGCGGCGGATCGCGACGGTCACGATCTCCGCCCCGGAGGCCTCGAGCGCCTGCTTCATGACCTCGTACGACGGATACTTCCCCGTGCCCACGATCAGCCGCGACGTGAACTCCCGGCCGGCGATGACGAGCGGTGAATCCTGCATCGCCCTACCCTCCTCCCATCGGCCGCACGATCTCGACCCGGTCGCCCTCGCTGAGCCGCCGCGTCGCGTAGGTGCTCTTGGGCGCCACCTCGCGGTTGACCGCCACCGCGGTGTACTCGCGTCGGACACCGAGCTCGGCCAGGAGCTCGTCCAGGCTGAGCCCGTCGCGGACGTCCATGGGCTGGCCGTTGACCGTGATCCGCATCGGGTCCTACAAACGACGAGGCCGCACCCCGTCCCGGGTGCGGCCGCACGCCTCCGCGCGCCGCCGTGTTCCCTTCGCTGGCATTACCCAGAGCAGGTTCGAGGGGTCCCGGGCCGCACCCGGTTCTCAGGAAACCTCCCCCCACGGCGACGATCGCAGTATACCACCCGGTCGCGCGCCCGCCGGGCGGCCCGACGCGCGACGGCCGCGCGTCGCGCGCGCCGCGCGGCGCCGCGGCCGCGCCGCGCGCCGCCGTGCGGGCGGCGCGCCGCCTTGCGAGGCGCCCCACCCGCTCGTAGCATGAGCGCGTGGAGATCACCCGCGAGTACGTCTTCGACGCCGCCCACCGGATCCCGGGCCACCGCGGCCGCTGCGCGTGGCTGCACGGGCACACCTACCGGCTGGCGGTGACGGTGGCGGCGGCGCGGCTCGACGCCCTGGACATGGTCCTCGACTTCGAGGACCTCGACGCGATCGTCCGGGCGGCCGTGCTCGACCGGTGGGACCACGCGGCGCTGCTCCGCCGCGACGACCCGCTTGCGCCCGCGGTGGCCGCCGTGCAGGCCGCGGCGCCGGACCGCCTGGTGCTCTTCGCCGAGAACCCCACCGCCGAGATCCTGGCCCGGGAGGCCTTCGACGCCATCGCCAAGCGCCTGCCCGAGGGGGTCGCCCTGACCGGGGTCACGGTCTGGGAGACCCCCTCGGCCCGCAGCCACTACCGCGGTGGCGACGACCGCTGAACTCCGCCTCCGCGTCAGCGAGGTCTTCGCGTCGATCCAGGGCGAGGGCCCCACGGTGGGCACCCCGTCGACGTTCGTCCGCCTCCAGGGGTGCACGGTGGGCTGCGTCTGGTGCGACACGAAGTACGCCTGGGCCCCGGGGCGCGGGCGCGAGGTGACCCTGGCGGCGCTGCTCGACGAGGTCAGGGCCGCCGGGCTCGAGAACGTCGTGATCACCGGCGGCGAGCCGCTCGAGCACCCCGCCTTCGCGCCGCTCGTCACGGCGCTCAAGGGGCTCGGGGCCCGGATCGAGGTCGAGACCGCGGGGACCGAGGTGCCGCCGGACGTGCCGGTCGACCAGTGGAACGTCTCGCCGAAGCTCGCCAACTCCGGCGTGCCCGAGGCGCGGCGGCTGCGGCCCGCGGCGCTCACGCGGCTCCGCGACCTCGGGGCCTGGTTCAAGTTCGTCGTCGGCGACGCGCGGGACCTCGACGAGGTGCTCGCCCTGCAGGCGCGCTTCGCGCTGCCCGCGGCGCGCATCCTCCTCATGCCGCTCGGCATGCGGCGCGCCGAGCAGCTCGCCCGGGCCCCGGAGGTGGCTGCGTGGTGCCGGCGCTACGGGTTCCGCTTCTCGCCCCGCCTGCACATCCTCCTCTGGGGGCCGCGCCGTGGCGTCTGAGGGCGCTCCGGGCGCCGCGCGCCCGGCGGTCGTGCTGCTGAGCGGGGGCCTCGACTCGGCCACCACGCTCGCCGAGGCCCGCGCGCAGGGCTTCGCGTGCTACGCGCTCACCGTGGACTACGGCCAGCGCCACCGCCGCGAGCTCGAGGCCGCGGCGCGCGTCGCGCAGGCGCTCGGCGCCCGCGAGCACGCCATCGTGGCCGTGGACCTCCGGCGCTTCGGCGGCTCGGCCCTCACCGCCGCCATCGACGTGCCCAAGGGGCGCGACCCGCGCGCCATGACCGACATCCCGGTCACCTACGTCCCGGCGCGCAACACGGTCTTCCTCGCCCTGGCCCTGGCCTGGGCGGAGACGCTCGGGGCCGAGGACCTCTTCATCGGCGTCAACGTCCTGGACTACAGCGGCTACCCGGACTGCCGGCCCGAATACATCGCGGCCTTCGAGCGGCTCGCGAACCTCGCGACCAAGGCGGGCGTGGAGGGCCGGAGCCGCTTCCGCGTCCACACCCCGCTCATCCGGCTCGGCAAGGCCGAGATCGTCCGCCGCGCGCTCGAGCTCGGCGTCGACCCTGCGCTCACCTGGAGCTGCTACGACCCGCAGCCCGACGGCCGCCCGTGCGGGGGCTGCGACGCGTGCATCCTGCGGCGCAAGGGCTTCGCCGAGGCGGGCGTGCCGGACCCGCTCGGCTGAGGGAGGACGCCCATGCGGGCCCTGGAACGGATCCTCGTTGCGGCAGGGACCCTCGCCGCCCTCGCGCTGACGCTCTCGCCGCGCCCGGCGCACGCGCAGGTCGCCGGCGCTGCGAGCCCCGGTGCCAGCGTCACGGCGGGCGGCTTCAGCGCCACGAGCCCCCTGCCCCCCGGCACGCCCGTTCCCGGGGCGGTGCTGACCCCGGCGCCCGGCGTCGGACTCGACCCGTTCGCCGGCCTCGTGATCGACCCGCGCACGGGCCAGCTCCTCGTGGTCCCGCGGCCCTTCCTGCTCGACCCGCGGACGGGCTTTCCGATCGACCCGCGCACGGGGTTCCTGATCGACCCGCGGACCGGCTTTCTCCTCGACCCGCGGACCGGCCGGCGGATCGACCCGCGCGCCGGGTTCATCGGCGTGCCCACCCAGCCGGGGCTGAGCCCGCCGGGGAGCCTCGAGATCCCGCGCTAGGCGCCGTGCCGGGCGGCGTCCGGCCCGCTCACGCCGCGTCGAGCTGGCGGGCGAGCGTCTCCGGGTCGGTGGCCGGCACGTCGCAGGCGTAGTTGCGGCAGACGAAGGCCGTCGGCCGCCCGTCCACGGGGCGGCGACCCTCGAGCAGCGGCACCCCGGCGGCCGGGGTGCCGTCCACCGCGCCGACCACGACGCGGTTGGGCTGATAGCGGCGGAACACCTCGCGCGCGAGCGGCGCCAGGCTCTCGCGCGTCGGGCCCACGAGCGCGACCTCGATCACCGGCCCGAGCGCGAAGTCGAGCGCCGCGAGGAACCGGCCGAACCCGGTCGGGTGGCGGGCCATCAGGTCGGCCATCGGCCGCAGCGCGGCCAGGGCGCGCGCGCGGTAGCGCTCCTCGCCCGTGATCACGGCCAGGCGCAGGAGCGTCTCGATGGCCACCGCGCTGCCCGAGGGCACGGCGTTGTCGAAGAGGTTCCGCGGCCGCACCACGAGCCGCTCGTGGTCGCGCGCGGTGTCGTAGAAGCCCTCCAGGGCGTCGTCCCAGAAGAGCTCGAGCATCCGGTCGGCCAGGGCGCGCGCCTCGTCGAGCCAGCGGCGCTCGAAGGTCGCCTGGTGCACCTCGAGCAGCGCCGCCGCCACCATGGCGTAGTCCTCGAGGTAGGCGGCGAAGCGCGCGCGGCCCGCGCGCCACGAGCGCAGCAGGCGACCGTCGACCCGCATCGCCTCGAGCACGAAGGCGGCGTTGCGGACCGCCGCGGCGACGTAGTCCTCGCGCCCGAGCACCCGGCCCGCCTCGGCGAAGGCCTGGCAGGCGAGCCCGTTCCAGGCGGCGAGCACCTTGTCGTCGCGCGCGGGCCGGACGCGCCGCTCGCGCGCCTCGAAGAGCGCGCGCCGCGCCGCCGCCATGCCCTCGGGGTCCGGCTCGCCGGGGAGCCAGAGGACGTTCCGGCCCTCGAAGTTCGGGCCGCGGTCGAGCCCCCAGTAGCGCAGCGCGGCCTCGGCCTGCTCGGGCCCGAGCACGGCGCGCACCTCGTCGGGCGTCCAGACGAAGAACTTCCCCTCCTCGCCCTCGCTGTCGGCGTCCTGCGCCGAGTAGAACCCGCCCGCGGGATCCGTCATCTCGCGGAGGAGGTAGTCGAGCGTCTCCTCGGCCACGCGGCGGTACTCGGGGTCCCCGAAGGCGAGCCAGGCGTGCAGGTAGAGCGCGGCGAGCTGCGCGTTGTCGTAGAGCATCTTCTCGAAGTGGGGGACGAGCCAGCGCGCGTCCACGGCGTAGCGGTGGAAGCCGCCGCCGAGCTGGTCGTAGATCCCGCCCCGGGCCATGCGGGTGAGCGTCGTGCGCACCATCGTCGCCGCCCGCGGGTTGCCCGTCCGCTTCCACACGCGCGCCGCGAACTCCCAGAGCATGGGCTGGGGGAACTTCGGCGCGGCGCCGAACCCGCCCCAGACCGGGTCGAAGGCCTCGCGCAGGGCCCGGGAGGCGGCGGCGGCCACCTCCTCCGATAGGGGCTCGCCCGACGCCCGGAGCGCGCCGACCCGCGAGATCGCCTCGGTCACGCGCTCGGCCTGGGTCTCGGCCTCGCTGCGGCGCTCGGCCCAAACCTCCGCGATCGCCTCGAGCACGCGCCGGAACGCCGGCAGGCCGTGGCGGTCCTCCTTCGGGTAGTACGTGCCGGCGTAGAACGGCTTGCCCTCGGGCGTGAGGAAGGCCGTGAGGGGCCAGCCGCCGTGGCCGGTGAGGGCCTGGACCGCGTCCATGTAGATCGCGTCGACGTCGGGCCGCTCCTCGCGGTCGACCTTGACGCAGACGAAGTGGCGGTTCATGAGCGCCGCGGTCTCGGGGTCCTCGAAGGACTCGTGGGCCATGACGTGGCACCAATGGCAGGCCGCGTACCCGATCGAGAGCAGGATCGGTTTGTCCTCGCGCCGTGCGCGCTCGAGCGCCTCGGGCCCCCACGGGTACCAGTCCACGGGGTTGTCCGCGTGCTGGAGGAGGTAGGGGCTCGTCGCGCCGGCCAGGCGGTTCGGGCTCATCCGAACAGTCTCCCTCAAATCCCGGATGCGAGGGGCCGAAACAACAGGGGAAGGACGTGCGGACCGAAGACGCGATCGGCGTGCTCGTGGTCGACGACCACGAGCTGTTCTCCGAGGCCCTGTCGCTGCTGCTGCAGGGCAGGTCCGACGTGCGCCTGCTCGGGGCCGCGCGAACGGCCGGCGAGGCGCTCGCCCTGTGCGAGGCCGACCCCCCCGACGTGGTCCTCATGGACGTCGACCTGCCGGGGACGGACGGCATCGAGGCCACCCGCCGGATCCGGGCCTCGTGTCCCGAGACCAAGGTCGTGGTCGTGACCGGCCTGGACGACCCCGCGGTCGTCGCGAGCGCGATCGCCGCGGGGGCCTGCGGTTACGTGCCGAAGACCCGTGCCCCGGAGGAGATCCTCGACGTCGTGCGCCGTGCCGCGGCCGGCGAGCTCGTGATGCCCGAGACCCACCTCGCCCCGGTCCTCGCCGAGCTCGAGGCCGGCCGTGGCGGCCCGCCGAACGCGGTGCTGCTCCGACGGCTCACCCCGCGCGAGGGCGAGATCCTCCGCGCGCTCGCGGCCGGCGATGGCATCGCAGAGATCGCCGCGCGCCTCGGCATCAGCGCGCTCACGGTCCAGAGCCACGTGAAGAACATCCTCGCCAAGCTCGGGGTCCACTCGCGCCTGGAGGCCGTGACCCTCGCCTGGCGCACCGGGTTCGCCCCGACGGCGCGCTCGGCCTGAGCTCGGCCTGAGATAGCCTTCGGCCGACATGGGCGGGCCCGGCGCCACCGGTGAGGTCAGGGTCCTCGTCGTCGAGGACCACCCCGTGCTGCGAGGGGTGATCCGCCTCGCCTGCGAGCAGACCCCCGGGCTCGCGCTCGCCGGCGAGGCGGCGAGCGGCGAGGAGGCGGTCGAGGCCTGCCGCGCGCTGCACCCCGACGTGGTCGTGCTCGACCTCAACCTCCCCGGCGCGCTCCAGGGCCTGGACGTCGCGCGGACCGTGCGGGCCGAGGGGACGGCCGGGCGCATCCTCATCCTCACGGGGCGGACCGACGAGCAGGCGGTCTTCGAGGCCATGCGAGCGGGGGCCCACGGGTACCTGGAGAAGACCTCGGGTGTGCGGTTCATCGCCGATGCCCTCTTGCGGGTGGGCGCCGGCGAGCGCGTGTTCACGCCCGAGCAGGAGCGTCTGGCCCTGGCCGAGCTCGGCCGGCTCGCCCGGCAGGCGCGGGAGGCCTCCTCGGTGCGCTCGACCCTCACCGAGCGCGAGCTCGAGATCCTCGCGCTGCTCGCGAGGGGGCTCACCGTGAAGCAGGTCGCGACGCGCCTGGGCATCGGGCCCCGAACGGTCGAGACCCACATCGCGAAGATCTACCGGAAGCTCGGGGTCCGCAACCGGGTCCAGGCGGTCTCGCGGGCGACGGCGCTCGGGCTCGTGGAGCTCGGCTGACCGGGGCACGGCCCGCGCCGGCGGTACAGCTCCGGCGGGCATGTTCCGATATGGAGGAACGGGGGACTTCCCCGGAGCCGCGGTGGCGCTATGCTTCGGCCCGCGGGCTCCCTACCGTTGGTGCCTGTCGAAAGGATCCGGATGGCCAGACGAGGGAGCGAGCCCAGCCGTGAGCGGCGCGCGCCGAGCCGGCGCGCCCTCGGCGTGGTGCTCGTGGATCCCCTGCCGGTCGTGCGCGCGGGGCTCGCGCTGCTCGTCGAGGACCGGCCGGACATGGAGGTGCTCGCCGAGGCCGGCACGGCCGAGGAGGCCCTCGCCGCGCTTGCACGCGTGCGCCGGAGCACGGTCGTCGTGCTCGTCGGACTCGGGATGGAGGGCGAGCACGACTCCTACTGGCTGATCCGCACCGTCCGCGAGCGCTACCCGGGCATGTCCATCCTGGCGGTCGGGGCCCGCGCCGAGCCGATGGCGATCTCCCGCGCCTTGTTCGTCGGGGCCGACGGGTTCGTCGACAAGAACGCCGACCCGGTCGAGTTCCTCCAGGCCCTGCGCAAGGCCGCCGCCGGCGAGATGGTGCTCGTGGGGCCCCCCTCGGAGTGGGTCGGCGAGATCGCCCGCGGCATCGAGCAGCGGCACGAGCTCGAGCGCCGGCTCACCGAGCGCGAGCGCCAGGTCCTCGCCGTCGCGGCCGAGGGCCTCACCGCCCGCGAGATCGCCGAGCGCCTCGGCGTGGCCGAGCGCACCGTGACCACCCACCTCGGCCGGATCTACGCGAAGCTCGGGGTGGGCACCCGCCTGGCCGCGATCCGGGTCGCGACCGCCTCGGGCCTCGTCCCGGCCTCTGGCGGCCGTGCTTGAGCCCTCCACCTGCTTGCAGCCGCCCGGCGGATGGTCCATGCTCCCTCGGGTCCGTCCGTCCGGGCTGGCCGTCGGAGCCCCGTACGCAGAACGACGTAGGGAGGTTCCGTGGAACTCGGAATTCCGCGCAGAAGGGGAGTCCCGTAGGGTTGCACATGGCGACCGGTGTGTCCGGGAGCCCAGATACCTGGGAAGGAGGTGAACGGATGCTCCTGGAGATGTACGTGAAGGGCAAGACCCTCCTCTGGGGTCTCCGCGAGCGGTTCACGCGCGAGGACGGTGCGGTGGCCACCGAGTACGGCCTGCTGCTCGTCCTGGTGGCGATCGCGATCATCGGTGCAGCGATCGCGCTGGGCGCGGCCCTGATTGCGGTCTTCAACAAGGGTAGCAGCGCTCTGAACTCCGGGAACCCCTCGGCGTAGAGCCCTGTGGCGCAGAGCCCTGAAGAGCGGCCCGTCGGCCGCTCACTCCCGAGCCCGGGGGAGTGAGGGGCCGACGAGCCGTCCCCCGACCGGGGGCGGATGGGAAGCTGGTGGAGAGCGAGATGAGGGAGATCCTCGGGCGAGGGGAGCGCTGGGAGTCCGGGGCAGTGGCGGTGGAGTTCGCGCTGCTGCTGCCGGTGCTGCTGCTCATCCTGATCGGGACGATCCAGTTCGGCATCGTCTACAGCCAGTACCAGGTGATGGAGGTGGCAGCCCGCGAGGGCGCCCGCTGCGCCGCCGTCCAGGCGGCGGGATTCAGCGACTGTGACCCGGTGGTGCGCGTCGACGCCGCGCTGCCCGCCGGGTACACGAGGACCGGGGAGGTCTCGATCTCGGTCGAGGGCGGCGGTTCCGCGTGCACGGAGGACACGGTCGGCCAGAACGTCACGGTCTCCTGGGACCAGGAGTTCAGCCTCGGGCTGCTCGGGAACCTGGTGCCGGGGCTACCGGACACCGTGACCCGGACCGTGCGGGGGACGTTCCGATGCGAGTGAGGGATCGGCTGGGGCAGGAGCGCGGCGCGGTCGCCGTGATGGTGGCGATCCTGTTGGTCGTGCTCCTCGGGATGCTCGCGCTCGTGATCGACCTCGGCCGCTCGGTGGGCATCCGGCGCGAGATGGTCAACGCGGCGGACGCCGCGGCCCTCGCCGCCGCCCAGCAGTGCGCGTTGAACCGCGGGGCCGCGAACGCGACCGCCGCGGCGAACGCGACGGCGTCGCTGAACGATCCCGCAGCGAGCCTGGTGAGCATCGTGTTCGACCCGAGCTGTCGGGCCGGTGGGACCGGTGCGAAGACCGTCACCGTGACCTACTCGCGGCCCGTCGACTACTTCGTGGCGCCGATCCTCGGCTTCGACAGCGGCACCGTCACCACCCAAGCGACCGCCACCTGGGCCGGGCCGGGGGTGGTGCCCATCACCGTGAACTCGCTCCCTCTGCGGCTGTGCCCGGAGGCGGCTGAGGGCGAGACCCCCGTGCAGTGCACGTTCAACTACCCGAGGGACGAGTACGAGAACCCCCGGTGGGGCATCCTCGATCTCTCCCGGTGGGGCGCCGAGCCCGGGTCGAGCACGGGGAGCGAGTGCAAGGTGGACGCGAACACGATCCGCTCGATCATCGAGGGCGACATCACGTACACGCTCGCGGATCTGCCCACGCCGGCGTACGACTGCATGGACAACGGCCTGCAGTTCACGAACTGGGCCTCCCTCGAGGGCGGAACCTGGTGGTTCCCCGTCGTGGACGTAAGCCTGTCGAGAGGGGTCGTGGAAGGGCCGAAGGGGCTGCGGGAACAGTGGCCGGACGGCTGCACTGGGGCGGATATCCCGCTCCTACAGGAGCAGGGCGGGGACTGCCGGATCACGGATGCGTGGGTCACGGGGTTCGTCCGCATGAAGGTGCTCGAGGCCGTGAACCAGGGAAGCACCGTCGTGCTGACCATGGAGCGGGTGCCGTTCCGGGGGAGCTCGACGGGGATCCAGATCAGGCTGGTGAGGTAGCGGACGAGATCGAACGGAAGGCGAGGACAGGGGGGATAGCGGATGCGGTCTCGGAGTCTCGTGGTGGTGCTCGCGCTGATCCTGGCGACGGTGGCCACCGCAGCGGTGTTCCTGTACGCGCGCGGGGTGCGCGAGGAGGCGAGGACGGGCGGGACGCTCACGACCGTCATCGTCTCCAAGGTGGACATCCCCGCCAACACGGATCTCAACCGGCTGATCGCGGACGGTCAGTTCACGACGAAGGAGATCCCGACCGACGCGGTGGTCGAGGGCGCCGTCACGAGCGTCTCGCAGCTGCGGAACAAGCGGAACAACGCGGTCATCCTCGCCGGTGAGCAGATCCCGATCGCGCGCGTCGAGAGCGGGAAGCTCCCCGGCGGCGTGCTCAGCATCCCCGAGGGCCACCAGGCCGTCACGGTGTCCCTGGGTGCTCCGAGGGCCATCGGCGCCGCGCTGCAGGGCGGGGACAACGTGACCGTCTACGCGACGTTCACCGACGTGCCCATCGAGGAGAAGAAGAAGGAGCAGCAGACCACGACCGGCACCACCGCGCAGCAGCAGCCGCAGACCGAGACGGCGACCGTCGTGCTCGTCCCGCAGGTCGAGGTCCTCCGCGTGCTGGTGCCGACGACGACCACGACCCCGATCGGGGGCGGCAGCGAGACCACCCCGGACACGACGGGCGACGTCCAGGTGACGCTCGCGTTCCTGCCGGAGGAGGCGCAGAAGTTCGTCTTCGCGCTCGAGCAGGGCTCGGTCTACCTGTCCCTGCTGCCGCCGGACGCGGAGGGCGTGGAGCTGCCGCCGCTCACGGTCGAGGGCATCGTCAACCCGCCGAAGGTCAAGGGCACGAAGTAGTGGCGCAGCAGCAGGTCATCGCCGTCGGCACGCCGCAGACGTTCCGCGCGACGCTCGCGCGGGCGCTGGAGGTGGAGCCCGAGGACATCGGCTGGGTGCCGAGCGTCACCGCGGCCGAGGAGCTGCTGGTCGAGTCCGACGAGCCGGCCCACGTCCTGGTCCTCTCGCCGGAGGTGAAGGAGCCGGACGCCCTCGGTCTCGCCGAGTTCGTCGGCCGGGCGGCGCCGATGACGGCCATCGTCATGGTCCGGGACAAGTCCTGGAACGGCCTCCTGCCGGCGGCGATGCGGGCCGGGATCCGGGACGTGGTCGACCTCACCCAGGGCAGCGAGGAGCTGCGCGACGCGGTCGAGCGTGCCATCGTGTGGTCGGAGAACCTGCGCACGCTCCGCGGGATGATGGCCGCGAAGCCGGCTCACCGCGGCATGGTCATCTCGGTCTTCTCCTCCAAGGGCGGGACCGGGAAGACCTTCCTCACCACGAACCTCGCGGTCGCGATCGCGCAGCTGTCGGGCCAGGACACGGCGGTGGTGGATCTCGACGTCGACATGGGCGACGTCTACTCGTACTTCGGCCTGGAGCCCTTCCACCGGATCGACGAGCTCATCCGGCTGGGGGAGGGGGCGAGCAAGGAGGAGGTCTTCGCCGCCGGGACCAAGGTGGCCGAGCACGTCTGGGCCTTCGGCGCCGTCCCGGACCCGGCGGTCCAGCCGCCGCCGGGGGAGGCCGTCGGGAAGTTCCTGCGGACGCTGCGGAACAACTTCGCCTACGTCGTGGTGGATGCATCGGCCGACTACACCGATCTCGCGCTCGCGTGCTTCGACCTGTCGGACGCGACCTGCCTGGTGACCGGTCTCGACGTCGTGGGGGTGAAGCACCTGTCGAAGGCGCTGGAGACCCTGCTCACGATCGGGCTGCCCCGCGAGCGGTTCCGCATCGTGCTGAACCGCGCCGACAGCAAGGTCGGCCTGGACGCGGCCGACGTGGAGCGCGTGATGAAGATCCAGGTGGACGCGATGATCCCCTCGAGCCGGCTCGTGCCGATGTCGCTGAACAAGGGTCGGCCGGTGGTGATCGAGGAGCCCAACTCCGAGGTCGCGCAGAGCATCAAGCAGCTCGCCCGCCGGTTCGTCGGCTCGGTGGAACAGGCCCAGGGTGGTGAGGTCGCACCGGAGCCTCCCGCCGAGAAGAAGAAGAAGTTCCGACTCTTCGGTCGTCGTTAGGAGGCAACGATGTCACTCGCCGATCGTCTCGCCAAGGCTCAGCAGAAGGACCGGATCGCCGAGATCCGTCAGCGCGTGCAGGAGCGCCTGGTCGAGGTGCTCGGCCCGCGCCTGTACGACGCCTCGATGTCCGACACCGAGCTCGAGGGCCTCGTCCATCAGCGGCTGCGCGAGCTGCTCGATGAGGAGGAGCCCGGCCTGTCGGCCCAGGAGAAGCTGCTCATCGTCCGGCAGATCGGCGACAGCGTGCTCGGCCTCGGTCCGCTCGAGCCGTTCGTCCGCGACCCGGAGGTCACGGACATCCTCGTGAACGGCTGGGACTCGATCTACGTGGAGCGCGGCGGCAAGCTCTACTGGACCGGCGCGAAGTTCCACGACGAGGCGCAGCTGCGCCGCACGATCGACAAGATCGTGAGCAAGGTCGGTCGGCGCGTCGACGAGTCCTCCCCGTACGTGGACGCGCGCCTGCCGGACGGCTCACGCGTGAACGCGATCATCCCGCCGCTCGCGATCGACGGTCCGTGCCTGTCCATCCGGAAGTTCTCCGCCGACCCGTACCAGGCGGAGGACCTGATCTCCTTCGGGACGCTGACCCGACCGGTCGTGGAGATGCTCGACGCGTGCGTCCGCGGCCGACTGAACATCCTGGTCTCCGGCGGGACCGGCGCCGGCAAGACGACGACCCTGAACGTGCTCTCCTCGTTCCTGCCGGACGACGAGCGCATCATCACGATCGAGGACGCGGCCGAGCTGCGGCTGCAGCAGCCGCACGTCGTCCGCCTGGAGTACCGGCCGCCGAACATCGAGGGCAAGGGCGAGGTCACGATCCGCGACCTGGTCCGCAACGCGCTGCGCATGCGCCCCGACCGGATCGTGGTCGGCGAGGTCCGCGGCGCCGAGACCCTGGACATGCTCCAGGCCATGAACACCGGCCACGACGGCTCGATCAGCACCATCCACGCGAACTCGCCGCGCGATGCGCTCGCGCGCCTGGAGACGATGGCGCTCATGGCCGGGATGGACCTCGGCGTGCGGGCCATCCGCGAGCAGATCGCCTCGGCCCTGAACCTCATCATCCACCAGCAGCGGATGAAGGACGGCGTGCGGCGCATCACCCACGTGACCGAGATCGTCGGCATGGAGGGCGACGTCATCACCCTGCAGGACCTGTTCCTGTTCGACTACGGCGCCGGCATCGACGAGCACGGGCGGTTCAAGGGCACCCTGCGCTCGACCGGGCTGCGTCCGCGGTTCCTGGACAAGCTCGCCGATCAGGGCATCGTGCTCCCGCCCGAGGTCTTCGCGCCGGTCCCCGGGGGGCGGGCGGCATGAACCCCGAGCCCTTCTGGAGCTCGACCTCCGGGCTGCTGCTCGTCCTGGTCCTGGTCTTCGTCGCGGCCTTCATCGTCGCGGTCATGCTGATCGGGACGGGCGAGCGCAAGCGCCGTGAGCAGAGCCTCATCCGGGTCATCGGGCGGCGTCGCCGTCGCCCGGAGGGTGAGGAGCGGCCGAGGGAGACCCTGTCGCACTGGGTGCCGAGCCAGCTCGCCGAGGTCGGGCAGCGCTTCGCCGTCGCGACCGGGTTCAGCGCCTCCCTGGACGAGCGCCTCGAGCAGGCCGGCATCAAGATCCTCGCCGGCGAGTTCATCACGCTCGCGGCGCTCGCGGCGCTCGCCGGCGCGGTGTTCGGCGCGCTCATCCTGCCCAACATCATCTTCGTGCTGATCGTCGCGGCCGCCGCGGCGGCGATCCCCTTCGTGTGGCTCGGGTGGGCCCGGCGCAAGCGGCAGAACGCGCTGAACGATCAGCTCGCCGACACGCTCTCCATCCTCGCGAGCTCGCTGCGAGCCGGGTACTCCTTCCTGCAGGCGCTGGACACGGTGGCCAAGGAGATCGGCGAGCCCTCGGCTCACGAGTTCCAGCGGGTCGTGGCGGAGATCCGCCTCGGCCGCCCGGTGGACGAGGCGCTCATCTCGATGGCGCAGCGCGTGGGCAGCGATGACCTCAAGTGGGCGGTCATCGCGATCAACGTGCAGCGGCAGGTCGGCGGGAACCTGGCGGAGGTGCTCGACATCGTGGCGAACACCGTGCGCGAGCGCGGCTACCTCCGTCGCCTGGTTCGGGTGCTCTCGGCCGAGGGACGCCTCTCGATCGCGATCCTGACGGCCCTGCCGCTCCTCCTGCTCCTGTACCAGGCGGTGATCAATCCCGAGTACGTGAAGCTGCTGTTCACGCACCCCCTCGGCATCGTGATGCTCATCGCCGGCGCGGTGGGGATGTCGCTCGGGGTCTTCTGGATGACGAGGATCGTGAGGATCGATGTCTGATCTCTGGTTGGCGCTCGCGCTCGTCGGAACGTTCCTGACGGTGTTCATGATCGGCGTGCTCCTGGACATGATCGCCCGCGAGCGCGCTCGGCCGGTGAGCATCCTGCAGTCCCAGGTCGGCCAGGTCACCGACTCGGTCGATCTGCGCGAACAGGAGCTCCAGGGCTCGTTCGTGGACCGGGTGCTCGTGCCGTTCGGAGCCCGGGTCGGCCGGTTCCTCCGCCGCCTGACGCCCTTCGACACGTCGCGACGGATCGAGCAGCTCCTCGTCTACGCGGGGAACCCGGAGGGGTGGACGGCCGAGCGCGTGGCCGCGCTGAAGATCGTGGGTGGGATCGGCGGTCTGATCGTGGGGCTCCTCCTCGCCGCCGTGCTGCCCTGGTCCGGCGTCGTGCGGGTCATCGTGGCGGCGTTCTTCACGGCCGTCGGGTACCTCCTGCCGGGGGCGTACCTCGGCGCGATGGCCAGGAACCGGCAGCGGACGATCCAGCGGCAGCTCTCGGACGTCATGGACCTGCTCACGATCAGCGTCGAGGCGGGGCTCGGGTTCGACGCCGCCCTCGCGCAGGTCGTGAGGAACGTGCCGGGGCCGCTGGCCGAGGAGCTCGCCCGGCTGCTCCAGGAGGTCCAGATCGGGGTCGGGCGGGCCGACGCGTTCCGGCACCTCGGGGAGCGGACCGACGTGCCCGAGCTCCGCGCGTTCATCCTCTCGATGATCCAGGCCGAGCTGTTCGGGGTGAGCATCGCGAACGTGCTCCGTGCCCAGTCCCGCGAGCTGCGGGTGAAGCGGCGCCAGCGGGCGGAGGAGACGGCGCAGAAGGTCCCGGTGAAGCTGCTGTTCCCGACGATCTTCCTGATCCTGCCGGCCATGTTCATCGTGCTGCTCGGCCCGGGCGCGATCAGGGTCTACGAGACGCTGATCCGCTGACGGCGGACGGCATCGGCGCTGCTAGGCTCCTGCGCATGAAGGTCGCCTACCAGGGGGAGCCCGGCGCCTACAGCGAGATCGCGGTGCGGACGGCGTTCCCCGACGCCGAGGGCCTGCCGTGCGACACCGTGCGGCTGGTCTTCTCGCGCGTGACGAGCGGCGAGGCCGACTTCGGCGTCGTGCCGGTCGAGAACTCGCAGGCCGGCTCGGTGAACGAGACCTACGAGCTGCTGCTGAACAGCAGCCTCGTGCGGATCGTCGGCGAGGTCGTGGTGCGGGTGGACCACGCGCTCCTCGCGCCGCCGGGGGCGAGGCTCGAGGGCGTCCGCCGGGCCTACTCGCACTGGCAGGCGCTCGCGCAGTGCGAGGACTTCCTCGCGGTGCACCACATCGAGCCGGTGCCGGTGCACGACACGGCCGGGGCGGCGCGGATGGTCGCCGAGCGGGGCCGGCTCGACGAGGCCGCCATCGCCGGGGTCGAGGCCGCCGGGCGGCTCGGGCTGACCGTGCTCGCCGAGCGGATCCAGAGCTACCCGGACAACTTCACGAAGTTCGCGGTGATCGGCACCCGGGACGCGGGGCTCGGGACGCCGGACAAGTGCTCGCTCGTCATGGCCGTCGTCGACCGGCCGGGCTCGCTCCTCGCCTCGCTTCAGCCCTTCGCCGAGCGCGGGATCAACCTCGTCAAGCTCGAGTCGCGCCCGCGCCGGGGGGCGCCCTTCGAGTACGTGTTCTACGTGGACATCGAGCGCGCCGCCGAGGACCCCGACGTGCAGGCGGCCTTCGAGGAGGCTCGCCTGCACACCTCGATGCTGAAGGTGCTCGGCTCCTACCCGGGCTCCAAGGGGCCCGTGTAGCCCCACGGGGGCGAGGGTGCCGCGAGGGCGTCACGCGGCGCGCGGGCGGGTGCCGTTCGGGGTGGTCGCGGCCGGGCTCGTGCTCCTCGTCGGGGCGAGCCTGTGGTGGAGCCTCGCGGGTGAGCGCGGGCCCGCGCCGGGCCCCGGGGCCTCGGGGCCGTCCCGGAGCCCGAGCCGCTCCCCGGAGCCGTCCCCCGGATCCAGCAGGGGCCCGGAGCCGAGCCCGAGCCCGAGCCCGGAGCCCTCGCCGGGACCGATCAACACGGCCTTCGCGGGTATCACGACCTTCCGCGGCAACGCGACCCGCACCTACTACGGGGAGGGCCCGGTGCCGCGCCGCGAGCCCGAGATCCTCTGGCGCTACCCGCCCTCCGGCGGCCTCTGCCGGGAGTCCACCGCCGGCGGCGAGACGAAGGTGTGGTGCGGCGTCGGGTGGACCGGCCAGCCGCACGTGATCGTGGGCGAGGACGGCCGCACCGAGATCCGCATCAACGCCTACGACGGCGGGTACCACTTCCTCGACGCCGAGACCGGCGAGCCCGTGCGCCCGAGCCTGGTGACCGGGGACCTCGCGAAGGGCTCGGCGACGAGCGACCCCGACGGCTACCCCCTGTACTACGCGGGCTCCCGGGACAACTTCCTCCGCGTGATCGCGCTCGACCGGCCGGAGCCGACGGTGCTGTGGCAGCTCGACTCGCTCTCGAGCGTGCCGCGGCCGCTGTGGAACAGCGACTGGGACGGGGCGCCGCTCGTGATCGACGACCACCTCATCGAGGGCGGGGAGAACTCCTGGCTGTACGTGATCCGGCTGAACCGCGGGTACGACCGGGACGGGCTCGTCACCGTGGACCCCGAGGTCGTCTTCACCGCGCCCGGGTTCGATGAGCGGCTCCTCGCGGACCTGCACGATACCGACGTGTCGATCGAGGGCTCGGTCGCCTACCGGGATGGCGTCGTGTACCTCGCGAACTCCGGCGGCCTCGTGCAGGGCTGGGACGTCTCCCGGATCCTGGCCGGGCGTTCGCGCCGGGCCGAGCGCGTGTTCCGGTTCTGGACCGGCGACGACACCGACGCCACCGTGGTGATCGACGAGGAGGGGTACCTGTACGTCGCGAGCGAGCTCCAGCGCTTCAACGCGCGCTCCGCGGAGGTCGGGCAGGTGATGAAGCTCGACCCCCGTCGGCCGGAGGACCCCCTCGTGTGGGGCTTCCCCGTGACCGAGCGCGGGGAGGGCGGCCTCGGCGGGGTGTGGGCCACGCCGGCGCTGTACGGGGACATGGTGTACGTCGCCACCAACTTCGGCGACCTCATCGGGATCGACCGGAAGACCGGGAAGGAGCGCTGGCGCATCCACCTCGTCGGCCCGACCTGGTCCTCGCCGGTGCCGGTGGACGGGGTCCTGCTCCAAGGCGACTGCGGCGGAACGCTCCACGCGTTCGACATCTCGGGGAACCCTCATCGCGAGCCGCCGGAGCCGTGGGCCCTGCACGTCGGCGGCTGCATCGAGTCGACGCCATCGGTGTGGTACGGGCGGATCTACGTGGGCTCGCGCGACGGCGGGATCTACGCGATCGGCCGTCCCTGAGGACGGCCGCGAGCGCGCTCGGGCCGATCAGCCGCCGAGGGCGCGGAAGAAGCGGACGGCCTGGTCGAACTCGGGCAGGGCCCGGAGCTCGGCGGTGCGCCAGGCGACGAGCGCGACGAGGACGCCGGCGAGCGCCGCGAACCCGAGCCCGGTCACGAGCACGCGCCGCCGCCGAGGGCCCCAGCCCTCCGCCACCGCGCCGGCCGCGAGCCCCGAGAGGAGCCCGCCGAGGTGGGCGCGCCAGTCGATCCCGGGGATGGAGAAGGCGAGCACGAGGTTGAGCAGCAGCAGCGTGCCGGCCCACCGCAGGTTGGCGGCGGCGAGCGCGAGGTGCCGCCTGCGGTAGTTGTAGGCGACGAAGGCGCCGAAGATGCCGAAGATCGCGCCGGACGCCCCGACCCCGATCGTCGTCGGGGGGCCGAAGGCGTAGGAGGTGGCGCTCGCGAGCAGGCCGGTGAGGAGGAAGATCGCGACGAACCGGGGCGTGCCGTAGTCGCGCTCGACCATCGTCCCGAAGATCCACAGGGCCCACGCGTTGAACAGGATGTGGAAGAGCCCCGCGTGGAGGAACACGGCGGTGAACAGCCGGTAGAACTGGCCGTCGGCGATCAGGAACGGTTGCAGCGCACCGAGCCGCAGCAGGCTCCGATCGGAGCCGCCGAGCGAGCTCGATCCGCCGGTGGCGAGCTCGAGCACGAACACGGCCACGATCGCGGCGAGGAGCACGCGCGTCGCCGCCAGGCGCCGCACGGCGATCCGCCGACCCGGGCCGGCCGCGAACTCGCGCCGGGCCTGCTCGACGCACTCCGGGCACTGGTGGCCGACGGGGGCGGGGATCATGCACGCGGTGCAGATCGGTCGGCCGCAGCGCGTGCAGCGCACCCGCGTCGGCTCGGTCGGGTGCCGGTAGCAGAACGCGAGCGCCGGGCTCGGCGGTGGGGGCAGCGGTGGGCCCTCGGGCAGATCCATCCGACCCATGCTACGGGTTCGGCCGCGATGAGCCCTCGGCGGGGCGGTGGTGCGCCATCGGCCCCGAGGGCGGGCGGTGGTCGTGCGGGTCCACGTGCACGGTGACGCCGGCCAGGCGCGGGAGCCGGTGGCACAGGGCGTGCTCGACCTCCTCGGCGATGCGGTGGCCGGCCTCGACCGTGAGGGTCGGGTCGACCTGGATCTCGAGCTCGGCGTTCAGCACGTGACCGGTCCACCGAGCCTTGGCCGAGGTCACGTGCTCGACCCCCGGCACGGCCGCGGCCGTCTCCTCGAGCAGCACGACCGTGCGGTCGTCGGTCCCGTCCAGGAGCCGCCGGAGGACGCTGCGGGAGGCCTGCCAGAGCACGACGGTGATGGCTGCGGTGATCGCGAGGCCGGCGATGGGGTCGGCTCGCTCGAGGCCGAGGGCGGTGCCGGCCGCCCCGGCGAGGACCCCGAGCGAGGTGAGGCCGTCGGTGCGCGCGTGCAGGCCGTCGGCGACGAGCGCGGCCGAGCCGATCCGCCGCCCGACCCGGATCCGGTACCAGGCCACGGCCTCGTTGCCGAGGAAGCCGATGGCCCCCGCAGCGGCGACCCAGGGGAGCTGCTCCACCGGCCGCGGCTCGAGCAGGCGGCGCACGGACTCGACCGCGGCCAGGCAGGCCGAGGCCGCGATCGCGAGGACGATGAGCACGCCGGCGAGGTCCTCGGCCCGCAGGAGCCCGTAGGGGTACCGGCGCGAGGGCGGACGCCGGGCCAGGCGGAAGGCGACGAGCAGCGGGACGGCGGTGAGCGCGTCGGCGGCGTTGTGCACGGTGTCGGCGAGGAGCGCGACCGAGCCGCTCGCGAGCACGACGAGGAGCTGGCCGAGCGCGGTCAGCCCGAGCGCGACGAGCGAGACCGCCACGGCCCGGATCCCGCGGCGGCTGCCCTCGAGCACGAGGTCGGTCAGGTGGGCGTGGTCCTCCTCCACGCCCCGCACGATACCGCCGGTCGCCGGCGGTCCGGGCTCGGTCAGCGCGGGAGCGCCTCGAGAGCGGCGGCGACCTCCTGCTCGGACCACAGCGAGCTCCAGCGGTCGAGGATCCTCCCGTCCGGCCCGATGAGGAACAGCCAGGGTTCGGTGAGGTCGCCGTTCGGCATCCGCAGCCACTCGACCGCCGCGTCGTTCAGCTGCTGGGCCTCGTAGTCCTTCCAGATCTCGACGTGGATGAACACGGCCCGTCCCCGGTAGCGGTGCGCGAGATCCTGCACCATGTCGGTGACCGGCCCGCAGAACTGGCTCACGCAGTACACGGGGGTCGCGAACACGACGAGCGCGGGACGGTGCTCGGCGATCGCCTGCGCGATCGTGGCGCGGTGCAGCTCGGGGTCGGGGATCTTGCCCTCGGTCACCGCCCGCGAGTCGATCGCCGCCTCCGGGACGCCCTCGGAGGCGAGCGTGAGGTTCTCGGTCGCCGGCGCCGGGTCGCCCGGCGCGGGCAGCGCGGGCTCATCGGCCACCGCGAAGGAGGCGGCGGCCGTCTGGGGACCGAGGCCCTGCACGTCGACGCCCACGTCCACGCGCCAGAACCCGGCGCGGTCGAAGGTCACCCCACTCG
>ENA-ORXB01000557-ORXB01000557.1-sediment-metagenome-genome-assembly--contig:-NODE-557-length-68164-cov-6.807349_pt1 | contig 68164 bp, 59 predicted proteins | sample MGYA00237863_ERZ511475 | MGnify/ENA primary metagenome ERZ511475 (study PRJEB26305, sample SAMN06343858) | sediment metagenome | isolation source: hot spring sediment | place: Canada: British Columbia... | reverse complement strand
GGGACGGGTAATGTCGCATGACCAACCCCCCGTCCCTTATTTTCTACTGGGTGTCAAGTCCTTTTCCGAATTGGCGTCCAAAGAAATAAATACCGAAGTACTTGGGGAGAAAAACTTGGTACTAACATAAAGTGCCAATAAATATATGCCTATTCTTGGCATATCTTCAAATAGGAGAAGTTTTAGAAATCGGAGGGTAAGCTCCAAAATACTAGCGGAACGATTCATGTCCAAAACGGGTAGGGCTAATGGCGGAGATACCTCTGAGTAGAGGTTAGCATTTACTGACGCCGCAAATATTGTGGTTTGACCCATCACAAAAAAAGAGACGGCTACAAGTAAAAAATTGGCCAAACTTCCGAGTTGGAAGAAACTTTTAGGTTTCGGCAAATCTTCTAAGGAGTCTGACCAACAAACCAGCCAGCCTAGATATCCAACAATGACAAAAATGCCGTATAAAACTATATCCATTTATCATCCAAGAATATTGGGGCAAGTTGTTACTAGGTGGGCTATATTTACCAAGCCCACCTAGCATCACTCTATCTATAGCCCTCTACTGCGCCAGATGGAGCTGTGTTTGTTGAAAAAACCCCGCTTCCATCATTACCATGTGCCCGAATGACTTCTCCATAGTACCATTGCGCTTCATTGTGGGCACGGATTTGTTCATCTCGACTTGCACCACTAATTTCTTTCGAGTACCCAATACCAATCTGACATCCCCAACCTCCCGGAATATTGAATCCACAAGAGATACCGATTTGCCATCCGTCTTCACCTGCTAGTTCAATAAGCTGCTTATCACTCAACTCTATTAGTTTCTAGTTTCACAAGTTCCTCCTAACGAATAAGGTTTTACTCAACTATAAAGCCCCAACTTTTTACCTAATCAATGTCACTATCCCTCCTATTTCCTTGTTGCCTGAATCAAATTCTCTACTCCCGCTCCTCCGGCAGCTTGGGCGGGGGAACAATCCCCTTGCGGGGCCACGGCTCCGGCAGCGTGGGAAGCTGGGTTATCAGCTTCAGCCATGCGCTGGGCTCGGTCGCACCACCCACCACCTGCTCCGTCTCCTCATCCTCGAGCTCTCGAAGTTTCATCGGGTTCACCCCTTTCCTGACACCTCCAATCTAGGCGGTTTCGCCCTCGTACGGGAGTGAAAAGTTACCGGTTTTTTGAAGGGTCGCCTTAATGATTGGTTCAGGGGCCAGACCAAAGTAGCACGGCATCACATCGCTTGGCGCTGAGGTTCCCACCTGTTTTCCGTCTGGGGAGACTACGTAGCAGCTCGCCGGGCAGTGGATTTCATACGCATTCCGGCAGTATCGTTCACTATTAAAAGTCTAAGCAATACTACCGGAATGCACGCCTACTCCCTTCGGTCAGCCCTAATCCTTTGGTGAAGGATTAGAGCGGAACCGGTACCCATCGAGCTTGCTTAGCTGAAAACCCAAATCACGCTCCATCTCTACGATGCTCATCTCGGGTTTGACACTAGGTGGTAATCCACGAACAATGCTAGAGGTCACATAAATAGTCCTTCCAGCAGCTTTGACGGGCGTGATTGAGGTATTTCCCATTCCAGCCGAGGACTGATCTCCGACAAAAATCACCTTTTGTGATGAGTATTTTTTCAGGACGAGCGCCATATACTCGCATGCACTCGCAGTACCTCTGTTGACAACGATGTAAATGGCCTTTGGGTATACCTTCTTTGCCGAGGGAAGCTCGAGGGAGAAAGCAACCTTGCTGCGCACACCTTTATCTGTAAACTGCCTCGGCTCGAGAATCGAAGAAAGTGCGCGAAGCATCCAGACCGGGCTATAACTCGCCTCAACCACTGTGCCACTAGATATGAACGGCGAGGCCAGCGCAAGAGCAGCCCAATCCCTTCCGCCACCGCAGTCCCTGAGGTCTAGAACCAAATGATGTTGAGAAGCAGTTGTAGCTAAAAATTCTGCAATCGGGTTCAGGAACCGAATATTCGGCTCGCGACCCCCGATCGGGTGAGGAAGCCTGAGATCGGGAATCCTAAGATACTTTACCTTTCCTAAACTAATGGCCGCTTGCCCAAAGGTGGTAGAGCGCGAGGACTCTCTTCGCTTAGTCAGACCAAAATCGTTTCCAGCCATATGTGGGTCAAGTGCCCTTAGGTGATTTCCTATACAGGCGGCATTGGATTCACCACACTCTAAAACTTTGGCGACAAAAACCTTGGCTTTTTCTTTGTCGAAAAAATTCCTATAGACCGCTCGAGCTACCTGAGCGTTCAATGAGTTGCCCCTAATACTAGGGTTGAAACCCACAAGTAGCCACTGCACCGCGAGTATGACTCCGGCAACTCCAAATATCCCCCCAAGACATAAAAGTGAAATCGAGATCAAACGAATGATTTTCTTCATCTTGAACACAAGGCGAGCTAACTGATGTCGACTCGGCTTCCTCTCTGATGCGCATTTCGGCAGTATCGTTCACTTTTGAAAGCCTAAACGATACTGCCGAAATGCTTTTCTACTCCCTTTGGTCAGCTTGAATCCTTCATCTCTGACTGTGTCCAATGGTGAGGACTTAGGCGGAAACGGTATGAGAAGTTATCTATTTGCCTGAGGGGGCGCAAAAGTTAGGAGTGTTGATGCTAGAAGAAGACTCGGGATTGTTATCACGTAAAGCGTTGATAACCATAGAAACTCCTGCACCGATACCCGCTGCTGCAACTCCAACTGAAGCTATGACCCATGCCGCCGCCGGGATAACCCCGCCCTCAATGGTTTCCAGTTCCTCTACGCTAAGTTCACGAATCATGCTCCTACCTCCCACAAAAATTCGCTACAAGGTTTTTGGACAATGACGCCTCCATGCCACGGTGGACGCAGTTTCAAAAACACGGTTGAAAGCCATGCTACCGCTCCTCCGGCAGCTTGGGCGGTGAAACAATCCCCCCGCGGGGCCAGGGCTCCGGCAGCGTGGGAAGCTGGGTTATCAGCTTCAGCCATGCGCTGGGCTCGGTCGCACCACCCACCACCTGCTCCATCTCCTCAGCCTCGAGCTCTCGAAGTTTCATCGGGTTCACCCCCTTTCCTGACACCTCCAATCTAGGCGGTTTCGACCTCGTGCGGAAGTGAAAAGTTACCGGCTTTTTGAAGAATTGCCTTTGCCTTAATGATTGGTTCAGGGGCCAGACCAAAATAGCGCAGTACCACATCGGCGCGGGTCTCAGCACCCAGTGCCCGCTTGACGGTGCTGACCAGGTTGGCCGTGCGACGCGGACTGATGCCGAGATGGGCAGATATCGCTTCGTTACAAACACCGCCAACCAGCAACCGCAGTACGGCGCGTTCCTTTCGTGTAAGACCAATCTCCCCAAGCCTGGGCAAGACCCTTTGCCCCTCCGAAACCTGCTGCAGCGTCCACCTGAGGAAGTCTAGACCCGCACCCTCCAGTACCAGGCCAGCAGGGCCCAGTGCAACCAGGTCGGAAAGGTAGTAAGGCGAGTCCGAGGCAGTCTTGACCACGCAAGGCCCTTGCACGCCTGGAAGCAAGGCCAGGGCGCTGCCCAGGGGGTAGTCGGCTACCAGCACCACCGCACGGCGCAGGGGCAGGTTACCTAAGGCCAGGGTCAGGCTTTCCTGAATCAGCCTCGAGCCGCTCAATACCCGGATCATCCCCACGGGTTCACCCCCCGTACCCAGTCCCAGAGCAAGCTCAACGCGCTGCGCCTTGCCGCAACAATTCGCGCCTCGCCCAACATACCCGGAACAACCTGCCGGGTGCCCTCGGCGCTGGAGAGCGTTAGTGAGGGCAGCGAAATCTCTATCTCGTATACGGCTTGGTTGTTGTAAACCACTGTGCTGGGGGATATGCGCTCAACCGTACCGCGGCTGGTTCCAAAGCGCTGGCGTGGGAAGGCGTTCCAGGCCACCTCGGCCTCGGCTTTTGCACGCAGTTTGGGCCGTTCCCGCTCGGGCAGGTAGGCCCTGAAAACCAGCGGTACGTCCTGGGGGAGTATCTCGGCCAGCACCTGCCCCGCCATCACCGGCTCGCCCGCCCGGTGGCTTGAGAGCGTGAGTATACGTCCGGTCGCCGGGCTGTTTAGGTGAATGTTTCGGCGGCTTTTGAGGGCCTGGGCCTGGGCTCGCAGGGTGCTAACCCTGGCCTCGGCCACCCTGACGGCAGCCTCGGCTTGGCGCAGGTTTTCCAGGGCCTCGAGGTACTCCACACGCGCGATGGCTCCTACCTGATAAAGGCTGGTCTGGATTTGGGCGATGCGCCGACGCTGCGCGAGCTGTTCGCGTACCTGGGCCAGGGTTCGCACGGCTTCTTCGGCCTGGGCCATAGCGGTCTGAAGCTGTAAGCGGGCTTCCTCCGGGCTGCTGCCCAGGCCATCCAGGGTGTAAAGCCGCTGTCCTTTTTGCACGAGCTGGCCGGGCTGCACGCCTACATAGGCGAGCCGTCCGCCGGAAGGAGCCAGTACCCGCAGCACCTGGCCCCTGGGTTCCAGTGCGCCCGGCGCAAGGGCATACACCTGCACCGGTGTCAACCAAGCCCCCACCACCAGGGTGCCCAGAATTAGGAGCAGCAGCCACAGCACCCAGCGGCTTTTGCGGGCAGGCGGGAGTTCCCACTCGAGGCGGCCCTGGCTCATTGCCTACACCTCCTGCAACACCGGTTCGACGGGCTTCAGAACCCCATCCTGCAGCGCGAAGACTTGATCGGCAGGCTCGAGCAGGGCAGGCCGGTGGGTGATCACCAGCAGGGTACGCTCACCCTTCAAAGCCCGGAGCAAGGCGACAATTTGGCGCTCCTTATCGGGGTCGAGGGTGGCAGTGGGCTCGTCCAGAATTAGCAGGTCGGCAGGGCTTAGGAGGGCGCGGGCCACCCCCAGCAGTTGCCGCTCGCCGCTACTGAAGCGGTAGAGGCTCTCGCCACCCACCACGGTGTCGAGCCCCTCGGGTAAGCGCCGTACCGCAGGCATGAGGCCCACCAGCTTCAGAACCCGCCAAAGTCTTTCCTCCGGCAGGGGGTGCCCCAGGCTCAGGTTTTCGCGCAGGGTCGCGTAGAACAGGGGCACCTCCTGGCGCAAATACGCCACCCGCTCCCGTACCGCATCGGGGGAAAGCTCGGCCAGGTTCCGCCCATCCCAGCTAATACGACCCGATTGGGGCTCGAGCATCCGCGCCAACAACCCCCCCAGGGTGCTTTTGCCCGCCCCGTTGGGCCCTACAATCGCGGTGTAGCTCCCTTTGGGCAGTTCCAGGCACAGGTCTTTGAGCAGGGGGCGCTGGGGCAGGTAGCTAAAGCAGAGATGCTCGAGGGCAATGGCCCGCTCGAGGGGGCGCAACACGGCGTTCTTTTGTTCCTGTTCGGGCTCGAGTTCGACCACCTCGGCCAGGCGGTCGGAGGCCACAATACCTTGCTGAATGGCCATTACAGTGCCGCTCAGGGTACCCAGGGCCGCCGTGACCCCCTGTACCAAACCGTAGGCGGCCACCAACTGGCCCACGGTCAGCTCGTGGCGCAAGACCAGTCCGGCGCCATACCACAGCAAAAATAGGCTAAATAGCCCACCCAGCAAGGCCACCAAAGCCCCACCCCAGTTGGAGAGCAGAAATCCCTGCCAGAGAATGTCGTTCAGGCCGGCAATCTGGTCTCGGCCTCGGCTCAGCGCCCATCCCTCTCCCCGCAAGGCCTTGAGGGCCGTCACCCCTTCCAGACTCCCCAGCACGTAGCTATCTACCTCGGCACCTTTGCGCAGGCTCTGGCGACTGTTCTCGCGCAAACGCGGGGCCAGCCAGAGCAGATACACCAGTTGCAAGTTCAGGGCGGGGAATTCTGTGCTGCCCCTGGCTCTTCACACGTATTAGTTCTTGATGTTGGCTGTGGGGGAACTGGTGGTGGATTTGGCTATCGTTCAACGGCGACCCCACCGCCTGGTGGAGGGGCTAATACCGAAGACCTTCGTCAGATGGCTGAAAGGATTTTGCTCTCTGGTGGCTCTGGTGGCTCTGGTGGGGGAGTTTCACCATCAGTAAATGATTCAGAGCATTGGAGTGGATTGGCCAGTTTATATGGGAATGGTAGAGAGTTGTTTACTACGCGCACCGACCCATATCCTAGTCGGCCTGGAATTTGGGATTAGAATACAGTAAAACTGCAGTTAGCATTGTGGATCGCGGACTCGCCGAAAGCATCGCCACCATAGCTTCACTGCTATGGTGGTTGTATGTCATATGCGGCTTATTTATCAGTTGGGTAGTCAAGTACTACCGAGATGACCTGAAGCCAGGCTATCGCGTATGGTCATTGCCCTCCTGGCGAGATGTGCTTTTCCTGGTATGGGTATGGGTGCTTAGCGGCACATCTTTGGCTTTTCTGGGAATTTTAGAACAACCGGTGGTTTCGGGCTTTAATTTCATTGCCACCGAATTTTCCTGGCGGCTGTTATTCTGGGCATCCCTTGAGGAGGTGCTACGTGCCGGTGTGTTCGATATGTTCAGGGGGTCTTTAGGCTTGTCCGTTCTAGCAAACTCTGCTGTGTTTGGTGTTTGCCATTTAGGTGATGATGTGGAAAGAATTGCAAATACCCCAATGTATGCTGTTTTTTTTCCGCTCGCAGGGATGGCTATTGGTATAGCCCTACTAGCTATCCTTGTGCGAATGGGTTTGGTTTGGGCCATTATGGTTCACTTTTGTGTAAACACCTTTCGCCTTGTGCTGCTTACATCAGACGGCATTCTAAACTATCTGATCTTTTTTGCCTCAATTGGGCTTTTGATTTACATCTCTTTCCCTTCCTTGAGGGGTTACTCTAAGAAGCTGAGCTGAGCTACCATTCGCACTTCTTGAGGAGAACAGATGTTCGGAAGTTTTTTGCTAAAGCTGATTGTGCCCACTTTACTTGTTGCGTCCCAGGTACTGGCGATTTCACCTCAAGCCAAAAGCTACCTGGACAACGTACTGGACTTGCTCGAGACGCACTACGTACGTAGCGACACCATCAACTGGACTGAACTGCGACAAAAAGCGTACCAACTAGCCGCCAACGCCCAGCGTCCCTCGGACACCTACCTGGCTATTGAGCAGGTGTTGGCCGAGATAGGGGAGGGGCATATGTACTTCATCCCAGCACCCCAGGCAGGCCAGGGGAGTGAGGCCCGTACCATGTACGGGGGTGGGCTCGAGCTGCGGCGGGCGGGGAACTTCATCATTCGGCTAACCCCCGGCGGCCCGGCTCAGAAGGCAGGTCTGGAGATAGGGGATCAGATCGAAATGGTAAACGGCAGACCCTTGATCCTACCGGAAGAACTTTTCAGCTATCGGCAAGGCCAGACTGTTGAACTTTTGGTGTACCGTGCTCGTACCGACCAGCGCAAGACGGTGCGGCTCTCCCTGACCGAACCGCTACAACCGCCCAAGCCTACCGCTTGGCTCCTCGGCCAAAAGTTTGGCTATCTGGATCTGCCCCGGCACAGCCTGGCCGATGCCCGCCAGCTCGACTATGCCCGCCAGGTACAGCAGGCCATCCGGGCGGTGGATGCCCAGATGCCCTGCGGCTGGGTGGTGGACTTGCGCAACAATGCCGGGGGACTGTTCTACTCGATGCTTTTGGGGGTGGGCCCGCTGCTTGGAGAAGGATATGTGGGGGGTCTGGTGGGGCCAAAATCCAAAGAACAATGGATTTATCAGGATGGCAAGGTGCTGGTTAGGTCGGGTGATGCTACAAAGGTAATGGTGCAACTCGAGCAGCCCTACCGGCTGCGCACAGTTAATAGCCCGGTGGCGGTACTGATGGGGCCCGAAACCACCAGCGCGGGTGAGGCTCTGGTGATTGCCTTCAAGGGTCGCCCCAACACGCGCTTCTTTGGCGAACCCAGTTATGGCTTCACCACCGCCCTGCGGATGTTCGAACTGCCCGACGGAGCACGGATTGCCATTGCAGTTGCTTTCTTTGCCGACCGGGAAGGACAGCCCTACGACCAGCAGCTCGAGCCCGATGAAAACCTCTTTACCGAATGGGGGTTTTTCCAGAACGAAAAAGATGAGGTGTTGCAGGGTGCTCTGGTCTGGCTGCGAAACCAGCCCGCCTGCCAGGATACTCGACCTTAATGATTTCTTTAACTGTTTTGTGCAAGAAATTTCTTTGATTCTTTTTTTTACAAAAATGGTAAACAATGAAAACGGCGGTAAGCTACCGGATGTTATCGCTGTACCGCAAGTGCTAGCTAACAACAAATTTTCTCGGGCATATTGAGTTGATTTAGGGATGTGATCTCAATGTCCGTTCTGAGCCCCAGCGCCCTCGAGCTTCTCGCGACCGCCCCGGCAGTGGTGGTGGCCCCGGTGGGTATCGGCTTCGCCCAGACCGATCTAGAGGCTTGGGCGCACAAAACCCGACGCCGCATCTTGCGCGACCCCGCCGAGTTTTCCGGTCTGGCACCTACCCTAATTTTGCCCCAACGACGCTCCGACTTGGAGCGCCTGAACTCGAGCGACCCTCGAGACTTCCTTTTTCTCCGTGAATCCGATCTACTCTTCAGCCACGACGAATGGCAGCAGGCCGTGAGCACGCAGCAAACCTACGCCGAGACCGGCGGCTGGCCCGAGGCACTGGCTCTGTTGCAGCGAATCGTCCTACAGCCTGGTGAGTCGTTGGTACGACATCCCCTTTGTGTGGCTCGGCTGGGGTCGCTGCTACCCAAGGATATTCCTCGCGAAATTCTAGCCAAAGCGGCCCAAAGCCCACTTTTGATTCCCGAACTGTACGGGCTGCTAGGTCTAGATGACACATCCGTTGCTGAACTCTACGACCGGGGCCTGCTTTATGCCCAGGGTTCCGGTTTGGCCATGCCCAAGCTGTTGCGGCTCTACCTACGGGGTTCTATTCCTGCCGAAGTGGCCCGGTTCATCGAGATAACATTGTTGGCCAGTGGTCATGTGACGGCTGTCCTGGAGTTGCTGGCCGAGCAGGGTGAATGGGAACGGTACCTGCGGCTCTTGACTGAGACGTTTTCGACCGCTCTTGGCAACGCCTATCTGCGCGAGTGGCTGGCTCTGGTTCCACCAAAGTACCGAGATTTGCCTGTTTATCGTTATCTGGCTACCTATCTGGCTCGCTTCGCGGGCCATACCACACTCATGGAAAAAGAGCTGGTGGAGTTGTTGCCCTTGGCCGATGACCACCTTCGCCCCTTTGTGCTCAACGCTTATGGAGTTTCTCTGGGCATGCAAGCCAGGTATGAAGAGGCCATCGAAAAGTTTCGTGAGTGCCTCGAATCCAACGGTTCCAGGGTAGAAGAGATCACTGGAAAGGTTTTTCATAACCTGGGGGTGGCCTTTTACCACCTCGGGAAATTCGCACAGGCCCAAGATGCGCTTTTGCGTGCAGCAAGCATTTATCGCCAACTTGGGCTATTTGATCAAGAAGCCATTTCCCTGGCAACCTTGGCTCCGGTGGAGCTTTGCCTGGGTAATCCGCGGGAAGCGATTTCGCTCGTCGAGCGTGCCCTACCCTACATGAATAAGCTGGCAGCCGAGAGCTATCTCACAGCCGAAAACTTGGCCAAGGCCTGGATAATGTGCGGCGATATTTCAAATGCGGAAAGGCACCTTCTCGAGCTACCCGAACCAAAAAGAGATCTTCGCAGCCATTTGGTCACCAAGAAACGCTTGGGCGAGGTGTATTTATGGAAGGGGCGGTATGCAGAGGCAAAACAGTTGGTTGAGGAGGTTTTGTATAGCAACTTCAAGGATCAGGAAGTCCTGGACGACGTGCATTTACTGTTGAGCCGTATTGCTTTTCTGGAAGGCAAAACCGAGCAGGCTCGAGCCCATCTGAATAAGGTGGTGCGGAGTGTTCATGCCATCACCGAGTCGGCCTGGCAAGGCCTGATCAACCTCGACACAGCCATCGCCGAGCTACGTCGGCTAGGGATGAAGTTCGATTTAGCCCGACTTCTGCTTCGCAAGGGCGATTTGGCTTCTTTACGAGAGGCGCTGGAGCTTAGTCGTACATACCAGTATGGCTTGCTCTTGCATCACCCACATTATGCTCACCTCTGGCGGCCTCTGGTGTTGGCCGATAAGGGTGCGCGAAGCGTTTTCCCGTTGCAGATAGGTACTTTCGGTTCTTTTGAGGCCAGGTTATTGGGTACAAAGCTTGACTTAAGCCGGTTCAAGACCCGCAAATCTGCGGTGTTGCTTACATATATGGCCCTTCATCCCAGCGCACACAACCGGGATAAACTGGCCGAGCTGTTTTGGAGCGATGCCTCCAGTCCGCTGGCCTCTCTCAACACCGCCGTCTCCGAGCTTAGAAAACTGTTCGACGTGCCGATCATGGAGGGTAATAAGGGCCAGGTATGGCTGGCTTTTCCGGTTCAAACCGACCTGGCGGACTTTACTAAGAGCACCGAACCATTCCTGAAACAGCCCTTGCTCGATCCAAACCAAATTGCTCGCCTCGAGGCCCAACTAGCCCGCTTTGATGCACCTTGGCTTCCAGACTTTCCGGATTGGTTCGATGAAGAGCGCGCATTTGTGGAACACCGGAAGGCCAAACTTTGGCGATTACTGGCCGATTTTTATGCCACTCGTGCTCCGCATAAGGCGGTTGCTGCCTATCAACGAGTGACCTGCCTCGAGCCTTTCAACGCCGAGGCTTGGGCCGGCCTGATGGAGCTTTACAACACACTTGGCGAAAAAAGCCTTGCTGAACGGGCTCAGGCAGCTATGCATAGGGCTATGCGGGAGCTCTTTCCATTTGAAACCGATCTTGTGTAACCAAAAATAGAGCCTGCAATCGGCTTGTAAGAAACCCCTGTATGTGCTATCTGGATCCGCCTATAAAGAGGGGGTCTGTTGTAGGAGCTACCCGCCCAGCAGTTGCCGGTAGAGGGCCAGGTACTCGCGGGCCGGCCCATCCCAGGAAAAATCCTGCTGCATGGCCCGTTTAGCTACGGCTTCCCGGTCGGGGTGCTTGAGAAACTCGCGCACCCCGTGCAGAATGCCCCCGGCGTCCATGGAGTCGAACATGAAGCCGGTTTCCCAGTGCTTTACGGTGTCCAGCAGGCCGCCCACGGCCCGCACGATGGGCGGGGTTCCGTAGCGCATGGCGATGAGCTGGGCCAGCCCGCAGGGCTCGAAGCGCGAGGGCATTAGGAATCCGTCGGAGCCGGCATAGATGCGGTGGGCCAGGGCCTCGTGGTAGCCCTGCACGTAGGCCAGGCGGCCCTTGAGGTGTGCGGCCATCCAGGCGAAGGTGCGCTCGAGGTGGGGGTCTCCGCTGCCCAGCACCACCAGGTTCACCCCCAGGCCCATCAGGCCGTCCACCGCATCGGCAATCAGATCAATCCCTTTCTGATGGGCAAAGCGCGAGACCACCCCCAGGGTGGGGCGGTCTTCCAGGCCCAGCTCCGAGAGCAGCAGGGCCCGGTTGCGGGTCTTGCCCGAGAGGTCGCTGGCGCTGTAGTGGTGCTCCAGGTAAGGGTCGGCGGCAGGGTTCCAGTACTCGGTGTCGAGGCCGTTCAGGATGCCCCGCAGCTTCCACTGCTGGGCCCGCAGCACCCCGTCGAGGCCTTCGCCCCCTTCGGGGGTGGTGATCTCCCAGGCGTAGCGCGGTGAGACGGTGGTCACGGCATCGGCGTTCACAATCCCGGCTTTCATCAGGTTGACTGAGCCGTGGTGCTCGAGGCCCGCCCCGTAGTAGGTCTCACCCGGCAGGCGCGTCCAGGCGTAGAAGTCCTGCGAACCCCAGACCCCCTGGTAGGCCAGGTTGTGGATGGTGTAGACCGTGCGGCCCCTGAACCAGCCCAGGTTACGCAGCAGCGGCAGCAGGGCGGCCTGCCAGTCATGGGTGTGCACGAGATCAAAATCGCGCAGCAGCTCGGCGGTAGCCATGGCGAAGCGCACGAAGCGGCGGAAGTCGTCGTCGTAGCCGTAGGGCTTGTCGCGGGCAAAATCCCCCAGCCCCACCAGCACGTAGCGCACCCCGCCGTGCTCGGCGTGGCCGATCCCAATCTTCTCGCGCTGGCCTTCGAAGTTGAACCAGGCCTCGCCCACGTAGTAGCCCTGGATGCCCCAGTACCAGGGGATGAAGATGGTGGGCTCGAGGCCCTGCTTTTTCAGGGCCTGGGGCAGGCTCCCAATCACATCGGCCAGCCCCCCCACCTTGGCAAAGGGGAAGGCTTCGGAGGCAACAAAGGCAACTTTCATAGAGGTAAAGGCAGTTTACCCCTTTGGCTGGGTTTGTTCACGCCAGACCCCCTCCGGCAGCCAGAGGCCCGAGACGCTTCGCATGGCCTCTAGGCTGGGGTAGGTATACACCCAGACCGCGCAGGGTTGCGGGGCCTGCTGGCTCAGGTAGGCCGTGGCGGGGATGCGCCGGTACTCGCGGCCTTCGTCCTCGAGTTCGTCGAGCAGCTCGAGCGCGTGCGCTAGATCGGCAAACCACTGCACCTCGCCCCAGACCCGCCCCTCCCCCCGCACCACCCCCGGGTAGGCATAGGGGCGCACCTCGCTTCTGGGAATATGAAAAAGCCTGAAACCTTCTATGTAGGCCTCGGCTGAGCGCAGCCAACCGGCCGCTTTCGAGACCTGGAAGTTGCGCTCGCCCTGCTTGAGGGTGCCGTAGACAAAAACCGCTTCTGGAGCATTCATCTTCAGCCAAGCATACCGGCCAGTGACTGCCTATGGTTGAGAAGTTTGCTGCACCAATTACCGCCCCAGCAACAGCACCACCACCGGATACTCCGCCTCGGGTAGCGAAAGGAGCTTGCGCACCTCTTCGTCGTAGAAGGTGGCAGCCGGGTAGGCTTGCAACCCCAGGGCGGTGGCGGCCACCATCACCTCACCCACCGCGTAGCCCACCTCCAGCAGCGCATAGCGGAAGCCGCGCAGCCCGAAAACGGCCTCGGAGCGCTCCGGCACGGCGCTAAACACCACCAGGGCGGCCGAGGTCTCCACCGCTTCCAGATCCATCAGGGCGGCCCGCCAGCTTTGGGGGTCGAAGCGGCTGGAAAGCTGTTCTAGCTGGTGCTGCTTGGCGGCGTAGTGGTAGATGCCCTGGAAGGTGTCCTGCAGGCGTTGCACGGCCAGGTAGACCTCGAGCGGATACGCACCCCCCGCCGAGGGATACCCCCGCCCCTCCCGGCGCACCGCCAGCGGGGCCAGCACCTGCGAAAGCTCGGCCTGGGTGATGGAGGAGCCCACCTTGGGGGTGGTGGGCGCCACCCTCGAGAGCACCCGCCACACCGCCGGGCCCCCGTCGCGGGCCGGCTCTGCAAGCTCAACCGACTCCAGCGGGTTGGCATAGACCTTGGCCGCTGGGGCCCGCCCGCCCGGCAGCTCGTCTCCGGGGAAAATGCGTGTCAGGCGGTAAAAAACCTTGCCGGGATGCTTGTCCATAAATGCCGATGGCCGATAGCCAATAGTGTACTGCAGACCTCTTGAGGCTACAGGCTACCAGCTTCGGGCTAAAATCTGTAGCTCTTGGGCACCACCACGATCCCTTCCGGGGTGACGGTGAAGCCCCGAGCCCGGTCGGCCTCGAGGTCGTAGCCAATCTCGGTGTGGGGCGGAATAATCACGTTTTTGTCCACAATGGTGTTGCGCAGCTTGGCATAGCGCCCCACCTCCACCTCGTCGAAGAGCACGCTGCGCTCGACCAGGGCATAGGAGTTGATGCGGGTTCGACGGAAGATCACCGACTCGCGGATGGTGCCGCCGGAGATAATGCAGCCCCCGGCAATCAGGCTATTGAAAGCCTGCCCGGTGCGGGCCCCGGCCTCGTGCACAAACTTGGCCGGTGGCGAGTTAAAGTTGGCCGCCCGCAGGGGCCATTCGGGGTTGTACAGGTCGAACTCCGGGGTGACCTGGATCAGATCCATGCTGGCCTCAAAGTAGGCATCAATAGTGCCCACGTCGCGCCAGTAGGTGTTGGGGCCGCTCTGACCGGGGATGGGGTTGCGCTTGAAGTCGTAGACCTGGATGCGATAACCCTCGCTCAGGGCGCGGGGGATTACGTCCTTGCCGAAGTCGTGCGAGGAGTTGGGGTCTTTGGCGTCGTGCTCGAGCTTCTCCACCAGGGCTTCGGTGCGGAAGATGTAGTTGCCCATCGAGACCAGGGCCAGATCGGGCTTGCCAGGGATGGGGGTGGGGTTTTTGGGTTTTTCCTGAAAGCCCACCATGCGCCACTGGTCGTCCACCTGCAGCACCCCAAAACGGCTGGCCTGCTCGATGGGCACGGGGTAGGCCGCGATGGTGAGGTCGGCCTTGTGGTCGTTGTGGTAGTCCAGCATGTGGGCGATGTTCATCTTGAAGATGTGGTCGCCCCCAAAAATCGCTACGTGCTCGGGCTTGTGGTTGTTGATGAGGTGCAGGTTCTGGTAGATGGCGTCGGCGGTGCCGCGGTACCAGACCGGCCCCAGCTCCTCGTAGCGGTACATCTGGGCCGGCACCAGCAGGATGAAGGCATCCTCCAGAAAACCGCCAAACCGCCAGTGCCGCTGCACGTGTTCGGTGAGGGACTGGGCTTTGAACTGGGTGAGCACGTAGATCCCGTAAATCCCCGAGTTCAGGAAGTTATTGAGCACAAAGTCGATGATGCGGTAGCGGGCCCCGAAGGGCACCGAGGGTTTGGCGCGCTTGGCCGTGAGAGGGAAGAGCCTTGAACCCTGACCCCCCGCGAGAATCATCCCCAAAACTCGCATAGACATGACGAAGTTGCCTCCTTTGCCAACAGCATAACAGGCCTTGGGTTGTGCTAAAAGCCTGGGGTAGGCGTCCGCTCTGGCTCAGATTATTGGCGAGCGGGCTGTGGGTATACTTTTGCAGCATGAGGCTTTCTTACGAGGCGCTCGAGTGGCGCACCCCCATCGAAAATTCCGCCGAACCGGTCTCCCTACCACCACCCCCGCCTTTTTTTGGTCAGGAGCGGGCACGAGAGGCACTGGAGCTGGCGCTTCGGGGAGGGTTCCACGCCTACCTGGTGGGGCCCTCCAGCCTGGGCAAGCACGAGGCTCTGCTGGCGTACCTGAGCACCCAGAGCGTGGAAACCCCGCCCGACCTGCTGTACGTGCCCCTCTCGGAGCGCAAGGTGGCGGTACTGACCCTGCCCAGCGGACAGGAAATTCACCTGGCCGAGGCGGTGGAGGGCCTCTTGCTGGAGGTCAACCGGCTGGACGAGCTGTTCCGTCAGGGCTCTTTTCTGCGGGAAAAAACCCAGCTCGAGGCCCGCTTCAAAGCGGTCCGTGAACAGCAACTGGCTGCGCTACAACGGGAGGCCCAGGAAGCCGGCTTTGCCCTTTCGGTCAACGGTGAGCGGCTGGAGCTTACCGGCCCCGGCCCGGTGCCCGCCGAGCTCAGCGCCCGGCTGGAGGAGGTTACCCTGGGCAGCTTGGCTGCTTCCGCCGAGCTCGAGGTCGCCCTCCGGCGGTTGCGCCGCGACTGGGCCCTGCACTACCTTAATAGCCGCTTTGAACCTTTGTTTCAGCGCTTCCCCCAGGCCAGAACCTACCTCGAGGCCCTGCGGGCCCGGCTGGCCCGCTACGCCGAGACTGGCGAGCCCCTCGACCCGGCCCAGTGGCGGCCCAACCTGCTCACCTCCTCCAGCAGCGGCACCCCGCCCCCCATCGTCTACGAACCCTACGCCACCGCCCCCCGGCTCTTTGGACGGCTGGACTACGTGGTGGATCGGGGGGTGTGGAGCACCAACGTCAGCCTGATCCGCCCCGGTGCGGTGCACCGCGCCCAGGGGGGGTATCTGATCCTGGATGCCCTGAGCCTCAAGCGCGAGGGTACCTGGGAGGCCTTCAAGCGGGCCCTGCGCAACGGCCAGGTCGAGCCGGTCACCGAGCCCCAGGCCCCGGCGGGCCTCGAGGTCGAACCCTTCCCCATCCAGATGCAGGTGATCCTGGTGGGCACCCCCGAGGCCTTCGAAGGGCTGGAAGAAGACCCGGCCTTCAGCGAGCTGTTTCGCATCCGGGCCGAGTTCTCGCCCACCCTGCCGGCCAGCCCTGAAAACCGCGTGGCCCTGGGGGGGTGGCTCCAGGCCCAGGGCTTCCAGCTCACCCAGGGCGGTCTTACCCGGCTCTACGACGAAGCCCGGCGCAGCGCTGAGCAGCGCGACCGCATGGACGCCCGCCTGGTGGAGATTCGGGCCCTGGCCGAAGAGGCCGCCATTCTGGGAGGGGGCCTCGTCAGCGCTGAGTCCGTGGAACAGGCCATTGCGGCCCGCGAGCACCGGAGCTTTCTCTCCGAGGAGGAGTTTTTACGGGCCGTGCAGGAAGGGGTCATCAGTTTACGTACCACCGGCAGGGCGGTGGGCGAGGTGAACAGCTTGGTGGTGATCGAGGCCGCACCCTACTGGGGCCGCCCGGCCCGCCTGACCGCTCGAGCCGCCCCCGGCCGCGATCACCTGATCTCCATCGACCGCGAGGCCGGCCTGGGTGGGCAGATTTTCCACAAGGCGGTGCTCACCCTGGCCGGCTACCTGCGCAGCCGCTACATCGAGCATGGTTCCCTGCCGGTGACGATCAGCCTGGCTTTTGAGCAAAACTACGTCCCCATCGAAGGCGACTCGGCCGGGCTGGCCGAGCTGGTGGCGGCGCTGTCGGCTATTGGCAGCTTCCCCCTGCGGCAGGACCTGGCCGTGACGGGTGCGGTAGACCAGACCGGTAAGGTGCTGGCGGTGGGGGCCATCAACGCCAAGGTAGAGGGCTTCTTCCGGGTCTGCAAAGCGCTGGGCCTGAGCGGAACCCAGGGGGTGATTCTGCCCAAGGCCAACCTTGCCAACCTGACCCTGCAGGCCGAGGTGCTCGAGGCCATCCGGGCCGGGCAGTTCCACATCTACGCGGTCGAGACGGCTGAACAGGCCCTCGAGCTACTGGCCGACGCGCGTATGGAGGGTTACCGGGGTTTGCAGGACAAGATTCGGGCCGGCCTGGAGGCTTTTGCCAAGCTCGAGGAGGGCCAAGACAAAGAAGACAAAGAAAATAGCCAGTAACCCGGCTACCACAGTTTGCCATTGGCTCTTCGCATATCATGCAGCTATGCGCTGGTGGGTGATGGGTCTGGTTCTGTGGGGCAGCCTGGCTTTAGCCCAGGATACCCAGGCCTTTGCTGTGCGCTTCGAGCAGGCCTGGCGGCTGGTCAAGGAGCGCTACTACGACACCAGCTTCAAAGGGCTGAATTGGGAGGCTATAGGCCATGCTTACCGGCAGCGGCTGGGCGAGGTGCGCGACTGGGACGGGCTATACCGCCTGCTGGACGAGATGTACGGTGAACTGCGCGATGACCACTCCAGGGTCTTGAGCCCCACCGAGGCCCGGCGGCTGCTGGGCGGTGCCCAGTGCCTGCCCCTGCCCTTCAAAGACCAGGAGCCGCTCCCCACCACCGCCCCATCCAACCCCAGCGCTCCCAGTCCCCGGCCCACTCAGCCGGCGAACCCTGCCCCACCCCCTTCCCAGCCGTCCCGAACCCCCTACGAGACGCCCCAGGTGCGCTTTACCGATGGGGTGGTCATCGTGCGGCTGAGCAACCTGGTGGATACGGCGGGCCTGAGCGCTTTGCAAAACGCCATCCGTCAGTACGAGGCCAGGGCCCGGGGCTACGTGCTGGATCTGCGGGGCAACCCTGGCGGGCTGGCCCTGCGCATGGCTGAGGTGGCAGGGGTCTTTATGCGGGGTATACCCTGGCGCATTGTGAGCCGGGGCCTGGGGGGCATTCCGCTGCCCACCACCCCCTTCCTGGGCCGCCCACAGACGCAAAAACCCCTGGTGGTGCTGATTAACGAGAACGTCCATTCTGCCGCCGAAGGGCTGGCCGGGGCCCTAAAAAACGCCGGACGGGCCTATGTGATTGGCACCCGCAGCGCTGGTAACACCGAGGCCCTCACCCCTTACTGTTTCCCCGATGGCGGGGTGGCCCTGGTGGCGGGCGGCGTGCTGGCCCCATTCTCCGGCCCCACCTGGGAAGGGCGCGGGGTGGAACCCGACCTGGTAGAAGAAAACCCCGACGAGCAGCTCGAGGCGGCCCTGCGCTATATCCTGCGCCAGCGATAGCGGTTCACTAATTGGATTCTGAAGTCCGGGAGGTGCGGGTAGTAGCTGGCTGGGCTTTATGATGAACACCAAACAAGAAACGACTGACCGCGCTGCGCTGCACCAACTCGCTTAACAACACGGTCACCACCAGCGAACCCGTCAGCAGCAGAGCATACAACCAGCCCACAGGCAGGGCCAGCTTGAGCACGAAATACCCCAGCACCACGATGACGGTCTGATGCCAGATATAAAACGGATAAACCCAGTGGCGGGCCCTGTCCAGGAATCCCGAAGGCTTATTGAGAAAGCGGTGTGCATAGGCCAGAATGGCAAATATAAGGCTTAGAGCGGCCAAGTCTCTTAGCGACCAGTAAACCTCATGATAGGGAAGTAGTTCGCTGGAGACAAACAAATTGCGATGCAGGACGGAAGAGTAAAAATAAGCTTTTAGCAGAATAAGACCCAGGCCAGCCAGAAGAAATTGGCGGCGTTGCCCAAAAATAGCCTGCAGCAAGCTAGGCCGCAGATACAGTGCAAAGCCCAGGACAAATAGCTCGAAGTAGAAGCCGAGGTTGGCCAGGTCTTCGGCCAGGCCCGGATGAGAACCCAAGCCCAGAGGGAGCAAAGCCCCCAGTGTGGCGGGTGTGATAACCAGCAACCAGACCCGCCCGGGGGCGGCCTGTAACCAGTGCTCGAGCCTGGCTAGCAAACCTAATCCCAAGGGGCTGCGCAGATACAGGAAAACCGGGAGGGCCAGCAGCGAAAAGTAAAACAGATACAAAAGGAACCACAGATGTTCTGTGTGCAAATTGAAAAACAAGAAGGAGCCATCCCCCCACCACGGGCCGATGAGAAACTGTCCGTAGCTGCCTTCGAAATGCTGAGGGTTGCTGGAGTCCAATGAAAGCCGCCGAATGTACTGCTGGGGCGGTACGATGAGCAAAACCCCCATGACCAAAGGGATGATCAGCCGCTTGAAGCGGTCGGTCGCATAAGCGATGGCGGAAGCCTTGCGTAGTGCGAAAACAGTTGCGGCACCGGATACAAAGAAAAGCAGGGGTAGGCGCACTGTGGTAAGGGCTTCGTTAAAGTAGGTGAGCCATCTAATTTCCGGGCCTTTGATGATCCATGGCCAGCCATCAAAAGGGCGCCCGGCATGAAAGACCAGCCCCAGAAATACCGCCAGCAAGCGCAGCCAGTCTAGGTAGTGAATGCGTTTTTCCATATGTCGCCTCTCTTGTGCTGGTGACATTGCAGGGAGCTCTTATGATGAGAGCTTCCTCGCAAGCCAGACCAAACTGATGGCTTCAGCCAGCCGGTGGGGCTGTTGTTGCATCTGGGCAGGGGAGTAGGTTTGGGCAAGATTCAGGTTGGGGGCCAGCACCTCACGCAGTACGGTTTCGGCGGCTTGTATTTGCTCTTGCAAGTGGCTTCCCAGGCCCGCGGCCAGCCAGCTTTGGGTGACGTCGAAGCCCCGCTTGTAGCGAGCGGTGCGAATAGAATCGGGGATTTTTCCCTGTGCCACCTGGCGCAAAGCCCACTTGCCATAGCCGTGTCGCAGCTTGAGGTGTACCGGCAGGGCCAGGCCCAGCTCGAGCACCCGGTAGTCCAGGAAAGGAAGGCGGCTCTCGATGCTGTGGCCCATGGAGTTGCGATCCTCATAGCGTAGCAGGGTGGGCAGGCTGTACCGGGTGACATCGAGCATCTGCCGCAACCAGGGGGCCTGACGATGGTCTGTGCCAAGCACCAGCCGCACCGAAGGCAGCCGCAAATTCCCTTGAGTTGGCCCTCCAAAATAGCGCTGGCGGTTTTGCCAGAACAGGCCCAGCTTGTACAGCTCTGCGCTCAGGAGCCGGGCCAGCCCCAGAGCAAAGCCCGCTAGCTCGAGGTACTGCTTCTGGGCGAGCAGGTAACGGAGCTGGAACAGGAAAAACTTACGGTAGCCCATAAAGCCCTCGTCGCCCCCCTGCCCACCCAGCAGTACCTTGTAACCTTCGTTGCGGGCTGCTTCATAGACAAAGTTCTGGGCCAGGATGCTGAGGGTGGGGAAAGGGGCATCCTGTGCGGCCAGGGTTTTTTCGAAGGCCTGGATGAGACGCTCTTTAGAAAGCTCCGGCCAGACAAAGTGCACCTCGATACCAGCTTTCTGCGCTAATTCCCGGGCCAGGGGGCCCTCTGAACGGGGGGCTTGGGGGTGGCCGTAGCAGAAGCCCACCACCCGCTGGTGCTGCTGTGCGGCCAAAGCTGCTACCAGGGAAGAGTCCAGCCCGCCCGAAAGCGAGACGGCCAGCGGCACATCGGAGCGCAGCCGCAGTTGAACGGCGCTGTGTAAGGTGGCCTCGAGCTCCTCCAGTAAGGCTTTTTCGTCCATGCCCCTTAGTGCTTGTATTTTCTGCTCGACCCGGCTTTTTAGGTCGTAGTAGGGCTGGGGCTCAATGCTGGGCTGGCTAAGCTGCACGCAGGCGTGGTGTCCGGCGGGCAGGGCGTGCAGGCCTGTGTAAGGCGATATCTCGCTATCGTCCTCGTAGACGTAGTAAAAAAGCCCCCTGCTGACATATTCCAGGTTGGGGGAGAGGCCAAAGTGCTGGGCCAGGGCCTCGGTAGAGGAAGCAAAGGCCAGCAGGCCATGCTGCAGGTGGTAAAACAGCGGCTTGACGCCAAAGCGGTCGCGCACCAGCCAGAGCTGCCCTGCCTGGGTATCCAGCAAGGCAAAGGCGAACATTCCAATAAAGCGCTCCCAGGCCTGCTTGCCCCAGGCTTTGTAGGCTTCCAGGATGACCTCGGTGTCGCCCTGGGTTTGAAAGCGGTGGCCCAGGGCCTGTAGCTCGGCGCGCAGCTCGAGGTAGTTGTAAATTTCCCCGTTGAACACAATGCAGTAGCGCCCGCTGTGATCCCACAGGGGTTGGTTGGAGTGCTCGGATAGGTCAATGATGCTCAGGCGGTTGTGGCCCAGTACCAGCTGGCCGGCAGGCTGGGGTAGCTCCACCACCGCCTGATGATCGGGGCCTCGAGGAAGCTGGCTGGTCACAATTTTACCGACCAGCTTGGTCAGCTCCGGCATGGGCTGGCTGGTTGAGAATGCCCCGGCAATACCACACATTCAGGCCTCCAGGTGACGGGCAGTGCCCGCTTTATACAGGCGCTGGTACAGCGCCGTAAGTTTGGCGAATTCCACGCCCCAGTTGAGCCGCTCGAGAATCAGCTGTCGCCCGCGCTGTCCCATGGCCTCGGCCTCGGCGGGGTGCTCGAGCAACCAGCGGATAGCCTCGGCAATGGCTTTGGGATCGTTGGGATTGACGAAGAGTCCACAGGATACATCGCCGATCGAGCGTCGCCAGAGCGGGAAATCCGAGGCTACAAAGGGAATCCCGGCCATCATGTACTCGTACAGCTTGGTTGGCTGCGAGACCAAAAAGCTGGGGATGGGGTGCAGAACGGCCAGGCCAATGCGACTGCTGGCTAAAAGCTCGAGGGTCTCGGGGCGGTTTTTGTAGCCCAGGAAATCGGTGTAGCGGTAGCCGGGGTGCTGCTCGGCCTCGGCCTGGAGGCCGGGCGGAGCAAAAGCCCCAATCAGGGTTAGGCGAACCTCTGGGTTTTGCAGGTGCTGCATGGCCTCGAGCATCTCGTAGAGCCCGCGCACCGCGGTAATGCTTCCGGCATACAGCACCCGGGCGGGCCGGTTCTGGTAGGACGTGCTGCCCAGGGCAGCAATTTCCTGGGGGTGCGGGAAGTTTTGCAGCAGGATGGTTTTATGGGCCGGAAAGCGAGCTGCGATGGGCTCGGTAACCGTCACAATCCCGCTCAGCAGACGGCCAGCCAGGCGCTCCAGCAGCCGCATACTGCTGGCAACGAGGCCGCGCAGGGGCTTGGGAATCCAACGCTTGCTCAGAATGTCGGTAGGCACGTCCTCGTGGACATCGTAGACCACTTTTTTGCCCTGCAGGCGCAGCAGCATTCCTACAGGAATCAGCTCGGGGTCATGAAAATGATAGATGTCCCCTCGCTCGGCCAAAGCCTGCTTATATACGGCCCAGACCGTGCCCAGCATACGGCCCAGACGGCCTTTGGTTTTGGTAACCGACCGTACCTGCACCCCCTGGCGCACCTCATCTCCCTCGTGGGGTGCCACCAGCACGACCGGGTAGCCCTCCTGGGCCAGACTCACGCACTCTCGATGAAAAATACGGACATCGAAGGGGGGGTGGGCCGAGGTGAGGTGAACGATCTTGGGCAGGGGTTGTGGCATGGTATTACCTGGCTTGCTCAGTCGAACTGCACGTGGAAAGCACGGGCCCAGGCGATCAGATTGATCCAGCGCCAGACCCTAAAGTCGAAGGGCTTGCGTCCGGCCAGAATGGCCGCGAATTCCTCTTTTACAGCCGTCTGCTGGATGGGGTAGATACGGCCCAGGGTTTCGGAGTCCAGCAGTTGATGAACCCAGGGGGCCAGTTGGTGTAACCAGTGCTGCTCGGGAGTGGCAAACCCCACCTTGTCCTTGCGATCCAGGATGGCCTGGGGCACCAAGCCCTGCATGGCCCGGCGGAATACGGCCTTGGTCTGTCCCTGGGGCGAGAGGATGTGGGCTTCGGGCAGGTTCAGCAGCAGCTCAACAAGCCGAGGGGTGAGGAAGGGCACCCGGCTTTCGATGGAGTGGGCCATGGAGTTGCGGTCTTCGTAGCGCAGGAGCTTGGGCAGGCTGGTCTCGGTCAGGGACTGCAGTAACTCGTGGCGCAGTACCTCCCGTCCGTGGGCGGTGCGGGGCGAGGCGAGCTGTACGTTGCGCTCGGTAAACCAGGTGGTATTGAGCCAGGGCGGGGCCAGTTCCTGCCCTGCCAGCCGACGGGCCAGGGGCTCGAGGGATGCGGGAATTAAAAAGCCGATAGCGCTTTTCCAGGTGTCCTTGAGGGCGGGCTCGAGCCGGCTCGCGCGCAGGAAGGCCAGGGCCTCGAGCCAGCGCTTCTGCCGTACCAAGGAGGCCAGGCGAGCGCCGCCGTACACCGCGTAACCGGCCAGCACCTCATCGGCCCCCTGCCCGTCCAGCATCACCTTAATACCGGCTTCCTGGGCCAGGCGGAACACCCGGTACTGGGCGTAGATGCTGGTGGAGCCGAAGGGCTCGCCCTGTACCCGGACAAGCTCGTCGAGGTCGGTGACCAGCTCAGAGGCACTGGGTTTGACCTTGTGGGCCTGCACCCCTGCGGCCTGGCCCACCAGGTCGGCCCAGGGTTCCTCGGAGACGCCGTTGTCGGCCACGTAGGTAAAGGTGTGCAGCTCGAGGCCCGGCTCGAGGTGGCGCATGGCCGCTACAATGGCCGAGGAGTCTATACCCCCCGAAAGCGCCGCGCCCACCGGTACATCCGAGCGCAGGTGCAGCCGCACGTTCTCCAAAAACTGGGCCCGCACCGCCTCGGCGGCCTCTTCGAAGGAGAGCTCGAGGGGGTTTTGCAAGCGGGGCTGCCAGTAACGCTGCGGTTCGGTGAGCTGCAAATTATTCAGATCCAGCCGCAGGTAGTGCGCGGCCGGAAGCTGCCGAATATCCGAGAAGAGCGTTCGCGCCCCGTCGTCGGTCAGGCCAAAGCGCAGGTAGCGGTACAGGCCCTGGGGGTGTACCTGCCGGCCCACCCCCGGCAGCTCCAGCAAGACCGGGATTTCCGAGGCAAAGCCCACGCCCTGGGAAAAAGCGCAGTAATACAGCGGCTTGATACCGAAAAAGTCCCGCACCAGGTGCAGGCTTTGCTCCTGGGTATCCAGCACCGCGAAGGCGAACATGCCCACCAGGCGTGGTAGGCATGCTGTGCCCCAGCGGGCCCAGGCCGCCAGCAGCACCTCGGTGTCGGAGTGGGAGCGGAAGCAGTGGCCCAGGGTCTTCAGTTCCTCGCGCAGCTCGAGGTAGTTGTAAATCTCGCCGTTGAACACCAGGTGATAGCGTCCGTCCGGGCTTGACATGGGCTGCCAGCCCAGCTCGGACAGGTCGAGGATGGACAGCCGCCGGTGCACCAGCAGCACCGAGCCCTGGGCCTCATTCCAGGTCCTGCCCCGGTGGGCCGCCGCGCTGGGACTCCAGGCCAGCCAGCCCTGATCGTCCGGGCCGCGGTGGTGCAGGCCCTCCAGCGCCCGGCCCGCCCAGTCCAGGGCGCCTGGCTTACGTAACGCGAGACCGGCAATGCCACACAAAGGCGCTTCCTCCCTATCTAACCTTGCACCGCGGCGCGAACGGCTTCAATCACGGTCTGCTGAGTTTCCGGTTGCATCTGCGGCCAGATGGGCAGCGAGAGCACCTCGGCGGCGGCCCGCTCGCTTTCGGGCAGGTGCAACCCCAGGGGCTGGTAGATGGGCAGCTTGTGCAGCGGCACCGGGTAGTAGACCATGGTGCCAATGCCCAGCTCGGCCAGCCGGTTCTGCACCGCATCGCGCCTGTTGCCCAGAATCCGCACGGTGTACTGGTGGAAGACATGCCCCGGGGCCAGGGCCGGGGTGACGAGGCCCTCGAGGTCGGCCAGCCCCTCGTTGTAGCGCTGGGCGATGGCCCGGCGGGCCTGGTTGTAGTGCTCGAGGTGGGGTAGCTTGACCAGCAGGATGGCGGCCTGCAGGGTGTCCAGCCTCGAGTTGTAGCCCACCACCTCGTTGTGGTACTTCTTGCGCGAGCCGTGGGCCCGCAGCATCCGGGCCTGTTCGGCTACAGCGTCGTCGGCAGTAACCAGCAAACCCCCATCGCCGTAGGCCCCCAGGTTCTTGGAAGGGAAGAAGGAGAAAGCCCCCACATCACCCAGGGTTCCGGTAAAGCGGTGCAGGGGTTCGTAGCGGGCGCCAAAGGACTGGGCGCAGTCTTCCAGCACCTTCAGGCCGTGCCGCCGGGCGACTTCCAGAATCGGGCCCATGGCCGCGGGGTTCCCGTACAGGTGCACTGGAATAATGGCTTTGGTCTGGGGCGAGATGGCGACCTCGAGGCCGGCGGGATCCAGGTTGAAGCTCTGGGGGTCAATGTCCACAAACACCGGTCTGGCCCCCAACAGACTGATGGCCTCGGCGGTGGCGAAAAAGGTAAAGGGGCTGGTGATCACCTCGTCCCCAGGCCCCACCCCCAAAGCCCGCAGACCGATGACCAGGGCGTCGGTACCGGAGTTCAGGGCTATGGCGTGTTTAACCCCCAGGTACTGGGCGAGCTGCTGCTCGAGCTCACCGACCTCCGGCCCCATGATGAACTGGGTCGAGCGCAAAACCCGCTGGATGGCCGTGTTGAGCTCGTCCCACAGCTCGTCTACCTCTGCTTTTAGGTCGAGGATGGGAATCTGGGTCAGGGTTTTCACTTGATCCTCCGCACTTCGAAGGGGCCTACCTTCTGATAGACATGCCCCTGGGAGTCGGTCACGGTGTCGCTCTGGCTGAAGTCGAGCCGGTCGCCGTAGGCGCTCATCCAGCCGATGATGCGGGCCGGAACACCGGCCACGATGGCGTAGGCCGGTACATCTTTGGTAACCACCGCCCCTGCCGCCACAAACGCCCCCTCGTGCAGGGTCACGCCGGTCACGATGGTGGCGTTGGCCCCGATGCTGGCCCCGCGCTTGACCAGGATGCGGCCGTAGTCGGCGGCGGTGTTGCGGGGGAACTCGCTGCGGGGGGTTAGCACGTTGGTAAACACCATGCTGGGGCCGCAAAACACGTAATCTTCCAGAATCACCCCCTCGTAGACCGAGACGTTGTTCTGGATCTTGACCCCGTTGCCGATGATCACGTTGTTGGCCACATAAACGTTTTGCCCCAGGGTGCAGTTTTCCCCGATGATCGCTTTGGCGCTGATATGGCAGAAGTGCCAGATCTTGGTGCCGCGGCCAATCTGGGCGCCTTCATCCACAATGGCGGTTTCGTGCTTGAAGTAGTCCATACTACTGCTTGACCTTCTGGAGGAAAGGGTGCATGGTGGCGGTGCGATCCGATAGGGGCAGGGTGCGGATCCGGGCCACGGTGGCGATGGCTTCGTAGGTATCCTCGAGGCCAAAGCCCTGGCCGGCCAGGGTGTGTTCATAGACGCGGGTATGCAGCTCGGTGAAGCCTTCGGAGAACTCGATCTCCTCGCCGTCTAAGCGCATGGAGCGGTAGGTGCGCTTGCCCTGGGCCCGCAGGGCCGGGGGCACATACTCCACGTCAATCGAAAGGAACCAGCGCACCTGGGCCCGCTCGAGCTCCAGGTAGCCCGAGGCCACGGTGTCGTCGCGGCGGTGCACCTCCACCTGCTCCACCTTGCCAAAAAGCCAGGTGAGCATATCGAAGAAGTGCACCCCGATGTTGGTGGCCAGGCCCCCCGACTGCTCGGTGCGGCCCTTCCAGCTCCGCAGGTACCAGGTGCCCCGGCTGGTGATGTAGGTGAGGTCGAGCTGGTATTTGCGGGGGGGCTGGGCTTGCAGGCGGGCATGCAGGCTGAGCAGGGCCTCGTGGGTGCGGAGCTGCAGGATGGTCCAGACCCGCCGCCCGGTCTCGGCCTCGAGGTCCTTGAGCTCCAGAATCTCTGCGGGGTTGAGCACCAGGGGCTTCTCGCAGATGGCGTCGGCCCCGGCCCGGAGGGCCATGCGGATGTGGGCGTTGTGCAGGTAATTGGGGCTGGCAATGCTCACGTAGTCCACCTGCCGGGGGGTGCCGCGCAGGCGGTAGAGATAATCCTCGAACAGCTCGGGCTGGGTAAAAAACTCGGCCTCGGGGAAGTACGAGTCCATGATGCCCACCGAGTCGAAGGGGTCGAGCGCGGCAACGAGCTGGTTGCCGGTATCCTTGATGGCCTTGAGGTGACGGGGCGCGATGTAGCCCGCAGCGCCGATGAGTGCAAAGTTCTTCATAGTCCTCCCTAGAGCAGCACCACGTTGTCGGCTTTGATCCCCCGGGTGGCGTAGCGGGTGTCGAGCACCACTTTGGACAGGGCCACCACGCGGGCGTAGTCCACGTTCTTGTGGTTGGTGGTGATGATCACCAGGTCGGCGTTTTGCAGCAGCTCGTCGGTTAGCTCCACGCTGTCGGCCACAAAGCCGTGCTCCTCCACGTGCGGCGTCCAGCTATCGTGGAAGACCACCTCGGCTCCCCGCTTTTGCAGCAGCTTGAAGACCTCGATGGCCGGGCTTTCGCGGTAATCGTCCAGGTTGGCCTTGTAGGCCATGCCCAAAAGTACCACCTTGGCCCCCCGCAAAGGCTTGCCGTGCTGGCTCAGCACGCGGGCGGCCTTGTCCACGGTGAACTCCGGCATCTTGCGGTTAATCTCGCCCGCCAGGTTGATGAAATGGGTGTTGAAGTTGTACTCCTTGGCTTTCCACTCGAGGTAGTGCGGGTCGAGGGGAATGCAGTGGCCGCCCACGCCAGGGCCGGGGTAGAAAGGCATGATGCCGAAGGGCTTGGTAAAAGCAGCGTCCAGCACCTCCCAGACGTTCAAGTCCATGCGGTCGCACAGGAGGGTGAGCTCGTTGACCAGGGCGATGTTCACGGCCCGGAAGGTGTTTTCGAACACCTTGACCATCTCGGCGGCTTTGGCGCTGCTCACCGGCACCACGTGGTTGATGGTTTTGCTGTAAAAGGCCACCGCCACCTCGAGGCTCTGGGGCCCCACCCCGCCCACCACCTTGTTGGTGTTCTTGGTGGTGTAACGGGCGTTGCCGGGGTCTACCCGCTCGGGGCTGTGGGCCAGGAAGAAGTCCTGGTTCAGCTTGAGGCCGCTTTGCTCCAGGATGGGCAGCATAACCTCTTCGGTGGTGCCCGGATAGGTGGTGGACTCGAGGCTCACCAGCTGGCCGGGCCGCAGATATTTAGCAATTTCGCGGGTTACGCCCTCCACGTACTGCAGGTCGGGCACCAGATTCTTGGTCAGGGGCGTGGGCACGGCGATTACAATCACGTCCAGCTCGGGTACTTCCTCGAAGCCGGTGGTGGCCCGGATCAGGCCATGGGCCACCAGGTCACGCAGCTCCTCGTCTTTTACATCGCCGATATAGTTCTGGCCCTGGTTGATCATGGCTACGCGCTTGGCGCTGCGGTCGATGCCCACCACGCGGTAGCCCACCTTGGCCTTCTCCACGGCGAAGGGCAGGCCCACATAGCCCATGCCGACCACGCCCACAAGGGCGGTTTTATCCTCAATGCGCTGCAACAGAAGGGTTTTGGGGTCTACAACGGTCTGCATACGGTCTCCTTACACCGGAACTTTTTCGGCCTTGGGTTGCTGGGATTGAAGCTGGTACAGCCAGTTTTCGATGAGCACCGACCAGCTTAGGTGGGTCTCCACGTAGCGCCGCCCGTTCTGGCCCAGTTGTTCGGCCAGATGGGGGTTCTGTACCACCGCCATGATGTTGTGGGCCAGGGTTTGGGCGTCCTCAGGGAGGCTTACCAGGCCGGCTCGAGCCCCCTCCACTAGCCGCGCCCCCTCCCCCTGCCCGGCGTACAGGATGGGTTTGGCGCAGCTCATCCCGGCGAAAATCTTGACCGGGCGGGTCATCTCGAAGAGTGGGGAGTCGCGCAGGGTGGAAAGGCCGGCTACGGCCAGCGAATAAAGCCGGGTGATGTAGGCGGGGGGTTTTGGATCCAGGAATCGCACATTGGTAAGCCCCATCTCCTGGGCCATCTGCTTCAAGCGGGGTTTTTCCGAGCCGTCGCCGATGAGCACCAGCACCACCTGCGGGTCGGTCAGGAGCCGAGCGGCCTGCAGGGCCACCTCCAGGCCGTGGGCGTAGCCGTGGTTGCCGGCGTACAGAATGATTTTCTTGCCCTCGAGGCCAAGCTCCCTAGCCAGGGCCAGGTCGGGCGGCATGGGCTTGAAGAGATCGGTATCCACGCCGTTGGGTAGATAAAGTATCTTGTGCGGGGGCACTTTTTTCTCTTCCAGCAGAACCTTCTGGATGCCCTCGGTCACCGCGGTGATGAAGTGGGCCTGGCGGTAGCTCCAGCTTTCCAGGCCCTCGGCCAGGCGCAGCAAAGGGCCTTCCTTCATCAGACCGAGCTGGCGTACCGAGTCCGGCCAGAGATCGGCAATATTGAAGATGAAAGGCACACCAAAGCGCCTCGAGGCCAGGTAGCCCGTTAGGCTCAGAAACAGGGGCGGCGATTCCACAAAGATGTAGTCGGGCTTTTGAACCTTTAGCACTCCACCCAGCGCGCTCAGCACAAAGCTGAAGTAGTTAAGCAGCCGCTTGGGGCCGGTGCCCATGGCGGGGTAGAGCCAGGTGCGCACCACCCGCACCCCTTCCCAGTCTTCCTCGAGCCAGAGCCTGCCCCGGTAGCCGTCAAACACACGCCCGGTGGGGTAATTGGGCATGGCCGTCACCACCTCTACCTGATGCCCTAACCGCACCAGCTCGCGGATAACCGAAGCCAGCCGCACCTGCGCTGCTCCGATCTCAGGGGGGAAGTACTGGGTTAGAAACAAGAAGCGCACACAACCTCCAGGAAGGCAGTTCTGAGAAGATGGTAGTTGTCCTGGCCAGCACTGGCTGGGCCTGGTGGGTGCCGTGTGGGTGCGCGCACCACACTCTTTGCGAGTATTGGCAGGATATATAGCTTGCTCATCCTACCGTAGTGTAGTTAGTTTCAAGCTCCCGGCCAGGTTTTTTTGACGCAGTAGCCGTTACAGATTCACCTTTAGGTATGTGAACTCAACGCTTCATGAGAGTTCCGCAGGTAACGGAGTTTAGCGGGTTTCCAAGGGGCCAAGGTCGGGAGCTATTCCCAGGATGCGGGGGTGGCCCATGAAATCAAAGCTAGGTGCGGCCTCACGAATGCCTTTGTCGATGGCTGGGCTATCGTTGCTCAGATAGTAGTTGCCAGAACCATCGGCTTTGAAGTTAACAAAGCGGGGATCTTCAGTCAGACTGTTTTGCTGGCTGCTGGTGAGCAGAGCCCAGTTGGTGGTGTTGTTCCAGACCAGGTTGTTCAAAAATCGGTTAACCCCGGTGTTGTTTTCCTCGCTGATGCCACGGGGGTTGCTCACTACAATGTTGTTGGCTACCAGGAAGTTTTCAGCTTTATTGCCGAGGGTATTTTCGCCCGAGCCCACCGAGATGCCACCATACAGGTTGGCAAAAGAGAGGTTATGGGTCATCACCACAGCCGTGGCGGCCTGCCATGTGGTGATGCCAAAGCCCCGGGCGCGGTAAATAATATTGTTTTGAATAATGCCTTTTGGACTTCCTTGGTAGATGCCGTGGATGCGGGTGCAGGGGCCTGCGGTGAGATCGCCTATATCATGCACCAGGTTGCTCAAAATGCTGGTGTTGCCGGCGTTGGGCTGGCTGGCGTTAATCCCGGCCCCGCCGTTGGAGTCACACTGGGCGCGTATACCATAGACGTGGTTGAACAAGAAGCGGTTGTAGGGGGCCCAGCTAATAATGCCGCTGTTGGTGGCGTTGGTAACTTCGAAGCCGACGATATCCACGTAGCTGCTGCGGACGTCAATACCGAAGAGCTGGCCTTGGGCGTTGAGTTTGGCGCCCCAGCGGATATCGGAGGCGATGGTGATGCGGCTGTTGGCGGTGCCGGAGGCGGTAACCTGGACAGATTCGTTGTAGGTGCCTGGGAGAACCCGGAGTACATCGCCGGGCTTGAGTTTTTGCACGGCGAAGGAGAGGGTGGCCCAGGGGCGGTCGCGGGAGCCGTCGTTGGCGTTGCTGCCGGAGGGGCTTACGTAGTAGGTGGGGCCGCTGGGAATGCCGAACACACCGTACGAGGTATCTGGTCTGGGATTTGGGGTGTTGTGCTGAGAACTGGTGATGCAGGCTGCAAGCAAAACAACCAGGAATGCCACTACCCAGTTCAAGCGGATGTGCCTAACAGGTGGTTGAGGAATATGAGAGGTAAAAAATTGTTTTTTCATAAGCACCACAACGATTATCGAGTGAGTACACGTGGTATACCAATATAGCCAATTTTGCCCCTGAGCAACGCAACCATCCCAAGATTTGTGGTGGATTTTCGCCAGGAACTTTTAACAGGGGGTTTTTGAGAATGTTTCATGGCTATCCAGTGGGGCCTAACAACCGATCTCGAACAGCCAGCAGGATAAATCCGAGCAGCAGGGTGGAGATAGCAGCAATGCCAGCGGTGAGCAAAGGACGCGGCCATATAGCTTCGGTGGGCACTTCGGCCTGAGCTAGGAGTGAGAGCTGGCCAGTGGCGCTGTTTTCCAGCGAGCGTATGATCCCTAGCTCACGTTCGAGGTTAGTGCGTAGCTCGCGCAGCACGGTTTGGTCTGTACGGTTGTTAGTCTGTGAAATTTGAATATCCACCCAGCGGATTCGGTTTTCTAGCGAAATGCTCGCGCGTTTGAAGTTGTCTCGAATCAGGGCCTCTTCCCAGTTGCGCAAAGCCTCGGCCCAGGCGTTGGCTAAGGCCGCAGAGCGGCGGGGGTCGGAATCGCGGGCGCTCAGTACAAAAACGATGGAACTCGAGCCTACCGTCTCGATAGAGCGGATACGCAACTTCTCCCGTACTTTCGCCACTTCGCTTGGTAATACCCCAGGAAAGCGACGGTTCATCTGCTCCAGTACTAGAGTTCCGTAGGCAGCTTCGCGGTAAGCGGCTGCGGCTAGGGGCTGGAACCGCGGCGCGCTGATAGTAGAACCTAATTCGACCGGCTGGGCTGAAAGCAAACGGGCCGAGGCTTCGTAGATACGTGGCTGGGATATACTTAGCAGGTAAGCTACCACCGCAATTAACACCGAAACCCCTAGCAATGCCCACATGTAGCGGCTAAAGCTCAGGAGTAAGCGATCGAAATCATTTATGCTGGATGTGCTTCTCATTGTATTTCACCGAACCTAATGGCCGGGGAACCCCACCTTAGGCTAGCCCGGCCCTTGCGGATTCAGCCTAACTGTATTACTGCACGAATGCCAGCGAAAGCAACCCAACGCTCCCAAAAATAACTCTTTCTACAAGGGATTAACGCTTGGGGTTACGCAGAATAACCAGTGTCCGGAACTAAGCTGTGTACCATTGAAGCAGAAATGCTCCCAAACTGGGGCAAAAACGAAATCCTTACGGCCTCATATGACCCGGATCAAAGGTTTTCTGACGCAAACATCTTTTGTGGGGAATGCCGCCCTACTGGCCAGCAGTACGGTGCTGGGCCAGGGTCTGGCCGTTCTGGTGCAGCCCCTTCTGACCCGTATATATAGGCCGGAAGATTTTGGCTGGTGGGCTTTGTATGGCTCCATCCTTTCTCTGGCCGCAGTGATGATCAACCTTCGCTATGAGCAGGCCATCCAGCTACCCAGAGAAGAGCCAGAAGCCCGTGGGCTTTTGCTAATTGCAGTGGGCGTTGGCTTGGGCTTGAGCATGCTGATAGGTGGGGTTTTTTGGTTTTTTCGGGATGTCTTTTCGGTATGGTTGGGTGTCCAGATCCCAGGCTGGTTTGCAGCCCTGGTGGGGGTGGGGCTGGCTTGCATAGCCCTCATGCAATCGGGCAGTATGTGGGCCTTGCGGCTTCAGCGCTTTGGCGTACTGGCCCAGACCAAGTTTCAGCAAGGCTTGTGGCAGGCTTTGGCCCAGGTGGGTCTGGGGCTGCTTGTTAAGGGGCCAGCGGGGCTTTTACTGGGCGATGTGCTGGGGCGCTTGGGGGGGGTACAGGCTTTGTGGCGTTTGTTGCCCCGGAGCCTCGAGGGCATCACCTGGCGCACCTTGCAACAGACAGCCCGCCGCTACCGGAGCTTTCTGGTTTTTGGCACCAGCGCGGCTTTACTAACCGCGGCCAGCTTTCACCTACCGTTTATTTTATTGACCGCTTTTTTCGGCGCTGCTGCGATGGGGCAGTTTAGCCTGAGCTACCGCATTACCACCATTCCTGTAACCCTGGTGGCCCAGTCCATTGGGCAGGTCTTTTTTGCTCGTGCGGCCGCAGCCCGTGAGACCCCTGAGCTGGCCCAGCTCACCATCCGAACTTCCACCATGTTGATAGCGGTGGGCTTGCCGATATTCGGTGCATTGTTTGTGGTAGCGCCCCAGGCCTTCCCTCTGATTTTTGGATCCAACTGGTACGAAGCCGGGGTGTACGCCCGCTTACTTGCACCATACTTACTCCTCTCTATTGTGGCCCAACCCCTTTCCACCTTGCTCACTGTTAGGGAATGGCAGCAAGCCTTGCTGGTTTTTACTGTCTTTGAGCTGGCCTTACGCATGGGGGCCATCTACTGGGGTATTGCCACCCAGCAGATGTACTGGGCAGTTTTTTTGTTCGCCTCGAGCAGTGCCCTGGTGGCCGGAATATCGCTGGGCTTATTTTTCCGCGCGGCCGGGGCGCGCTGGGTCGATTTTGGGCGAAGTCTACGCAGGTACATCTGGCTCAACCTGCCCGCTTTGTTGCTGCTGTGGGGGCTCACCCACTGGGTTGCGGGCTGGAGCCTGTTGGGGCTAACGGCATTAGTTAGTGCTACCGTTCTATTTTTCACTGCCAGGGAACTTAGGAAGGAAGGTTTGGTATGAGATCGGTTGCACCAGTAACGGCGGCCCTGCTGTTCCCTTTGTGGTCTTGGTTGGCCTTCCCACAAATTTTGCTGTACCTATATACCTTTAGCCTACCGCTCGAGGGGGTTTTTGCTATCGAAGGGGTGTTTACCCTATCCAAGGCACTGCTGGGTTTATTTTTGCTTTCTTTGGTTTTTCAAATCAGGCGTCCGAAAATCGCCTGGTTTCCGGCCCTGGTTTTAACATGGCGGTATATTCCTCGGTTGCGAATTTCTATACTCGCGGTGGTACTGCTGTTTTGGGCATGTTTGAGCTATTTTTGGTCGGTTGACCCATCGGCTACTTGGGACAAGCTTCAGGCCCTGGCACAGCAACTGGTGGGGGCCTTAGCCATCGCTTTTTTTATTATGGTGAGACCCAATACTCTACAGCCTATGCTGTTCTTTTACTCCCTGGGGGCCAGTATTGCTGCGCTGCAGGGCATCTTCAACTATCTGCGTAATCCGTTGAGCCGCACTACCTTTACGGGAGCAGCCGATGCCGCCGATTTTGCGGCAGTGGTTTTGCTGGGCTCCCTGATAGCAGTAGGGCTGTGGTTGACCACAAGAAGCCCCTGGATGCGCTGGTATAGCATGTTCTGCTTTGCGTTGTGCACTTTAGCGGTGGTGCTTTCGGGCACCCGCAGTGCCTGGGTAGCCATCGTTATTACCCTAGCGCTGGTGGTACTGCCCCGCCTTGGTTGGCGGCAGTTTCTTTCACTGGGCTTGACCTTTGGTTTGGTGGGCCTGGCGCTGTTTCAGTTGCCAGCAGTTAACCAGTTCCTGAGCTCCCGCATTACCTCGGCAGCCGAGGATGGGGGTGCTGGTCGAACGGCTATTTGGACGGTTGGATGGCACATTGCACAACAGAATCTCATTTTTGGGCATGGCCTGGGTACCTTTACAACTTTGTTTGGGCAGGGGATTGCTGCCGAGTCTGACCTCGAGTCCATCGATACCTATTACATCACCGATGGTCGGGGTGCTCACAACATCTACCTCGAGCTTGTTAGCGAAGTGGGTCTTGTAGGACTGGGTATATTTCTGGCCTGGATGTGGGTGTTGCTGCAGGTAAGCTTACGGCAGGCGGTACATCCAGATCTGATTCTGATCCTCAAAGCCTGTCTCCTGGCCTACCTGATTCAGGGGGCATTTTTAGGGATTTTGGAGCGCAAATATCTCTGGCTAACCATAGCACTTCTACACGGTCTGGCCATGATGGTTCGAGGTAACAGCTATGCGCGTATTGTTTCTAAGCCCTGATTTTCCTTCGAATGTACACCCTTCAGCCTGCATTTTCGTGCAGACCCAGGCCGTAGAACTCCAGCGCCTGGGGGTGCAGGTGGATGTATACGCCCCCACGCCGGCAGTACTACCCGGAATGGCCCGACTAAAACCAGCCTGGCAGGCCTACACCCAAATTCCTTCCCGGTACGAGGTGGAGGGTGTCGGGGTGCTTCGTCCCCGCTACCCGGCTTTTCCCGGCGAGAACTTTTGGGGCTGGCCGCACCGCCTCAAAGCCTTCTCGCTGCCACCCCAACGGTACGACCTGATTCATGCCCACTTTGCCCACCCGGAGGGAACCCTGGGCCTTTTGCTCAAGCGCCGCTGGAAGAAGCCGCTGGTGGTTACGCTGCACGGCGACGATGCCAATACCTACCCCTACCAGAGCCCCCGCTACATGCGCTACTACAGGCGTGTGCTGACTCAGGCCGATCTGATTCTGGCGGTGAGCGAGGCCATCCGCGAGCGGGCCCAGTCCTTCACGGCCCGCCCTGTGATCACCCACCGGGTGGGCTTGCGGCTCCCTCCACGCCCGTTCAGGCCTGACAAACCAGCTTTGCGGGCCGAGCTGGGGCTGCCGCAGGACAAGTTCGTACTGCTTTTCGTGGGTACGCTCTGGAAATACAAAGGGGTTTTGGAGCTGCTCGAGGCTCTGCAGCAACTCGACGACGAAAATGTCCTGACCGTGTTTATCGGAGAAGGGCCCTTGCGCGAGCGCCTTATAAGCACCTCGCGCGCTGCCATTCGCAGCCTGGGCCAGCAGCCCAACCCGGTGGTTCGAGCTTACATGGCCGCCGCCGACGCTTTGGTGCTACCCTCTTACCGCGAAGGACTGCCTACCGTGCTGGTCGAGGCAGGGGCAGCGGGTCTGCCTGTGATCGCCAGTCAGCAGGGGGGCATACCCGAACTGATTAGCGATAAGACTGGCTTTCCCCTCCCTGAAATTAGCGCTGCTGCCATCCTGCGAGCCCTGGCCCAGCTCCGCAATAACCCCACACAGGCCCAGGCCCGTGCCGAACAGCTACAAGCCCACATCTACCGCCACTACGATGCCGGTCAGAACGCCCAAACCCTGTTGGAGTACTACCGGCGCCTCATCGAACGACAGCCGATAAACGTCCCGGCAATGGAAGGTGTTTAGATGGAGAAGCCCAAGGTAACCACCGCCCCCCACTTCAGCGCACCCTTGCAAAAGGCATGGCACCGCTTTTACTCCGATTTTCTACTCCCCAGCCGGGTACAGGAATTCCGCAGCCTGCTCGAGCAGGCCCTGGCCCGGGGCTATCAGGTGCACTCCATTGCTTCTATCTGGGAAAAGATAAAGGCCGGACAGCTCCAGGATGGCCCATACCTGGTTTTGCGACTGGACATCGACACCGACTTGCGTACTACACGGGCTTTGTGGCGGGTGATATGCGAGGTGAACGTGAGGGGTTCGTTTTACTTCAGGCTTTCCACGCTGGACGTGAACCTGATGCGCGAGATTCACGCCTCGGGCAGCGAGGCCAGCTATCACTACGAAGAGGTTGCCACCTACGCCAAGCGCCACCGCCTCAAGAGCCGCGCCGAGGTCGAGGCCCATATGCCCGCCATCCGGGCCTTGTTTGCAGAGAACTACCGCAGGATAAAGGCCCTCACCGGCCTGCCCCTGCACACCGTGGCCTCGCACGGCGACTGGATTAACCGCCGACTGGGGGTGATCAACCACGAGTTGCTGGAGCCATCCCTGCGCGAGGAGCTGGGTATCGAACTCGAGGCCTACGACCCCGCCTTGCACCAACACTACACCCGGCGTTACTCCGATGGAGCCTACCCCAACCTCTGGCTCGATGGTGACCCCCTGGAAGCGATCCAGAAGGGCCTTCCTTTTGTAGAAGTTCTGATGCACCCCCGGCACTGGGAAGCCAACATTGCCGTTAACCTGCAGGACAACCTACTTCGCTTGGGGGAGGAGCTGGCCTACCGTCGGCTCGGGCTTCCTCATCTGCTGGGCCCCCTGGCTCCTTTATGGCCGCTGCTGCAGACCAGCATTCTAGAAACGGGCTTATAACCATTAAGCGAAAGCGCCTCGAGGGTAACCCGGCAAACCCACAAAGGCAACCCATTTTGTGTGGGAGCAGGCTTAGCTTACGAGCGTTGGCCCCAACAAAGGGGCGATCTATAAACTCGAGCGTTATCGACGCGTTACCGCAACCCATACCCAGAGTCTCCCAACCCCCCAACTGGGTTGTGGGTTTTGCCCGCCAGCGAATCCGGGGTGGTCTGTGTGTACGAATGGCAGCATCATGCTGTATTGGTGGGGGCAATGGATTGGTGCGCCGGGCTGCATGGCGTTAAGGCCTTAGGTTACGGGCGTGTCTTTGGGTCAAACAAGTATTTGCGGCTTGATTTTTGTGGCTATACTCAAAACCTAGGATCACTCGATCCACAAAGACCCTGAGGAGGTACTTCATGACCTATCGCTGGTTTGTACTACTATTGGCCGCGCTGTTCCTGGCTGCCTGCGGGGGAGGTGGGGCGCCCAGCATTAGCACCATCGAGGTTAGCCCGGCGACCGCCAGCAAGCAGGTGGGCCAGACCCAGCAGTTCACCGCGGTAGCCAAGGATGCGGGCGGCAACGTGATTTCCGGTGTGACCTTTACCTGGAGCTCGAGCGATACCGCCGTTGCCACCGTGAATAACAGCGGCCTGGCTACTGCCGTTGCCGTGGGCACGGCCACCATCACCGCCACGGCCGGGGGCAAGAGCGGCAGCGCTACCTTTACCGTGACCCCCACGCCTACCTACACCGTGGGCGGCGAGGTGCGCTACCTGAACGGCAGCGGTCTGGTGCTGGCCCTGGGTTCGCAGACCAAAACCATTAGCAGCAACGGCCCCTTCACCTTCGACACCCCCGTACAGGACGGCACCTACAGCGTGAGCGTGCAGACCCAGCCCACCAACCCCTCCCAGAACTGCACCGTCACCCCCAGCAGCGTGACCGTGAGCGGGGCCAACGTGACCAACCTGGTGGTGGAGTGCAGCCCCTACACCAAGTGGCTGGCTTCCAGCGCAACCGATATCGGAAACGCCATTACCACCGATGCCCAAGGCAACGTGATTGTGGCGGGCCTCTCTAAAGAAGTGTTGGGTGATGAGGTGGGCACGCTCGCCCTGGCCTTCCCGGATGTGGTGGTGGCCAAGTACGCGCCCAACGGCAGCCGCCTGTGGGTCAAGCAGTTCACCGTGGGTGACCCCAGCACGCCCGGCAGTGCCGAGTCGCAGGCCAAAGGGGTGGCCACCGACGCCGCCGGCAACATCTACGTGGTGGGAAGCGCCTACGTCGCCAGCAGCAACGCCTTCAAGGGCTTTATTCTCAAGCTAAGCCCTGCGGGTGCAAAGCTGACCTCGATCAAGCTGGACGAAAACACCTTGAACGTAGAGAACGGCCTTACCAGCGTGGCGGTGGTGGGTAGCGACGTGTATGTGGGTGGCTATACCGCCGGAACCGTGCCGAGCGGAACCAATGCAGGCGGGGAAGATGCAGCCTTATATAAGTACGACACCGGCCTTACCCTGCAGTGGGCACGACAGCTCGGCTCGACCGGCAGCGACCGGATTACCTCGGTGGCCGTGGATGCCTCCGGTGCGGTATACGCCGCAGGGTTTGCCGGCGGGGCCCTGCCCTCCAAAACCCACCTGGGTGACACCGACGCCTTTGTGGTCAAGTACGACAACGCAGGAACCCAGCAGTGGCTCGAGCAGTTTGGTACGGCCTATGGTGACGGGGCCAATGCGGTGGCAGTGCAGGGTTCGGATGTTTACGTGGCCGGTTATGTGACCGGAGCCTACGGGACGGGCTTTAGCTACAACGGCGGTACCGACCTGTTTGTGACCAAGTTCAGTAGCAGCGGTACGGAAACCTGGCGCCGCCAGTACAGCCCCACCGACCCAGCGCAAATTAATCCCTATGGCATGGTCGCCGATGCCTCGGGCAACGTCTACATCGTGGGGGATGTCAATGTTTCGGTAGACGGTACGGCAACCCACGCCGGTGCTAAGGATGTCTTCATCCTGCAGTATCTGGCCGACGGCACCGTGGGCTGGGCCCGCCAGCAAGGCAGTACCCAGGATGAGATTGCCCTGGCCGTCACCCTGCGTGACAGCGACCTCTACCTGACCGGCTGGAGCAAAGGAGCGCTGGACAACTACACCAACCAGGGCGAAGAGGATATCTTCGTGCTGAAGTACGGCACCGACGGCAGTAAGAAGTAGCGATGGTTTGTTTGGGGGCTCGAGGGTACCCTCGAGCCCCTTCTGCTTTGAGCTGCGTTATACGCATCGTTACGCGAGAGTTGCGTGCTATTAATAAACCAGTACCCAGGTTAACGCGCTATATGCTGCCTTTAGCAGAGGGGATTCCTGTCGAATAACGCGGTCATAACGAGCTCTGGACTAGACTTTGGGGCATATTTCGGAGGAAGCTACCTCGAAGGAGCACGTAGATGCTAAAAGAACCCTTCATTGCAGTGCCTTTTGCGCCATGGCCCTACTTTGCGCCAGACGAGATCGAAGCCGCTACAAAGGTGCTCCAGTCTGGAAAGGTGAACTACTGGACGGGCCAGGAGGGCCGCCTGTTTGAACGTGAATTTGCCGACTACGTCGGAACCAAACACGCCATTGCCCTGCACAACGGCACGGTGGCGCTCGAGCTGGCCCTCTACGCCATGGGGGTAGGAGAGGGTGACGAGGTCATTACCACCCCCCGCACCTTCATCGCCTCGGCCAGCGCGGCGGTGATGCGCGGGGCAAGGCCTGTTTTTGCTGATGTAGACCCCGAGAGCGGCCTGATTACCGCCGAGACCATTGAGCGGGCCATCACCCCCCGCACCAAGGCCATCATCGTGGTGCACCTGGCAGGCTGGCCAGCGGATATGGATGCCATCATGGCCCTGGCCCACAAGCACAACCTCTGGGTCATCGAAGACTGCGCCCAGGCCCATGGGGCCCGGTACAAGGGCCGGAGCGTGGGCTCGATTGGTCATGCCGGGGCCTGGTCGTTTTGCCAAGACAAAATCCTGACCACCGGCGGCGAAGGGGGGATGCTCACCCTCAACGACGACGAACTCTGGAGCAAAGCCTGGAGCTTCAAAGACCACGGCAAGAGCTACGACGCGGTCTACAACCGCCAGCACCCCCCCGGTTTCCGCTGGCTGCACGAAGACTTCGGCACCAACTGGCGGATGCTCGAGGTGCAGTCGGCTATTGGCCGGGTGATTTTGCGCAAGCTGGATGGCTGGGTCGAGCAGCGCCGGGCCAACGCCCACTACCTGAGCGAACGCTTCCGCCAAATTCCGGCCCTGCGGGTGCCCGAGGTGCCCGCCCACCTGCACCACGCCTACTACAAGTACTACGTGTATGTGCGCCCCGAGCGGCTCAAGCCGGGCTGGAGCCGCGACCGCATTATGCAGGCGGTGAGTGAGCTGGGCATTCCCTGCATGAGCGGGAGTTGCAGTGAGATCTACCTCGAAAAAGCCTTCACCCGGCGGGGCTGGCAGCCAGCCGAGCGGTTGCCGGTGGCCAGGGAACTGGGCGAAACCTCGCTGATGTTCCTGGTGCACCCCACCCTGGGCCAGGCCCAGATGCAAGCCACCGCCGATGCGGTTGAACGGGTGATGGAACAAGCCTCGATCTGAGGAGGGAGCAGGGCATGGTCTATTTGAGGGAATTGCGTTTCACCGCCGATGTGATTTTGCGGGTACTGGCCGACCAGCTCATGGTAGCTGGCAGCTTTGCCGTTGCCATGGTGATTCACCTGCTGTGGGCCTACCGCGGCGCTGCCGACGCGGTCTTGCTGGGGGCTTATGCCCAGATTTATGCCAAAAACGTGGGCATCCTGATGCTCATTGCCTTTGTGGTATTTGCGGCCAGCGGTTTTTATAGCCGCGGCCGGGCCTACCAGAGCCGCTACAAGATGCTGGTGGTGGCCCAGGCAGTATTGCTGGCCTACCTCATCTTTGGTTTTGCAGTCTTTATGCTGCCGCTGGTAGACCCTCCGCGCTCGGTGCTGTTTGCCAGCGGATTCCTGACCCTTGGCCTGACCCTGGCCTCGAGGGCCTGGGTGCACTACTGGGATAGCGTCGAGGCCCGGCGTAAAGCCAAAGCCAGCCCCATCCCATCTCTTATCGCCGACGAGCGCATCGTGCTGGTGATCGGTGGGGCGGGATACATCGGTTCGGGGTTGCTGCCGCGGTTGCTCGAGCGCGGCTACCGGGTGCGCCTACTCGACCTGCTCCTGTTCGGCAAGGAGCCCATTGCCCACGTGCTGCACCACCCCAACCTGGAGATCATCCAGGCCGATTTCCGCCAGGTGGACAAGGTGGTGGAGGCCATGCGCGGGGTGGACACGGTGGTGCATCTGGGAGGGTTGGTGGGCGACCCAGCCTGCGCCCTGGACGAAAACCTCACCATCGAAATTAACCTGGTGGCCACCCGCACCATTGCCGAGATCGCCAAGGGTATGCGCGTGCGTCGCTTCATCTTCGCCAGCACCTGCTCGGTGTATGGGGCCAGCGACTTAGTGCTGGATGAGCGCAGCAACCTCAACCCGGTCTCGCTCTACGCCCGCAGCAAAATTGCCTCTGAGCAGGTACTGCGTCAGCTTCAGAGCGACGACTTCTCGGTGGTGATCCTGCGCTTTGGCACCATCTACGGTCTGTCGGGCCGCACCCGCTTCGACCTGGTGGTCAACCTGCTCACGGCCAAGGCGGTGGTAGACAAGAAAATCACCGTGTTTGGGGGTGACCAGTGGCGGCCTTTTGTGCACGTAGACGATGCCGCCCATGCGGTGATGCTGGCCGTAGAAGCCCCCAAGGAGCGGGTGCACAACGAAACCTTTAATGTGGGCAGCAACGAGGGCAACATGACCCTGGGCATGGTGGGTGAGCTGGTCAAGAAGCTGGTGCCCGATGCCGAGCTGATCGACTCGGGCCGCGATGGTGATCGGCGCAACTACCGTGTAGACTTCTCCAAAATTCGCAACCGGCTGGGTTTCGAGCCGCAGTGGACGGTGGAGCAGGGCATCCAGCAGGTCATTGAGGCCCTGAAGAGCGGCAAGGTGCGCGACTACCGGTCGGCCATGTACTCCAACGTTAAATACCTGACCGAAGGGGCTACCTCCGATGCCGTTAAGCAGTATTACCTGGGCTGGGAGAAGTCCCTGATTCAGCAGACCTACGAGGCGAAAGAAGAACAGGGGTCGGCCACCGTGCCCCAGGCTTAGGGTTGTGCTCAACTTACCGCAGGGAGGGGCGGTAAGCAAATGTGGATGTACGAGGTGATGAGTGAAAGCGATATTGGCCCTTCCGAGAAGGTTTTTACCTGCACTGGCACTGGCTTTTCTGAGTCTCACGGCCTGTAACACCACCAGGCCCCCCGCAACACCCACCAACTTTCAGGCTATCCCCGACGCCACCCCCCGGGTGGTGCTGCGCTGGGAGGCGGCAGCAGGGGCCACCGATTATGTCCTCGAGCGCAAAACAAACAGCGGTGCTTTCGCCGTTCTGGGTGTGGTTACCAATACCGATTACACCGATGAAAGCGTGGATTACAGCACCACCTACACCTACCGCCTGACCGCCCGTAACAACGCTGCCGCGAGCAGCCCGGTCGAGCAGAGCGCCACCACCCCTGCCCGGCCCCTGGCAGCCCCCGATGCCCCCAGCAACTTCCAGGCCACCCCCGATGACACCCCCAAAGTGGTGCTGCGTTGGACGGCCCCGGAGCGGGTAGCCCGCTATGTGCTGGAGCGCCGTACCCGCGACGGTAGCTTTGCCACCCTGAGCAGTACCCTGCCCGCCAGCACCACCGAGTACACCGATGAAGCGGTGGGCAGCGGCACCCCTTACACCTACCGTCTCACCCCCTACAACAGCGCGGGCAGCGGCAGCCAGGCCACCTTGCAAACCGATACACCAGCCTACAGCGAGCCGGGCTTCACCCAGACCGCTAGCAGCTACAGCTTTTCCGACGACCGCCCCGCTGGACAGGATCCTGGCATCAACCCCCTGACCAGCCCCGACCTGGGCCTGGACGTGGAATACTTCGACAACCCCGACCTCACCGGCCTTTTTGCCCGGCGCATAGAGACCAACATCAACCACACCTTCTCGGGTCAGCCCCCCCGCCCCGGTATGGGCCCCGACACCTTCAGCATCCGCTGGACGGGCCTAATTACCGCTCCGGCAAGCGGCACCTACACCTTTACCGTGCTGGCCGACGACGGGGTGCGCCTTTGGGTCAACGATCAGCTCCTGATCAGCGCCTGGTTCGACCAGAACCTCACCCGCCGCAGCGCCACCATTTCCCTGAGCGCAGGCCAGGCCTACCGCATCAAGCTCGAGTACTACAACCAGGACGCCCGCGGGGCCATCAAGCTGCGCTGGGCCTACCCCGGCCAGTCCGAGCAAGTCGTGCCCCCTTCGGCCTTTGTGCGCCACCAGAAGGCCCGCATCGGCTACTTTGGCCCCAAACTGCCCTGGCCCACCGTAGCCACCCACGCCGCCCTGCTGCCCGATGGCCGGGTGATGACCTTCCACGGCCTCGACCCGGTGGGTAAGGGCCAGGGCGATAACTACCGCGATTACAGCAAACACGCCTCCACCCAGGTTTTCGTCTGGACGCCCGGCACCCCCACCGATGCCCAGAGCCAGGCCCGCTACGACAACACCCGCACCGACCTTTTCTGCTCGGGTTACGTGCTGGCCGCCAACGGCAAGCTCTATCTGGCCGGGGGCAACCTGGGCTACGACTACACCGCCAGTGGCGGTGAATACGGATTTCCGGCTGGGCATAAACATACCAACATCTTCGACCCCAGCACCAACACCTGGAGCGCCGGCCCCGACATGACCTACGGCCGTTGGTACCCTAGCGTGATTACCCTTCCCAACGAAGAAATGCTAATTATTGGGGGCAACCGCGACCAGCACAATGGGGATGGGGACATATATAGACAGGACTGGAACACCATACCCGATGTGTGGAATCCTTTTACCAATACTCTTCGTCGGCTGACTGGGGCCGAGTCCATTGACATCAATGGCAACGTGCTGATCAACCATTTCTACCCCTGGGTGCACGTGGCTCCCAATGGGCAAGTATTTCTCTCAGGTAACTATGAAAAATGGTTTTATATCAACACAACAGGCCAGGGCTCGCTAGGCCCGGTTCACAGTTCATTAGTGGATCGTTACTACGGCTCCTCTGTAATGTACCAGCCGGGAAAGATTTTGATACTGGGCGGGGGTGATGTTCAAAAAAGCAACCCTCCTGGTATAAGCCGAGGAGAGAACTCTGCCCAGGTAATCGAACTGAACCCCAATAATCAGAGCATTTCGGTGCGTAACGTAGCCCCCATGGCCTACAAACGCACGCATGTCAACGCTACCCTTATGCCGGATGGGCGCATCTTTGTAAACGGCGGGAATGAGGATGGTATCCAGTTTAGCAACGCAACAGCGGTGTACGAGAGCGAGATCTGGTCGCCCCTTACCGAGACCTTTAAGCGCGCTGCCGAGGCCCAGTGTCCCCGCACCTACCACTCCACCGCCCTACTGCTGCTAGATGGCACCATCATCACCATGGGTGGTGGGGCCACTGGAGGTGATGACCTACCCAACCTGCCAGAGTGCGATAAAACCAAGGGCAACGAGCAGAAGGTCAACCAGCTCAACGCCGAGATCTACTACCCGCCCTACCTGCACAATGCCGATGGCAGCCTTGCCAGCCGTCCGGTGGTGCAGAGCGCGCCGGATCGCATTAGCTACGGCCAGAGCTTTGCCCTAACCACCGACGTACCCGCCACGGCGGTGGAGCGGGTGACCCTGGTGGCTTTTGGTGCGGTAACCCATGCCTTCAACATGGGCCAGCGCTTTATCGAGCTAAACTTTACGCGCACTGGCCCCAATTCCCTCCAGGTGACCGCGCCAGCCAGCCCCAACCTGGCTACCCCCGGCTTTTACCAGCTTTATGTGCTGGATGGCCGGGGGGTGCCGTCGGAGGCCAGGGTCGTGCGCCTGCGGGAGGCTGGCCGCCAACCCTAGCGCACCTCGAAGGGGCCCAGGTCGGGGGCGCTGCCCTGGAAGCGGGGCTTGGCCTGGAAGTCTATGGCTGGGGCCCGCTCGGTAATGCCTTTGTCAATAGCTGGGCTGCTACTTTGCAGGGTGTAGTTGCCGCTGCCGTCGGGCTGGAAGTTTACAAAACCGGGGTCGAGGCTCAGGCTGCCCTGCTGGGTGCTGGTTTGCAGGCGCCAGTTGGTGGTGTTGTTCCAGACCAGGTTGTTCACAAAGCGATTCACCCCGGTGTTGCCCTCCTCGCTGATGCCACGGGGGTTGCCTACCACAATGTTGTTGGCTACCAGGAAGTTTTCGGCCCGGTTGCCACGGGTGTTGTCGCCTGAGCCCACCGAGATGCCGCCATATAGGTTGGCGAAGGAGAGGTTATTGCTGATGGTCACAGCGGTGGCAGCATGCCAGGAGGTGATGCCAAAGCCCCGGGCACGGTAGGTGATGTTGTTTTGCACCAGGCCGCGGGGGGCACCCTGGTAAATGCCGTGGATGCGGGTACAGAAACCTGCCGAGAGGTCGCCAATATCGTGTACCAGGTTGCCCAGCATCACCCCATCCGAGGAGTCGGGTGAGCTCATGTTAACCCCGGCCCCGCCGTTGGAGTCACACTGGGCCCGGATGCCATAGACGTGGTTGAACAAGAAGCGGTTGTAGGGGGCCCAGCTAATAATGCCGCTGTTGGTGGCGTTGGTAACTTCGAACCCGACGATATCCACGTAGCTGCCGCGGACATCAATACCGAAGAGATTGCCCTGGGCGTTGAGTTTGGCGCCCCAGCGGATATCGGAGGCGATGGTGATGCGCTGGCTGGACGTACCGGAGGCGGTAACCTGGACAGACTCGTTGTAGGAGCCTGGGAGCACCCGCAGGACATCGCCGGGCTTAAGTTTCTGCACGGCGAAGGAGAGGGTGGCCCAGGGGCGTTCGCGGGAGCCGTCGTTGGCGTTGCTGCCGGAGGGGCTTACGTAGTAGGTGGGGCCGCTGGGCAGGGTGTAGCCGCCGTAGTCTGTGCCAAACGAACCACCACCCGAACCGCCGCTACTTGAGCCGCCAACCTGCAGGTTCAGAGTGGCGCTGGCGCTTAGCCCTTCGGCATCGTAGACCCGGATGACCGCGGTGTTGCTACCGCTCACCAGCGGAATCCAGAAGATAATGTTGCCGCTCTGGGTGGGCTGTATGGCGATGTCTTGCTCAGGGCCCCCGTTCACCTGGCGGGTTAGGCGGGTAACGGCCTTATCGTCGCTGATGCTAACCTCTGCTCTGGTGCCAGCGCCGCTGACGGTGGCCCCGTTGGACGGGCTAAGGATGCGTATACTGGGCGCCTGATTGGAAGACGAGGAAGGGGAGGGCGCCGATTGGTCAGTGGCGCAGGCCGTTATTAACCCAACCAGTAAAAGGAAGAACAATTGCCGCATTAGACAGAACTCCTTGGGTAAAGGCGTTACGCTTACCCGTGCATGAGGAGGGGAGAACTGCTTCCCAACCCCAGAACGTTACAAACGATATCGGGATAAAAAAAGAGTTTTTCTATTAAACGTTAAATGGATCTTTAAAAAAACTTGATTATGTAACGAAATAGATCACGCCCACGGCGCAAACCCCTACGGCGTGAGAGCGGCAAAAGAACAGACTTCTGTACCCCGAATGTCTATGCTGAGGGGGGCGCAGCCTGTAGATGGTTGAAGGGTTTCTATGAATGAACTGCTGCTGGCTTTGTTGGCAACGCTGACCGCTGCTGTATTGGTAGGGCTATCCCTGCCCCTGGCCCGGAGCCTGGGTATTGTTGATCGGCCGGGGGTTATCAAAATTCATACCCTGCCCACCCCGCGGTTTGGTGGGGTGGGGATTGTGGCCAGTGTGCTGCTTTGGGGCTATTACACCCAGGTGGTGGCTGGCTGGGCTTTGCTGGGATTGTTGGTTATAGCTATTACGGGCGGTCTGGATGACCGCTTTAGCCTTTCGCCCAGGCTGCGCCTGCTGGCCGAGCTGGTCGCCGGGGTTGTGCTGGGTATGCATTTCTGGAGTGCTTTGGGGTGGGGTGGGGTGGGGCTGGCGGTGGTTCTGGTATTGCTTATGTCCAACGCGGTCAACCTGATTGACGGGATGAACGGTCTGGCCGCCGGCAACGCCCTGATCTCGGCCGTTGGAATCGCCATCTTGTTGTGGTCAATTCCTGCCGGGGCTGGGCTGGCTGTAATTTTGGCTGCGAGCTTGCTAGGGTTTCTATTCTGGAACTACCCTCGAGCCAAGACCTTTATGGGTGATAGCGGCAGTCTATCCATTGGCTATCTACTGGCCATGCTGCTCTTGATGGCCGCAGCCCAGGGTGGGGCCACCTTTGGGGCAGCGCTGATGATGGTGGGCTTCCCCCTGTACGATACCGCAGCGGGCATTATCCGGCGCTGGCGGCGGGGTAAGCCCATCTTTGACGGGGATCGGGATCACACCTACGATCGACTGGATCAGCTTTATTTGCGGAACCCGGCCAAGACCGTGGCGGTGGTCTGGCTGGTGAGCGGGGTGTTGGTGCTGGCAGGGCTGGTGATAGGCAAGGTGGACGTTGGGATGGGCTTGGTTTTGGGGGTGTTATTGGCGGCTGTTCTGTTCTGGGGCGCGTACAGGCTGGGCTCGTTGTAGGTTTCCTACTCGGCCAGGCGCTCTTGTATGGGGTTGTCTTCCAGGGCCCGGCGGCATTCGCGAAACACGTACAGCACCAACACCGGGAAGGGTATATCGAGCTCGAGCGCCTCCTGCACAGCATAGTAGCGCGTAGGGTCGGCAGTACGCACGCGAGGCCCCAGCGCGGCCCATAGCCTGAGCAGGGCTTCGCGGCTTTTTGGAGGGGCTTCCTCGAAGCGTTTGAGCGGATCGGTGGGCGTGTTTAGCTTCAGTAGGTAGGACTGGGTGGACTCCATTACACCCCAGGTTAGGCCTACCTGAGTTTTTCAACAGTATTCCAGATTAAGCACCGACCAACCGTTTAGCTGAGAGGATTTTAGGCAATTCGGCCTCGAGGGAGCGCTCTTCTAGGGTGAAGGCCTGGCGCATGTGGGTCGGATCGGCGGTGTTGCCCATCTTGAGCTGAAGGTACTGGTCGCGTGTAATGGGGCTAAAGGGCAGAGGAGAGATGAGTGGCACCACCCGATCCATCAGGGCCAGGGGAATGGGGAGCAGGGGTTTACGGGAGCCCAGGGTGTCGCGCACCAGGAGCAGCAGCTCGCGGAAGGTGTATTCCTTGGGCCCCACCAGGTTGTAGCTGCGGTGTACGGTGTTGGGGCGGTTCAGGGCCTGTTCGAAGGCTGCGGCCACATCGCCCACCCAGATGGGCCGGAAGACAAAGCGGCCATCGCCAATTAGGGGGATGAACGGGAGGGGGGCGGTGACCAGGCCTTTCAGAATGCCCCCAAAGAACTCGTCGCCCTGACCAAAAATCAGACTGGGGCGCAGGATGGTCCAGTTGAGCCCCGAGGACTGCACCAGCTCTTCACCCTCGGCTTTGGTCTCGTAGTAGCGGCTGCCGGTGCCGCGCGCGGTGCCCAGTGCAGACATGTGCACAAAACGGGCGATGCCAGCAGCTTTGGCCGCGGCAAGGCTGTGGCGCACCCCCTCCACGTGGGCCTGGCGGAAGGTTTGGTCGCCGCGTTCGCGGATGATGCCCACCAGGTAAATGAGCGCTTCCTGGCCCTGGGCGGCCTCGAGCAGCCCCTCGTTTTTGGCCGCATCGGCCATCACATAGCGCACCCCCGAAAGCGGCCCCTCCCCCCGCCTCGAGGCCACCGTCACCTGGTGGCCCTGCCCCAGCAGGTGCTGCGCCATGTGGGTGCCCACATAGCCGCTACCGCCAATAATCAGTACCTTCATCCCCACCTCAGACTGCTTGTAGCAGCCGGCTTTCGGCTTCCAGCTCCAGGGTTGTGCGGTCTACCAGGTAAATTTTGCGGTAGCCGGTATCCAGGATGCCTTCGTGGCGCAGATCGGAGAGCAGCTTGCTGACCGACTCGCGGGTGGAAGCGGTGGCATCGGCGATCTCTTCGTGGCTGGCGGTCACATATGTTCCGCGCTCGTCCTGCCCCTGAGCGGCGGTGGCGGCCAGGTAGAGCAGATAGCGGCAGATGCGGCTGCGGAGCTCCCCCCACTGCAGGTGGGTTTCGTAGGCCTGTACCTGGGCCATCTGGCTGGCCAGGCTGGCGGCCAGGGCCCGCAGGTCGTCGCTGGAGAGGGTTTGGGGGTCAACAGCAAAAGCCGCTGCATCGGTGAGGGCTTCGGCGGTGTACTTGTACTGCCGCTCGGAAAGCACCTCCTCGCCGAAATAGTCGCCGGGCAGAACGTGGCGCAAGGTGAGCTGGCGACCGTCGGGCAGAATCTCGATGATGCGCACCAGACCACGCTCGAGGTGGTACAGCGCGTCCGCGCGGTCGCCCGCCCGATAGATCACTTCTTTCCTTCGTACCTTTTTCATACGGCCTCCTTGTTCCCAAGCTTGCCTTGCAACCGAGGTGACCCCTGAACGCCGTGAATAAAGCACCCACCTACCATAGGCCCGCCTCCTTTAGGGTTACCGAGAGCATTTCGGCCAGCTCACGGGGATCGTTGCCCAGGTAGTATGCGCCCAGCCGTTCCACCAGGTGGGGGTCGCTGGCTGCGGCCCGGCCCCCCACCACCACCACAGGGGCCAGGTGGCGCAGGGCGTTGTGCGGCAGCGACTCCAGGGAAACGGGCTGCACCGCCGAGAGCACCACAGCTTTGGCTCCGGTGCGCTCGGCAAACGACCGGAGGTCGGCCAGAGGGGTGTTGGGCCCCAGGTAGTGCACGGTGTAACCGGCCCGGCGCAGGAACAATGCGGTGATCAGGCTCCCAATCTCGTGCTGTTCCCCCGGTAGGGTAGAGACCACCAGGGTGGGCCCCAGCGACCCCCCCATCAGGTTGAGCAGGCCGTGTAAGGTGCCCCGCAGGTAGGTGCTGGCAAAGTGTTCTTGCGCGGTGCTCACGCGGCCCAGGTGCCAGCCGTCGCCGATGCGGCGCAGGCAGGGTGCGATGACCTCCATCACCACCGTTTCGATGGGGTGCAGCTTGTAGGCCTCCGATAGGGTGCGCTCAGCGGTTTCGGTATCGGCCCGCAGCAGGGCCTCCTCGAGCTCCATCGAGAGGGCCTCAGGGGGGCGTGGGCCCTCCTGGGTCAGGCCTTCCAGGTAGCGGCGAACGGCCTGAGCCGGGGCGACCCCCTCGGCGATCCACTTTTTGATGTGGCGCAGGGCCTCGAGGTCGGTCTGGCTGTACAGCCTGTGCCCACCCGGTGAGCGTTCGGGCCGGGGGAACCCATACCGACGCTCCCACTGCCGTAGCAGTGCGCTGGAGAGCCCGGTGCGCTCCTCCACTTCGGCAATGGTGTAAACCCCCAGATCGTTGCGCATAAGACGAACCCTTTTATTGAAAATAAAGATAGCTTACTGTATAACTTATGTCAAGGCTTTGTGCGGATTTATGTCAAATCTTTGTCTAAGTTTAGGAATTGATCCGAATCTGAGGAGGCCCATGCAGGAATTGCCCCCCGACCAACGCCCTAAAGCACCCCTTACGCTGGCGGCCCGCACCAACCTGTGGCCCCTCACCGCCCTGGGCTACGAGGTCTGGCGCCGGCGGGCCCTCACGCTGCTATCCGGCAGACCCTTTCCCCTAGAAGAAGAGCTTTCACTGATGCTCACACGGGTGCAGCCGGTGGTGGGGCGGGTTTTTCTGGATCTGGGCACCTCCACCGGCCTGTACGCCAGGGCTTTGCTCGAGGCGGGCGCGGCCAGGGTCTACGCCCTCGATCTATCGCCGGCCATGCTGAGGGTAGCCCTTCAGAAAGCCAGAGGACACCCCGGTTTCGTACCCTTGCTGGCCAGGGCCGAGGCCATCCCACTGCCCCAGGCTTCGGTGGATGGGGTGGTGGTGGGGGGTAGCTGGAACGAGTTTCCCGATCCCCAGCCGGTTATACACGAACTGTACAGGGTGCTGAAACCAGACGGGCGGCTCTGGGTTATGTTCAGCCACCGCTCGCAAAGCCCTCTGCAGCGCCTGCTGGAAGCGGCTGGGCTGCGCTTTCCCACCCTTTCAGGGCTTATGGATTCACTCACACAAAGTGGTTTCAAGGTAGACGGTTGGCGGGAGGGGTCGGTAGGATTTGTGGCAGGGACAAAAGTCACTATGCAGAGCTCGGTGCAATCTTAGCCAAACGATGTTTTTTTAGGAGAAGTTGCCCTAGGAGATGCGTATGGAACCCAACTGGCAGGCTGTATCGGCCATTATCCGGCATCACTCGGCCACGTTCTACTACGGTAGCCTGCTGTTCCGGGGTGAGACCCGCAAAGGGGCCTGGGCCGTGTACGCGGCCTGCCGCATTGGGGACGACGCGGTGGACGAGTCGGCCAACCCCCGGGCCGACCTGGACGAGTGGTGGGCGGGCATCGAGCGGGCCTATGCCGGGGTTCCTAGGGAAGACTGGGAAGCGGCCCTGGCCTGGGCTCTGGCGCGCTGGGAGATTCCCAAACAGGCCTTTGCCGATATGAAAGAGGGCTTCCTGGCCGACCTGAACCCGGTGCGGCTAAACACCCTGGAGGAGCTTTACACCTACTGCTACCGGGTGGCGGGCACCGTGGGGTTGATGATTGCGCCCATAGGCGGGGCTGGGGAGGCCGGGCGGGACGCGGCCATCAAGCTGGGCCAGGCCATGCAGCTTACCAACTGCCTGCGCGACGTGGGGGAAGACCTGGCCCTGGGCCGGGTTTATCTGCCCGCCGAGCTGATGCGCAAATACGAGGTGTCCCTCGAGGATCTGCGCCAGGGCCATATTAGCCCGCGCTACATCGGCCTGATGCGCGAGCTGGCCCAGGAGGCCCGCCGGCTCTACCGCGAGGGGCTGGCTGGCCTCAAGCATCTGAAAACCGGGCGTGGGGCGGTGGCCTTGGCCGCTTTGCAGTACCAGGGCATTCTGGACAAGCTGGAGATGAACGGCTGGGACAACCTCTCACGCCGGGCCTCGCTTTCCGCCTACGAGCGGGTGATGCTCCTGCCCAAGGCCATCTGGCTGCGCGGGGCCTGAAGATTGGCGGTTTCGACGCATTTTGAACGAACCCGCTCTGCGGTATCATGCGCCCGAGATGCCGGACTTCGATGTGGCAGTGGTGGGGGCGGGGCACAACGCCCTGGTAACGGCGGCGTACCTGGCCCAGGCCGGGTACAGGGTGGGGGTCTTCGAGCAGCGCAGGGTGCCGGGCGGGGCGGTCTCGACCATTGATTACGAGGGCTTCCGCTTCGACCTGGGGGGCAGCGCCCACATCCTGATTCGCTTGACGCCCATTGTGGACGAGCTGGAACTGCACAAGTACGGGCTGGAGTACCTCGAGCTCGACCCCCTTTTTCACGCCTCGGATGCGCGGGAAAGCTGGTTCGTCTGGCGCGACCCCGAGCGCACCGCCGCCGAGCTGGACGAACGCTACCCAGGCCAGGGCCAGGCCTACCGCTGCTTCATGCGCGACTGGCTGCCCTTTGCCCAGGCCGTCAAAGAAGCCTTCCTGGCCTCGCCCAGCCCGCTCAACCTGGGGCGCAAGATGATCTGGGGGGCCGGGTTTGGGCGCGACTGGCAGAAGCGCCTGCCGCAGATCTTGCGGCCTTACGGCGATGTGGCGCGGGAATACTTCAGCGAGGAACGGGTGCGGGCCCCCCTGGTCTGGATGGCCGCGCAGTCCGGGCCGCCGCCCTCCGATCCGTTGTCGTCGCCCTTTTTGCTGTGGCACCCGCTCTACCACGTGGGCGGGGTGGCCCGTCCCCGTGGGGGCTCCGGGGGGCTCTCGCTGGCGCTGGTGCGGGCCATCGAGGCTAAAGGGGGGAAGGTGCACCTGGATAGCCCGGTGGCCGGGATTGTGCTGGAGGGTCGGCGGGCGGTGGGCCTGCGCCTGGAGGACGGACAAAGCGTGAGCGCTCGAGCGGTAGTGGCCGGGGCGCACATCCAGAAAACCCTGGCCATGCTGCCCGCCGACCAGATACCCGAGGTAGCCAGAGGGCTGCGGGTGGGCAACGGCTTCGGCCTGGTGCTGCGGCTGGGGCTCTCGGAGAAGCTCCGCTACCAGACCCACCCCGGCCCCGAGGCCCGCATTGGCCTGGGCCTCCTCATCACCGACGAGCTGCAACTCAGCCGGGCCTACGGCGACTACCTGGCGGGCGAGCCCACCCGCGACCCCCCGCTCATCGCCATGAGCTTCAGCGCGGTGGACGAGACCCTGGCCCCACCGGGGGGCGAGACCCTGTGGCTGTGGGCACAGTACTACCCCTACAGGCTGGCCGTGGGGACGTGGGAGACCCGCGCCATGGAGGCCCGGGAGGGGGTGATCCGGAGCTTCGAGCGCTTCGACCCCGAGATTCGCCGCAAGATTGTGGCCGAACTGGTGCAGACCCCGCTTTGGCTCGAGCAGGAGTTTGCCATGCCGGCGGGGAATGTGATGCACCTCGAGATGACCCCCGACCAGATGTTCATGTTCCGTCCCTGGCTGGGGGCCCACGAGTACAGGTTTCCGGGGCTAAAAGGCCTCTACCTGACCGGGGCCAGCACCCACCCCGGCGGGGGCATCATGGGCGCGAGCGGGCGGAATGCCGCAAGGGTGCTGCTCAGGGACTTGAGCCGCAACCGGGTATAAGTTTTACAGGCCCCTGCCGTGTATATAGCGCATTAGAAGGAAGTGCGGTGAGGGGTGTATGTGTCCGCTTTGTAACCCCGGCTAGCCAGGGTTGGGTGTGGCGGCGTAGCCTGTTACCAGGTGAGCGCGGCTTACGACTACGACTACATCATTGTGGGGGCCGGGGCGGCGGGCCTGAGCCTGGCCTACCATCTGGTGCAGGCGGGCTTGCACGACAGGCGCATCCTGCTGCTCGAGCGGGCCCCCAAAACCCTCAACGACCGCACCTGGTGCTTCTGGGAGGTGGGGGAGGGCCCCTTCGAGCCGGTGGTCTTCCGCCGGTGGGATCGCATCTGGTTTTATGGGGAAGGCCTCTCGGAGCGGCTCGAGATCGCGCCCTATGCCTACAAGATGATCCGCGGCCTGGATTTCTATAACTTCATGCACCGCTGGATGGCAAAGCAGCCCAACGTCCGCCTGCACTACGGGGAAGTTACCCGCCTCGAGGAGGCCCCAGAAGGGGTGCGGGTCGAGGCGGGTGGGCAGGTATTTACGGGCCGCTGGGCCTTCAGCAGCCTGTACCAGCCCGCGCCCCGGCAACCCGGCTACCACTACCTGTTGCAGCACTTCAAGGGCTGGGTGGTGCGAACCCCCCGGCCGGTCTTCGATACCGGGGCCGCGACCTTTATGGACTTTCGGGTTCCCCAGGAGGGCGCGGTGCGTTTTGCCTATGTCCTGCCCTTCGATGCCCGGACGGCGCTGGTGGAGTACACCCTCTTCTCGCCCGAGCTGCTGCCCCCCGACGCCTACGATGCAGGGTTGCGGGCCTACCTCGAGGGCCCTTTGGGCCTGGCGCAGTACGAGGTGCTCGAGACCGAGTTCGGCGTCATCCCCATGACCGACGCGCCCTTTGCCCGCCGGCCAAGCCCCCACGTCATGAACATCGGCACCGCCGGCGGCTGCACCAAGGCCTCTACCGGCTATACCTTCCGGCGCATCCAGCAGCAGGCGCGCCGCATTGCCGAAGCCCTTGCCCAGACCGGCCAGCCCTTCTTTCCAGAGCCGGCCTTCAACCGGTACGCCTACATGGACAGCGTGCTCCTGAACGTGCTGGCGCACCGCCGCAGTCCGGGTAAACAGGTCTTCAGCGACCTGTTCCGCAAAAACCCCCCCCAGCGGGTGCTGCGCTTTTTGGACGAAAAAACCAGCCTGCTGGAAGATTTGCAGATTATGTCCAGTGTGGACATTCCGGCATTCCTGAGGGCTGCGCTGGCAGTAGGAAGGTCGCGCTGGCCCCTGACGAAGTCGGGCCGAATGGAACCCAGGCGAGGGTAGCGGTGGACTTGCTGATAACCACATCGTTGGCTGTTTTGCTCGCGGTTGCTGGGCTGTTCTGGGCACGGCGCGCGGGGCCCGCTGCGGCGGCGGGCCTGGTCTGGCTGCGCGGGCTGGGCGGGCTGTGGGGTATGGGCCTGGCCCTGCTGGGTGCGGTGCTGCTGGTGTGGGGGTGGGGCGGGCTGCTGGGGGCTGCGCTGGCCGGGTGGGGTTGTGTGCTGGCCTTGCTGGCGGTGTGGGGCGGCGATCTGCTCTGGGCAGGCCGCAGGGTTTGGCTGGTTGCGAGCGGGGCCGCTGCGCTGCTGGCGGGGGGGGTGGGCTGGCTGTTCTATCAATCCCCTGCGCTGGGGGTCTGGGCCTTGCTGGCGGCCACGGCCACCGCCCAGGCCCTCTGGCTCATGGCGCAGCCCCAAGCCCGGGCCCGGCTTGGCGGGCTCCGGCGGCACCTGCAACCCTGGATGCTGCCGCTGGCCCTGGCGGTGCTGGTGCGCATCCCAGTGCCGCTCTGGCCGGAGGGTTTTCCCCTCATCAGCCTGGTGCAGATGCTGCTCATCAGCCTGGCGGCTTTGCTCTGGGGCTGGGGGCGGGTGGGGGGGCGAATTGTGCTGCTGGCGGTGCTGGCTTTTGCGCTGGGGCTGGGGGTGGAGCTGCTGGGCAGCCAGACCGGCTTTCCCTTTGGGCTTTACAGCTACCAGGGTGCGCCGCAGCCCACCATTGGGGGTGTGCCCCTGATCGTGCCGCTGGGCTGGTTTGCCCTGGTGCTCTCGGCCCATGTGCTGGCGGGGGGGCGGCCCTGGCGCACCGGCTTGCTGGTGGTGGCCTGGGACCTGGGGCTCGAGGCCCTGATGCCCGCCCAGGGTTACTGGGCCTGGCAAGACCCCAACCCCCTATGGTACGGCGCGCCCATCCAGAACTACCTGGCCTGGTTTGCGGTGGGTTATGCCATCTCCTGGATGTACCGACGGCTGGGGCCCCGCCTGCACCAGGACGGCGCTTTTGCCTGGGCCTACCGGCTCGAGGCCCTGTTTTTGCCGGTGGGGCTGGCCCTGCTGGGCCTGTGGCCGGCGGCGCTGCTTTGTGGCCTGGCTATGAACGGGCTGGCGTGGCTGGAATACCTGCCTCTTGGGGGGCGTGGCGGCCTGAAACGGTCTAGAGGGCAGACATGATGCGTCCCTGGGAACGATTGCTGAGCCTAGCCTTCAAGGCCCTGTTTCACCGCACGGTGCGGCGGGGTCTGCGGGGGGTGTGGGTGCGGGGGGCCCTGCCGGGGCCGGCCTGTGTGCTGGCCGGCAACCACCACTCCTGGTGGGATGGCTACCTGCTGCCGGTTTTGCTCTGGGGGGCCGGGCGGCCTTTCAAAATTGTGGTGGGGGAGCGCCGCTTGCAGGAGTTTGCTTTCTTTCGCCGCCTCGATACGGTCTCGGCCAGCAAGCCCAGGGAGGCGCTGGCCGCCCTCAAAAGGGGGGAGGTGTTGGTGGTCTTCCCTGAGGGCGAGCTGCGCCCGCCGGGGCCGCTGGGCGGGCTGAACCGGGGGGTGGTCTGGTTCGCCGAGCGGGCGGGGGTGCCGGTGGTGCCGGTGGCCTCGAGGGTGGTGTTGCGCGGGCACGAGCTGGCCGAGGCCTATCTGGTCTTTGGTGCGCCCATAGAACCCGATTTGAGGCTGCTGCGCGAGCAACTGGAGCGGATGCTGGCCGAACTCGACGACCAGATCCGCACCGCCCCCGCCGAGGAACCACTGCCGGGCTTCGAACTGCGGCTGGCCGGGCGCAGGAGCACCCACGAACGCATGGCGGCCTGGGGGGCGGCGCTGGGTAAACTGATCGGGCTGGCCGAGCGTAAAGGTGCTCCGTAGTGGTATGGTATCTATCCTCGAGGTGCTCTGGTATGGGGTGCTGGCCTGGCTGGGCCTTAAGCTTCTGGTACTGCTACTGAACATGCTCTTTTTCCCGGTCTTGAAGCGGGAGAAACTGCGCGGGCCGCGCCCCACGGTCTCGCTCTTGGTGCCGGCCCGCAACGAGGCCCACAACCTGCGGGAAACCCTGCCGGGCCTGCTGCTGCAGGGGGTGCAGGAAATTCTGGTGCTGGACGACCATTCCACCGATGCGACCGCCCAGGTGGTCGAGGAATTTAGCCGCCAGGACGCCCGCGTGCGCTTGCTTGCGGGCCTGCCCAAACCCGAGGGCTGGATGGGCAAGACCTGGGCCTGCTACCAGCTGGCCCAGGCGGCCCAGGGCGAGGTGCTCATCTTCACCGATGCCGATGTGCACTGGCACAAGCGCGGGGTGCGGGCGGTGCTGGCCCGCATGGAGCGCGAGCGGGCCGGGCTGGTCTCGGTGTATCCGCGCCAGATGACCCACAGCCTGGCCGAACGGGTGATCCTGCCCCTGATTGACGATGTGCTGCTGTGCTACCTGCCCTACCCCCTGCTCCGAACCCCCTTTCCTTCGGCGTCGGCGGCCAATGGGCAGGTGATGGCCTTTACCCGGCCGGCCTACCTGGCCTCGGGGGGGCACGCTGCGGTGCGGGGGGAGGTGCTGGAGGACGTGCGCCTGGCGCAAAAAACCAAGGCCGCGGGGCAGCGCCTGGCCCTGGCCCTGGGGGGCGGCCTGGTGGCGGTGCGGATGTACCGGGGCTTTGCCGAGATTGTGGAGGGCCTGGGCAAGAACCTGATCGAGTTTCACGGGCGCAGCCGGGTGGTTCTGGCCCTCTCGTACATGGGGCACCTGCTGGCCTATACCCTGTGCTGGCCGCTGGCCCTGTTCAGTCCGCTGTGGCTTTGGGTGGGGGTGCTGGGGCTTTTAGAGCGCCTGCTGCTGGGCCTCAAAACCGGGCGGGTGTGGTGGGAGTTGGTGCTGGTGCCGCTGGCGCCCTTGCTCAGCACGCCCATCTATTGGCGTTCTGCGCAACGGAAATATACCTGGAAAGGGCGAGAATATAGCCGATGAAGGCCATTGTGATAGGGGCGGGTTTTGCGGGGCTGGCGGCGGCGCTGCGGCTAAGAAAGGCGGGCCTCGAGGTCACGGTTCTCGAGCAGTTTAACCAACCGGGCGGCAAGGCCATCGGCTGGGAGGGGGTGCCCACCGGCCCCACCGTCCTGACCCTGCCCGAGATTCCCCGCCGGATTTTCGCGGCCTTTGGGGCTGTGCTGCCCGAGCTGAAGCCGGTCTCGCCCCTCACCCGCTACACCTGGCCCGATGGGCGGGTCTTCGCGCCCGAACTGGATCTGGAGGCCACCCTGGCCCAGCTCTCGCTGCGGGAAGCCCGGCATTACCGGCGCTTGTTGCAGGTGGCCCGCGCGATGTACGAAGGGGCCCGGGACACCTTCATCGAAGGGGCTCCCCCGCACCTGGCCCCACTGCTGCGCTACGCCCTGCGCGATGGCCTGAAGGCCCACCCCACCCGCTCGCTGGCGGCGCTGGTGCAGTCCGGCCCCTACCTGACCCCGTTTTTCCTGCGCTTTGCTACCTACTTAGGGGCCAACCCCTACCGGGCCCCGGCGGTGCTGCACAACATCGCCTGGGTGGAGCTGGGGCTGGGCGTGTTTCACCTGGCGGGGGGGATGCGCGCCCTGGCCGATCACCTCTTCCGGCTGGCCAGGGCCCAGGGCGTGGAGTTTTTGTTTGGGCAGCGGGTATTGCAGATGCAACGCTTGCCGGGCCGTGTGGACGCGCTGCAAACCGACCAGGGCTGGCACCGCGCCGACCTGTACATTTCGGCGGCCGACCGGCACTTCACCCTACAGTGGCTGGGACTGCCCCTTCCGGGCTATGCCCTGGGGGTCTCGGGCTTTGCGCTGCTTTTGAAGCTGACTGAGGCGGTGCCGCTGGGCCACCATATCTATTTTTCGCCAGATTACCGGGCCGAGTGGCAGGCGATCGCCGCCGGGCGCTGGCCCCAGGATCCCACCCTGTACCTGCACACCGACGGCGAGGCCGCCTTTTTGCTGGTAAACGCACCCCCGATGGGCCGGGCAGAGCCCCCAGAAGCCGAGGGCTACGCCCGGCTGTTGCTGGGGAAGCTCGCCCAGGTACACCCCCTGCCCATTGCGGCCTGGCGGGCCATGAGCCCCCAGGACTACAGCCTGACCGCCTACCGTGGGGCTCTGTACGGGCGGGCGCCGCACGGGCTGCTGGGGGCCTTGCGGCCTGGCTGGGGGGTGGCGGGTCTGCGCAATTTCGCGCAGGTGGGTGGAACGGTTCACCCTGGCGGGGGGGTTCCGCTCTCCATGCTTTCGGGCTGGAACGGGGCGGGCTGGCTCCTGGATAGAACGCGTGGAGGGAATGGGCTTGAACCTTAAGGGCGCTTCAAAAGCTGGGCTGCGCGGGCTGCCCCAGCCCAGAGGGTACCCCTGGGGGCCTTTGGCCCACCTGCCGCGCTGGGCGGGGGAGCCACTGGCCTTGCTCGAGGAAGGGGCGGCCCTGGGGCCCATCTTTGCCCTGGGGCTGGGCCGTCCGGCGGTGGTGGGGTACAGCCCCGAGTGGAACCGGCGGCTGCTTGGCGACCTGGAAACCTTCCGCTCTAAAGGCAGCTTTTCCAGCCTGGTGCCCTACCTGAACGGCGGCATCATCACCACCGACGCCCCCGCGCACAGGGCCAGGCGCCAGGAACTCAACCCCCATTTCCACGCCAGGGCCCTGGGGGGGCTCGAGGCCCGCATCCGGGCGGCCTTGCAAGAAATCCGGCCCCAGGGCGTGTTCGAGGCCAACCGCTGGGCCTCGGAGGTGGCCCATACCAGCCTCAATGTGGCCTACTTTGAGGGGCAGTTTCCCAGGGCCGAGCTGGCCCGGTTCCTGGCACCGCTCAAACAGCCCTTTCCCGCTCCCCTGTGGCCGCGGCCTTTGCTTTTTGCCCGGATGCGCCGCCGGATAGGGGAGATGCAGGCCAGGGGCCTTGGGCTGGCCGCCCATCTGCCGTTGGAAGAAGTCCTGATCGGGCTGGCGGCCGGCTACGACACCACCGCCCACACCCTGGCCTGGGCCCTGTGGCACGCGGCCTGCTACCCCGATTGGCATCACCCGGCAGGGCATCCCCTGCTCATCAAGGAGACCCTGCGCCTGTACCCGCCGGGCTTTATCGGGAGCCGCCGGGTGGCGCGGGCCCTCGAGTTCGAGGGGATATTCATCCCCCAGGGCGCGCTGGCCCTTTACAGCCCCTACCTGACCCACCGCCACCCCGACCTGTGGCAGAACCCCCTGGTGTTTGACCCGGCGCGTTTTGAGGGCCGCATCCCGGCCTGGGGGTATCTGCCGTTTGGCGGGGGGGAGCGCACCTGCCTGGGGATGCACTTCGCCCAGATGGTGCTGGGGGTGGCCCTTTCGCTTTTTGGGCCGCTCGAGCCCCTGCAAGGCGATCCCCAGCCCAGGCCCGGCCTGACCCTGGCCCCCAGGGGCGCGCTATGGTTGCGCTCAGGTCAGTAGCACGTCCAGTCTTCCCTGGTAATCTCCATGGGCACAAACTCAGCCTTGGGAGCCAGGCCGAAATTGAAGCGGGGGGTCGGGGCGGGTGGGGGCTCGAGGTAGCGAAAGCCGGCCTTCTGGAAGGCTCGTTGGGCTCGAAGGTTGTGTTTGTAGGTGCGCAGCCTGACCTTTTGCAGCCGCAGGGTGCAGAAGGCGTACTCGAGCACTGCCCGAACCGCATCGGTGCCGTAGCCCTGTCCCCAACGGTCTTTGGCGCCAATCAGGATGCCCAGGGTGGCCTCGTTGCGGCTCATCTCGTAAAGCTCTACCGTGCCCAGCCACTCCCCGTGCTCATCCAGGATGCCAAACCCCATCCGATCGCCCCGGCTGACCTCACCCATCACCACCCGCTTGAAAAGCCACAGGGGCATCCTGAGTGGACGGCTTCCGTTCCACTCGGCAATCTCCGGATCGCGAAAACACTCGTAAAAGCGCCGCCACTCGGTCTCGGTGAGGGCTTCGGTAAAGGGTTTGAGGGTCACTTTGCCGTAGCGAGGCCAGGTGTTGCTGAGCGTCACACACTTAGCATACGCCAAGGCGCCGAGGCCCTCCTGGGTTATTCGACCCGAATTTTACGGGTACAGGCCCAACAAGGAGCGGGCCTCCAGCACCCGTGTAGCGGCCACAATGTAGGCGGCGGTGCGCAGGGTTACTTTTTTGTCCTGCGCCACCTGCCAGACCGCCTCGAAGGACTGGCGCATAAGGCGCTCGAGCCGGGCGTTGATCTCGTCTTCTGTCCAGAAAAAGCTGTTGAAATCCTGTACCCACTCGAAGTAGCTCACCGTTACGCCGCCGGCGTTGGCGATGACATCGGGTATCACCAGAATCCCGCGCTCGGCCAGGATATCGTCGGCGGCGGGGGTGGTGGGGCCGTTGGCGCCCTCGGCCACAATTTTGCACTGCACCTTCCAGGCGTTGGCCTCGGTGATTTGTTTTTCCAGGGCAGCCGGAACCAGGAACTCGCAGGGGGTGGTGAGTACCTCGGGGGCTGGAATGGGCTCGGCTTTGGGGTAGCCCTTCACACCGCCCATCTGCCGGACGTAGGCGGTGAGGTCGTAGGGGTCGATGCCGCCGTCGTTGCGGATGCCGCCGGTGACGTCCGAGACCGCCACAATTCTGGCCCCGTGGTCGTGGAAGATGCGGGCGGCGGCGTTGCCCACGTTGCCGAAGCCCTGCACCGCCACCCGGCTACCCGCCACGGGCAGCCCGATTTTTTCTGCAGCGGCAGCAGCGGTCACAAACACCCCGCGCCCGGTGGCATCCTGCCGCCCCAGTGAGCCACCCACCGCAATAGGTTTGCCCGTTACCACCCCCGGCGCGGTGCGGCCCACGTTCATGGAGTAGGTGTCCATCATCCAGGCCATCTCGCGGGCCCCGGTGCCCATATCGGGGGCGGGGATGTCCTTGTCGGGGCCGATGATGATGCCAATCTCGGAGGTGTAGCGCCGGGTCAGGCGCTCAATCTCGCCAGGGCTGAGCTTGCGGGGGTCTACCCGGATGCCGCCCTTACCGCCCCCGTAGGGCAGCCCCACTGCGGCGTTCTTGATGGTCATCCAGGCTGCCAGGGCCATCACCTCGGAAAGGGTGACGTCCTGGTGATAGCGAATACCGCCTTTGGCCGGGCCGCGGAAGGTGTTGTGGTGAACCCGGTAGCCTTCGAAGTGGGCCACCGAGCCGTCGTCCATCTGGACGGGCACGTCCACGATTAGGACGCGCTTGGGTCGCTTGAGATCCTCCACCCAGAAAGCCAGTTTGCCCAGGTAGGGGGTGACGCGATCCACCTGGGCCAGGTAGATTTCCCAGGGGCCGATATTGTCGCTGCAAAGATAGGAAAGGGGTTCAGATTTCATGCATTCCTCCGGAAAGCGGATCGCCGATTGACCAAGAACCTTTATGGATACACCCCCCGCAGGCGGGTGGCCTCGTTGATGCGCTCGAGGGCCAGGGCATACGCGCCGGCCCGCAGGTCGCCCTGGAGGGGCTTTGCCCGCTCGAGCACCGCCTGCAAGCTCTGGTGGATAAACTCCCGCAGCTTTTGCTGCACTTCTGCCTCTTCGAAGAAAAGCATCGAGAGATCCTGTACCCACTCGAGGTACGAGAGCACCAGGCCTCCGCCGTTGGCCAGGATGTCGGGCACCACCTGAACACCTTGCAGCTTGAGCAGGTACTCGGCCTCGGGGGTGATGGCCCCGTTGGCCCCCTCGATCACCACCTCGGCGGCAATTTGCCGGGCATTGTGCTCGTGAATCACGCCCTCGATGGCCGCGGGAACCAGGTAGTTGACCTTGAGCGTGAGCAGCTCGTGGTTGGTGATGAATTTGGCCTCGGGGAAGCCCTCGAGGTGGCCGTGCAGGGCATAGTGCTGCTCGAGGGCCGCCACATCCAGCCCCTCAGGGTTGTACACCCCGCCCCGGCTGGTGGAGACCGCCACCACCTTCAGCCCTTCCCTGACGGCGTACCGGGCCACGGCGCTGCCCACCTGTCCAAAACCCTGGATGGCTATGCTGGCGCCGTCCAGCGGCCAGCCCTTGGCCCGGGCCAGGTCGGCCAGGGTGTACACCAGCCCCTGCCCACCGCCCTCGTCCCGCACGGCCACCCCCCCCAGCGGGGTGGGCTTGCCGGTCACGGCGCTGAGGGTGGTCTGGCCGCGGGTCATGGTGAAGGTGTCCTGGAACCAGGCCATCACGGTGGCGTTGGTGCCCACATCGGGGGCCAGGACGTCTTCGTCCGGGCCGATGAGCTCGATGAGCTCGGTCACATAACGGCGCGAAAGGCGCTCGAGCTCCCGCCTGGAGAGCTTGGCGGGTTCTACCACCACGCCCCCAGCCGAGCCGCCAAACGGCAGGCCAAACACCGCCGATTTAAGGGTCATCCAGGCGGCCATGCCGCAGGTCTGGCCCAGCCCCACCTCGGGGTGGTAGCGCACCCCTCCGAGGGCCGGGCCGCGGGCGATGTTGTGAATGACCCGGTAGGCCGTAAAGTTGCGCACCCCTCCGTCGTCCATGACCACCGGTAGCGAGACCCCTACGATGCGCTTGGGGTGGGTCAGGTACTGGATGGTGGCGGGGTGAATCCTGGCTACCTGGATGGTGGTCTCGAGGCGGCGCAAAAAACTATCCCACAGGCTCGAGTCGCCAGGGGGGCGGTAGGCGTTTCTGAGTGGCATGACGCAACCTCCGTTGTGTGGGGCCCGTGCTCTGGATGCTGGCCCCTAGCGCGGTTTCTCTGCTTTCAAGCGTCGCAAGTTTTTTGAAAACCGCTCTGTTTTCAACGCCTAAGAGTATACCTGTTCCGAGGAGTTCGTCGTAGGGAGACTGAATCTGGTATAAGGTGGGTGCTATGAGCGAAGCCCGCACCCTGGAATTGGTTTTTCCCGAGCACGCCAACCCCGGCGGCAATGCTTTTGGCGGTTTTGTTCTGGGTCTGATGGATAAGGTGGGCTCCTATGCAGCCATCCGCCACGCCCGCAAGCGCTGCGTGACGGTGCGGGTGGGCGAGGTGGTGTTCGAGGTGCCCATTAAGGTAGGCGACCTGCTGGAGGTGGTGGCCAAAGTCGTGCGGGTCGGTCGCACCTCGCTCACGGTCGAGGTCGAGGTTTACCGCGAGAACCTACGCGAGCCCAAGGTGCTGGCTACCAAAGGCAACCTCACCTACGTGGCGGTGGACGAGCATGGCAAGCCCACACCCGTCGAGGGGTAGGGCCTACTTAATCCGCACCAGCTCGCGCCGGGCCAGGGCCTCGAGCTCATCGCGGTAAGCCGAGTGGGGAAGGGCTCGCAAGGCAGCGATGGCCCGATCCACCCGGGCGGCGATGGCCTCGGTGACCTCGAGGTCGGCCCCCGAGCGCACCGCCAGCTCCTGCAGACGGGCGATATCCCCCGGTTTGGCGGCCCGGCGCTTGAAGATGGCCCCGACCTCTTCGGGGTAGGCCTCCAGAAGCCGCAGGGTGATTAGGGTCACCTTGCCCTCGCGCACATCCCCGCCTGCGGGCTTGCCCAGCACCTCGGCTGTGCCCATCAAGTCCAGATAGTCGTCGCGCATCTGAAAGGCCTGGCCATAGAACGAGCCAAAACGGGCCAGGGCCTCGCGCTCTGCCGGGGGCGCATCCCCCAGCACCGCAGCCCCCTCGCAGGCCACCCGCATCACCGAGGCGGTTTTGCCATCAATGATGCGCTCGTAGTTTTCCAGCGAGTAGTCGTGCAGGGCGGCCACCTGAAACTGCAGCACCTCGGCCTCGGAGAGCTGCCGGGCGGTCTCGGCGAACATAGCCACCAGCTCCATGCGCCCGGTCTGGGCCAGCAAGGCCATCAGCCTCGAGAGCAGGTAGTCGCCCGAGAGTACCGAGACCGCGTTGCCGTACTTGCGAAAAGCGGCCTCCTTGCCGCGCCGGGTCTCGGCGTCGTCTACCAGGTCGTCGTGCAGGAGCGAGGCCGAGTGCAAAAGCTCCACCGCCAGGGCCAGCTCCATGGCATAGGGCACCCCCCCCAGGGCGTTGCTGGCTAAAAAAACCAGCCGGGGGCGCACCCGCTTGCCCCCTGCGGTGACCAGGTCTTCTTCAATGAGCCGGACAAACTCCACCTCCGAGCGCACCACCTCGCGCAGGCGTAGTTCAAAGGCTTCTAGCAAGGTGGGTAGGTCGGGGGTAAAGTCCTTGATGCTCATCTAAACGATTATAGCTTGGAAGAAGAGCAGAAAAAACCGGCCTACCCAAAAGAGTCTACGGATTAATGAGTACTGGAGCAGGTAGCGTAATATCGCGCACGGTACCGTTCAGGCTCTGGGCCTGATAGCCGGTAATTTCCAGGGTGCCTGGGTTGGCGGCAAAAGTAAGGGTTTGGGCCAGTTTAGGGCAGGCATCGGCGGTGGTTGGAGGCAGGCACTCGGCTACACCAAACCCGGATAGCTGGGAGGGCGTGCCGTTGATGTAGATGCGGGTAACATAGGCGGACGGACTGCCGAGCGCGGGCTGCACCTCAAACGAGACCTGGTAACCACCTGCAGCGGGCCCAAACGATACCGGGTGGAAGCGTAGGGTGGGAATCCCAAAGTCGGTTACAAAGTTGCTACAGCCGGCCAGTGCAAAAGCCGCTACTACCAGCGCGATGAACCTTTTCATCCGATCATCTCCTCTCTCCATTTGGGGTTTAAGACGAAGAACGAGAGCCTGCTCAGTCCGGTGAGAAAATCTACGTTTTCCACGGCCACTTCCCTGGGCACCTCCAGAACTGCTGGAGCGAAGTTCAGGATGCCCTTAATACCAGACTCTACCAGACGATCGGCCACCGCCTGGGCCGAATCTGCAGGAACCGCCAGAAGGCCGAATTCGATGCGCCTTTCGGCTATGGCCCGTGGCAGGTTATCCATGCTTTCGACCTGCAAACCCCGGAAGGTGGTGGTAATTTTGGAGGGGTCGCGGTCGAACAGGCCCCTTAATTCGAAGATCTCGCTGAAGCCGGGGTAGTCGGCGATGGCCTGGCCCAGGCGGCCCATGCCCACAATGCAGAGGCCCCAGCGGCGGTTCAGGCCCAGAATTTGCCGGAGCTCCCGGCGCAACACCTGCACCGTGTAGCCCACCCCTCGAGTACCATAGCTGCCGAAGTACGAGAGGTCTTTGCGCACCTGAAAGGCGGTGACCTGGGCCTCCTCGGCCAGCTGTTCGGAGGAGGTGCGGTTGATCCCCCGGGCCTCGAGGTCTTCCAAAATCCGCAGATAAGTGACCAGGCGGGAGATGGCCGCACTGGGTACTTTAGCCATAGAACACTCCTATTTGCTGCATCTAGCGAACCTCCAGAACCTCGAGGCCCCGGGCCCGCAAATCGGTAGCCGCCGCGGTGGTGTCCTCGAGGGGGCCGACCCGAACCTTGACCAGGCCGCCTTCCTCCACCAGCACCACCGGGTAGCCGGCCTGCCGCACGGCCTCGATAACCGCCTGGGCGCTCTGGGCGTTGCGGAAAGCCCCTACCTGAAGGTAGCGGCCAGCCTCTGGAGTGGTTTCTGCGCGGGGTGTAGGGGTCGGAACCCGGCCCACCTGGGGCTGGTACTGCTCGAGGGTGCCAGCAACGGCGCGGGCCCGATCCTGGGTGCTGTAAGGGCCCACCCAGACCCGGGTGAGGTTGCCGGCGGCCTCGAGGCCCACCGGGTATCCCTGCTGGCGCAGGGTTGTGGTCAGGCGTTCGGCGTTTTCGCGGTTGCCAAAGGCGCCCACCACCACCCGCCAACCGCCCCCTGCATCGGCGCTTAGGCTCGGGCGCTCGCTGCTTGGAGCAACGGAACGGGTTGTTGGTTGTGGGCTTGTGGGGCTGCGATCCGTCACCTTGGGAGGGGCCGGAACGGGCTTGCTGCTCGAGGATGAGGTGGTGGGGGCTTGTGGAACAGGTAGGAGCGTTACCACAGGCTCGGGCTCGGTCTGGGGCTGGGGCTTCGATTGAGCTGGAGCTGGGGTTTGTGGCTCGGGCGGTGGGGTTGCAGGGGCCGTCTGGGGTTGGGGTGCAGCGGTTGGTGGGGGGGCCGGATTCCCCTGCGGGCCGCTAAACGGATTAACCCCGACCAAAAAGAACACCACACCTGCCATAATGGCTGCAACCAAGAGGAAGATCAGCGCATCCAACCAGTTTGCTCGAATCCAACCCATGCCATCAATCTACCGCAATAAATCGCGGGCTGGGGCGTAACCCAGGTCGGCGGAGCGCTGCCAGGCCCGTCGGGCTTCGGCCACGCGGCCCAGCGAGCGCAGGGTGAGGCCCAGGTTGTACCAGGCCACCGCGTTGCGGCCATCCAGGGCTACCGCCTGGGAGAGCACCCGCTCGGCATCGGAGTACCTTCCCGCCGAGTAGAGCGCAGCCCCGAGGTTGGCCGCGGTGGCGGCGCTGGGGGCTAGGGCCTGGGCTTTTTCCAGCGATTCGGCGGCGGCGGCATAGTCCTTCAGGTTGAACTGCGCAACCCCCAGAAAGAACCAGGCCTCGGCGTTATCGGCTTTTTGCTGGGTTACCTGTGACAGCAACTCGGCTGCCTCGCTGTAGCGGCGCAGGGTGTATGCAGACTTGCCTTGCAGGAACAGGGCCTCGAGCCGGTCGGCACCCTGGCTGGCTTTGGCGGCCATTTCGGCGAAGCGGGCGGCTTCAGCGGCCTGGCCCAGGCGGTCGTGGGTGGTGGCCAAACCCAGCAGCACCCTGGGCTCGTCGGGGTTCTGGGCATAGGCGTTCTGGAAGGACTCCAGCGCCCCCCGGGCGTTGCCATCGCGCAGGCGGGCCACACCCAGGTTGTAGTGCGCCGCCCACAGTTTGGGGTCGAGGCGGACGGCCTCCTGCAGGGTGGCCTGCTGCTCACGGCCCTGCTGCAGGGTGGATTTCTTGAGCAGCAATTGGGCCCGCACGGCGTTGTCTTTGGCGGCCTCCAGCCCTCGGTCGATCTCCCGCAGGGCCCGCAGGGGCAGGCCCTGGGCCATGTAGATATCGGCAATCTGCGAGACGGCCTGGGTGTTGGCCGGGTCTTTGGCTAGAATCTGGTACAGCACGGGTAGGGCCTCGAGGGGCTTGTTGGCTTTGACCAGGCTATCGGCCAGCAGCGAGGTCAGCTCGAGGTCGCCAGAGGCTTTTTCCAGCGCCTTGCGGGCAGCAGTTGCAGCGGCCTCATGCTGGCCCTGGGTGCGCAGGGCCTTAACCTGGCCTATATAGGCCGGTTTGAGCTCGTTGAGGCCAAGGCCAGCTTTCTCGCCCACCTCGATGGCCTTGCCAAAGGCCTCGGCGGCCTCGGCGGCCTGGCCCTGGCGGTCGCGCACCACCCCCAGGTTGAACCAGCCCTCAAAGCGGTTGGGGTCGAGAACGGTGAGC
>ENA-ORXB01000555-ORXB01000555.1-sediment-metagenome-genome-assembly--contig:-NODE-555-length-68230-cov-21.925051_pt1 | contig 68230 bp, 55 predicted proteins | sample MGYA00237863_ERZ511475 | MGnify/ENA primary metagenome ERZ511475 (study PRJEB26305, sample SAMN06343858) | sediment metagenome | isolation source: hot spring sediment | place: Canada: British Columbia... | reverse complement strand
CGCCGCTCTTGTGCACGTGCGTTTGTGCATCGCAAAAATCGCAATCTCATCGGCGAGCGATCTACGCGCAACCAGGACCGGCGGCCGTCCGGTTGGGCCGAATTGCTGAGCAGAAGGTAGCGCGTGTTGCTGAGAACCAGTTCGCCACTCGCCCGGGGTGTTATGGTTTGGCGGGGGTGTCTGGGAAAACGATACGGGCTTTGGCCCGAAGGTCGCGGAGCAATTGCTGACGCAGCCGTTCCGCCTGGACCTCACGCACCTCATCCTTGACATCCTCGAACTTGACGGCCCGTCCGGGTTGTCGGGCGGTCACGAGAATGAGATGGTAACCGAACGACGTCTCGATGGGCGGGCTGATTTGGCCGACCGGTGTGGTGAAGGCAGCGGCAGCGAAGGGTTCCACCATGACGCCAATCCGGGGGAAGGCGCCGAGGTCGCCGCCTCGCGTTTTCGAGGGGCATTCGGAATGTTTGATAGCGGTTTCGGCGAAGACCTCGACGAGCAGCCGCTGTCGCAGCGTTTCTTTTTCCTGGTTACTGGCGGCGGGGTTTTGACTCAGCCGCTTCTCGACCTCCGCGAGGATGTGCTGGCGGAGTTGCTCAGCCTTCTGGCGGGCCTGCATTTTCTGGGTGGCGTCGGCCTGAGGTGGGCATGCCACCAGGATGTGCCGCGCTTGCACGGTGCTGCCATCGAACCAGTCGGAATGTTCCTGGAAGAACTTTTGCAGCGCGGCATCGGGAATCTGACTCTGGACGTAGCGTTCCCAGCGGAGATCCGCCGCGATTTGCTGTTTCAGTTCCGTTTCGGTCAGGGACAATTCCTGGAGGAGTTTCTGGTAATCCTGGCCGCTTCGCTTGACTTCTTCCCGAATCTGGCGCAATCGTGCCTCGACTTCCTCGGCCGGTGCCGCGATTTGCAGTTGCAACAGATGCTGGTCAATGAGGAGATTGTCAATCAGGCGGTCGAGAATCTCCTGACGAGCACGCTGGCGGTGTTCGGCCGGCAGACGCGCGAGGGCACGCTGCACGTCCTTTTCGGGGATCGGCTCACCGTTGACGATGGCGGCAGGCGGAGGCGATTCCGCGTCGAGTCGGCTCGCTGGGCTCGCCAGCAGGGCCACTACCACACAACCGATTGCCACCTTCGCCTCGTGCCATTTTCCTCGTGCGGGCGTGTTCACCGTCAGGAAGTGGGACGGGCACATGATCGTTCCTCCGCAAAAAGCGACCGGCGGATTGTACCATGCCCGTGGAGGATTCGCCAAGTCCACTCCGCAAGTCCAAACCCATCTACCAGGAAACGTGCCGCGGTTCTGCCTGCCTGACCAGCAAAACGGCGATATAATGCAGGAGTGGAGCGGCTACTCCCCCGCTTGCAGCGGCGAGCATGACTACTGGCTACTTCCACGGAGAAACGCATGGCCAGCAAAAACGTCCTGGAACTCAACGCCAGCAATTGGGACAAGGAAGTATTGCAGAGTCCGATGCCGGTGCTGGTGGATTTTTGGGCAACCTGGTGCGGGCCCTGCCGGATGATTGCTCCCTACATCGAGGCCCTCGCTGACCAGTATGCCGGTAAGATCAAGGTCGGCAAAGTGGACGTAGACGACAACCAGGACCTGGCCAGTCGTTACGGCATTACCTCGATCCCGCAGGTGTATGTTTTCAAGAACGGTCAGGTGGTGGATCGCTTGGTGGGCGCCATGCCGAAAAAAGCCTACGAAGACGCCATCGAACGCGCGTTGAAGTAAGGCGGGACAGGTCCGACTCCGGCGAGAAAGCAATCCCGGCCAAGTTCCGTGCCAACTCTATGCTCGAGGGCCAACGCGGTGGCTGGATCAGGTGGACGAGGAGACGACGGTCCGCGGTGGCGAGGGTTGGTTCTTTTGCCGGGCTTCGATTTCGTCGCGGTATAACTGGTACACCTTGCGGGCCATCAGCCAGTCCACAAACCACGGCACCAACCGATTCAGCCAAACCACCATTTTGCCTTCCCAGGTGAGGACGAGGTTATGTCGGCCCTTTTCGATGGCACGGAGAGTGGCTTCGGCCACTTGCTCCGGGAGCATGCTGCGTTTGTGATCCATCGGCCAGCGGGCTTTGTTTTCAATCATGTTGTTCGGGAAATTGGTAGCCGTCAGACCGGGGCTGACCACCAGCACGTCAATACCGTAACGCACCAGTTCTGCCCGCAGCGCTTCCGACAGCCCCTGCAAGGCGAATTTGCTGGCGGAATACTCGCTTCGGGCAGGAATCGCCCGCAAGCCGACGATCGAGGAAATGTTGACAATCAACGGTGTTCGTCCCTGCCGCAGCAACGGGATCGCCAAGCGAATCAACTCCGCCGGCCCGAAGAAGTTGACCTCGAAGATCCGGCGTAATCGCTCTTCGCTGGCGTCGCTGAAATGACCGGTGGCGCCAATGCCGGCATTATTGACGAGAATATCCAGGCCGCCGAACTGCTCCACTACTGCATCCAGCATGTGTTGGCGATCGCTGGGCGAAGTCACGTCGGCTACCAGCGTCTCCAGCCGACCGGGCAAACTTTCCGCCTCGCGTTGCAGGCTCTTTAACAGCTCGCCACTGCGCGCGGTCGCCAGCACATAGGCACCGCGGCGGACTGCGGCCAGGGCCAAGGCCCGTCCGATTCCCTGCGAGGCTCCCGTAATCAGCATCCGCATCTGCTGGAGCTGTCGCCGTTGACCCATGGCCGCACCTCTTTTGTCCTTTCCCGCACCACCGGACTTCACCGGCGGATCCATGGCCACACTGTTTCGCCGGTCGCTATCGGCACCGCATTCAGGAGCCGGGGCGGAACCCCAGTGGTTCCCGCGCAGCATTTAGCCGGTCTTCATCGGCACACGCGCCACCTATCCGCCACCAATCTGGCGAACTGTCCCTTTATTGTATCGCTCGGTCGAACCGCAGTCCGAGAAAAACCGGCCGGGTTTGACACCCCATGGTCAATCCGAAAATAGCAACTTTGCCGTGCCGATCACGCATACCGACCGAGCGGATTATGCGGCGAGAGCTTGCGATGGGGTCGGTGTGTCGGTCAGGGCCTGGCGTAAGCGCTGCCCCAGTTGTTGCAGAGCCGACTTGTCGCAGGCCACTGCCGGTTGATCCAGCACCAGCCAGCCCTGGTAGGCAATCCGCTTCAACAGCTGGGCCAGCATCGTCAGCCGCACGCATCCTTCTCCGAGTGGACGGAGTTGTTCCGGTCGTCCCCGCACGCGGTCCTTGAGCCGCACCTGCACCAGTCGCACTGCCCATTGGCGCAACTCTCCCGCGACATCGCCGCCTAGAGCCAGGCGGTTGCCCAGGTCATAAGCCAGGCCGGTCGCAAACTGCTCCGCGCATTCCCGACAGCGCTGCGGTTCGCCCAACCATTCCCAGGCCAGCCGCACTCCAACCCGTCGCGCTTCCTCCGACCAGCGCTGCCAGCAATCCGGCCAGCCGCTACTTTCTTCCTCGTTTGGGACAAGGCACGGCACATGTACTACGGTTATGCCCAGTTGCGGAGCAAGTTGGATAATGCGGCTGACAGATTCGGCCAACGCCGCCGTCGGAGCCTGCGGAGTCAGGTAAAGGAACCGGCACGAGATCGCCGATATTTCCCACCCACCTTGCCGGGCCAATTCTACTCGCCGACCTAAGGTCTCCGCCAACTCCGTGATCGGCTGTTGACACTGGCGGCGACCGACAGCCAGTTCCAAACCATCCCAACCCCATTCCCCAGCCGACTCGCCCCATTGTCCGCCGGCCAGCAACCATTGTCGATCCACCAGGGCCAGCTGCATCACCGACTTCCTCCTGCTACTTCCCGACGGCATTACCTTGCCGGCCAGCCAGCACTCCCACCGGAGCCCGGCCGGCTCGTCTTTTTCACTCGCTAGCCATTCCCGCCGTTGTCCGCCAATAGCGCATAGCCGTATCCCGCTGGTCGCATCCCGCTGCTCGCACACACTATCTATTCGAGTCGTTGTCCGGGCTCGATATTAGCCATACCAAACCGTCCCACGCAAGCCCAACTCCCACGACGCACGATACGAGCGGCCGACGTTCGCCCACCGTAGTGCGGGTAAGGCGCCTGCGAGGACAATTCCGCACACATTCGCACGCGATCGTCGCGCGTAAACCCAAGAGCGGCGGGCGTGAGCCCGCCGTGCGGTTGGGAATCATGTGGCGGCGCGATTACGTAGATATTCGCACACGCTCGTCCGGCGCACCACCAAGAGCGGCGGGCGTGAGCCCGCCGTGGTGAATGGGCAAGGCACTTGCAAAGGAGCTACCGCGACTGTTCGGAAGACTGTCGCCCGGCGTGTTGGCGGACGTTGTTGCAATCGCGTTGCCGTAGCCACGGGGGCCTACGCACCGCTCCTGTGCACATGCGTTCGTACACCGCAAAAGTCGCATTCCCTTGCGAGTGCGTTTCCGTGTAACCACGGGGGGCTTACGCCCCCCGCTCTTGTTCGCGCGCGTACTCCCGCCGACGGAATTGCGACTTTTACGATGTACAAACGCACGTTCACAAGAGCGGCGGGCGTAAGCCCGCCGTGGCGTGGGTAACGTTTCGGCAACGGTGTACAGTTTCCACGGCTGGCTTACGCCAGCCGCTCTTGGTGTTGCACGACGCGTGTTCGCTGCAACTGCGCGATTTGCCATGCCCACACGCACGCCGCTCCTGATGCGCTTGGTTTATTGGTAGAAGTGACAATCCTCTGCAGATGGGTTTCACGCCGCTCCTGGCGCGCGATGCTGGTTCAGCGATTTGCGTATGATCTCCTTTGCACGGGAGATTGCTAAGCGCGGCGGCTAACGCTCGCCGCTCCTGTGTGTCGCAGTACGGGCGCGTGTCGGCCAAATAACGACTTTTGCGATGGACAAACGCACGTCCACAGCAGCGGTGGGGGGTGGTGGCCAGTCGAAAGAGCGAGTCATGGCGCGAGCACGACTGATCTGGCGAATACGCGGTCGGGAGTTGCTGATTGCCGACCGCCCCTTGCTTTTAGGGGTGGTCAATGTTACGCCGAACAGTTTTTCCGACGGTGGCCAGTTCCTCGATACCGACCGAGCGGTGGCTCACGCTTGGCGGTTGGTCGAGCAGGGAGCGGATATTCTCGACATCGGGGGCGAGTCCACCCGACCCGGAGCCACGCCCGTCCCGCTGGAGGAAGAAAGGCGGCGAGTCTTACCGGTGCTGGAACGGCTATGCGGTGCGGTGCCGGTGCCCATTTCCATTGATACGTACAAACCGGCCCTGGCGCGGGAAGCCGTGGGACTGGGCGTGGCGATCATCAACGACATTACCGGTCTGCAGAATCCGGAAATGGTAGAAGTGGTGCGTAGCAGTGGTGCCGGCGCCATCGTCATGCACATGCAAGGCACGCCGCAGACCATGCAGGACAACCCCCAGTATCGGGATGTGGTTGCGGAAGTGAAGGCGTTTTTGCAAGAGAGGTTGTCAAGTTTGCAATCGGCTGGTATAGGCGTGGAACAGCTGGCGATCGATCCGGGGATCGGTTTCGGGAAGCGACTGGAGCACAATCTGCGGTTGCTGGCAGCCGGTCGGCAACTGGCGACGCTGAACCGACCGATTTGCCTCGGCGTATCCAGAAAAGGATTCATCAATCGGGTGGCGGGGGAACCGGGCTGGGCTGAGAGCGGTGTCGGCGGAACCATCGGGACGTTGCTCTTCGCCTGGACGCAGGGGAGTGTGCATCTAGCGCGTGTCCACGACGTAGGCGAGGTGCGGCGAGCTTTCGCACTCTTCACCCGACTGGAACAACTCGCCGAAGAGCAGCCGGCGTAGCTTGGCCGCAAGCTGGGAGTCAGGATGCCTAGCTGGGCGGGTCATGCCAGGCATGGGGTACAGTCCGGCGATGATCACGGCGGGCTGACGATCGCCGCTCCTGGACGAACACGGCGGGCTCACGCCCGCCGCTCCTGGATTGGGGATTGGCGACTCGCTGAACTCATGACGTGAGCGGGGCCAGGGATGGAACGCTTCCGCGATCTTTTCGACGGCATCGGGACACGGGATGTTATCGAGATCGTCATCCTGGCGGTGATCCTGTATGGGGTGCTGCGTTTTTTGGGGAATCGCCGCGGTGCCGGGCTGGTGCGTGGCCTAGCCATTGTCGTGGCGGGGACCTTGCTCGTTTTCCAGGTGGTTATCATCAGCTTTGAACTGACCGAACTGAGCCGATTTCTCGACTATTTGCTGAGCATAGCCTTGCTGGCGATCGTGGTGATATTCCAACCGGAGTTGCGTCGCGGTCTGTTGATGCTGGGGCAATATCGGTTGTTGCGGTTGTTTGCGCCCCGGAGTGTACCGATTGCGGATCGCCTCGCGGAAGCGGCGCTGGCACTGTCGCGGGAGTACACGGGGGCCCTGATTGCCATCGAGCAGAACGTCAGCCTGGACAGCTACATTCAAACGGGAGAACGGCTGGATGCCGAGGTTTCGCCGAAACTGCTGCGGGCGATTTTCCACAAGCGCAGTCCGCTGCACGACGGGGCGGTGATCCTCAGTGAGGGGCGCATTGCTGCTGCCGGTTGTCAATTGCCGCTGGCCGATGCTCCAGCCTCGTGGAGCGATGGCAACCGACCGCAAGGAGGTGGGGTGCAGTTCGGCATGCGCCATCGCGCTGCCCTGGGCCTGAGCGAGGAGACCGACGCCATCGTCCTGGTGGTTAGCGAGGAAACGGGGCGAATTTCGCTGGCGATCAGCGGCCGGCTGGAAACGGTGCCCCGGGAGCAAATCGTGCAGCGATTGCACGGCGTGTTGCCGGGGATGATCGCCCTGGCCGCCTGAGTGATGCGTAGTGACTGCCCACAACGCGAGGCCGAAGATCATGACGCTTACCCAGCTGCAAAATCGGCCCGTGTCGCCGCTGGATCAGCCAACCTGGTGGCAACGGCTCAGTACGCCGCTGGTGGCCCTGGGCCTGGCGCTGGTGTTGTGGCTGTACATGCGCAGCCGCGATGTCGAACTGCTCGATAATTATCCCGTCCCGGTGGAAATCAGCGTCGCCCCCAGCCAGGCGGAATGGTACGAGTTGGAACTGGGTGGCCCCAGCGAAGTCCGTATCAGCTTCACCGGCCCACCGTCCCGCATCCGCGAACTGCGCACCCGGTTGCAAAGCGGTCAGTTGCGCATTCAACGCACCGTCAGCGTCCCGGAAGAACGTCAAAGCGACGCTCGCTATGTGGATGTGCTACGCATCGATCCGCAGGACCTGGAAGGGCTGGGCGGTGTCCAGGCCGTCATTCCCGAAAAAACCAATCGCATCCCCATTACCCTTCGCCGCATTATCGAAAAACAGATGCCCGTGCAATTCCAGCATACCGGGGGTGAACGGGTCGAACGCGTGGTGGTGGAACCCAATACGGTACTGGTCCGTGGCCCGAAAGAGGTGCTCGACCGCGAGGAAGTCCTGCCCACACAATTGTTTCACGTGCCGTTGCGGTTGGCCGACCAGCAGAACCGACCGCTGGAGCAGACCGCCACCGTTCCCCTGGCCAGCGAACTCGGCGGCCGACCGGTGCGCGTGACCCCCGAACGTGTCCAGGTGCGCTACTGGCTGCGACCCAAGCGGCGACTGGTGGAACTATCCGATGTCCCCGTGCATTTTCTCGTTCCTGCCAATTTCCCATTTCGACCACAGTTCACCAGTCCTCGTGCCGGTTTGATTGCCTTACGGGTTCTGGCGCCGGCTGCCGACCCGCCTGCCGGTATCAAAGCCTACGTGGACTTCACCACCCCGGGCCGAACCTTTGTCCGCGGACTGTATCCGGAGGAAGTCATCGCCGTTCAGCTCCCTCCCGGATACGAACTGGCACAGGAACCCCCGCGGATTTCCGTGGAGCTCGTGCCGCTGGAGACCGGCCTACAACCAGCCTCCGCCCCACGATTACCGTGAACCGGCAGCCTGACGTATGCCGTTCCCGGTCAGCCGTGTCCCGATCGGGTAGGCAAGTGTGCGGAATCGTCCTGGCAGTCGCCTTTCCCGATTGCCACGGCAGCTTGACGCATGCTGCTCCGGTTCGCTCGGGAAGGGCCGACTTCGCCGCGACGGTCCGGGGCTTTTCCGAACCGATTCCGGTTGACATAGGAGTGTCAATTCTGCGTCCATCCATGCCGCGATTATCGAAGTTTTTCCGAAGCAATTCAGCGGGGCGGTGTTTTTGACATGAGATAGCCCAGCAAGTCGCGCACCTCTTCCACGCTCAAACCCTGCAGCAGGTTGTCGGGCATCAGGGACTGGTTGGTGGGCTGGATGGCCTGAACCTGCTGGCGATCGATCGGGACACGTTCCTGCTGCGTCTGCACGAGCAGGACACGTTCCGTCTGCTGGACCACCACACCGGTCAGCACCCGGCCATCCTTGAGTTCGACGACAGACATGCGGAAATCCGCCGGCACCACGCCGCTGGGGTCCAGCAGGTTTTCCAGCAGGTAGTCGAGGTTGTCGCGATGGCTGCCAGTCAGGTCTGGCCCAATGGTCTGGCCTTCGCCGAAGAGGCGGTGACAATTGCTGCAGAGCTTGACAAACAGAGCGTGGCCACGTTGCAAGTCGGCTCGCGCCAACTGTTCGGGGGGAAGTCGGCGTTTCCAGTCGGCGAGTTGTTGCTGCACCTGTTGGCGATTGGGTTGGATTTCGCCCCAATAGCGGCGGAGCAGTTGCGTCAATTCCTGGTCGGCGAACGCAGCGATCTGGCGGGCGTGATAGGCGCTGATGTCGGCGGCAGCCAGGCGACCTTCCGCCACTGCTTGCAATAGCAGGCGTGCCCAGGGGCGTCGTGACACCAGCGTTTGAATGGCCAGGGAACGTTCTTCCGGACGAATCCGGGAGTAATGCTGCAGGATCCGTTTCGGGATGTCGTCCTCGTTCCAGTAGGCCAGGCCAGCGGCGGCGAGCCCGGCGAGGCTGCGATCCTCGAGCAACCGTTTTAACAACGGTCGCAGGTCGTCGGTCGGGTTCTGCAACAAGGTGCGCAAGGCGGCCCGGCGAGCTTCGCTATCTGCCTGATTGTCGAGCACGACCCGCAGCAATTCCTGCCGGGTGCGACCGTCGCCGAACACCACAGCCAGCTGCTGCGCCGCTCGGCGAACGTCCGCCTGTGTGGCTCGCAAAAACTTCTCCTGGACATCCTTCCAGGCAGACGGTGGTGGGACTTTCTGCCAGCCGCGGATCGCCTCTTCCAGACCTTGCAAGACCGCCGCCTGGAATGCTCCCTCTTTTTCCGCAGCCAGGACAAGAACGCGGTTGAGGTACGACTGGTGGGTCTCCCAATCGGCGGCGAGACGGCGAACGATAAATCGCCGGAGTTTCGCCGAGTTGGTCCGCGTCAGCCAGCGGATAGCCGTCTCCGGAAACTTCGCCACCACCGGTTCGATACCGTACCACATGAGCAGCGGCAGATTGTGGTCGTCGGGTTCGAGCCGACGCAGAAGGGGTTCGGCCAATGCGGGGCGATCTTCTATCCCCAGGCGTTGCAGTGCTGACGTCAGATACAGTCGCACATAAGGGGAGGACTCCTGTTCGGCACATCGGCACAGCGCCTGTTGCGTCGCCACTTCGACTGGCTCCCGATCCACCAGCAGACGCACCGCCCAGGCGCGGAGGTATTCGTTGGGGTGGCTCAGGAGTTGGCGGAGGAATTGTTGGTCGGCCTGGTCGGTGACGTAAAGCGCCCATAAGTAGCGTAAAAGCTGCGGTGTCGGCGATGGCGTGGCGAGGCGCTGGCGTAATTGGCTGGCCGTTTCCGGTGCTAAGCGTCCCGCTGCCGCTCGCTCTTGCAGGTTCCGCAGCGCCTGGCGAACGAACCAGTCGTTGCGATGCTCCAGCAGGCCGACCAGTTCCGCATCGCTCAGCCGTGATACGTCCAGTTTTCCCACCGGTTTGGGCCGACCGTACGTGATTTTGTAAATGCGTCCCGATTCGCGATCCACGCCGTCATCTTCGTGGCATTCCCCGGTGTCGCTCCAGTCGGCGACAAAGACGCCGCCGTCCGGTCCGTAAAGCAATTCGATGCCGCGAAACCACGGGTCTGGGAATCGGCAAAAGTCCGGTGCATGCCGAGCAACGTAGCCCGAACCCTGCCGCACCAGCACATCCTGATTGATGCGTCGGCCGTGAAAATTGAGGGTGAAAAGTCGGCCACGATAGGACTCCGGCCAGTTGTCGCCGAGATAGATCATCAACCCGCTATGGGCATGGCCACCGCCGAGCTGGTCGGTACGGCCCGTGGGTTCACGGGCTTGATCCCAGCGCAGCGAGGTGTCCCAGTGGTAATGGTCGGCATGCTGATCGATCAATTCGTACAAATGCGGGTTGAAATCTTCGCCATACATGCGGCGGTAATGGGCGCCGGGAATGGCATGCCAGAGGTGGCCAATCACTGTGTTGATGAAGAACATGTCGCCGGATTCGTTGAAATCCCAGCCCCAGGGATTGGTCGTGCCGCGACAGACCACCTCGAAGACATGGCGGGTGGGATGGTAGCGCCAGATGGCACAATTGACCGCGATACGCTGGTCGCGTGGGGTGCCCGGTTTGCCGACAAACGAAGTCGCCTGGATACCGTGCCGACCGTAGAGCCAGCCGTCGGGACCCCATTTCAAGCCATTGACGATATTATGCCGTACGGGGCCGTAATCCCAACCGTCCAGGAGAATGACGGGTTCGGAGTCGGGACGATCGTCGCCGTCGCGGTCAGGAATGAACAGCAAATGCGGCGCTGCCAGCACCCACACCCCGCCGAATCCCACTGCCACGCTGGTTACCCGCTGCCCCTGATCCCAGAAAACGGTTTGCTTATCGCTCCGCCCATCTCCGTCGGTGTCCTCGAAAATGACAATCCGGTCGCGCTGCCGCAGGTCGTAATTGGTGCGATAGTCGGCATACGTGAAGTTCTCTACAACCCAGAGCCGACCGCGATCGTCGAAGGTCATAGCGATCGGCTGGCGAACCTGCGGTTCAGCAGCGAACACAGTGGCCACGAAACCGCTGGGCAACGAAAGCTCACGCACCACTTTTTCTGCCGGCATGGGACGGTTTGGTGGTGCCGAAGGCGCTGAACCGAACCGCCACAGACCCAGTAACCCGGCCAGTGCCGCCGACAGCGAAAGGAGCATCAACCGACTATACCAGCTTGCCGCATATCGCGATACCATGATCCTGCACTCCGGCCGGCGATTTGGGTAGCGGTTACGATAGCAGGATATTTCGGCGTGTTTGTCGGGTCAATCGTCGGCGGCACCGGCTTGGGGTTCGGGCAGGAAAAACGTCAGCAGCAACGCCAGCGAGAAAACCAAAGCGCTGGTGGTCGCGGCAGCAAAGGCGGTGATTTGCGGCGGGGTGGCGCTGCTGGCCAGATTCCGCCACATCTCGGCAAAGACGATGGCACTCAGGGGATTAGCAGCCGTCCCAATCATCCGTCCGCCGACATTGGCGGCAAAACTTTCGCCCGTGCCCCGCAAGTACACGGGATAGACTCGCGGCAGATAATTACCCCAGAAGCTGAACTGGCCGACGACAAGGAACCCGCCCAGGAAGATGCCGACGGTGAGTAGTTCGAGATTGAAAGCCGGCAACCGGCCCGCCGCCGGCAAGGCATAAAGCATCGGCAAGACCACCAGCGCTGGAATCACAAACAAGCGCAGCAGCAATCGCCGGCTGACAATCCGCACCACCAGCCAGGCCAGCGCGAATCGCCCAAACAAGCCGCCAATTTCCTGAGCGAACTGCACCTGGCTGACGGTTTGTTCCTGCTGGCGGAGCAGCGGTTGCATTTCCTGGCGAATTTGTTGTTGGCGGGCCGTGTCGTGGTCGCGGATGGCGCGATCGAGTTCGGCACGGAGTTTCGCCAGCCGCGGCAACTCCGGCACCAGACCAGGCACGATTTGCGGTGTCAACTGGATGGCGCCGAAGGCGGCTCCGTAACTGCAAGCAAACAACGTGGTGGTAACAAGTGTGGTGCGGCGAAAGCGCGGCGAAAAAAGTTCTGCCACACTCGGCCGTTTGAGTTGACCGAGTCGGCGTTTGCTCTCCCAGGCCGGTGATTCCGGCAAAAACGGTCGCACGACAATGAGCGGCAGTGCGGGAATCACCCCCGAAATCAGCGTGTAGCGCCACGGGGCATGTTCGCCATGAATCGCCGGCAGCCACGGCGATAGTTGCACGCACAGGTAGTACGCCAGCGTGACCAGCAAGCCGCCCACCGAGGAAAATGCTTGCGTATATCCAAGCACCGCTTCCCGTTGCCGAGGATTGGGAAAAAGCTCCGCCAGCCAGGCGACGGCTGCGACAAACTCGACGCATACGCCGATAAACGTCGTGCAGCGTAACACCAGCAACATTTCCGCGCTGGTGCTGAACCCCGCCGCCAACGCCGAGAACGCATATAGCAGAATGCTCCAGACCAGCACGCGTCGGCGACCGAATAAATCGGTCAAATATCCTCCTAAAAGTCCGAAAATACCGCCGGAGATGGCGCTGCCCCACATGATATAGCCGGTCCAGCGCAGGATTGCTGCGTTACCGCTAGCCGTGTACGGATCCACCCGTAACAGTTCCGCCAGTGCCGGTCGGGCGATCAGCGGCATCATCAGCAACTCGTAAATATCAAAGGCAAATCCGATGGCGGCGATGAGGACGATGAGCCAGTCCACGGCGCCGAAGGAACGCGGCGGGGGGACCGTGGCAGGTGAATCGGCAGCGTGTCCGTCGCTCATGCGCAGTTCTCCCGTAGGTTACCCGGCAGCGGTTCGCGGGGTTTCTCCGTTGAGTGCAGCCGCACCGAATAGGGCGAAGGTTGCTGGCCTTGCTGGTGGGGGCCTTATCTGCCAGCGAGGACGGGATGTTAAGACGCTCGGCCCAGGCGGGAGCGAAGCGGTCGCCCCGACACAATGCGCCTGGCGGATCAGCAGGCGGGTCGGGAGCTGGCTGCTGGAAGTCGCAAAAAGCCCGGCGTTCTCAGCCGCGTAGGTGGGTTAGCTTAGCCATTTCGCTCGATGCGGAAAGGGCCAACGATGCCCTATCGGGTACGGACACGGTTGCATTCTGCCGGGCGCAATTGCCGATGTTTCTTCTAACACCGACCATGCCGGAGGGGATGATAATGCGGGTAAAAGCGAAACTGGCCGCGACTATTTTCTTCGCTCTGACGGCCGTTGTTGTCCAAGTGGCTGCCGATCACGATGACCTTGTGGCAACGACGCAGCACGATTTCGGAAGTGTGCCGTGGGGATCGTTGCTGGTGCATCGGTTTGCGTGGAAAAATCCGACCCGGCAACCGCTGGAAATTGCGGAGATTCATTGCAGCAGCGGTGTGCGGGTACGGGCAGTGCCGCCAGTGCTGGAACCAGGAGAATCGGGTTATATCGAGGTGGAACTGGATACCCGCCAGTTCGTCGGGGAGAAAGTGGCAGCAGTGCAATTGCGAATTCGTCCAGGGCGGCGCTCGGTGGTGTTGCAGGTGCATGCTCGGTGCCGACCCGAAGTGCTGATTTCGCCGGGGATGCTGCGCTTTACGGGACTGGAGGTCGGCCAATCGGCCGAACGCAGTGTCGAACTCGAATACAGCGGCCCACACGACTGGCAGATTCTCCGCGTCGAGAACCCTTATCCCTACCTGACGACTCAGCTTCAGTGTCTTTGCCGTCAAGCCGGAGAAATCCGCTATCGGTTGACCGTACGGGTAAGCGAATCGGCGCCGGCTGGCGACTGGCTGGTCGCATTGGCGTTGGCTACCAACGATCCGCAACTGCCGGTCATTCCCGTTCTGGTGGAAGGCCAGATTTGTCCGGCGATAGAAGCCCGGCCCGCTACGCTTCGGTTGAGTGAAAACTCGGGCGCTGCAGGCCAGCAACGCGTGGTATTGCGTAGCCAACGGCCATTTCGCATTCTGGCCGTCGCGGAAACGCCGCCCGGAGTGACCGTGGAATCGGCCAGCGATCGCCAGCAACCTGTGCATATCGTCCTGGTGCGCTGCTCGCTGCAAAGCCAAACCAGCGCGGCCGGCGTAATCCGGCTGGCGACCGATTGCCCACAACAGCCGCTGGTGGAAATCCCCGTAACCGTCGGCTCGCTTCGTCCGTCGCGCTGACCAACGTCCTGCCGCCAACCTGAAGGTTGTCCCGCTGAACCGCGTCGTCTGCTTCTGTCGTTTCGCACACGCCCCAGCGATTGGCGCAAAAAAGCGGGGTGATGACTCCCAGCGCAGGGTCAACCCTCCCCGTGAGAGCGACCCAGTCACCACCCCGTGCGGTTAGCTGCGGAGGTGCCGATGTCAGTGTTCGTGGCCAGTAGGGCCAGGACTATCTTCGCCGACTCAGCTGTGCACCAATGCGGTCAAAGGCCATCGAGGGCCGCCTTATTTTATACTGGAGCTGGCCAGTGTGACCGGAATTGTCCGCGGCAAAAGGCGGGCTAGCTTGGCACCCAGCTACGTGGTGTGAGCGGCTGTCAGCTCTTGATGAGGTTTGCCGACACCAACCGCAAGGCGTTTCGGCCAGGAGTAGGGCAGATCAGCGCGAGCGCCCTTAGTAGCTGGAGCCAATACCAGTGTAAACAACCTGCGGCTGGCCTGCAAGTCGGCCACGGATTTTTTCTCCCCCCGTTGTCGCGCCCCGCCCGGAACACTGCGAGCAACGCGGCAGTGTGCTACTTGTCCTACGGTCGCCATCGCGGCTAGAATCCCTACGGCCGATCGGCCTCTTCGGGGGCAAAACTGCAAACCTGCGGCGGTGAGAACCCGCGGCGGGCGGATGTCCACCATTGCCACAGTGCCATAGCTTTGTTTCGTGCTGCCCATGAGCTGGAGTCAGCCTGGCACGGCAGAACGCCAGCTAATTGCAACGTCGGTGCAAGTAAGTCGGCAGCCGACCTTCCGCAACATCGCTGGGCGTTAGCCAATGGTGGCTGCCCAGCCGATGAGATGACAGAAGGGCTGCTAGAATCGGCTGGCGGCTTAGGGTAGTGCTCGTCGCCAGACCAGGGCAGCCAGGGTAGGGGCGAACCTGGGTGTCCGCCCCGATCTCGGCAGGTTCAGCTATGCCACGCGACTACTACGAAATCCTCGGGGTGCCTCGCAACGCCACGCTGGAAGAAATCAAAAGCGCCTACCGCAAGCTGGCGATGAAGTATCACCCCGACCGCAATCCCGGCAACAAGGAAGCGGAAGCCAAGTTCCGCGAGGTGCAGGAAGCCTACGAGGTTCTCAGCGACGAAAAGAAACGCGCCCAGTACGATCGCTACGGTCGGGTCTTCGAACATGCCGGCGCACAAGCCGGCGCTGGAACCGGACCGTTCAGCGGTTACGAATTTCGCTGGGGACCCGGCGGCGCCACGGTCTTCGGCGAAGGGCTGGATACCGAAGACCTGTTCGAAATGATTTTCGGCAGTGCTCCGGGTCGGCGCGGAAAACGCACACGCACGCGTACCATCTGGCCGACCGGCCAGGATATTCACCAGGAAATCGAGGTGGATTTTCTGACGGCGGCCCGCGGCGGAATCATCGAATTGACCGTGCACCGACCGGATACCGGCCCGACTGTTCTCCGCGTCAACATCCCGCCGGGCACCACCGACGGACAAACGCTGCGCCTGCGGGGCCAAGGTATCGAAGGCGGCGACTTGTACCTGAAAATTCGCGTTCGCCCGCATCCGTATTTCCGCCGAGAAGGCAACGATCTGGTGGTGCAGGTGCCGATTTCATTGCAGGAAGCAGTCTTCGGCGGCAAAATTGATGTGCCCGGACTGGATGAGATGCTGTCGGTAACCGTACCCGCTGGAGTATCGTCCGGGCAGCGGCTGCGGATTCGCGGGCATGGGTTTCCGATTCCTGGCAGCAGTCAACGCGGCGACCTCTATGTCGAACTGCGCATTGTGCTGCCGAAACACCTCGACCCGGAAAGCCGACGATTGCTCGAAGAATTTGCCCGACGTAATCCTTACAATCCGCGGTCTGAAATGCGTCTTTAATGCGTCGGAAGTCAAGCCCGGCTTCCAGCGTTGCGTACCACGCCAAAAGCAGTGCCCTGCCGCACACCGAACCGCGAACCTGCAAAACCTTCGCCTGCCGTAACCAATAAACGTCGCCTGCCATCGCCACCAGAAGCGCGGACACGCCTGAACCTGGGCCAGCTGGAATTACCGCGCCACAACCGAATTCTCCCATGGCCAAGCGTTACGGTCTGTCCCGACGGGAACGTCTCCGCTCCGATGCCGACTTCGATCGAATTTTTCAGAATCGTTGCTCAGCAGCGGACGAATGGCTGGTGGTGCTGGTGGCCGCCAATCAACTTTCCTGGTCACGGGTCGGCCTAGCGGTGGCTCGCAAATGGGGCAAAGGGCATGTGCGCAATCGTGTTCGCCGATTGCTTCGCGAGGCATTCCGACTTTGCAAACCCGAAATCCCCACGGGCTTCGACTTTGTGCTGCTTCCGCGCAAAATCGAGGGATTGACCTTGCAGCAGCTGCTGCAATCGCTGCCGAAACTCGCCCGCCAGGCCGTGCGCCGCTGGGAGAACCACGCCCAGCAATCCGGGGAATCGTCGGCCTGGCCGTCTCGAAAACCGCCTCGGCGTTGCGAATAGACCGCCGTAGAACAATTTTTTCCCGCCCGGCCGACCATCCGGCCCATTTCGGTTTTCCCCTTGCCGCCGGGCCAAATTCAGCGTTTGGCGTTGTTGACTATTGCGACTATGTTAGGTAAGATGATGTTGATTTGTCGAAAGCGCGCCTGTGGCCGATCGCCCACCAGCGCCGATAATGACTTTGTGTCCTGGAAGTTTTGAAGCGAACGCCGGGTTCGCTGGCCATTGACGGAGAAACGCCGTGTCGGAAACACCTGCCGCTCCGCCGACTTCTGCCGCTGGCACAACCAATCCGGCGTCGCGGCCGGAACGGCCGTTGACCTGGGAAGAAGTGCGCAAACGCAATTACGTCGAACGCATCAAACACGAGAAGTTTCCCTACGACTTGGCCGCCGAGTTCGACCGCCTCGCCGCCACCCCCTATGAGGAAATTCCCGAAGAGGACATGCTGCGCTTTCAGTGGTGGGGGCTGTATCACGACAAGCCGAAAGTCGGCTTCATGATGATGCGGATCAAGTTGCCCAACGGCTTGCTCACGCCGCAGAAATTGCGCGCCATCGGCGAACTGTCGCGGGACTTCGGTCGCGGCTACGGCGAGATCACCACGCGGCAGGACATCCAACTGCACTGGATTAGCATCGCGGACTTGCCACAGATTTTCCCGCGTCTGGAGGCGGCTGGCCTGACGACGAAAGGCGGCTGCGGCGATGTGCTGCGGAATATCACCGGCTGCCCGGTAGCCGGCATTGATGCCGAAGAACTCTTCGACGCCACGCCGGTCGTGCTGGAAGCGCACCGCCGATTCAGCGGCAATCCGCAATATGGCAACCTGCCCCGCAAACACAAGTGGACGATTTCCGCTTGCCCATACCATTGCAACGCCCCGGAAATTCATGACGTAGCGCTGGTGGGAACGATTCAGGACGGCGAGCCGGGATTTGCTGTCTGGGTCGGCGGCGGACTTTCCACAGTGCCGCGGATTGCCAAACCGCTCGGCGTGTTCGTTACCCTGGAGGAAGCGCTGGATGTGCCACGGGCGGTGTTGGAACTCTGGGGCAACAACCTGAAATATCGTATGTCCCGCGCCAAGGCCCGCTTCAAATTCATGGTGGATGACTACGGGCCGGAAAAGCTCCGCGAGATGATCGAAAACCATCTCGGCCGCAAACTCACCGACCTGAAGGTCAATCCACAACCCAAAGGCCGCACCGACCATCTCGGCATCCATCCCCAGAAACAGCCGGGCAAGGTGTATATCGGCGTGCCCGTATTTCCGGGCATTTTGCGGGCGGAACAGATGCTGGCGGTGGCTGAGATTGCCGAGGAACTCGGTGCGGAAATTCGCCTCACCCGCGAACAGAACCTGATCCTGACGCACGTCCCAGCAAAGCGCACAGACGAAACGCTGGCCCGACTCCAGCAGCAAGCCGGCCTGTCGCTGGACGTACATCCGATGCGCGGTCACAGCATCGGCTGCACTGGCGAACCGCATTGCAATTTTTCTGTCGGCGAAACTAAGACAAAACTGGTCGAGATTGTCGAACACCTGGAACAGCAGTTTGGTCCGGCCATCGCCGACCTGCGGATTTATCTGGATGGTTGCCCGCACGCCTGCGGACAGCACTGGGTGGGTGACATCGGCATTCAGGGCACCACGCTGACCACGCCCCAGGGCAAAGTCGAGGCCTATGATGTCCTGCTTCGCGGCGGACTGGGGCAGTCGGCAGCGATCGGCAAAGCCGTGCTCCGCCGCGTTCCCGGCACGGAACTGAAATTCACCCTCGAACGCTTGGTGCGGGCCTGGCTGGTGCAACGGCAAAACGGCGAGACGCTGCAAAGCTTTTTCACCCGCCTCAGCGACGAGCAAATCCAGGCGCTCGCCCACGGCGAACCGGCAGCGGCCACCGCATGATGGAGTTGGGCGCCCCGTGTCGCGCTATGACCGCGATCGCCGCACCATCCGGGAGATCATCCATGACGAGAAGAAAGCCCGCATCTGGCGGAAACCCGATTTTCCTTCCGAACTGCTCGACCGAACGTTTGCGGAACTGGACACGCTTGCTCGACAGGGCAAGCGCCGAGCCAGACAATTACGCAAGGTGTTGACCGGCGATTCGATAAGTGAACGAGTATTCTTGCTGGACGAGACAGCGAATTGGTGACAAGGCAGCTGAGACACGACTACCGCGTTGCCCAATTGGCCAGGTGGAACGATGTGGTACACTGCCAGCTTACTGCTCTGCAATTACCGAACAAAGGAAGACCTGCCCGAGGGGTGGCAGGGTGATTTACCCCTGGGTTGGCGAAAATGTATAGACGACTACTTCTCCAAGAAAGAGGAACCGAACCGCGAGGATTCGGCCAGGGAAGAACGTAGCGCTGTTGAACGGTTTTGCCGCTTCGTTTCCGCGCGGGGCGTGGCAGAACTGACCGCCTGCGAATATGCTCACTTTCTCGATTATCTGGCCTGGCGTCGCCGGGAAGGCACGACCAAGCGCCGACTGATGCAACAAGGGCAGCGCCTGGCCAATTTCCTGCGTTACCTGTGGCAGTCTGCCGGACGCAACGGCGACCCATTGCAGGGAGAAGACCTCCGCGAGGACCTGGACTGGCTGGACGACTGGTATGAGGAAATCATCCTGCTGGTGCAGGCGAACAGTGAAGAGGACGCCCTGGCCAGAGCCCGACAGCACGCCCAGGAATTGGTGCACGGCCTGCAGCGCGAGGCGCGGCCGGGCACGGCCTGGAAACTGGCCGGCATCACGCAGACCTGCGAATTGCCCGACCCCAAATGGTACGATGGCATGGAAGTTTTCTGGCGGTTCCTGACCCCAAAGGAGGGGCAGGCTCTGGCCAGGACGGCTAGCAAACAGGCGCCCCACTTGGTGCCGTGAGTCCGGCCCGACGAGCGAACCAAAAGCGGCCGGACCCGGCGAGGAACCCGTGGTCAACCAGAGTTCCGGAGGCAACGGTACATGAGCACTAACGGCGAACTGCAAACCCGTCGTGTCGAACTGATGGACGACCAGGAAGCTGGCGAGTGGGCCGTCTATTTTGACGATCGTCCCCCTGAAGACCTGCTGCAGTGGGCCTTTGAACGGTTCCATCCCCGCCTGGCGATTGTCACCAGCTTCCAGATTGATACCCTGGTGTTGCTGGATATGGCCTGGCGGCTCAATCCGCAAGTGCGGGTCATTACTGTGGATACAGGCCGATTGCCCCAGGAGACCTATGACCTCATGGACGAAGTGCGCGCCAAATACGGCATCGCCATCGAGGTGCTCTTCCCGGAGGCCGCTCACGTTGAAAAGATGGTTCGCAAACACGGCGTCAATTTGTTCCGCAAGAGCGTGGAATTGCGCTTGCTCTGTTGCCATGTGCGGAAGGTAGTGCCCCTGACTCGCGCCCTGAATCAGCTGGACGCCTGGATTACCGGCCTGCGCCGCGATCAGTGGGCCACGCGCGCCAATATCCGTAAGGTTGAAATTGACCACGACCACGGCGGCATCCTCAAGCTCAATCCGCTCGCCGACTGGACGGAAGAGGAGGTCTGGCAATACGCCCGTGACAATGGCGTGCCTATCCACAAACTCTACGAGCAGGGCTACAAGAGCATCGGCTGCGCCCCATGCACCCGCGCTATCTTGCCCGGTGAAGACAGCCGTGCGGGGCGCTGGTGGTGGGAAACCAATGCGCCCAAGGAATGCGGCATGCACTGCCCGATTGAAACCGGCGGCTTCGAACACGAGGTCCAGGCCATCCTCGGCGAAGCTGCTGACCTCGACCGAGATTAGTCCATGTCGGCCGACCCAGAATTGCAGCAGGCGCTTCGGCAAGAAATAGCCGCCTACGCCCGGCATATCTCCGATCCGCAGGCCCGTTCGATATGCGACGCCCTTCAGTCGGCGGTGCAGACGGGCGAACTCGATGAGGAGATGTGGCGTGCGCTCGGCCACGTGCTGAGTGTTTCTCTGGAAAGCGGCCGACTCCGCAAACTCTACGGGCCTCACGTCGAAATGCAAGCCGAGCGACTTTTCCAGCTCACGCCGCAAGGCCAGCAGCTTCAGTCCGCCCTTGCCCAGGCCAATCAGGCCCTGGCAGCACTCACCGGACAAACCATCCAGGAAATGACTATTACTCTCAAAGGCCCCGGCGCCTTCTACCTCCAGATTCGCACCGACCGCTGCCGCATGCGCTTGCTGCTGGATCGCACCGGCCTGCACCCGGTAGACATCGAAACGGCCGCTTGAGACTTCTCACCTTCGCTCTTTTTTCCGAAAAATGCGTTCGTGCATCGCACAAGTCACAATTCCGTCGGCGAGCGAACGCGCGCGAACAAGAGCTGCGGGCATAAGCCCCCCGTGGTTTCGCTACCGCGATTGCACCGGCGTTCGTCAGCACACCGGCGGCAGTCTCCCGAGCATTTGCGCCACGCCGTTGCAAGGGCGTTTCCCGATCACACGGCGGGCTGACACCCGCCGCTCCAGGTGTCAGGCGCGACGGCGGTGTGCGAATCTGTGCGGAATTGTCCCAGCATGAGCGATTCCCGCACCACTGCGGGCTTACGCCCGCCGCTCCTGGTGCTGGGCTTCCGTGAGATTCACCATGGGCTGGTTCCGTGTTCTCGGTCCTAACGGGTGAGCCGCGGAGGTGAAGAGCGGTCAGGATTCGCTGTTCGCAGTCGCACGGGCCGGGATAAAATGCCCGGGGGATGATCGCGGCCGACTTTTCGCAACTGCAACTCGGTGAGCCGCTGGCGGTGCTGGTCAGCGGCGGACTGGACAGTGCCGTGCTGCTAGGATTAGCAGCGCGGCAGATGGCCTCGGTACATCCACTTTACGTTCGCTGTGGGTTGCACTGGGAGGAAGTGGAACTTTCGTACTTGCGGCGGTTTTTAGCAGCACTGAAGGCTCGACAGGTGCAGAAGCTGGTGGTGCTGGAACTGCCGGTGCGGGATTTGTACGGCGAGCACTGGAGCGTTTATGGTCGGCAGGTGCCGGATGCTGATTCTCCCGATGAAGCGGTCTATTTGCCGGGCCGCAATGTGTTCTTGTTGAGCAAAGCGTTGCTCTGGTGCCATCTGCACAAGGTGCCGGTGCTGGCACTGGGGACGTTGCGAGGCAATCCGTTTGCCGACGCCACCCCGGAATTCATGGCGGCAATAGCGGCGGTGGTGAATCAGGCCTGCGAGGCTCGGCTGCGGATAGTACAACCGTTGCGGCATCTGGATAAAGCCGAGGTGGTGGCTCTGGGTCGGGATTTGCCGCTGGTCTGGACCTTTTCCTGCCTGTCGCCGCAGGGGGAACTGCATTGCGGTAGCTGTAACAAATGTGGCGAGCGTCGCCGCGCTTTTGCTGCCTGCGGTGTGCCGGATCCCACGCCCTATGCCGAACCGCGCACCGAGGTAGGCTGACGCGTATCGCTGCCGCAGACCACACGAAGGCGACACTCCCTGCTGCTGTCCATAAGCGAATCATGCGTGTACGGGAGGTGGCGAATGTATCGGGTCAGCCGCGAGATATATTTTTGCTACGGACACCGCTTGCTCAACTACGAAGGGAAGTGCCGCTACCTGCACGGCCATAACGGCAAGGCGGTCATTACCCTGGAAGCTGCTGGTCTGGATGCCCGTGGCATGGTGCTCGACTTTACTCAGATCAAACGGGTCATTCAGAGTTGGATTGATACGCACCTGGATCACAAAATGATCCTGCACCGAGACGATCCGATCGTGCCGTATTTGCGGCAACTGGGCGAACCGTTTTTCCTGCTGGACGTGAATCCGACGGCGGAGAACATCGCGCGGCTGATTTACGATTACGCACGCCAGGAAGGTTTTCCCGTGGTGGCGGTGAGCCTCTGGGAGACCGAAAGTTGCTATGCTACCTATATGCCGGGAACGCACTGACCGCGAGGGATGGGCATTGGGGCGGAGTGCGACCGGCAGCGGACCCGGATTCGAACGGGAGGGCCATCATGGTCGAGTTACGCGTCCTGAGCGAGGAGGAAATCCAGCAGCGGCTGCAACAACTCCCCCAGTGGGAATACCGCGAGGGTTGGCTGCGGCGGAAATATCGCACGCCCGGCTACGCCCATACTTTGTTATTGGCCAACGCCATCGGATACCTGTCCGAGGCGGCCTATCACCATCCGGATTTGACGCTCGGATACGCTGAGCTGACCGTCAAGTTGCAGACGCATAAAGTCCGCGGTATTACCGAACTCGATTTCGAATTGGCTCGTCGCATCGAACAGCTCGCCACCTGGAAGCCGGAACCTGGCTCCCCCTTACCGGGCTTTCCCAAAAAATGGGTGGAATGACGGGGAGCTGCCGGCGTCTCGGTGGAGAAGAGCAATGGCGAGTCGCTCTGTGACCGTTGCTGGCCATGCGCTATCTCTTCGTCACCGGCAAGCTGGCCGAACCGGCTCTGCGAAAGGTGCTGGCGCAACTCGCCCCGCAAGTCGGATTTGACTACGAAGTGGCCGTTCTCAACATCAGCGTCGCTGCCCTGATGACCCCCGAATGGATTGCCCGCCATCTCGAGGTGCCCGACGCTGTTGACCGGATCATGATCCCCGGCTGGTGTGGGCCGGATGTCCGGCCGATTCAGGAAAAGACCCATTTGCCCGTGGAAATCGGCCCGAAAGACCTTCTCGATTTGCCGGGCTATTTCGGTCAGCGTCGCCAGGTGGATTTACAGCACTATCGCATCGAAATCCTGGCCGAAATCAATTATGCGCCGCGACTGGATCGGCAGACCCTCCTGGCGGAAGCGAAGCGTCTCCAGGCCGAAGGTGCCGACGTCATCGATCTCGGTTGCGACCCAGCCAGCGTGTGGACGACGATCGGCGAAGCGGTGAAGTGTCTTCGCGAGGCCGGCTTGCGGGTTTCCGTGGACAGTTTCCATCCCCAGGAAATCGCTGCCGCTGTCCGGGCCGGAGCCGAACTCGTCCTCAGCGTCAACAGCAGCAACCTTGAAGCGGCACCGGACTGGGGTTGCGAAGTGGTTCTGGTTCCCGATAGCCGGCACCGTTCGGGGGATTCCTGCACAGGCAGTGACAGCTGGCTGACAACGCTGGAACGGCACATGGAATGGTTGGCGACGCACGGGGTGGCGTTTCGCGTGGACCCGATCCTAGAGCCGATCGGCAGCGGATTCGCCGCTTCCTTGGGGCGTTACATAGAAGTGCGGCGACGTTATCCCCAGGTGCCCATGCTCATGGGCGTGGGTAACCTCACCGAACTTTCCGAAGTCGATTCCGCCGGCGTGAATCTGCTATTGATGGGTTTTTGCGAGGAACTGAACATCGGCAGTGTGCTGACCACGCAGGTCGCCAACTGGTGCCGCAGCTGCGTCCGGGAACTGGACCTGGCGCGACGCCTGGTGCATTACGCCGTCGAACACCGCGTTCCGCCCAAAAACCTCGACCCGCGATTAGTATTGCTGCGCGATAGCCGACTGCGGCGCTACGGTCGCAGCCTGATTCAGGAGTGGGCCAGTCGCATTCGCGACCGGAACTTTCGCATCTTCGCCGAAGGCGACGAATTGCATGTCATCAGTGGACGGGGCTACTGGCATGGCCCAGACCCGTTTCAGCTCTTTCGCGAGATACTGCGCCAGGAAACGATTACTCCCGATCATGCGTTCTACCTCGGCTATGAAATGGCCAAGGCGGTTACCGCGCTGACCCTGGGCAAAAACTACGTGCAGGATGAGCCACTGCAGTGGGGATTTCTGACACGCCCCGAAAAGGCCCACGCCCACTCGTCCGACACCCCTTCGGCAACTCCGCCAGTGCAAGACCAGCCGCGCTAGCAGCCGTCTGCCACTTTCGGGATGATTTCTCCTTGCCGCGCGACCGACTGGGCTGCGCCACGGTGGGCTGACACCGCCGCGCCTGTTGGCGGCCACCCCCCCGACAGCAATCGCATCGTCTTCGCAAGCGCGGTTCCCACACCACGGCGGGCTGACGAACGCCGCTCCTGGCGTCACGCGCGACGTCGTCCCGTGATTGCGTGCAGACGTGCCGTTGCAAGTGCGCTTGCCGAACCACGGCGGGCAAACGCGCGCGGAACAAGAGCGGGGGCGTAAGCCCCCCGTGGTTTCGCTACCGCGATGGCACCGGCGTTCGTCAGCACACCGGCGGCAGTTTCCCGCGACTTTGCGGAGGCGTTCTTGCAAGCGCGGTTCCCACACCACGGCGGGCTGACGAACGCCGCTCCTGTGCATGTGCGTTTGTGCATCGCAAGAGTCGTTTTTTCGCCGGCAGACGTGCACGCCGCAACACAAGAGCGGGGGGCGTCAGCCCCCCGTGGTTACACGAACGCGATCGCAACCCCGCCCGACCGGGATGATGGCGGGCTTGCGGCGTTCGTCAGCACACCGTCGGAGGTCGCCCGCGACTTTGCAGAGGCGTTCTTGCAAGCGCAGTTCCCACACCACGGCGGGCTGACGAACGCCGCTCCTGGACAGATGTACGGCCGTGTGTCGAAAATGGCGTTTCTTCCGGTGGGCGAAACGTTGTGCGCCAAGAGCGGCTGGCGTAAGCCAGCCGTGGCAAACCAACGCAATTGCCCCGGCGTTACTCGCACGCACGGCGGGCTCACGCCCGCCGCTCTGGATTGCAGGGCGAACGATTGGCGGAGAAAGTACGACTTTTGCGATGCACAAACGCACATCGAAAAAGAGCGGCGGGTGTCAGCCCGCCGTGATGTTGGCAAACACCCGTGCAACGATGGTGCAGCAAAGGCGCGGGAGATCGCGACGCTGTGCTGGCGAATGCCGGCGCGTTGCCGACGGTCTGCGTCTGCGTGGGGGTCACGGCAGGTCACTGCTTGCCCACGGCAGGTTGCTGCGTAAGATATTGTGTTCAACCTGGGCAGAGGAAGGAGTGTGGCTATGGGCATGCAGTGTGCGATCTGTGGCAAGAGGCCGGTCTTCGGCAATCAGATCACACGGCGAGGTAAGGCGAAATACCTGGGCGGCGTGGGACGCAAAGTGACCGGCATCAGCCGACGCAAATTTAAGCCCAACTTGCAGCGCATCCGCGTCGAAATCGAAGGCCAGGTGAAACGCTTACGGGTCTGCACTCAGTGCATTCGCAGCGGACGGGTGAAACGACCGCAGGTACGCAAGGCTTTCGAATTGCCGAAGGTCTGATACAGTGCTGGCTGGAATGTTACGGCAAGCCGGCTGGAAGAGAACCGCAGCCATCGGGGCAACCAGGAGCAGGACCGGGAGGTGAAACATGGCCCTGAAACCAGAAGAAGTTCGCTGGGTGGCTCACCTGGCGAGGTTAGAGTGCAGCCCCGAGGAAATCGAGCTGTTTACCATGCAACTTAGCCAAATCGTTGAATACGTCAACCAGCTGCAAGAGGTTCAGACCGAGGGTGTCGAGCCGTTGTCCCATTGCCTGCCGCTGCATAATGTCTTCCGCGAAGATGAAGCGAGTCCTTCTCTGAGTGTGGACGAAGCGCTGGCCAACGCCCCCGCACGCAAAGGAGATTTTTACTCCGTCCCGGCAGTGCTGGATTGAGCGACGGGAACGGCAGATGGAAGTGCGCTGTGGTGGATGGGAGCGGCGAGTCTAAACGGGCCGTGTAGCGGGTGTTAGCCGGCTGCGGAGGAATTGCCGATGGAATTGATCGAACACAGCAGCCGGGAGTTATTAGCCTGGCTGGAGCGAGGCGAGGTCAAGGCGGAGGAGTTGACGTCGGCTTATCTGCAGGCGATCCGGCAGCGGGAAGCGAAAGTGCGGGCCTTCGTGCATCTGGACGAAGCCAGCGCTCTGGAGCAGGCTCGCCGCGTGGATGACAAACGCCGTCGTGGTCAGCCGCTCGGCAAGCTGGCCGGCTTGCCCGTCGCCATCAAGGACGTGCTTTGCACCAAAGGGGTGCCGACCACCTGTTGCAGCAAGATTCTGCGAAACTTTATCCCGCCTTACGACGCGCACGTGATTAGTCGGCTCAAGGAAGAGGACGCGGTGTTGATCGGTAAAACCAACATGGACGAGTTTGCCATGGGGTCGTCCACGGAGAATAGCGCCTTCCAGATCACGCGCAATCCCTGGGACCTGGAACGCACGCCCGGTGGTTCGAGCGGAGGGTCGGCGGCCGCGGTGGCCGCTTGCGAGGTCCCGCTCAGTATCGGCAGCGATACCGGGGGATCGATCCGGCAACCGGCAAGTCTGTGCGGGATTGTCGGACTCAAACCGACTTATGGTCGGGTCTCGCGATTTGGCCTGGTGGCGTTTGCCAGTTCGCTCGATCAAGTGGGGCCGTTCGGGCACGACACTTACGATGTTGCCCTGCTGATGGAAGTAATCGCCGGCCACGATCGCCGCGACAGCACCAGCGCTCCGGAACCGGTGCCGCCCTACCGTCAAACGCTGGATCAGCCGGTGCTACCGCTGCGGATTGGCGTGGCCCGCGAGTATTTCGGCGAGGGACTCGATGCGGAGGTGGAGCAGGCAGTCCGCGAGGCCCTGCAGGTCTATCGCCGACTGGGCGCTACCATTCAGGAAGTCTCCTTGCCCCACAGCCGATACGCCATCGCCACCTATTACATCGTCGCCACCGCCGAGGCTTCGTCGAACCTGGCTCGCTATGACGGCGTGCACTACGGTTACCGCGCCCAACGCTTCGACAACATGATTCACATGTACAGTCGCACCCGCGGCGAGGGATTCGGCGCCGAAGTCAAGCGGCGGATCATGCTTGGTACTTATGTGCTTTCCCGCGGCTATTATGAAGCGTATTATCTGAAGGCGTTGAAAGTGCGGCGGCTGATCAAGGAGGATTTCGACAAAGCCTTTGCCGAATGTGATGTCGTTGCCGGGCCGACTTCCCCCACCCCCGCCTTTCGGATCGGTGAAAAGGTGGCCGATCCCCTCGCCATGTATTTGAGCGACATTTACACCATCAGTTGCAACCTGGCCGGTATTGCCGGCATCAGCATCCCGTGTGGTTTCACCAGGAACGGCCTGCCGATAGGACTGCAGTTGTTAGCTCCGCCGTTTGCCGAGGAGAAGTTGCTGCGGATCGCTCGCATGTACGAGCGCGAGACCGACTGGCACCTCCGCCGACCTGTTGTACCCGCCTGATCACAACCGAATCGTCCCGCCGCACCGCTCACGCCCATGCGAAGCCACCGCTGCTGACGCCCGCCGCTCCTGTGGACGTGCGTGTGTGCATTGCAAAGGCGCATTTGCACCGCACACGCGTCGTGCAACACCAAGAGCGGCTGGCGTAAGCCAGCCGTGGCAAACCAACCGCAATTGCACCGGCGTTCGTCAACACACCGTCGGCAGTCTCTCGCGACTTTGCGGAACCGTTCTTGCAAGTGCGCTTCCCGATCGCCACGGCGAGACTCACGCCCGCCGCTCCTGTGCACGTGCGTGTGGGCATCGCAAAAGTCGTTTTTTCGCCGGCAGACGTTCACGCCGCAGCACAAGAGCGGGGGCGTCAGCCCCCCGTGGTTAGACGAACGCAATTGCACCGGCGTCCGCCAACGCACAGCCGGCGGTCTGCCGAACAATTGCGGAGGCGCCTGTGGAAGCGCGTCTCCGGAATCCACGGCGGGCTTACGCCCGCCGCTCCTGACGCTGCGTGCGACGACTGTGTCCGAATATGCACGGAATCGTGCCGGCCACGCGGTTCCCGAAGCACGGCGGGTTTACGCCCGCCGCTCTCGACGAAGACGTACCCCGTTGCAACTGCGTTACTCGCGCCCACGGCGGGCTTACGCCCGCCGCTCCTGACGCTGCGTGCGACGGCTGTGTCCGAATATGCACGGAATCGTGCCGGCCACGCGTTTCCCGAACCACGGCGGGCTGACGCTGCCGCTCCTGGCCCTTGGCGCGACGACCGTGCGTGAACAGGGGCGTAATCGTCCTTGCACGTGCGATTCCCGAAGCACGGTGGGCTGACGAACGCCGCTCTTGGGGACACGCTGGCCGATGCTGGAGGACGCTGTTGTGGTGGGCGTTGATGCGAGCGATTCGGAGCGCAATGCGGGTTCAAGTCATCGGAGCGCGCTGCCGACTTCGTTCGCAGGCGGGCGATGCAGGTTCAGGCCACCGGGTTGGTGAGCCGACCGATGCCGGTAATGTCTATGTGAATGACATCGCCAGATTGCAGACTAAAGTCATCGGGCGGGACGATTCCGGTGCCGGTCAACAAAATGACGCCGTCGGGGAAAGAAAGTTCCCGACCCAGCCAGTGCGTCAGCTCGGCAACGCTGCGATGCATCGCCGCCAGCGAGGTCTGGCCGTCGAAAACCGTTTGCCCGTTGCGCTCAATCACCAAGCGAATGGTAACTTCGCCGAACGCTGGCATGGAGTCGCTGAGTGTAATTACCGGGCCGAGGGCGCAGCTGCCGTCATAGATTTTCGCCTGGGGCAGGTAGAGGGGATTTTCGCCCTCGATGTCGCGGGCACTCATGTCGTTGCCGATCGTGTAGCCAACGACCCGCAGTGTCGGGTCGAGGACGATAGCGAGTTCAGGTTCCGGCACACTCCAGCGCGAATCGGCACGAATCCGCACCGGCTGGTTGGGGCCGACTACCCGATATGCGGGCGCTTTGAAAAACAGTTCCGGTCGCTCCGCGCGGTACACTTTATCGTAGAAGATGGCGGCATCGTGCGACTCACGCTTGCGGGCCTGTTGGCTGCGCTGGTAGGTAACGCCAGCCGCCCAAACCTCCTGGCGATCGATGGGGGGAAGGAGATCGAGTTCGGCGAGAGTGGCCACCGGGGGAGCGTCGCCGGTCAGCCGCAATGCCAGCTCCGACGGATTAACCGCGTGCAGGATATTGCTGAGCGCCGGCTCGGCAGCCGATCGCACATCCAGCATCTGGAGCCGGTACACCTGATCCTGCCGTACCAGCCCGATGCCCAGGGCACCGTCCGGCTCACGATATTTGCACAGTTGCATGGTCGCGGCAATGGAGGGCGGCAGGCAGCCACCTGCCGGGCTTCGGGATCGGATTATTTGAGCGGGGTCAGGTAGATGTTGCGGAAATGGATTTCTGCTCCTTCGGATTGCAGCAAAATCTTGCCCCGCGTAGCTTCGGCGTCAGTGCCCTCGTTGACCAACTGGCCGTTAATCACCAGCCGAATCTTCGGGCCGTCGCAGGTGATTTCGTAGCGGTTCCACTCGCCGATCGGTTTCTCCACGTGATCCTTCATGCGGAAATAGTGTCGCGGGATTTTCTGATCCTGGCGTTTTGGATCGACCTGGAGCTTGAAGCCGCCGACGAGCCAGAAATCGCCAGCATGGTCTGCCATCAACTGTGCTTCGACGCCCTTGGGCCAGATTTGATCCGGTCCGCTGACATGGACAAACACGCCGCTATTGCGACCGCGATGGACTTTTTCTCCCCACCGCCATTCCAGTGTCAACACGTAGTCACCGTATTCCTTCTCGGTGATCAGGTAGCCGTTGACGCTGCCGTCCACGACGATCATGCCGTCGCGAACGGTGAAAATTTTGTCGGGGTCGGCCTTGGATTTCGGGTCAACGAATTTCTTCCAGCCGGTGAAGTCCTTGCCGTTGAACAAAGCAATGGCTTTGCCGGACGGCTTGGCCTGTTCCTGAGCCATTGACAGGCTGAGCATGGCCGGAGTCAGCACACACAGCAAAAGTTTCAGCATTCCGCGTCGCATTGGTGTACCTCCTGGTTGGGTGGTGCCCGAGGTTGCCCTGATCGAGCCAGCTTCGGGCGAGGTGAGTTTCCTGGAAAACATGCTAGGAATTACCGCGAGCAAAGCCAGAGTTGCCGACGATACTGCCAGCCCACGCTGCTCGCCTCAGCCATCGCCAATCGCGACGTGCCGTGTGCGAATCGGTTAGCCGCGTTCACTCAGCGGAAGCACTGGCCGGGGTGCAGGGCCGATATAACGAGCACGCGGCCGAATGAGGCGATTCGCCTGCCATTGCTCGAGAATGTGGGCACACCATCCTGCCACGCGGGCCATCGCGAAGATCGGCGTATAAAGCGGGACGTCCAGCCCCAGGTAGTAGTAAAGCCGACCCGCGGGCCAATCCAAGTTCGGATGCAGATGCTTGGTCTGTGCCAGGTATTGCTCGACCCGATCGGCGATTTGCTCCCAAAGCAGTTGGCCACGCGCCTCAGCCAGTCGTCTGGCCCAGGAACCGAGAATGCCGGCACGCAGATCGCCCGTCTTGTAAACGCGGTGGCCGAAGCCCATCACCCGTTCCTTGCGTGCCAGCATCTCCCGCAAGTACCTTTCGACGTTTTCGGGCTGGCCGATCGCCTGCAGCAGAGGCATGACGTATTCATTCGCCCCGCCGTGCAGTGGGCCTTTCAGCGCGCCGATCGCCCCGACCACCGCGGAGTACATGTCGGACAGTGTCGAGGTGATCACCCGGGCGGTGAAGGTGGAAGCGTTGAATTCGTGTTCCGCGTACAAAATGAGCGAGACGTCGAAGGCCCGCTGGCTGAGTTCGTCCGGTAGCTCGCCGCTGAGTTGATACAGGAATTGGGCGGCGTGGGACAAGCCCGGCCGTGGTGGCAACGGTTCCAGACCGCGGCACAGCCGATGGTAAGCGGGAACAGTGGTGGCCAGTTGCGCGAGCAATCGTTCGGCGATTCTGCGGCCGAGCTGGATACAGCGTTCAGTGGCCGCCGGCGAGGCCAATTCTTTCGGCCAAGTGCGATAATCGGGGTCGAAATGCGCCAGGGCACTGACTGCCGTCCGCAGCACGTCCATGTAAGGGGTGTTCGGTGGCACATGGCGCAGCAGGTTCAACAACGCTGACGGTAACTGCCGCGCTTCATCCAGCCGCTGACGAAACTCCACCAACTCCGTCGAGCTGGGCAATTCCCCGTACAGCAAAAGATAGGCGACCTCTTCGTAGCAGGTCTTTTCCGCCAGTTCGCCGATGGCGTAACCGCGATAGCGTAACCCGCCCTCGACCGTGCTGATTGCCGTTTCCCCTGCAATGATCCCTTCCAGTCCTGGTGCGTAAATCGCGCTGTTCATCCGCTGGTTTCCTGTGTCGGAGTGATGGCGGCTGTAGAGCCGGCCGTGAAATACTGCCGATCCCGCTCTTCATACTCATGATAGTCGAGCAAATCGTAAAGCTCCTGCCGCGTCAGCATGCGGGGAAGGAGCTGGCGTTGATGTCCATGCTGGCGCAGAACACGCAGTCCCTCTTCCGCTGCCTTCCAAGCCAGTCGCATCAGCGTTACCGGATACAAAACGATACGGTAGCCGAGTTCGGCCAAGGTGGCAAAATCGAGCAGTGGACTTTTACCGAATTCGGTCATGTTGGCTACCAGCAAACCGGGCACAGCGCGGGCAAACGCAGCGAATTCCTCCGCCGATTCCAGCGCCTCGGGGAAAATGCCGTCGGCACCGGCTTGCAGATACGCCTGCGCTCGGCGAATGGCGGCGTCCAGACCTTCGACGCTGCGGGCATCGGTGCGGGCCAGGAGAAGAAAATCCGGGTTCTGCCGGGCTGACTGAGCCGCCCGAAGCTTCTGCACCATCACTTCCACGGGCACCAGACATTTGCCGCTGAGATGCCCGCAACGCTTGGGCAGTTCCTGGTCTTCGAGATGCAACCCCGCAGCGCCGGCCTGTTCGAGAAGTCGGACGCTGCGCTCGACGTGCACCGCCTCGCCGAAACCAGTGTCCGCGTCCACCAATACCGGCAGGTTGACCGCCAGACAGAGTTGCCGCGTTCGTTCTACCAGTTCCGTCAGCGTAACCAGACCGACGTCGGGTAAACCCAGGCTGGCGGAGAACGCCGCTCCCGACAGATACACCGCCGCATATCCCAGCCGCTCGGCCAAGCGCCCTGTCACCGCGTCGAGCACGCCGGGTACCATGATCGCCTGCTGCCTCAGGATGTCCCGTAATCGTCGGGCCGTGCCCACGGCGGGTTTGCACTGCTCGCTCTTGCTATTGGCTCCGGCCATGACTGTAATCCTTTCCCTGTTGCATCGCTGGCTCATTCTCCCCTCACTCCGGGCGGCACCAAGGAGGCAAAGACCTGGTGGATGTGCTGCTGGCTCCGGGCAGCGCCAGAGTGAGGCAAAAACTCTCCAAGACTTTGTATGACCCGACAACCGTTCACGCGTAACCAGGTGAGCGGCTGGCGTAAGCCAACCGTGGCAAACCAACACAATTGCACCGGCGTTACTCGCGCCCACGGCAACCTGAGGCCCGCCGCTCCTGGCGCTTGGCGCGACGACCGTGTCCGAATATGCACCGAATCGTGTCGGCCACGCGGTTCCCGAACCACGGCGGGCTGATGAACGGCGCTCACGACGAAACCGTTTCCCGTTGCAAGTGCGTTACCCACACGCACGGCGGGCTCACGCCCGCCGCTCTTGGGCGCCCTCGGTCGTTGGGAGAGGGTGAGGGCAAGTTTAATGGTTTGCCGCGCCCCGCCGGGAGTGCCGACGTTCTTACAGGCGGATAGTCGGAGCGTTGATGCGGATGAGGCGGGTATCCGGCGGGGTGAAGGTAAGCACGGCGGCGTTGCCCACGGCATCGGTGATACGCACGCCAGGCGGTAGGGCAATCCCGAGTAAACGAATGCCGTCGAGGTCCTGGTCGCTGGATTGCACGGTGTAGCGGAAGGTGAGCGTGTCGGTGCCGTGACCGGAAACCAGCGCGGCATCCTGAACCGCGTTGCCGATTTGTAAACGCAATGTCGGCCGGGCACTGCTGCTACTGCGGATATACACCTTCTCATCAAACCGGAAGCGGAACTCCAGCACCTCGCCAGTCACGAAGTTTCGGAGTCCAGGCGGGATGATGTCGGTGATGCGTGGCCCGCGTGTGTCTACGAAGACGCGGAAGAAGACCGGCGGGCGAATGGTTGGATCGAGGAAGCGCACACCGCTGTCGGAGGCAGCTCCCGGCGGGCGAATCGGCGGGGCAGTGATCTTGTACGTTCCGAGGTTGAGCGGTTGGCTGGGCTCCAGATAAATACCGTTGGGGCCATAATCGCCGGCCACCACTTTGTACCGAAACGTCAGTACGTTTGTACCCGAGCCACCGACGAAAGTTGCGCGGCGAGTCACGTTGCCGATGCGGAGATTGAGATACGGCACGACCTGGTTATTGGTACCGGTGGGGGTGACAGTTACGGCTTCGGCGGTAATGAGCTGGAAGGTGAGGACACTGCCAACGCCGTAGGTTCCCGTGCTCGGACCGCGTACCTGCATGACCCAGGGCGGAAACCCATCGATCTGGACATTGGAAAACGGCTGTGGAGTGGGGGTGAACTGTCCGTCGCCAGAATCGCCGACGATGTTGGTGATCGTGCCGTTGGTCAGGTCGAGAGGCGCCACCACCTCCACACCATCCTCATCGCGGTCACCACGCATCACCGTGTAGCGGAAAACCAGTCCTGTGCTGCCACTGCCGGAGGTATAGACGGCAAATACATTTTTCGGGGGAATGGAGGGCGAACCGCTGTCGCTGAGACGGAGTTGTAACCGCGGCGTGCCGGTAACCAGCGTGGGTTTGTCCATCTGGACAATGAACTGCATGATTTCCCGCATACGGTAGGTTCCGGCGTTAGGGGGAATGATGCGCTTGATGCGTGGCGGGCCGCTCTCGATCCACGGTTCCTCGCCGACGTTGCGATTGGTGGTCGGATCAGTGCCGGTGGCGCTGAAAAAAACCTCCCCGAGACCAGCAGCAGGTAACAAGAAGCGCGGGTTAGCACTCCGGGCACCCGGAGCGATCTCGGTGCCCGCGGTAGTTAACACCATATTGACCCCGCTCAAATCCTCCCGGGCTTTCCAGAGCTCCACGCCGGCGTTGCCATCGTTGGCGGCGAAATAAAGCAGCTTGCCCAGAGTCGTAAAGAAAACGTTCGACTGCCAGTGATACCAGGTCGGTTCGTTGCCGAGGTAGGCCCAGAGGTTGCGTTGGGCGTTGAAATCCCTGGGGAAGTAAATCGGCGGAGTCATCGAAGGGCCGGTTGGATTGATGTCGGCCAGCTGGACGGGAGTCAAAGCTCCCAGCGCTTTACCGCGAGTATCTACATACCAGGGCTCCCGATCAGACCCAGAGTCAGCCGAATATACCAGTACACCAGTTTGCCTGCTGGTATTGAGTGGATCGCTGGGGTCTAAGCCCTGTCCGTTGTGCAGGTCGAACGAGCGGACACCAACGTGCAGGATTCTTTCTGAAGGCAAGAGAGGGTCCCATAGCGGGAAGGGGTTACGTGCATCTAACACTTCCAAGACCGGAGTTGGAGGCAGAAGGGGCCTTAAAGTCACGTAAAACAAAAAATTGCCCTGGCCGGATGGGACGGTTGGGTCTTTAACCGCTGTGAGGAAAAAGCCTTGATTTCCCGGGTCAAAAACATCTACAACCTGGTTGGGAGGTGCGGTACTCCTCAGCCCAGTAAGGTAGATGAAATATCCCTCAAAGACACCATTTCGCAGCCTGGAGGCAACGAAAAACAGCCGGTCTAGCTCTGGGAAATAGGCGAGCCACTGCGGGCGGCGAATAGTCAAAGGAGGGGGTGGGTCTTGGAGGAAGCGCAGGGTGTTGCTTAGTGGATCGAACCAGTGCAGGCGGTAGCCACTGCCATTATCCGCACTGAAATAGAGAACGCCGTCGGCGTTCAAAAGCCAGTGGGGGTTGGAGGAAGTTGCTCCCGGATTGATGTCCGCGACCAGGACTGTGCCATTGGAGGTGCCGTCGCTGCGCCAGAGTTCAAAACCGTTCTGGCCGTCGTTCGCCACGAAGAAGAGGGTTCCGCTGACGTTTACCAGGAAACGCGGGTCGCTGCTACCGTTAGCGCGGATGTCGCGCACCGTGGTGGTGCCGTTCGACGTGCCGTCGCTGCGCCAGAGTTCAAAACCGTTCTGACCGTCGTTGGCGGCGAAAAACAAGGTGCCATTGACGTTGGTCAGGAATCGCGGGGAGGAACCGCCGGCGCCCTGTTGAATGTCGCGCACCAGGGTGGCATTGCCGGGGGTGCCATTGCTGACCCACAACTCATCGCCCCGCTGGCCGTCGTTGGCCACGAAGAAGACGCGGCTCTGGCCGTTGGCCAGCTGTACCTCGGTGAACCAGCGATCGCCGTTAAGAAAAGCTGGTGCCGAGCCGGTCGACCCATTGTTGTTAACGTCGGTCAGGAGTGCGGCACTTGGTGCAGTGCGGTCTTCCAGTTGTTCAAACAGCAAATGGGCACGGAGCTGGTTCGGGGGTAACGCCTCATGCACGCTGAGCATCTGACCCAGTCGCTTGAGCATCCACTTCAACATGCTGCTTCTCCTTCCGGCACGAACTCAATGTAATGACCAGCATCAGCGATGCAGTTGTCTGCGGGTCTGTTCCAGGCTGGCGTTAGCCAGAGCGGAGACCATACGGCGAATTCCGGTGCCACCATACTTCCATTTTGTTTCCCCGTCAAAGTCCGGTCAAGGATAGGACACGCTGTGGAGCAAAAGGCCGGCCATTGAACGCCGAAAAATCACCGGGAGACAGGCATGACTTGGCGAGTTCGCCAAATTCGGCAGAACCAGTCCACCTGTTTCGACCTGCACACGGAATGAGGATGGCGGCCTGGTTTAGCATCTGCGTCCCGCCGGCGAGGCCCGTGAAGCAAAGCCGAAATAGCATTGGTAGGCGAAATAGCGACGGAAAAAGTCTGCGCCGGCGTAGCCCTAAAAGCAACCCGGAAAGCGTGGCGACGTTAACTGGTTGTTCTCGGAGATCGGCCAAGGGGCGTGGCTTTTTCGATCAGCTGTCATGTAAGTAAATCTCGATGCGAGCGGTTTTTGGTCAGGGAAGCTTGCCGAAATGGCGGTGGGAAAGCGCGCCGCAGCATCGGCGACGGTTACGCACGGGCGCGGTGGTTCGTCTAAGCATTGGTAGCAGGTATAATGGCCGAGGAAACGAGGGAGTCGGCTGGATCGCGTCTATTCAGCGTATGGAGTCCGTAGAACCTCGCAGGAAGCGAGGAAGTCGGCAGGAGAAAAAGGCGGTCGGTGATGCGGTGGCTGCGAGGCACAACGGCGACAGGAGCCAGGACCATGTGGCAGCGCGAAACTGGAAACAGCTGGCTGCTGGCAGGTGGGTTGGTGGGATTGCTGGCGTTGGTCGTGTGGAGTAGCGCCGAGCCGACCGCTCCGGACGTGGAAGCGTGGTTACGAGCCTATGAGCGTGAGCGAGAGGAGTTGCGGCAAGGCGGAGCGGAACGATTTGCCACGGAATGGATACGTTTGGCCGACCAGTACGCCGACCAGGCACGCCAGGCCCTGCAAGCTGGTCAACCGAGCGAGGCGGAAAGGGCGATTTTCCGAGCCCGCTGGATTCTGCCGGCCATACCACCGGACCTGCCGACGCAAGTCGAGCGGATTTTCGGTTCGTCGAAGTTGCGCCACGGTCCGGCAATCCGCGCGGTGGTCTGGAGCGAAGATGGTCGCTGGTTAGCGACGGCGGGTAGCGATTTCGCCGTGCGGCTGTGGGATGCCAGTAATGGCCGCGAAATCCGTACTTTCCGATGCGAGGACTGGCCGACAGCCCTGGCCTTCGCGCATCACAGTCCGCTGTTAGCGGTCGGCGGGCAAAGCACGGTGATTCGTGTCTGGGACGCCACTACGGGGAAAGAAGCGTTGTCCGGCGGATTGGAGTTGCCGAATCCGGCCCGGGGAAAGTTAGCCGTACTGGCGCTGGCGTTCGATCCGCAAGATCGTTACCTGGCCGTCGCTAACTCGCAGCAGCAGGTCCAGGTGTTCAAGATGTCGGACAAGGGCCTGGCGTTTCAGCTGGTCGGATTCGCTGGCCAGCCGCACAGCATCGCCTTTTCTACAGATGGCGAATATCTGGCCGTTGGGGCCTCCGACGGATTGCTCCGTGTCTATCGGACACAGCAGGGGGCGTTGTGGCGTTCGTTCCGTGGCAATACCGGTGCCATTTACGCCGTCGCTTACCTGCCGGGCAAAAATCAGGTGGTCGTGGCCGGTCAGGACAGTTTTGTCCGCATCTTTGACATAGACCGGTCACAGGAGCTGGTGCGGTGGAAGTCGGGAGCCAACGGCTCGACGGCGTTGGCGGTGAGCCGGAATGGCCAATTGGTCGCGGTCGGAACAGCCACGCCGGATACCGCCATCCGTGTCTGGCGGGTGGACGACCGAACACTGGTTCGGACATTTCGCGGGCATCAGCACTGGGTGCAGGGATTGGCCTTCGACCGAAGTGGCCGGTTGCTGGTATCCGGTGGGCTGGACGGTCAGCTCCGGTTCTGGGAACTGGGCGGCGGCCAGCCGTTCCGGGAGTTGACCGGCCACGAAGGGTATGTCTGGAGCGTGGCTGTGCATCCGGATGGCAGGCGGATCGCCAGCGGTGGCGCCGACGGCACAGTGCGCATCTGGGATAGCCAGCAGCGGCGACAGTTACACGTTTGGAAATTGCACGAACTGCCAGTCACCGTGGTGGCGTTCAGTCGGGACGGCCAGTGGCTGGCCAGCGCCGGCGGCGATCGCGTGATTCGCCTCGTCGATCCGCAGAGCGGACAGGAGAAACAACGTCTGGAAGGGCATTCCGGAGCAGTGACCTGCCTGGCGTTTCATCCCGAAGGGAAATGGCTGGCCAGTGGCGGAGCCGATCGGCAATTGATTCTGTGGGACCTGACCACCGGCAAACCCCGCCGGACCATCAGCCGCTATGGCAGCGTGGTGACCGGCGTAGCCTTTGTGCCGGGTCGAAACATTCTGGTGAGCGGAGGCAGCGATCAGCAGATTCGCCTGTGGGAACTGCCCGATCTCACCGAGCCGACACAGGTCTGGAGCGGCCATCGTCAACCGATCACGGCTCTGGCAGCCAGTCCGCGGGGCGATCTGATCGCCAGTGCCGACGGCGACGGGCAAATTCTTGTCTGGCAGGTGAACGCTGGCCAGAAACGAGCGCTCCTGACCGGTCACAGCGGGCCAGTCAATGCCCTGGACTTTTCCGCAGATGGCAAACTCTTGGCCTCTGGCGGAGCGGATCGGCTGGTGCGGCTGTGGGACCTGAGCAGCGGCAGCGAAATCAGCCAGTTCGCTGGCCATACCGACTGGGTGGCCGCTCTCGCTTTCTTTCCCGACAACCATCGCCTGGTCTCGTGCGGTGTCGATCGCAGTTTGAAAATCTGGGAGCTTTCCGGTCAGGAACTGACAGTGAGTTACGGGCACAGCTGCAAGGTCACCGCCCTGGCCGTGCCGACGGGCGAAGCGGCGAGTTGGTTCGTTTCTGGCTCGCAGGACACGACCTTGCGCTTCTGGGACATGGCCACGGCGCGGGAGCTGGCTCTGCTCAGCGACCACAGCGATGAAATCACGGCGCTGGCCTGCGACCGCACTGGTCGGTTACTGGCTTCCGCCGACCGAAGTGGCACGGTAAGAATCTGGCAACTGCCGCCAGCCGGCTCGCCAGAGAAATTTTCTCCCCCACGCTTGCGCAACAGTTTTTCCGTCAGCCGCGCCAGCGTTTTTTTGCTCGCCTGGAATGCCGACTCATCGCAACTGGTCGGCTGGGTGACCGACAGCCAATCGGACAAAACTCTGGTGGTCTGGGACGCGTCCAGCGGCAAGATCATTCGCTCGCTTCTGGGACACGATCGACCAGTGCGGGTAACCTGCGTGGCTTTTTCCGCGGATGGACGCTTGGCAGCGGTCGGCGGGCACACCGGCCGGGTCATCGTCTGGGACATGTCCAACGGGGCTCTGGTCAAAGCCACCCAGGCCTTCCAGTCGGCCGTCGCCGATCTCGCCTTCAGCCACGATAACCGCTACCTGCTGTTGGCCGGCGCTCAGGGCGAAATTCAGTTGCGCGACTGGCAGGAGGACCGGCTAGTGCGTTCCTGGCCCAGTCAGCAATCCGCCCTGGCCGGATTAGCCGTCAACCCGCGGGATCGCCTGCTGGCTACCTTCGACAATCGCGGCGTGATTCACATCTGGGACCTGGAGACCGGCCAACTGCAAACCACGTTTCGCCTGCCGGTCATGATCCATGCCGTGGCCTTTTTTGGTTCGCAACGACTGCTGACCGCTAACAGTAACGGCACGGTGTACCTGCTGGCGTGGTGAAGGTGGCTTGGCGAGCGTGCATCTGCCCGCCGACCACCACAGCGTCAGCGCACGAAGGCACTATCCCAGGGCATCTGCTGTTCCCGCCTGGGTTGTGCGTCCAAGCGAGCTGGGCGCTAGGCCCTTTGTCGCCGGTTCAGCAGCCGCCATCGTCACACGGTTCGCGACCAGCTTTGCCTTTTCTGGAAATCTTTGCCGACTGCCACCCGCTGGCGTTGGGCGAGATTACGAGCGGCAAGAATGCGCCTGCCGAGGCGGCGCTGACGTCACGGTCTGGAGTACGGCACCTGTTTCGGTGAAGAAACGGTACAGCTGCCGGGTGAGTTGGCCGGAGTTGTCCATGCGGGGGACTTTATGCTGGCCGCCTAGTTTCCCCTGGCGACGCAACCACTCGGCAAAGGAACCCGGTCGAAGTAGCACCACTTCCGGTGGCCCCAAACTGAGATCGCCCTGACGATGGGCATGGTAATCGGCGTTGGCTCGGCTTAGCTCCTCGTCTAACCAGGCCGCAAACTGCTGTAAGTCCGCGATCTGCTCCTGACATTCGACCAGATAGCGGTGCCATCCCGGTGCCGCCCGACCAGGATCGGCTGGTCTGGGCCGACTCAGCTCCGTTGCCGACACCGAATCGGGCTCGGTAGCATCCACACCGGCAAAAACTGGGCCGACATGGAAGTCGCTGACCGTCGCCCCGGACTTCTGGGCGGCCCGCGCCAGCGCCTTCTCCACTTCCTCGCCGATCAGATGTTCTCCGAAGGCGGAGAGGAAATATCCGGTTCTGCCGACGAATCGCAGTAGCGGTGGCTGACGGCTTTCGAAGCGGACAACGTCGCCGAGCACATACGCCCAAAGCCCGGCACAGGTGGTGACGACCACGGCATAGGGCACCCCCCGCTCGATCTCTCGCAGGGTGTGCCGGGTCGGTCGCTCCTGGGACAACTCTTGCCACGGCACAAACTCGAAAAAAATGCCGTGATCGGGTAGCAATCGCAATTGTCCGTACCGCACATCTTCGAAGGCGACGAACGCCTCCGAGCTGGGATAACTTTCCACCAGCCGGACACCGAATTGCCCCAACTCGCGGTGGAACCAAGCTCGATACGGCTCAAAACAAACGCCACCGTGCACGAGTAGGCGTAAATCCGGCCAGATTTCCAATAGATGGCGACAGCCGGTCACCGCCTTGACGCGTTCGAGCAGAACCATGAGCCAGGACGGCACGCCGGCCAGCAGTGTGATCGGCTGGGCCGGGGATTCTTCTGCCAGGATGCGAATCTTGTCCTCCCAGTCGCGGAGCAAGGCCACGGCTGTCGTCGGCCAGACAAACGGTCGCAACCAGCGTGGCGTTTCCACCTGGACGATGGCACTGAGGTCGCCGGCACAAATGCCACCACCCAGATTTTCCAGGTCGGTGCTTCCACCGAGGAAAAAAAGGCGCCCATGCAGCAAGCGTGTGTGCGGCTCGCAAGCAAAATAGGCCCCGAATATGCTCAGCGCCGCCTGCCGATTCGACCACAACAACTCGCGCGTTACCGGGAGATATTTGGTCTGGCCGCTGGTTGTACCGGAAGAAAGCGCCCAATACGGAGGGGTTTCCGGCCAGGTAATCCCGCCGACCTGGGGAAACCGTGGCTGCCAGTACCGTTGCCAGAATTGTTCGTAGCAGCGAAGCGGCACGCGCTTTTGGAAGTCGGCCACGCTGTGGATGCGGTCAAAGCCGTGCTCGCGGCCAAACTGCGTGCGAGCGGCCCGTCGTACCAGCCGCAATAACGTCCGCTCCTGCACCGCCAGGGCATCCCTGGCCTCGAGTTGCGCTAGTCGCCAGAGCGCCAGCCGGCGGAAGAACCAGTCGGCCAGTCGCCCCACACTGCCGCGAATCAGCGCCCCGGGCCGTTTCGCATCTCGGCCAACCGAGGGCGGCTGACGTACGCCTGCCGTATCCACAGCGGCCAATGGCAACGCTTCCTCAGGCACGACATTAACCCGGCACATGGACGGCTCCGGTCGCCGAGGTCGGGAACTCCGCCGACTTTTCCCTAGAGGCGGTCGCTTCCACCTGGGCCAGCCTGGACATCGGGCGGCTCTCCGGCATGGTGAGAAAGGCTCGTACCAGACGGTTCACCTGGCGATAGCGCTCGATCTGCGGGGCATGGCCGCAGCGAGCCAGGGCCAGGTACTTGAATTGCGGCAGATGCTGCACTGCCTCGCGAACCTGCAGTGGGTCAACAATACGATCCTCCTGCCCGCAAATCACCAGCGTCGGACAACGCACCTGGGCGAGCTTCTCCCGCACCGAATGTTCCGCCGTTCCCCGCACCGTTCGCAGTAACGCTTTTTTCCAATCGCGCTGTTGCATTTGCTGTCGCAGATAGGCCAGCATATTGGCATCCACGTGGGTCGGGTCGTGGAAGATGCTTTTGAGCAACGCCTCCATGTCGTGATGCCGCACCCCTTCAACCACCGGCAGCCGCTCCCGATCGCCGAACCCCGATGGGCAGATCAGCACCATGCGGGCCACCTGGTCGGGTCGGCGAACGGCATATTCGATCACCACCTGGCAACCGAGACTGCTGGCCACCAGAAAATACGGCGGCTTCTGGACAAACCGCTCCAGGTAATCTTCCAGCGCTTCGGTCAGATACGGGACATCAATGGCCAGGTTCTGGGCGATCCGCTGCTGCAATTGCCGCCCCTGGTAAACGAGAATTTCGGGCACTTTCACGTCGAAATGCCGTTCCCAGTACCAGCGATTGCGATACCAACTCTCGCTCTGTTCCGCCAGACCGTTGACCAGGATCAGCGGTGGCCGATTCTGCCACGCCGGTGCTCGCCCGCGTGCCCAACCCCACAGTCTCTGCCACATACGCACTCCTTCCGCCATACCCGTCGCCAGCAGCGCCAGCGCACTGGGCGGGCCTCCCTGCCTTCTTGCTGGCGGTATTTTACCAGCCCGCCATCCCCTGAAAAGACCAGAACCGTCCGTACAGCCCGCTTACACCCGCCGCTCCTGGGTGTAGCAGCGCAGGCGCCTGTCGGCGAAATTGCGACTTTTGCGATGCACAAACGCACACGCACCAAGAGCGGCGGGCGTCAGCCCGCCGTGTGATCGGGAAACGCCCTTGCAACGGCGTGGCGCAAATGCTCGGAAGACTGCCGCCGGTGTGCTGGCGAACGCCGTTGCAGTCGTGTTGCCGTAACCACGGGGGGCTTAGGCCCCCCGCTCTTGTTCGCGCACGCTTGCCCGCCGGCAGAATCGCGACTTTTGCGATGCACAAACGCATCTTGTTTCTAGGGAACACGCGTTTGTGCAGCGCGAAACTCGCTTGTTCACCATCGAGCGAACGACGTGCACCAGGAGCGGCGGGCGTCAGCCCCCGATGAATCGAGAGGACGCATTTGTAACGGCGCTGCCGCAACAATTCGGCGACCGACGTCGGGCGCAAGAAACGGCTTCGCGACTATTCATAGACCCAGGCGGGATTGAGGAAAAAGTTAGCGCGGTCAACCATCCGCGGCGAGCGTGGCCAGCTTTTCGAGCACGGCCAGGGGTTTCGCTGGGACGCGGGGCGCCAGGCGCCTCTTGAACAATCCGGGCTGAGGACGCTGCTGGCGATGTTGGCATTACTGGAACGCTGCGACCTGCATCATCTTCGTCGGCTCGCCCGCCAGACCTGCGACAGCGACACGCACTGTGACGTGTAGATGCCCATGTCCATCGGGAAACGGGACACAAATCGCATGCGGGCGAGTTCGACTTCGCAACTTGGCTGGCCGACGCTATCCTGTAGCCACCGGGGCTGACGCTCCTGTGTGGTCGCGGCAAGCGAATCTAAAACTGACCCGGATAACCACGCAAAGTAACGCTTGCCTCTCCCGCCTGAGCGCCGCAGCACCAGGGCTGGCTCACACGAGCCGCTCCTGCCTGCGCTCCAGGGCGTGAAGGCAAGGACATGGTGCGGGATTTTCGGCTATGGCGAAACGACCGCGTCTCTGGCTCGACCTGGTCGTGTACCTGACCGTGCGGCTGGTGGTGCTGGTGATCCAAAGTGTGCCGCTGAATTGGGCTTATGCCCTGGGGCGACTGCTGGCCTGGCTGGCCTGGCGCTTCGACGATCAGCATCGGGAAGTGGCCAGGCAAAATCTAGCACGGGCATTTCCCGACCAGTTCAGCGCCGCCGAACTGAGCGATCTGGTGCGAGCGGTCTATCGCTATTTTGGCGAGATGCTGGTCGAGTGTGTGCTCCTGCCGCGGAAACTCTGGCCGACGACCTGGCGTCGCTATATCGAACTGGGAAGTTCGGCCAGCGTGTTGGCGCGGGCACTCCTGTCCGGTCGCCCCTGCCTGCTGCTGACCGGCCATTATGGTAACTGGGAACTGGCCAATTATGTGCTGGGATTATTCGGCTTTCGCAGTTGGGCGGTGGCACGTCCGCTCGACAATCGCTGGCTGGATCGGTGGGTACGGTGGTTTCGCCAGCGCACGGGGCAGAAGTTGCTCGCCAAGAAAGGCGAACTCGACCGGCTGACGGAGCTGCTCCAGCAGCGGGCGATCGTCGCCATGCTCGTTGACCAGGACGCTGGACCTCGGGGGCTGTTTGTGCCATTTTTCGGGCGCTGGGCCTCGACGCACAAGTCCCCGGCCTTACTGGCGCTGGAGTATAACGCCGTGGTGGTGGTCGCGGCGGTGCGGCGCATCGGGCCCATGCGCTACCGGGTCGAGATCGGCGAGGTTTTTTATCCGGAAAACTTCCAGTCTTTGCCCAGCCCCCACTGGGCGTTGACGGCCGCATTTACGGCCAGTCTGGAGAAACTCATCCGGGCTGACCTGCGGCAGTATTTCTGGCTGCACCGTCGCTGGAAACACCAGCCTAGGCACATGCCGATTGGCGCATCCTCAGCCGCGGGGCCTACGCTCCACTCTCTGGCTATGCCGGACTGGCGAGTGTGCCCGATGCACGTTGACCACCCCAAGTCCTGATCGCCTATGCCAAGGGGGCTCGTGCGCTCCGCCCTTTGCTACCTTTTCCGTTCGTAGCAGTATCGCTTCTTGCCTCGGTAGCATTGGTCGCGATGGGTTGGATTCGTATGGTGATGGCGAGCCAGGGGGACTGGTTCCGCTGGAATAATTCCCTGGTGCTAGGCATCATAACTAATGGAGGACGCAACTATGGCGTCGCCCGCGGAGTCCGGCTGGGCCGATCGGATTGTCGTGCGGCATTACCAGGGGCTTTATCGGTATGCTTATCGGCTGAGTGGCTCGGCCACGGAAGCGGAAGACCTGACGCAGGAGACCTTCGTCCGCGCTCTGTCGCACCGGCAGCAATTGCGCGACCCGGAGCGGATGCGTGCGTGGTTGTACAGCATCCTCCGCAATGAGTATCTGCGTCGCTGTCGCCAACAGCAGCAACGTGGCCCAACACTGTCGCTGGAAGATTCCGACGGCCTGGTGGAAGCGCTGGCCGAACCGCCTTCCGCTATCGACACCGAATTGCTGCAGCAGGCCTTGCTGCAACTCCCCGAAGAGTTCCGCACCCCGTTGATCCTGCTTTACTGGGAAAACTTCCAGTATCAGGAAATTGCCGAGCTCATGAATATCCCGATCGGAACCGTGATGTCGCGAATCTGGCGGGCAAAACGCTGGCTGAAACGGTATCTCATGGGCGATGGCCGAAGCGAGGGGCGTACGCTCCTTGTGGCCACGCCGACCGGTTCCGCTCCGAGCACAGGGCAGGACACTAGTGTGGGGCGTGAGGTCTGCGTGGAGCGCGGAGTGGAGACCGGGGCTGGCGAAGGCAATTGGCCAGCGACTCGCCGACACGCCTACGGTGCCGACCAGGCAATCGGAGCGGAGACGTGAACATGCTTTGCGAACTGCTACGGGCGATGCAACCGCTGGCCCGCAACTGGGCCAGGGAATTGCCGCCATCGGAACTCCAGTGGTTGCAAAGCCACTTGCAGCAATGCCCTGCCTGTTCGGCCTGGTGGCAGCGGGAACAAGCCTGGGATGCCGCTCTCCATCGCGCTATGACCGACGTGACTGTCCCTGCTGATCTGCTCGAGCGTATCTGGCAGCGCTGGCAGCTGGAAAAGCGTTACACCTACCGACAACGTGCCATGCGGCTGGCCTTGGCCGCTCTGGTGTTGTTGGCAGCAACGATCGTCCTGGGCTGGTACGCTAATTTTTACGTTCGGCCGATCGATCTGGCGGCGTTGACCGGCCCGATTCGCTTGCCCGATCACCCCAGCGCTGAGGCCGTCACCAACCTACTGGAACGCCACGGCATCTCCGTCCCGGCGGAATTGCAGCGCCGTTGGGACTTCCGCTACCTCAAGGCGATTTATTACACCTACGAACAGGGGCGTTGGCTCTGCAATCTCGAATTTCGCCGCGACGATTCTTCCGCCCATGTCGTGGTCAAGCTCCTTCCCCGTCGCTGGTGTCGTAACGACCAGCTGGAAATGTTCCGGCATTATCCGGGTACTGCGGTGCTCGGCCTGGATGAAGACAGTCCCTACATCGCCTTCGTCATCGGCCAGCCGGAGCACATCGCCAGTTTTTATCGGGAAGGCGACCCGACCGGTTAGCCAAGGCGGATCACGGTCATCCGCCGCACGCGAACCCTTCCTCGCCTAGGGAGCGAGGAGGCGTGAGTTCTCCCGTGTAAGGCAGCGGGAGCCCGGCGGGGCAGCGGCGCAAAAATGGACGACCCGGCTTTTTGCGTTCTGGCTAACCGGCGGCGCCGACGGAAAGCGGATGGCGTCAGTCCCCGGGACTCGGGATCACTCGGCAAAAAGCGCCTCGACATACGCTTCGGGATCGAAAACGGCCAGGTCTTCGAGCTTTTCGCCGAGCCCGACGAACTTCACCGGCAACCCGACTCGTTGCCGGATGGGAATTATCGCCCCGCCTTTCGCCGTACCATCGAGCTTGGCGAGAATAATCCCGGTGCACTGAATGGCTTTCTTGAAAGACTCGGCCTGCTGGATAGCGTTCTGCCCATTGGTGGCGTCGAGCACCAGCAGCACTTCGTGGGGAGCCCCGGAAATCTGGCGTGCCAGGACACGGCGTATTTTTTCCAGTTGCCGCATCAGATGGTCCTGAGTTTGCAAGCGACCGGCGGTGTCCACAATGACGACCTCGATCCCACGTGCCACCGCAGCTTCGCAAGCGTTGTGAGCAACCGCCGCCGGATCACTGCCATGCTCTCCTTTGACAATGTCGCAGCCGATCCGCTGGCTCCAGACCGTCAGTTGTTCGACGGCCGCTGCACGGAAGGTGTCGGCGGCGGCCAGCAAGACCTTCTTCCCCTGTTGCTTAAGCCAGTAGGCCAGCTTGGCGATCGAGGTCGTCTTGCCGCTGCCATTGACGCCCGCCACCAGAATCACCGTAGGCCCAGCGGGGTTGAAATGCAGGGATCGGTCGGTGTGATTCAGGAGTTGCACCAACTCTTTCTTGACGAAAGCCAGCACATCCTCGCTCACCTCGCGGTCGAGAAACGCCTGTCGCACTCGCTCGACAATCTGGCCTGTCGCTGTTGGCCCGACATCCGCCAGATACAACGTCTCTTCCAGTTTGGCCAGGAACTCTTTATCCACCTTTCCGCGGAGTCGGAACAGCGACGCCAGCCGGCCAAAAACTGCCCGCGTCTTTGCCAGTCCCTGCTTGATTTTGTTCCAAAGTGCACCGAGCATGGCTAGTCAGCCATCGAGAATTGGGGTTGAAGATCGGGGTCAGCACCCAGGAATCCCTCGGCGGTGGTTAGCGTCCGGCAGCTAGCCGGTAGTGGTGAGCGCCCGCTGTGGGCCAGGACACCACCGTCGAAATACTGCCGATCGAAAAAGCCGATCTATTGCCGTACAAATGCCCGGCAGGTCGAAGCCCGCTCCTTCCCATCGCCTTGGCAAGTCTGGTGGTCGTAAGTCCTCGGGGTTGGACCAAAAGCGACCAGCCCGAGCGTAGATTCTGGTAAATTCATGGTCCGGCCCGCAGAAGTCGCCGGGGCAAGTGGTCGTCGCCATACTGGCCGCTTGGGAAAGTTGTCGGAAAGTACTTTTCGCAAGGATCAACCCTGGCGGCATTCCTGAGCCAGCCGGTCGAGGATAGCGTTGACAAAGGCGGACGAATCCGACGTGCCGTAGCGCTTGGCCAGTTCGATCGCTTCATCCAGGATGACCTTGGTCGGCGTCTGCGGGCAGAAGAGCAATTCATAAGCGCCCAGCCGCAGGATGTTGCGATCCACAGCGTTCATGCGTTCGATCCGCCAGTTCTCGGCGATCCGTGCCAGGCGCTCGTCCAGTTCGGGTCGGTGCGTGAGTGTTCCCTGGTAGAGCCGTTCCGCAAAAGCCACCAACTCTTCCTGCCGCAATCGTCGCCATAAAAATTGTTGCACACGTTGCCGATCCAGTTGCGGATTCAGGTCCGCCTGGTAAAGAATCTGCAAGGCGACTTCGCGAGCACGGTGGCGTCGGGTCATCCTGAAATTCTCACCGGGCCCAGCAGCGGAGGGCGTTTGCCTGTCGTGGCAAAAAGAGCAAGGGCATAACCTCCTCGTGGTGCCCTGGTCGGCTTGTGCACCATTCTATACATCGTGTCGGACAGTACTGGAAGACGAAGGATGCCGGATCCTTGAGCACTGAGTTGGCCGGCATCCGGTCGGATTCCCTGGCTGGTGCGGAGAAATCCCATACGACAACTACCGAGTTGGGCTGTGGCGATGATTCTTTTGACTCTGGCCGCCTGCCAATCCCGAACTTCCGGGCCAGAAGTCGGCGGCAGCGCGACTGGAAGTTCCGCGCCTTTGCTTGCGGGGGATCCCGTCCCTCGCTCTTGCAGTTCGCCTCGCCGAGTACGCGTAGCAGCTGCCGCCGATCTCCGGTTTGCCATGCCCGAACTGATCGCAGCCTTTCGCAAGACTTCCCCAGACATTGCCGTCGAGCCGACCTTCGGAGCTTCCGGGAGTCTGGTAGCGCAAATCGAAAATGGCCTGCCGGTGGACGTCTTTCTCTGCGCGGATGAATCGTATCCGGAGCAGCTGGTGCAGCACGGTCTGGCGGAGGCTGGCGATTTCTTCCGGTATGCACGGGGACACCTGGTGTTGTGGGTGCCAGCGGATTCGCCCAGGCCGGTGGAGTCGGCGGGGATAGCTCTGCTGAGGCAACACGACATCCGTCGCCTGGCCATAGCCAATCCGCGCACCGCTCCCTATGGCCGAGCTGCCCTGGCTCTGCTGGAAAAACTCCAGCTGGCGGAGGCTTACCGCGACCGCTTGCTCCTAGCAGACAACGTGGTGCAGGCATGGCAATTTGCTCAGAGCGGCAACGCCGATGCGGCACTTATCAGCAAGTCGCTTGCTCTCGGCGTTCCCGCGGACAAGGCGGGTCGCTGGTTCGAGATTCCTCCGCACCTGTATCCGCCGATCGTGCAAGGGGGAGTCATTCTCCGCCAGGCGTCGGATCGGCAGGCGGCCGAGCAGTGGCGGGACTTTCTCCTCAGCCCATCGGGTCAAAAAATTCTGGCTCGATACGGTTTTACCCCGCCGCATCTGGAGCCGATGGGCAGTTCCGCCAATCGGGAGAAAGCGCGATGATAGACTGGCAAGCGCTGTGGCTGACGCTCCAGCTGGGCTGCTGGACGACCTTATTGTTGCTGCTGTTGGGGCTGCCACTGGCCTACTGGTTAGCCAGCGGGCAATCCCTGGGGCGTACGGTGTGCGGCCTATTGATAACCACTCCGATGCTGCTGCCGCCCACAGTCCTGGGCTTTTATCTCCTGCTGGCTCTGGGGCCGCGCAGTCCCCTGGGACAAGCCTGGCAATGGTGTTTCGGCAGCACGCTTCCGTTTAGCTTTCCGGGACTGGTCACCGCACTGGTGATTGCCAACCTGCCTTACGCGGTACGCCCATTCACTGCCGGATTCGCCCGTGTGGATAGACAACTCCTGGAATCTGCCTGGTGTCTCGGTGCGTCGCGCTGGCGCACCTTCTGGCGGATCAGTGTGCCGTTGGCTTCCCCGGGCATCGTTTCCGGGCTGGTGCTGGTTTTCGCCCACACGGTCGGTGAGTTTGGCGTGGTGCTCATGGTGGGCGGGAACTTGCCCGGCGTAACTCGCACGCTCGCGATCGCCATCTACGAAGACGTGCAGGCTTTGGACTACTCCCGGGCCTGGTCCAGCTCGCTGCTGCTGTTGACGGTAGCCACCACCGCTCTGGCCATTCTCCAGTGGGCGGAACGGCGAATGCAGAGCCGCTGACCAATGGTTGTGAACTCCGGAAAGAGCAGCGGGGTAGCTAGGGTTATGCCAACGAATCCGCCAACTACACCTGCGTCGGCCCACGACGACGGAATAAGCTATCCACCGCAAAAAGTCCGGGGCCGGTCAACAGCAAGGCAACGTACACCGTCAGGTACACGCAAGCGAGTTCGCGTTTTTGCCACGGATCCGGGGCGTGAATCACCACGGCCGCCACCAGCATATTGATAATCAGCGGCACCAGGGCCAACCGCGTCAACAGCCCAATCGTCACCAGCGCCGAACAAACCACCTCAGCAAATATACACAGGCTCAAACTGACGCTCGGCCCCAGACCGATCGGATCGGGAAAATGCTGTCGGTATTGCTCGAAATGCATCAGCTTATCCCACCCATGCCCCAGCAGCATCATCAGGCCGAATCCGGCTCGCAGCACCAGCAAGCCTAGCTGCAGCAGCGTTATGTCCACCGCTTGATTGAGCCGCGTTCCCCAGCGTTCCAGCACGATTTTTCTCCTGCGATGCCCCTGGCCCTGCGACCATCTTCGACGCCGGCGGTTCTTCCCAGCCGCTGTGTAGAATACCAAAACTCGACTGCTTCTGCCAATCGGAGCTATCGGAACTATGCAATGGCTTTTTCTGCTGGTGTGCGTTCTGGCTTTTTCACCCGATTTGCCGGAAGGAATCATCTCCGACCCGTGGCTATCGGCAGTGGGCACCGGGAGCCTGGTCGCGATCACGAGCCTGGCGGCTACGCTGTTGGGCAGGATGTTCGGGCAAGACAACGCCCATGGGCTCAGCCCGTCCCGATTCCGCTGCTACCGCGCCTTGCGCTCTACCCTGGGCACGGTGATCATCCTCAATCAGGTCTTGGCCCTGATCGTTTTCGACTGGGGCAACGTCGTTCGCCGGCATTACGCTCTCGGCGACTGGTGGCTGCTGGATGAATTGTGCCTGATTTCCCCGCTGGTGATCGGCCTGGCAAGCTTCTGGTGGGGCCTGTATCCCGCGGAGAAGGCCTGGCGCCAAAGTCCGGGGCTGACCGACCTGGAATCGATCTGGTCTCGGCCGGGCTACGTGCTATTCCAGATGCGAGTCCAGCTCGGACTGTTGCTGCTGCCCTTGTTGCTGTATGTCGGCCTGCAGGAACTGGGGGCGCGAATGTCCGCGACACCATTGACGCCGGAGAGTGGTCCCGGACAATGGTTGCTGCTGACGATAAGTGTGGTTTCCGCGTTGGGCACGTTAGGCGCTATGCCCTGGGTCCTGGTGCGGGTCTGGGGGACGCGTTCCTTGCCAGCCGGGCCCGTCCGCCAACTGTTAGAAACCACCGCCCGCCGACTCGGATTCCGCTATACCGACTTCCGAGTTTGGCACACGAGGCACAACCTGGCCAACGCTATGGTCACCGGCATTCTCCCCTGGCCGCGTTACATCATCTTCAGCGACGCCTTGCTCGCGGAGCTTAGCCCGGACGAACTGGTGGCGGTGCTCGGGCATGAGATTGGTCATATCCGCCGCTGCCACATGCCGCTCTACCTGCTGATTCTGCTGCTGGCTTCGCTATCCGGCGGTTTGCTAGTTCGGCGATTCTTTCCCGACTGGGAAGTGGACTTGCTGTGGCTGACCTTTCGCCGGCCGGAAACGGGTGCGGGCTGGTGGCACTGGTTGCAACTGCTCGGTCTGTTCGCCGCTGTGGGCGGATATGTCTGGCTGATTTTCGGGTTTGTTTCTCGCCGATGTGAATGCGAAGCCGATCTCTACGGGTGTTTCGCCGCCTCCTGCCAGGACCCGAATTGTTCGGGAGAGCACAGCAGTACGACTTTCCCGGCCGATAAACCGAATCGCTTATGCTGGGGCGGCATTGGGGCGTTTATTCGCGCGCTGAAAAAAATTGCCCAGCTCAACGGTATTCCGAACAGGCAATGGAGTTGGCGACATGGCAGCATCGCCCAGCGCATCGCCTATCTGGAAAGCCTGACACAGTCTGCCGGCAAACCTTTGACCTTACCTCGCCACACTTGGATTCCGCAATGGGGAGTGTTAGGATTCCTGGCGGCTATTTCGCTGATTCTATCCTTATGACGCGGGCGGGCGATCCCTGTGTTCCCTCTGCCGTTGGGAGAGGGCCTGGGTGAGGGCCAAGCTCCTGGCAGCACGCCGGCGCTCGGCGGATCTGTGCGAAATTCGGGAGGTGCTATGTTCGAGGTATTCGACCACACCGCGGATCTCGGCATACGCGTCCGTGCCCGGCGACTGGAAGAATTATTTGCCGAGGCTGGGCGGGCTTTGTTCAGCATTATCGTCGAGAATCTCGATGCGGTTCAGCCACGCGACGCCATGCCCGTCCTTGTCCAGGAAAGCACTCTGGAATATCTCTTTTTCGACTGGCTGGACACGCTGCTTTATCTGTTCGATGCCAGGAAACTACTGCTGTGCGAATTTGATGTCCAGGTGACCGAGTCGGTATCGGGGTCTGCCGAGGAGGTTCCGAGCGAGTTGGCGGAAGCCGGCGATCTCAGCCTGCGGAGTCGCGACCCGGCAGCGACCAGGCTCGACCGTTCTGGCAGAATGTGGCGGCTGACAGCGACGGTGCGCGGCGAACCCGTAGATCGCACTCGCCATCAGCTCGACCACGAAGTCAAGGCGATCACCTATCACGGCCTGAAAGTGCAAGCCGATGCCGACGGCTGGTATGCCGAGGTCATCGTGGACATTTGAGGCCGGCGTGCACCCAGCCGATCAGGGACAAAGTTGCCGACTGCAATTTCGCAACAAAAAGCAGCCAGCATCAGCCCCTAGGGCAAACCGCTTCCTTGTTCGCTCCTTCACTGAACTTATGCCGCATAGAATAATCAAGGCGCGACCATTCCCGCTGACACGGGACAATTCCGTGGTTGTGGCGGTCCCGCACAGGGAGGGTCACGGCGGTTCGGAGCCCGAGGCATGATTGCCCGCCGGTGCGGGGCCGTCAGCCCCCGTGGCCACGCCGAGCAGCAGGAGAGAACATGACCCAAGCCTATCGTGGCCCGCTGGAACGAATAGATGCAACCCGCTGGCGGATTCCAAAGAGCTACAAACCCGGCATGCGGGTGGACGGTATCATCTTCGCCGACGACAGCCTCATCGAGCAGATACGCCAGGATCAGGCACCAGAGCAGGTGGCGAACGTGGCCTTCTTACCCGGCATCCAGGTGGCCAGCCTGGCCATGCCCGATATCCACTGGGGCTACGGCTTTTGCATTGGCGGGGTCTGCGCTACCGACCCCGATGAAGGCGGCGTGATCTCCCCCGGCGGCGTGGGATATGACATCAACTGTGGGGTGCGGCTGCTGCGTACCAATCTTACCGAAGAGCAGGTGCGGCCCAGGCTCAAGGAACTGATCCATGCCCTGTTTCGGGAAATTCCCACCGGCGTTGGCCGCACGGGCAAGTACCACTTCGATAAAAAGGAACTCCGCCACCTCCTGGCGGAAGGGCCTCGCTATTTGATTTCCCGCGGGTTATGCACCGAAGAGGACATCGAGCACACCGAAGCCGAGGGCCGACTTCAGGGGGCCAAACCTGAGAACGTCAGCGACCGTGCCCTGGAACGCGGCGAGGAACAGTGCGGCACTTTGGGTTCCGGCAATCACTTTCTGGAAGTGCAGGTGGTGGATCGCATCTTCGACGAAGAGGCAGCCCAGGTGATGGGGCTGTTTCCCAACCAGGTCTGCGTCATGATCCATTCCGGCTCCCGTGGTCTGGGTTATCAGGTCTGCGACGATGCTCTGCACGCCCTGCGGCATGCGCCCGAAAAATATGGCATCGAGCTACCCGACCGCCAGCTGTTGTGCGCTCCGGTGCATAGCCCGGAAGGCCAGCATTATATCGGTGCCATGCGAGCGGCGGCCAACTTCGCCTGGTGCAATCGCCAGCTGCTCACCTGGCAGGCACGGGAAGTCTTTGAAAGCGTCTTCGGCAAACCCTGGCAGGAATTGCAAATGAGTGTCGTTTATGACGTGTGCCACAATATTGCCAAATTCGAGGAACACGAAATCGAAGGCAAGCGGAAATGGGTCTGGGTGCACCGGAAGGGAGCCACCCGTGCCTTTCCGCCTGGCCATCCGGAAATTCCGGCCAAATATCGCGCTATCGGTCAACCGGTGCTGATCCCCGGCGACATGGGGCGAGCCAGTTGGGTTCTTGTGGGTCAGCAGGACAGCATGCGCAAGTCGTTCGGCACCACCTGCCACGGTGCCGGTCGTGCTATGAGTCGCACTGCCGCTGTGCAAGAAGCTCGCGGCCGCAGCATCGAGAAAGAGCTGGAACAGCGGGGCGTCATTGCTCGCGCACGCAGCTGGAAGGGACTGGCGGAGGAGCAACCGGCCGCCTACAAGGACGTGGACCTGGTCGTCGAAACCGTCCACAAAGCCGGGCTCTCGAAAAAAGTAGCCCGGCTCCGCCCGATTGGCGTCATTAAGGGGTAACAACGATTCTTCGGCATCCGACGATGGCGGGTCTGACGGTCTAAGCGCACGGCGAGACGATCCCCTGAGCAGAATTTGACCAACCACTCCGCAACGATTCCACGGCATCACGCCGGCTAATTTTCTACCTCCACGGGGCGAATTACAGCCTCCGGTTCTCTGAACCACGCCGGGCTGCGTTGGCGCGCTTCTTGATGTCGCGATGGGATTTCACCCCCCGTTTCAGGATTAGCGCTTCGAGAACTGGAAGCCGCGACGGGCACCACGCCGACCGTATTTCTTGCGTTCCTTGCGGCGGGCGTCGCGGGTCAGCAATCCGGCCTCGCGAAGTTTGCGAACGATAGGATGCGCCGCGGGTGTTTCCGTGCCGGGTTCGGTCGCCGGCGGTTGCTGGGCGCTGAACATCTCTTTCAAAGCACGAGCCACTCCCTGGCAGATAGCCCCCGCCTGACCGGCAAAACCGCCGCCCTGGACGTTGACGTAGATATCGAGCTTGCCCTGCATTTCCGCCACTTCCAGCGGCAACGTGACCAATTTGCGGTCGCGTAACTCCGTAAAGTACCTGTCGAGCGGGCGGCCGTTGATTTCGATTTTCCCGTCGCCTGGGCACAAGCGAACGCGTGCTACCGCCGTCTTGCGTCGTCCGGTTCCCCACCAGTAGCTGATCACACCCGTACTCATGGCCAGTCCCGTATCCTATGGCAGGTTCGTCAGGCTTGTCGGTAGTGGATGCGGCTAGGGAAATTCGTACGCCGGTGCCTGCCGCTTCCACGCAGGCAGCTTACGCCCTCCACTCGCACTCACGGGGGGCTTACGCCCCCGCTCCCGGTTGCGCCGGTTTTGTGACCGACGGTGCCCAAGTTCGCTCGGTAATCGTCAGGGCAATAGGTTGCTGTGCCTGATGCGGATGATCCGGCCCGGCGTAGAGCTTGAGTTTGAGCAGTTGCCGGCGTGCCAGCTTATTCTTCGGCAACATACGCCGCACTGCCTCCCGCAATATCTTCGTCGGATTTCGCAGCAGCATATCGCGGGCACTGCGTAACTTCCGACCGCCCGGATAGCCGCTGAACCATTCGTAATATTTCTGTTTCCACTTCTTGCCCGTGAAGCGCACTTTATCGGCGTTGACGACGATGACATGATCGCCGACGTCTATGTGCGGTGTATATTCGGGCTTATGTTTGCCCATAAGGATGCGGGCGATGACGACGGCCAGCCGCCCCACCACTTGATTGGTGGCGTCAATGACATACCAGCGTTTTTCGACATCGCCCGGCTTGGCCTGATAGCTTCTCATGCGGAGCATACTCCACTACCTCCCGCGTGGCCAAGAAACTATTTCCCTGCACGCAGGAAGCTCTGATTATAGGCTGGCGAGGCCCGGCGTCAAGCGTTGGCGTGGGCTGGGGCTAGACCCGATGCAGACGCACCAGCCGACTCCCCCACCGGCACCACGCGGACACGCCGACCATGCTGTTCAAACTGCACGATCCCGTCCACCAGGGCGAACAGAGTATCGTCGCGTCCCCGGCCAACGTAAAGTCCGGGCACAAATTTGCTGCCTCGCTGCCGCACTATGATTCCGCCCGCCCGGACAAATTGCCCGCCGAACACCTTGACCCCAAGCCGCTTGCTGTGCGAATCCCGACCGTTGCGGGTCGAGCCCTGTCCCTTCTTATGTGCCATGCCTGCAATCCTCCTGTCTGAAGCAGAGCAACGTATTATACGCTGGGTTACTGCACCGGCCAGCACCTGCCGCTTCGGTGCATCGGCTCCAGGTTCTACACGTTGCTGAGAAAACTCGCCCTGACCACGACCGGGCGGTCACGGCAGAGGCGCGGGTCGCCGACTGCAGTCCGCTCAGCCGTCCCACTACGCCGCTATCGGCACAAACTTCAGGCAGACCGGTGTGGGCACGTTCTCCTCGCTGGCCAACCGCTTCAGTTCCCCAGTTTTCGCGTTGAGTTCGAAGACAACGATATTATCGCCGCGTTCACTGGCGACCAGGACAAATCGTCCGGAGGGGTCAATGTTGAAGTTTCGTGGCCAGCGAATCCCGTCGCTCACGATCCCGACCAGCGTCAGTTTGCCGCTGGACGTATCCACGCAGAAAACGCTCAGGCTGTCATGCCCGCGATTCGACCCGAACAACCACTGCCCGCTCGGATGCACCAGCACCTCCGCTGTGTAACTGGTTCCGGAAAAGTCTTGTGGTAAAGTGCTGATGGTTTGAATTTCCCGAAGCACGCCCTGGCTCGCGTCCCAATGAAACGCCGTTACCGTATTCGCCAGCTCATTGATGACGTAGGCAAATTTGCCCGACGGATGGAAAGCAAAATGGCGCGGCCCGGCTCCTGCAGCGACGCTGGCAAACGGCGGATCGTTTGCTTTCAGTTCGCCCCGTTCGGCGTCGTAGCGATAGACATAAACGCGATCCAGACCGAGATCGGCGACAATGGCAAATCGGCCCGAGGCGTCCAGATTCACCGAATGGGGATGCGGGGCCTCCTGCCGTTTCGGATTCACACTCTTGCCCTGATGCGAAACGACACAGCACGGCTCGCGCAACTGTCCCTGCTGGTCAATGGGCAAGACGGCGACCGTGCCCCCACCGTAATTGGCCACCAGCACATGGCGACCGACAGGGTCAACCGTCAGATGGCACGGCCCGGCACCGGCAGAGGGTTGTTGATTGAGCAAACGAAGACGCCCTGTGGCCGGGTCGATCGTAAATGCACGCACGCCACCAGTTCGCTTTCCTTCCAAGCTGGCGACTTCGCCCACCGCGTACAGAAATCGTCGGTTGGGATGTATCGCCAGAAACGAGGGATTGACGCTTTCTGCCGCCAGCCCATGACTTCGCAGCTTCCCGTCGGTGCTCCATTCGTACAAATAAATGCCCTTACTCTTGCCGCTGGTGTAAGTGCCCACGTAGAGCCAGTACCGTTGCGCCTGGCCGAAGGCCAGTGGTGCTTGGGCAGCCAGGCCGAACAGACCGGCTGTATAGATGAACTCCCTACGATTGATGCCCACGGTTTTGCCCTCCGGTTCGCCCTTAGCTGCAGCCGCTGGTGGCGCCGCAGGTATCACACTTCAAGCAGGCGCCGCTGCGCACCAGGGTCAATTGTCCGCATTCCGGACACGGGTCGCCTTCGTATCCCTTAAGCCGGGCCAGCCGGATTTCCTCGGCCAGAGCGCTGCGAACGAGCAGGGCTGGTCCCGATGCTCGCGAACTCTGTCTGCTGGCGGAGTCGTTGTGGCTGCCGTTACTTGGCCGCCCCACGGCTGGTTTCAGGTGGCCCGTCCTGGGTTTGCGAAAGGCCGGTGAATTCCGTAGCGATTGTTCTTCCTTCCATTCGCCGGGGTCATAGACCCGCTCCGCCACCACCTCCTCGCCTTCGTATTCCGGTTCGGCGCTGGTGCGGTGCATGGCATCGGCCCGCAAATCTTCTTCGTCCACCTGCGCCAGATCATAGCGCCCCAGGTAAGTGATCGCCAGTTCCCGGAAGATATAGTCAATGATCGAGGTGGTCATCTTGATATGCGGGTTGCCCTGAACGGGGCCGTTCGGCTCAAATCTAGTGAACAAAAATGCATCTACAAATTCCTCCAGCGGAACCCCATGCTGCAGACCCAGTGACACGGCAATGGCGAAGCAGTTGAGGATGCTCCGGAATGCCGCTCCTTCCTTGTGCATGTCCAGGAAGATTTCCCCCAGGGTTCCGTCCTCGTATTCTCCCGTGCGCAGGTAAATCTTATGCGGACCGATTCGCGCTTTTTGCGTATAACCGGCGCGGCGATCCGGTAAGCGGCGACGCTTGGCGATATAACGGTGAATGATCCGCTCGGCAATCCGGACTGGTTCGCCCTGCGGCTCTTCGGCAATCGCTAATAAATCCGAGGCTTCACTCACCGAACTAAGCGGTTGACTGAGTTTCGAGCCATCACGATAAATCGCGATCGCTTTCAGCATCAGTTGCCAGCTCAATAGATACGCCTGCTTGACATCCTCAATTGTGGCGTCGTGAGGCATATTGATAGTCTTGGAGATGGCACCGCTGATAAAGGGTTGAGCGGCGGCCATCATGCGGATATGCGCCTCCGTGCTCAGGAACCGCTTCCCTTTCTTACCGCAACGGTTGGCGCAGTCGAAAACAGGCAAGTGTTCCGGCTTCAGATGCGGTGCCCCTTCCAGAGTCATGCTGCCGCACACGTATTCATTCGCCGCTTCGATCTGCTCGCGAGTAAAGCCCAGAGCCGCCAGTAGATCGAAATCGGGCGCCTGAATCTGGGCATCGCTGAAACCTAGCTGACGGAGCATATCATCTCCTACTGTCCAGCGGGTGAACGCAAACCGCAGGTCAAAGACCATCGGCAACATTTCCTCAATCCGCGCCAAGACGGTGTCAGGGAAACCGCGAGCACGCAATGTCTCCGGATTGATATAGGGGCAGCCGTGCAGTGTGCCATGTCCGCGGCAATAAAGTTCGATATCACGGATCTGCTCGCTGCTGTATCCCAACTTAGCCAGAGCCAGGGGCACCGAGCTGTTGATAATCTTGAAATAGCCACCACCGGCCAGCTTCTTGAACTTGACCAGCGCGAAGTCGGGTTCAATGCCAGTGGTATCACAATCCATGGCCAGGCCTATGGTGCCGGTCGGGGCGATGCAGGTGACTTGTGCATTGCGATAGCCGTATTTCTCTCCCAGCTCCAGCATACGGTCGGCTTCGCGACGCGCCGCCTCTAATAAGAAGCGCGGACATTGGGTCGGATCGATCCCCATCGGCTTGATACTTAGCCCCTCGTACTCCTCAGGCGGTGCGTTATAGGCGGCGCGACGGTGATTGCGGATGACCCGCAACATAGCTTCGCGGTTGGCGTGAAAACGAGGGAATGGCCCTAATTCGCGCGCCAATTCCGCCGAGGTACTGTAAGCGGTAGCGTGCATCAGACAGGTAATCGCACCACAGATCGCTCGCGCTCGGGGAGAATCATAAGGCACCCCTTCGACCATCAGCAAAGTACCTAAATTGGCGTAACCCAGACCTAAAGTGCGATACTCATACGATCGCCGGGCGATTGCCTTGCTGGGAAACTGGGCCATATAAACGGAAATTTCCAGGACGATGGTCCAAAGTCGGCAGGCATGACGGAACGCCTCGATATCGAAAAACTCTTCGCCCGAAAGATTCGCCTCCGGTCGCCGGCTGCGATGGAACATCATGAGGTTCAGGGAAGCCAGGTTGCAGGCGGTGTCGTCCAGGAACATATATTCACTGCAGGGATTGGACGCCTGGATGCGGCCATCGTTGGGGCAGGTGTGCCATTCGTTAATGGTCGTGTCAAACTGCAGGCCGGGATCGGCGCAAGCCCAGGCGGCGGCAGCGATTTGATCCCACAAATCGCGGGCACGGATAGTTCGGCAGGGTCGCGCTGGCCGATTCTCACGCCTTGCCTCTTCCAATTCCGTTCGCCAGTACAACTGCCAGGGGCCATCCGCCAGCACCGCTTCCATGAAGGCATTGGTCAGGCGAACCGAATTGTTACTGTTCTGCCCCGAAACCGTGGCATAGGCCTCGGAGTTCCAGTCGGTGTCGTATTCGGCAAACTGAATGGCGGTAGCGCCCTGCCTGGCTAACTGGATGGCTCGTTCGATATAGTTGACAGGCACCTGAGCCCGGCGAGCCTCGGCAATGGCCCGGCGCAGTGCTTCATTTTTGCGCGGATCGAAACGATCCGCCTCCGTGCAAGAAGCCGCCTCCTGGCCATTAGCGGATTCGGGATGATGACAGGCGCGGATAATGGCATTCAGGTAATGATTGCAGATCTTGGAGCCGGTCACTAACGCCGCTACTTTTTGTTCCTCGCGCACTTTCCAGTTGACGAATTCCTCGATATCGGGATGGTCGGCGTCGAGGATAACCATTTTGGCGGCGCGACGGGTAGTGCCACCGGACTTGATAGCGCCCGCGGCCCGATCGCCGATCTTGAGAAAACTCATCAGACCACTGGATTTCCCGCCCCCCGATAATGGTTCGCCTTCGGCACGCAGAGCGGAAAAATTCGTACCGGTGCCCGAGCCATATTTGAAGATGCGTGCCTCGCGCACCCACAAATCCATGATGCCGCCCGGATTGACCAGATCATCGGCGATGCTCTGAATAAAGCAGGCATGGGGTGCCGGTCGCTCGTAAGCCGATCGCGACGCTACCGTCTCGCCAGTTTCGGGGTCAACGTAATAATGCCCCTGCGGAGGCCCGGCGATACCATAGGCCCAGTACAGCCCCGTGTTGAACCATTGCGGACTGTTGGGAGCGGCGAATTGCCAGGCCAGCATATAGAGGATTTCATCGTAAAAGGCCCGGGCGTCGGCTTCGGAGTCGAAAAGGCCTTCCTTCCATCCCCAGTAAGTCCAGCAGCCGGCCAGGCGATGAAACACCTGTCGGGCGTCGCGTTCGCCGCCAAAACTGCAACCTTCCGCGGGAACCGACCGCCAGAGCCAGTCCGGTACGTTCGCTTCTGGGACACGCACGGTCGCCGATGGAACCCCAGCTTTGCGGAAGTATTTCTGAGCCAGGATGTCTACGGCCACCTGCGACCAGTGCTCCGGGGCCAGCAGATCGCGCATCTCGAAAACCACCGAACCATCCGGGTTGGTGATCCGACTGGTGCGGCTGACAAAGGAGACGGAAATCAAGGGGTCTTGGTTCTCGCGGGTGAAGCGGCGTGGGATACGCATCCCAGGACCTCCTGAATCATTGGCTACCCAGGGTCGGTTCGCCCGGCTTGGCCACGCTCAGCGTGCCGGTACTCCGCTATTAGTGTTTCTTTGTTCACTATCAACGCGAGGCCAGACATTCCCCTGTGCTTCCAGGACGAACGGCAGGGTCAGGCCTTTCTGATCCTGATACTTGCCGCGTTTGTCGGCGTAACTGACGCGGCAGACCTGTTCGGCACGGAGGAAGATAATCTGAGCGATGCCCTCGTTGGCGTAAATCTTCGCCGGCAGGGGCGTAGTGTTACTGATTTCCAGGGTGATTTTCCCACGCCATTCGGGTTCCAGCGGCGTGATGTTGACGATAATCCCGCAGCGGGCGTAAGTGGACTTGCCGACGCAGATCGCCAAGACGTCGCGGGGAATCTCAAAATATTCCAGCGATTCCGCCAGAGCAAAACTGTTGGGCGGAATCAGGCAATAGTCTCCTTCGATGTCCACAAAAGCGGTCGGAGAAAAGTTCTTCGGGTCAACCACCGCACCATAGACGTTGGTAAAGACTTTGAAATGGCGACCCACACGCACGTCGTAGCCGTAACTGCTCAGCCCGTAAGAAATGATGCCGGGCCGCGGTGAGCCGTCGGCCAGCGGGCGGATGACGATTTCCTGCTGAATCTGGCTGTCACTCAGGATGCCCACGACTACGCTCCTGGTTGGGCTGGCGTGTAAGTGTACTTTCATACACTATTATCGGCGAGGGCGGCAATCCGGTCAAGCCCAAATTCCCACGGCCGCTCGCGCTGCCCGAACGCCAGCCAGGTGCCGTTTCTCACTAGATGTAGTAGCCGAAGGTGGTTTTTACCCCAAGATATAGGATTGTCAAGCCTCAACCGGGCAAAGCGGGGCCTTTCGCTGCCGCGGGCGCAAACCGATACACTCACCGGAGCGACAGTTGGGACAAATTGCCCTGACAGGAATTTTCCGTGGCGTTGCCCGGGAGCGGGTTTGCAGCTGCGCCTCCAGCTGCGGTCCGCTCGCCAGCTGCCGATTCCGCAGGCCGGAATGGGCACAAATTCCCTTGACAGCGAGCACAGCTCTACGTTATCAACCGGGCGAGGCTTTGCCTGGGAAAGTCAAATTGGGGCACTGGAGGGCCATTCCGACCGCTGGAATTGCGACTCCCTCCTGCAAGCGAGGTAACGCCGCGACAACGAGGTCAACGGACAGACCAAGCTCGCCGCGGCGGGCAAATGCTGACGCTGCCAGAACCCGAAGCGAGCACTCCTTATGTACTGCCCACGGCTACCGATTCGCAGCTACTCCTGGCGACGACCTAGCAGCATCGGGATACTCGGGCTAGTCCTGGGTTTAGCCATATGCGGTATGGTGCGGGGCTACAGTCACGGCAAACCGCGGACGTTTGCCGAGGGGCTGGTGCCCGGTTGGGGTCCCGGTCGGATGGCGGGGTATTGCCTGGCCCACGGGAGTTATTTCTGGGGTACCTGTAATGGTTTGCTGGCCGTGGCGGACGCTTTTCTTTGTCGCTCACTGGTGTTGGCGAGTTGGCAGGTGGTCGGTGAACTCGGCTGGGGGGCCATCCTGCCGCGACCGGGCCGACTCGACTTGCTGTTGACTGCCGATGTCCCGTTTCATTGCGTCTGGGGGGCGGAAGGGCGATGGTATCACGCGGCCGGAGAGATGGTGGGTCGGCTCAAGGTCGCCCCGGTGCCACGCGTGGATCTCGGGCAGAAAGTTGTGGAGTTCGGACTGGGCGAAGAGGCGCCTATCATTTGCGGCCCGGTTTCTCTGCCGGTGCTCAACCCGCATCTGGTGGGACGCGGACGGCTGGGAGCGTATTCGGTCACGTGCGTAGGGGAAGCGGCACACGCCTGGAGTTGCGGCAATTATCACGTGCTGTATTGGGTCGGCGGACGGGGATTGAAGGAGGCAGGATATGGGCTAGTTCGGCACCATCGTTTGCGAGTCCGTTTGCTGGCGAAGCACGAGCATCACGGCGTACGGCTGTGCGGTGCAGGAGAAACTGTCCGCATGAGCCGACCTCAGCGCCGCCATCATCCCAGGACCCATCTGCAGCATAGCCGCACAGAGCCGAGACTGAGCTCGCAGAGGGGTTCCGATCTACTGGGGTCGGTGTAACGGGTGCAGGCCGAACTGCCGCCGAATCCGATTCGCCTGTTCCCAGAGTTTGTCATTGTCGGCCAGGAATCGCACCAGCTGACCGGTGGATACGCCGAGCAATACCGCGGTCTTGGCCAATTCCCCGTCCTCAGCGACCAGGGCATCCAGCACCAGGGCCGCGGTCGGCCAGTAGCGTGGGTCGCGCTGGCTGAGTTTGAGTCGGTGCTGGGCCATAGCTTGCCAAAGGGCAACGGAGTCGGCGTCCGCCGGCGGGAACGGTTCGCGCAGTGTCAAATAAAGCCGTTGCCGTAAACGCTTCAAGGCGCGCTGTTTGTTTTCGTGTTGGGACCGACTTTCTTCGGCAATGGCCTGCAGACCGCTGGGCAGGTGGCGCAAGCGCACGGCGGAATCGGTCTTGTTGCGTTTCTGCCCGCCGGGACCACTGGCGCGATAGGTGTCCACGGCACACTGCCGCAACAGTTGCTCGTCCGATAAAGCGGTGAATTGTTGGCGCATGTCCGAAGTCGGCCTGGGAGCTGCTGCGGTCGGGTCTGGAAAAAATTTTGCCGGTGGCTTGACCCTGGACCGGGAAATTTTACAATCGGCTGGCGAAGGGAACGCATCCCGCCCAGTAGCGGCGGGCTATCGCTCGCCGCTCCTGCCACAACCATCAGCCGGAGGGAGGAATGCCCATGCCGGAAACGTCCCACCCATCGCACAAGCCGGGCATCTCCCGGCGTGAGTTTCTCAGTGGCACAGGTTTGACAGCCGCGGCTGGCGCCTTGCTGAGTCCTGCCCAGGCCCTGACCCAGGCGGAGAAAAGTCAGGCCCCGGTAACGCCAGGATTCGGGCCACGACCCGTGCCGTGCGAACTGCTGGTCAACGGCACGCGCATCACCGTGCAGATCGAGCCGCGCGTTACCTTGCTCGACTGTCTCCGCCATTACATGGATGTGACCGGGCCGAAGCGCGTTTGCGATCGCGGCAGTTGTGGTGCCTGCACCGTCTTGCTGGATGGCAAACCGATTTACGCCTGCACCATGCTCGCTCTGGAAGCCCAGGGCAAGTCCATCGAAACGCCGGAACAATTCTATCAGGACGGTCAGCTCCATCGGGTGCCTGCGGCTTTCGCGCAGTATGACGCGCAGCAATGCGGTTTCTGCACGCCGGGATTCGTCATGGCCATGAAGGGTTGTTTCGACCGCCATCCCCATGCCACGCCGGCGGAAGTGGAGCGATGTCTGGCCGGCAACATCTGCCGCTGCGGAACTTATCAGCAGATGCGCGAGGCCCTGCGCAGTCTCTGCCGGAAGGGAGGCTAAACCATGCCCGATATCAAATGGCCGGAAAAACGCCGTCTCCTTGGCACCAAAGTGCCACGCCTGGATGGCCCGGATAAGGCAACCGGCCGGGCTCGCTACAGCCAGGACATTAACCGGCCGGGCCTGCTCCACGCCGTCATCCTTCGCAGTCCCCACGCCCATTGTCGCATCAAAAGCCTGGACATTACCGAAGCGGCGAAGGCTCCCGGAGTGCGGGCGATCGTGACCGTCGGCCAGCTCAATTACACCGGGGGTCGCAAAGAGGGCAAACCCGGCTGGGCTTTCCCGGTCAGTACCACGGATGTCGGTCGCGAGCTCTTTTATCACGGCGACGAAATTCTCGCCATTGCTGCCGACACGGAGGAACACGCCCGCGACGCGGTGCGGCTGGTCAAGATTGAATTCGAGACCTTGCCGTTTATCGTCAAGGAAAGCACCGCCCTGCAAAAACGCCAGGGACCCAGCACCGTTCCCGGCAAAGATGCCAGCAACGTCCTGCCTGGCGGAACGCGCACGGCGGGCAATCCCGATCTGGCCAGAAAAGAAGCGGAGGTGGTGGTCAGCGGCACCTATGGTGTGCCGGTGATTACCCACTGCTGCCTGGAGACGCACGGTCTGGTCGCGGAGTGGGAAAGCCCGAAAAGTCTGGTCATCTGGTGCACCACGCAGGCTGTGCCGGGAACCGCTGGCCAGCTGCAAGGCTTTCTCGCCAACCACGGCATCACCTGCACGGTCCGGTGCATCACCCATTACATGGGTGGGGGATTCGGCAGCAAGTTCGGCCCGGATATTCAGGGGCAACTGGCGGCAGTGCTGGCCCTGATCGCGCAGGCTCCGGTCAAACTGTTCCTCGACCGCGATGAGGAACACCTGGCCGCGGGTAATCGTCCCAGCGCCACTGCCAGCGTGACCATCGGCGGACGCAAGGATGGAACGATCACTCTCTTCGAGGCAACTAGTTACGGTACCCCGGGCATCGGCCGGGCCGCCGGCGTCAACACGGCGCTTCTCCCCTACGTGTACGAAATTCCCAATGTGCGGGTAAGCACCGACATTGTTCGGCTCAATCACGGTGCGGCGCGGGCCATGCGGGCACCAGCGCACCCGCAGAATTGCTTCATCACGGAATCGGCCATAGATGATTTCGCCAATGCCGCCGGGCTCGACCCGATGGAGGTGCGGCTGAAGAACCTGCCGAAAAACGACCCGGCTGCGGTCAAGAACGCGCCGACTTCCTTCCCCGCTCTACGGGAGACCATTTACCGCGACGAAATCCACATTGCCGCGGAGTTGTCGCAATGGAAAAAGAAGTGGCATCCGCCCGGCAAAGGGCCGAGTAAGGGGCCCTGGAAACACGGTATGGGCATGGCCCTGCACACCTGGGGCGGCGCCGGTCGCGCCGACAACGATGTCTTCGTCTCCATTTACAGCGACGGTTCAGTGTTGGTGCAGTGTTCGACTCAGGACCTCGGCACCGGCGAACGTACCGTGCTGGCTATCGTCGTCGCGGAAATCCTCGGATTAGAACCGCGGGATATTACCGTCCTCATCGGCGAGAGCCAGCTTGGGCGTTCCACCGGTTCCGGCGGGAGCACGACCACGGCCGGCACTTCCCCAGCAGCGCTGGTGGCGGCTATCAATGCCCGGGACCAACTCCTGCAAAAGATCGCCCCCAAACTCGGCGCCAAACCGGAAGACCTCATCGTCGAGCCCGGCAAAATTACCGACAAAGCCAGTGGCAAAAGCTATCCCTGGCGGCAAGCCTGTGCCCGACTCGGCATGGAAGCCGTGCGCGGACAGGGGAACTGGCAAGAGGGCCTCTCCGGGTCTGGTGTCGGCGGAGTGCAGGTCGCCGAAGTTTGGGTGGATACCGAGACCGGCGTCGTCAAACTGGAGAAAATCGTCGCCGTACAGGATTGCGGCATGATCGTCAACAAACTCGGCTGCGAATCGCAGGTAGCCGGCGGCGTCATCATGGGCATCAACCTCGCCATGTTCGAAGAAATGATTGTGGATGAACAGACCGGCCGAATGGTCAATCCCGACTTCGAGTTCTACAAGCTCGGGGGCATTCTCGATATGCCGGAAATTATCGTGCACATGCACGACATGCCGGAGCGTGGCGTCATCGGCATCGGGGAGCCTCCCACCATCAGCACGGCAGCGGCGATCGGCAACGCCATCTGCAATGCCCTGGGCGTGCGGGTGCCTCGCACTCCTTTCAGTCCCGACCGTGTCCTGGCTGCCTTGGATGGAAGAAAATAATCGTCCGGCAGTATCGGCTGTCGGATGCGCCGACAGGAGCGACCGGCTATGAAGAACTTCACCTACTACCGACCGACTTCCCTCGAAGCTGCCCTAGCCTTGCTGGATAGCCGCTGGGGAACCACCGAGTTGCTGGCCGGCGGCACCGATTTGCTCGACCTGCAAAAGGAGTACGTCGCTCAGCCCGATAAAATCGTCAGCCTCAATTTCATCCAGGAACCGACCCTGACCCGCATTGAGGTGCCGCAGATTCCCGCCGGGGCCAAAGGAACGGTGAGCCTTGGTGCGGCCGTCAAACTCGCCGACATCGCTGACCATCCGGAATTGAAGAAACTGTTCCCTGCACTCACCGACGCCGCTGCCCAGATCGGCGGACCCCAGATCCGCAATATGGGCACCCTCGGCGGTAACCTTTGTCAACGCAATCGCTGCTGGTATTTCCGCGACGAACATGTGCTTTGCCTGCTCAAAGGCGGCAAGAAGTGCTATGCCACCGACGGCGAGAACCGCTACCACGCCATCTTCACCAGGGGCCATCCCTGTGTCATCGTGCATCCGTCCACCCTGGCACCAGCACTGATCGCCCTGGGTGCCAGCGCCGAAATTGCCGGCCCCCAGGGAAAACGCACCATCCCGCTGGCCCAGTTCTTTCAGGCACCGATGAAAGCGGATCAGCGCGAGCACGTGCTGGCTCCGAATGAGATCGTGCTGCGGGTGTTGATTCCAGTGGAAGGTTTGCGTAACGCCAGCTACGAAGTTCGGCACAAACAGAGTTACGACTGGCCATTGGTGCAAGCGGCGGTGGCATTCCGGCTCAGCGGCGGCAAGGCGACGGATGTCCGGATAGTACTCGGCCATGTCGCGCCCACTCCGCATATCGCCAGCGAAGCTCAAAAAGTCGTCGAAGGCCAGACCATTACCCCGGAACTCGCCGCCAAAGCCGGGCAAGCCGCCACTGCCAGTGCCTCCCCGCTCAGTCAGAACGGCTACAAGGTGCGTCTGGTTCAGGTGGCGGTCAAACGTGCCTTGCTGCTGGCCAGCGGTGCCACTCCCGACTGGGTGCTCTAGTGCTGTGCCTACAATTTCCTAATTGCGCGTGGGTTTCCAACTTGGCGGCGCAGTTTCGGCGAGCTTGAGCTTTCGTGCTGGCGCCGACCCGCCTGCGACTGACAACCGTGCAGGCTTCCCCAGTTGGTGTTCTGCGTGGCATTTGTCCCCGAGCGGATGCACTTGCCCCTGTTGTGTCCGGGTTTGTCTTTCATGGATGCGCGGACGCTGTTGCCGGCGCGTTGCTCGAACACCACGGGGTCTGACGCCCGCCGTGGGTTCCGATGAACCGCGCTTCTGGAGAAAACCACACATACGCAGCACGCGCGATTCGCTCCGCGTAAAGAG
>ENA-ORXB01000553-ORXB01000553.1-sediment-metagenome-genome-assembly--contig:-NODE-553-length-68676-cov-8.602472_pt1 | contig 68676 bp, 72 predicted proteins | sample MGYA00237863_ERZ511475 | MGnify/ENA primary metagenome ERZ511475 (study PRJEB26305, sample SAMN06343858) | sediment metagenome | isolation source: hot spring sediment | place: Canada: British Columbia... | reverse complement strand
ACATTGAATTTGTTGATGTTGTATTAGGTGCTTCATATAACAACCGATTTATATTGGGAATTAGACTGTATGATTTACGCTTTAGCAATCCAACTATTGGTTTATATGGCGATTGTATTAAGCATCAGAAACGTAAAGGATTTTCAATTGTAGCTGAATATCTGTATTACAGGTTAATGTATAAATCCCCTAATCTCGTAGGAATTCATGATTATCTACCTGATCCGATAGAGAGTGGTCCTATTCTACTTGACGTAAGAGATTTAAAAGCAAAATACAAATCTATTGCATCATTTGTTGATAGATTACACTCGATCTTTGTATTACCTGAGTTTAATAGAATATTGAGATTAATAGGGATACCAGATTTTGATGCATCAATAGAAAATGAAGTTGTTTATTGTGATGTAACTATAGGATTTAATTATTTGAGTCATACAGTAATTAAACTATACACAGAACCTAATACGGTGATTAAGATATTAACTTATTTGCTTTTGTTAAGATAATTTTTTTTAATGCAACAAATCTAAATTTATCTGTTATGGAAATGGTTTTCAATTTTGCAAAAAGAATAGACGACAATGATTTTGCTAATATTCGTCTAAGTTATATTTCAAATGAACTACTTTTGTTGGGTATTACCCTGACAGATTTGCATGCTTGTAATCCATTGGTTGGTTTATATGATGATTATATTAAGCATCAGAAATCTGAAAGATTTTCAAATGTAGTTGAATATCTGTATTACAGTTTTATGTATAAATCCCCTATTCTTGTAGGAATTCATGATTATCTACCTGATCCGATAGAGAATGCTTTTATTGTACTTGAAGTAAGAGATTTAAAAGCAAAATACAAATCTATTGCATCATTTGTTAATAGATTGCACTCGATCTTTGAACTACCTAAGTTTTGTGTAACATTAAGATTAGAAATGATATCACGTTCTATTACATCGACTGTAATAAATAATGGTGATGATAAACATGTACCTATGAGATTTAATTATTTAAATCGTATTGTAACTAAACTACATAGACTAACTGGACTACATGCAGAGTCTAATATGGTGATTAAGATATTACCTTATTTGATTTTGTTAAGATAATTTTTTTGTCTGCTAGATATCTCAATAATAAACTTGCTTGTGAGACAGTATAGGTATACTACAGGATGTTACAACCAAAACTATTGTTTTTACCATACATTGCTCTTTTGAGATAAACTTTTACAATCACACTAAATTTTTTATCATGAAGCAAGCAGACAAAATACAAAAATTTATTCATGATTTTGGTCTGCAAATTGATTATGAGCACAAACTAATTACAGTAGATAAGCGCTTTTTAAATTTGTCTGATAAGATATATAGTGCAACATTTAAATATCATGATGTAGATTATGCTCTTAGGTTTATAGCTAATGTTGTATTGCATCAAGATAAGTTGGATATACATCAATCAAAGGATAAACTACCTTTGGAAGTTATTAATGTAGCCAATAAGTTAAAAAATTTCAAAGTTTATGTTGCTAACTCAAAAAAGAATTATTGTGTTTCAATTTATCATAACGGTAGAGCATATCAAACATTAAGCGATGTTAAAGTTGTATGGCTCTGGTGTTTATATGATTTGATAGTTTACTTGACTAATGCAAAAAGTCATCTAAATTTATATGTATGTCAGACAGAAGACAGGAAGAGTTGATAAAAATGCTTAGAATGTATAATCATTTACTACATTTCAATAGACCAACAATTCACAAACAGAATAATCTAGATACATTGATAAAATTACAAATGCAGTTATTCGAGAAAATGAAGAAATAATCTAAATTTTTTTATATGCATACATTATACAGAATAGTAGACGATTATATCACGATTAGACTTAGTAATAACAAAATTATTTTGATCTATAAGATTAGTTACAACATTAATAGGATATTAACCGGCATTGAATATGTAATACGTAGGCACCTATATAAAATACCTAATCAGTTTCAAAAATATTTCATATACCTAACATTATACTGTTTGAATTTAAAAAGTAACGTACAATTTGACTTTGCAAGAAAAGAAGTAGTTATAATAACAAGACAAAAAAATGTAAAAGTGTTACAAGAATTTTTAGCTACCTACAAATACAAGTTTCTAAATACATATGGTTTCAAAAGTTCTATGTTAACAATGATATTTCCTCTGTTTATAGAGAATCAAATTAATGCAGAACCTATACTGTGGTATGTTTTGCTAATGACACATCCTATCAATCAATTGTGAAAAGTAAATGTTGCAGTTATAGAAAAAACAATACAAAAAAAGTTTTTACGACATTAATAGATCTATTATCAGAGCAGCAGCAAACCAATTTCCTACATCATCGTATTCATCTTTAGTTACATTAAGTTTTTTGATTTTGTCTAGTTGCTTTTTATCTAGTTTGCTAATAATCGAAGGTATGTTGCTAACAATATCGCTAGTTGCTAGAGGATGTTTGCTCACAATAGAACGAGTTATATTAGTTAAATCTTTTCTATCATCACTGTTAATATAATCCATAACTTTTAGGTATTCCAATTTGTTATACATTTCCTGAGCAAATATCTTATTCTTCGTTTTTGCATACAATATAGCATAAACGAAAGCCATCACTAGCCTTGTTCTATCATATTTATCGTTTATGTTCAGTTTTATCTTAGATTCTGTTTTTGTTGCAGGTTGTTCTGCACTAGATTCTTTGGCTAGTATAGAATCGTATGCTTTCAATTTGTATATGTTGTATGATATTAAATCTAGTAAGGAATTTTCTGCATTAGGATCAAACAATTTATAGATACCAAAAATACTCTTTGGTCTCAATAATCTGAATGCAACTCTATCTTTAACAAGTTTGCGTAACAAATCCGTATTTGTTATGGGTATATCAATCTTTTCAGCGAAGCCTGTCGTACTTATAGTCATCTGAGCAACATTCACATTCATTAATGATAGTCTATACAATCTACCTAGGATTAAGTTTATAGCAAAAACTATGTCCAGTATAAGTTTATCAAAACGTGTTTCCTTATTTGTTTTGATTTTGATTGTTATTTGTTCATTCTTGAGATTTATTGTTGCAAAACTTAGCTGTTTTTCAATGTCATCTAGATTGATTTTTTGTTCGTTTTCGATGTTTAATGAGAATGACGGAGTCGTAAGTTTTGTTACATTACTAAAAAAGTGATGGTAGATTGAAGATAGTAATATATCATTTGCATTACCTATTCTAGACATTTTTACTCCTCCCTATTTCTATTTTGTAAAACTTCTACAAGTAAATCATTGAAGTCAGATTGTGATGTAACATCTCCCTCTGGAGCATAATCTACTACATTAACATTACCTTCCCTATCTATTATGACAGTTAGGTTAGCAGATGGTATATACACAGCATACTCATTATCATTTTTCTTATAAATGGTATATTCACATTTGTTTGCCTCTGTTGGAATAACAGAAGTTACTTCAAGTCTTTTTTCATTCAAATCAACTTTGATTACAGGAGATATGAATAGTGATGATATGAATAGGCTATCATTTGTTGCGTATATGTTTACGAATTGATTGTTCGGCGTAAATGTTCCAGCAATCATAAGACTATCATCATTACTGTTATCCACCTCTACTATTTGAGTATCATAATCTTCTGTTTCGGCTTGTTCTTCTTCTGATTCAAGAGTTTCACTTTCAGATTCAAAATCAAATTTATCATCAAAGTTGAAGTCAGCTAAGTTGTCTAGATCATCTAGATCTGTTTCCTCTGTATTGGGTGTTTCATCTTCCATGTATAGATCACTTAAATCCAATACTTCAACGTCACTTTCTTCTTTAGTTTCTTCATCCTCTTGTTCATCCATAAAATCAAAATCAAAATCATCTAGATTATCTACTTCCTCATTATTGGTTATTGCATCTTCTTCTTCATTTTCATCCTCTACTTCCTCATTGTTATCATCCTCATCTATATCTATCACAATATCCTCTTCCTCATTGTTTATCACTTCTTCTTCTTCATCATCAACTTTAATATTATCAGATTCATATTGTTCTTCGTCCTGTGGCAAATCAGGTTCATTAATTACCTCATCTTGTTTAACCAATTCATCTTCCTGTATATCTTCATATTCATCAAAATTTTGAAAATTGTCCTGTGAAAGATACTCTTTTTCGTCCATCAAAGAAAATTTAGCTATGTTTAAGTGAATAGTTTTGCAAACCTATTTAGGTTTCATGGTAAGACTAACCAAATGATTGTATTTTGTCAAGAGTTTCTAAATACAACCACACTAAATTTTTGTATATGTTTCGGTTATCTACTCTAGATGCAAAAAACATAGTGGATGCTATCGATTCAAGGTTTGAGAAAATTACTGTCTTCCTGGATATTGACAATTTATTCTTTGATCTCTACTATGATAGCTTATATGCTGACATTAATGATTTTCTTGGCCAATTAAGAAAGTCTGCTCAGGAAGTGTTGTATTCTCTATTTAACTTCCAACAGTATCTAGTTCAAGAATCACAGAAAAATAATTTGAAGCATCCAACCATCATTTTATACACTAACTTTGGTGCTCCAAATAAAATACTTAAAATAATGCCAAAATATAAGCAGCATAGACAAATACTCAAAACATTACCGTCTACACAATTAATCAAATTTCTCAAAGCTAAGTACGGTGAGTTTAATGTTAATGAGATAAAATCTGTAGCAAAGAGATACTTCTACAAACTGATACAAAACATAATAAACAATAATTTTCCAAATACAGTTTTTGTTATAAGTAGGAATATGGATAGTGATTACATACCATATCTTATACTAAAAACATATGTAAAAAACACGAATGCTTACTTCATTGTTAGTTGGGATAAAGATTACATACAATTGCTAGCCTACAATAACTTATTCATATATCGTAGGCGTAACATAAAAGTTGAGAATGAATTGATAGGAGATTACACAAAGGTTGACTACAAAATACTAACAGGCAAAAATTTAGATATTAAACTGAAGCATCCTTTATTGCATCCTATATATCTAGCATTAGCAGGAGATAGTAGTGACAATATACCTTCATTAAGAAAGAGGTTAAACATAAGGAAAGTTGAAGATATCTTAAATAATTATGCAGATGATTTGATTAAGGCTATGCAGAAAGAAAGTATTGATGATGTCATGCAAACATTATCTAATATTTTCAAAAAATCTGTTGATGAACCAATTATGCAACAATTGAAAGCAAATCTAACTGTAACATCGCTCTTTGGGCAAGATAGTTTATATGATCAGATTGATAAAAGTTTTGTATTAAATCAATTAAAATTTCTAAACTCATATCATGAAAATTTAACTAGAGATAAACTTGATGAAATTATAGCTCAGAATTTGGTTTAGTTTTTTTTACGCAAGGAATTTAAGTAGATTTCTGCTTACAGTTCTAGTAAAGTATGGTGTAAGCATTTTTGGTGAAAGTTGTTGCAGATTATCCAATTTCATTTGTGGTCTACCCTTGTATATTCTCTGAAATCTGAAATAATAATTACCATCAAAACGATACAGGCTACGAAAATTTCTCTCTTTAACGAAATCATAATAGAGTGCATACACAGAACCCTGATTTATGCGCAATGGTATCAAACCTGAATGTTTTTCAAAATACAATATATAAACAATCATAGGCGGTTTAACATATAAATCCAGTAGATAAACATAGCCTGTTTCTGCTATCTTCCAATTACCAGGTGGATAATCTCTTTCTCCTTTGAATTTAAGTTCAGTAAATGGAACAACGTAATGTGTTATTATCATCATTCTGTCTTCATGCAAACTTTTTGGCCAGTGTCTACATACTAATACTCTGTATAATGCTTGTCTATCATCAAAATAGAATGTTTTGCCCAACGAAAGAAACCTATTTGCAAGCAACGGATTAGGTAAAGCCATATACAAATCAATTAGTAATCCTCTCTGTGGATGATAGTTTAGTTTAATAGTGTAAAAGCTACGAAACAAAGGTATGTATAGTTTTTTGTTATTGAAATTAAATCTTATGTTTAGATGCCTATGTTCTTCCATACTTTCAGCTGCTTTACAATATGACTTTTATTGTGGATGCAAAAGCATACAGTCCATTTGTAAAAGATCGTATCAAAAATCTTGAAGTTGAGTATGATGAATTGTATGTTGACACAAACAGTATAACTTACAACTTTAGAGTTGACAGTTATTATAGTGATAGTTCTGCTCCAGTTTTATTTGTTAACAGAACAATTGATCTCAAAGTGATAACCAAAAAAGTAAATACTTTCAATAGATTGCTTACTGATATAGAGAATGAAGCTTTTGGTTCCTATATTTGGAAGTATCAAAATACAATACTAGGTCTTGGTAGAAGAATTTCAGATCGTATTGCTTACACAGACTTTGATATAGAGCATACGAACTCTTATCCGTCAATCAAATTAAGATTTCAACTGGATAGATCATTATTACCTATTGTTGATGTTCGCACTATATACGCTTCACAGCGTTTATCAGTTTCAGATATTATGAACAAAACTATTAATAAATTTAACGAATTGATAAGTAGTTTTGCTATCTCAAAGATAAAATTTCTGTCGCAACCTTTTAATGATGTTGAAGCAAGCTACTTTACAAAAAGTTATAGAAATGATTTAGTACTCACATTGTATGATATACTAAACCTCTGTATGCAAGACTATAAGCCTGTAGATCTATCTCTGTTATCTTATATTGCTCAACAAGAGAATGAATTAACTTTATATCTAGTTCCGCTTACTGTTGATAATATAAATCCCAATTCAGATTTTCCTGTTTTAACAAATATATTTGTTGATCAAAACATTTATCTTACAGAGAATGAATACAGTTTTAAGAAATATGATGATGTGATCGAAATACTCAAGAGTAACGCTTCGCAGCATACTAAAAACAAAGCCATCGCTATTTTTAATCACAATTTACAACAACCAGATACAAATACACAAAGAAGAACAGATGTTGTAGATGGTGATGGAAATTATTTGTCTGCAATGGAAAATATCTCCAATGAATCTAGTAGTATGTTTGATTATAAACAGACAACAGAATCACTACTAAAACTCAATACTTTTGTAACAAGAAACTCAAAACTAATTAAGTTTAACAATGATGATGTAATTATGGTTTATAATGACCGATATAGCAGTGAGCTAGACCTAGATTTTGATTTTCCATTTTTATGTAGATACAGTGAATTTTATTTACGACCTGCATCCAATTCTACAACTATTAGGATAGCTAATTTGGTTATTCCATTTAATCTAGCAATAGGTTTAGTAAATATATCGGATGTTGATCTAGCTCCATCTACAAATAATACAATCACACCTCAATCATCTAGCAATGATCTTTATAAACGAGTAGAACAGGGATTAGAACAAAGATTGAATGAATATATGCAAGCAAATAATCTGCAAGAAAAAAGAGTCATCAAATACTATAGGGTTCTACCAAATGATTTGGATAACATTACTCTAGTAGTTAATGTGCTAGAGAGAAGTCTTGTGTTATCACATCAGTTAGCTAAACCAGATGAAAAGCAAATGTATGCTAGAAGAGCAGAACAATTGCTAAATGAGAACAAAAGCAGTATTGCACCCATTACAAATATTACCCCAACTAACTTTTCCAATCTTATCAAGAATTCACATAGCATACTATCTGATTTGTTGAGAAAAGATTATTATCATTTTGGTAATCCTGAACAAGTTTCTATTATTTTCACATCGCTAGGCAATCTTGATAATATCAATCAGCAATTATATAACCTAATAAACGTAATTAAAGATGGATCGGGATCAGAACAAAACATACTAGAAATGTTAAATCAGTTTGCTACAAACATTGCCAATATTTTACGACTTTTTACTTATCTACCAGATAACAATAAGCATATTCTACGAAATACTATAGATGATGTCCTAACAAATTTAAACTATCTGCTAGGATTGATTGACAAAATTATAACAACAGATACCGCAAGATCTATGATAATAAATCAAATTGAGAGTATTATATATAGTATACAGCAAAAAACGAGTTTTGTCTAGTATTATTGTTCAAGCATTGTTATGTCAATACAAATACCTAGATCCGCATACTCTATTGTTGAGTATAATGTGATATGATCTTGTATGAGATATTTGTCTTCATTAAACAAAACAATTAGTATTCTCTTGTCTTTTATATTGTTGTTGTAATTTTTTTGAATGATTTTATCATCGGTTGATATATAGAAAGCTACAACTTTGTTTTCATATTCTAATATTCCTTTGTCAAATATTAGTTGATCGTTATTGATTAATACATCTAGTTTTAATGAGCAAGGATAGTTATTGTTTACACTGCCAAGTATATCATTCAGTATATATGTTAATTCATCAATGATTTTACATTTATTGTTTACATTATTTGATGTTTCAAACTTACAAGCAAACGATAGATTTTTGCTTACAACTACTTTGATATTTGCTCTGCAATAATCACTTATTAGATTTTTGTTTAATATAATCCTGTCATCATATAAAATACCTTCAATGTAATTTTTGTAAACTATTGGTTTTCCTTGTTCTGCTACAATAGTAAAATCTTTTACATCACTAGGTAAATCAACTAATGGATCTTTGATTTGAATAAATTGTGAGTTGCTTAATACATAGGCATATATGTTCATACAAAAAAATTTAGTTTAGTTGCTAAACTACTAGGCTAGCACATGCTTCCAATCAATGTTTCTGCTAGCAGGAACTTCAAACAATTGTTTCACCTTTTCCTTAAACTTTTCAACTAATAATTCTTGTTTTTGTTGAATAGTTACTTTATCAGAATTTAGTTTTAGATAGTATATGTATGTCTCTTTTGTTTGCGAGAATCTATATACTCTGGCTATTGCCTGATGCAGATCTACATCTCTAAAAGGTAAGTCTGCATATATAACTATTCTGCCTTCTGTTAAAGTAAAGCCAAATGATAAAGATGCATATGTTGCTATCAGTATTGTTCCTGGTTGTTGCTTGAATATTTGAATTGATTTTTTACGTTCTTTCAAAGATTGTTCTCCTGTAACAGTTACAATATTCCTAATACCATGTTTTTCAAGAGTTTGTTTTATGGCTTCCAATGTGTATTTGTAGTTCGTGAATATTATTATTCTTTCCTGCTTGGAAACTAAATCTTTTATGAGCTTAATATTCTTTTCATATAACTCCATCACCAACTCTATTAATCTTTGTTTGTATATACTACTTAACTCTTTAGTGAAACAAATCAATTTGCCCATAAATAGTTGTGACATTGCTTTGTTAAATTGTTCAGCTAAAGTATGTTCGTTTCTACTTTGCAGAAAATCATAGATTTGTTTGCGAGCATAAACTAAATCTCTTGTTAATTTAATTTGATTTTGTTCGACGTTTTCCCTAGTCATTTTTACATAATCACTAATTTGATTATCTGTATCAACTTGTTCTATTTTTGATAGCACATCAATTAGGTTTTGTTTGTAGGTGTTGTAGTTTTGATTTACTTGTTGCAGACAACCTGATGACTGATCTCTGGCTTGCTCAATAATATCATCAATTGTGTATTTATTAACATTATCTACATTTGTTTCTATAACTATTTCATGTTTCGGTGGTAAGGATAGACTGCTACTAATTTGACTTCTTGTTACTCTGATCATACTTAAACTAAGTCTATGCTTTATCAAATCTATAGCATGTGTAGCATAAGCTGAATTATAGGCTTTAATGAAATAAGGGTAAGCGTCCATATCAAACAAAGGATCTAACAATAAAAATGCTCCCGATAATTCAGCATATCTACCTTTAACTGGAGTTCCAGATAGCAATAATACATCATTAATGTTGTTAGCAATGACAAATTTGTATAGAGATTGCATTGTATGTGTATCAGCATATCTTATGACTTGAGCCTCATCTAGGATAAGGAAAATTCTCTCAACATTATAGTTCCACGGAACATGTAGTTTTGAAACATTATTAAAGTTTGTTATGATTGCAATATGATTATGGTTTGGTTGATCTAGAGGGAAAGCGCAAACCTGTTCTCTTGGTATGTTGGTTAATTTCTCAAATTCATCTAGCCAATTTAATATAAGTGTTTTGGGACAAACAACAATAACTTTTGTTCCATAGGCCAGTGATGTATATAGAGATGTTAGTGTTTTACCTGTTCCAACATCAAAAGCTAAATAATAACCTCTTAGTTTGAGATTATCCTTATATTCACCGTAATGCTGAACAAATTTATTTTGATGTGGCATTAACTCAACTTTGAAGATTTGTTTCACTTTATCTAGATGTTTTGGTGTATCTGGTTTATGATCAAACAATATATGATACAATACAGTATTCTCAATTAGTTCACGAGCAATTTTTAGTTGATTGTTGGATATTAGTGATAAAACAATCTCAACTGTAAAAAAGCGATGAAATTTGTAGTATGTTTTGCTTCCTACGCTTACATCATTGATAACCATTTTTAAAAAATTTTTGTCCTGTTCACTAACATAATCTAGCAAATTCAAATCAACTAGATAGAAGTTTTTGCTTTCAATAATTTGCATAAACATAAATCGCTGAGATATTATTGTCAAAACAACAAACATAAATAATAGGCAAAATTATTTGCAAAAGCTATTTGCGGTCTGTATTCATATTCTTGCTTTGTAATTATGTTAAGCAATGTACTAGCTATCAAACTATTTTCTACAATTACATAATCACAACTATGAATTTCGAGATTGTTGATTTTCACATACATATCCACAGTAATATATTTTTTGTAATACTTAAATGGTGTTGTTAAATTTTCAAGGTAGTTGTGTTTCAGTGTGTTTGGAAATGCTGTGAGTGGCAATATAGGAATATCTGTATTTGGACAAAATTTGCTTAACATTAGGTAAACAATAAATTTGGAATAATCAACGTTTTCTATTTTGTTGCAATTAGCTAGTAGATCTAGTAGAATATCTTTGCTGTAGTCAAAACTACCAAAATACAAGTCTACACATGAATTATAGTATAAGAACTCAATGAGTTCATTTATCTTTTCGTGAGAGGATTTAATGATCATAACAAAAAATTTAGATCGGTTTTCATCACATGAGTAATGTTATGTAACTCAATATTGGAGCAGTAAAATCTCTGACATACCTATTTATCAAAACAACATTCACAAATAAGTTTGCAAGTATAACATTCTGTATTGGTGTTGTTGATGAAGATAATAATATTAACTTAGAATTTTGACCTCTGCAATAAGCTACTGTTTTCATTTTCAAAGCCAACTCATCAAATATAATGTGATGTAAATTTTTGTTTATGTTTTTGTCTACCCTTTTCCTTAAATCATCTAGCAAATTGACATTGTCGAAATCAATATCTGATGTGTAATCTGCTTGCAACAATAACATGTAAGTTATTATCTTTTCAAATGAATCAACACTATTTAACAAACTTAACATAACACTACCAAATTCTGATGGTTTATAGTAAAGTCCGTAATACAAATAAGGATAATATAGTTTTGAGAATAATACATCCTGTAACAAAGTCAGACTGGTATACATGACAAAAAATTTAGTGTATTTGTAAAAAAAATTACTTGCCTGCGTATGCGAATGCAAATACTCTATTATTCATATTCTTAACATCTTGCTTAACTTTGTTTATATCCACAGAAGTAAATGCGGTACGTCTTTTACGTAACGTTTCTAGTATCTTTGCTCCAACCAATATTACACCTACACCAATCAATACTCCGATACCAACTTTGGTAAAAGTAGGTATATCGGAATATACTTGCTGCAATTTCTCTACTAGAGACTTACCAGTAGTTTGAACTTTCTCTGCTACATCCCCTGCAGTTTGTTTAACTTCACCAGCAGCCTTTTCAACAACTTCACCAGATTTTTGTGCTACATCAGCAGCAGTATCTTGAACTTGTTTAGCAGCTTCCACTATTTTATCTGTATTCAATGCTGTAAGCAGCCCAATTATAAAACCAAATATGCCAGCTCCAATAACTGGTGCAGCAGCTTTCAATATACCAACTAGAGCTGGAATTATACCTGGATTTGCTTTTCTCTGACTAACTTTTACATGAGCTTCTTTGCTTACAAATTTACTTGCTAGCTTCTTGTAATTGTTTATTCCTTTCTTACCAGCTTGTTCGAAAATCGATACAGCTTCTTTTGCTACTTGTTTGACGTCCAAAGTAGGATTTGTTACAATAAGAACACTAGCTATATCATCTAACACAGCATATGTAAGTTTGTCATTAGGTATGCTTGCAAATTCTCTAGCTGCTACTCTTACAGCTCTCTTCTTCATAATAAGCATTGTTATTCCGACAATGCTTGCTGTTGCAACTGCTGTTGTGACGGCTGGATAATGTGATACAAAATCTTTTATAGGCTTAACCATAGGTTCAACATTTGGTTCTATTTTTGAAAGTATTTGTGATAACTCGGCTTTTAGTTTGCCGAAGAATGTAATTACCTCTTGGATGAATCTTTCAATAATATCACGAACCTTCATATAAATCTTCACAAATGGATCTTGTAGAACTTGTTTTTCCGCGGGAGTTAATATCACATCTTTTGCTTTTTCTTTAAATTCAACCTGAAATTTTTCCGAACCGTGCTTAAAGTCCTCCGCTACTCTGCCAGCAATGTCTTTAGTCTTTTCCAAACCGTGCTTAAAGTCCTCTGCTACTCTGCCAGCTATCTCTTTAGTCTTTTCCAAACCTTCTACAATTTTCTCTCCAGTTTTCTCAGCTATCTCTTTGGTTTTTTCCCAAATGTCTTGTGGAGCTTGTTCCATTTTTACACCATAAACTTTGGATATATAGGAAGATGCAATAGCTGCAAAGTATGATTCAACATTAATCATAGACTCAACATTTGCTTCCTCACCCTGTTCAACGTTAATTACCTCTATAGTAAATGCAGCATCTTGCTCACCATATTTTGATCTAACATGAGATTGATCAATCATTATATGCAAACTTTCACCTGGATTTGTAACTATGCTATTAGCCACTACTGCAGCACTATGTATAAATTCTTTAGGATTTTTTATGAATGGTATTGATGGATTTGCTACATTAACATGAACATCTACTTCTGATACTGGCAGATCTACTTCACCTACAACCACATTATTAATTTTTACTGTTGCTGATTGTTTTGAAGCTTCAAATACTATTGTCTCATCTAGATCATCAAATACATCAAAATCTTCTATTGCTGATTCTTTGGTTGTTTTACTATTGCTGACAATGGTTCTAATTACTCCTAGATATTGTCCTGCCAAAAGACTATAAGGTGAAAGATATTCAGCTGTTAGCATATTTTTAGTTAGCTAAATAATAAGCTCAATCAAAAAAATAATCATAGAATCAATTCAACATAGGCTTTCTGTGTCTCATAAAGTCTAATTTTACTAAGTTGTATTTTTGCTGGAATTAATCCTATAGTTTTCATTCTATCAAATATTTTTACAAACCAATTACATAAATTTTCTGCAGTTGGAACAAAATCAACGAATATGAAGCTCTGTTTATGTTCATTGCTAAATTCTTCATAATATCTATTGAATTTTGAAAATAGAGATTTTTCCTTATCTGTTGATACTAACTCTATCTTACCATCTATCTCAGCAATGGTATAATAAACTAAGCATTTAGACCAATCTAGTCTGTTACTTGTTACTCCGGTTATTGAATCAAACAATGGATCATTTATATCCAAGATGAATTTATGATCGATAAATCTTTGTATAAAATCGTTTAGATAGTTGAAAAATGTGAAATCTAGCACCATACCGCTTTCATCTAGATCAGATGTAATAAATATTTCCAACATATATTCATGTCCATGTAGAAATCTACATTTATTTGGTCCCAATGATTTTGGTAAATTTTGCGAATGAACCCTATGACCTGCAACAAAATTAATTTTTTTGGTTATACGTATTTTACTCATACAAAAAAATTTAGATTGCCTGATTTGTTTCAAGCAATGTTGATGCTACTTCTGTAAGCAATATATCTCTTTCTGCCATATAACTTACTAACTCAAATTCATCTTTAAATACATCTTTTACAAAGAGTTTATCAATAGCTTTACCATATACATAAACAGATGTTAACACATCTCTATATACATCAGCATCAATAGCATTTTCCATGCTAATCATTAATTCTATATTCTCTAGCTCATCATTAGTTAGTTCATTCTTGGCTTCATTCACTATCTGAGCAACCCGAAGTTTTATATCATCTTCCTTGATGTAACAATACTTCGGTAGCAGATTTTGTTCAATCTTTTCCTGAACAGTTGCTATTATGTTGTTGATCAATGTGTTTATATTTTCATACTCCTTAGCTAACGATACATCTTCAAAGAGCATATACTCCAAAGCCTTACGATAAAATTCTTTCACATCAGTAATATAAGTTTGCTCCTCTTTAATCTCATTTTTGTTATTGTTTTCTGCTTGTTCTTGTTTTACTACCGATTTTATAACTTTTGCAAAGGATAATAGATTTTCATCTATTGTCGAACTCGTTTCATTTACAATTTTCATTTGAATTTCTACTATCTCTTTATCTTTTTGTTCTATGGGTAACGGAACTATTGATGATGATTCATCAACGTTTTCATCACTGTTTAGAATAACTTTAAGTAAATCATCTCTAAGCATTTACTTGTAGCTTAACATTCTAAGCAATGAAAAAATCAAATCTGTTGCTGAGACAATTTCAATAACAAATAGTTTCTGTATTTTAGGAATTTACTATCTACTCTTTTATTTTGAGGAACATTTTTTATATTTATCACAGAATTGATTTCTGTTGATATGGATACAGTGTAATCATATAATAGGTATATGATTAGTATAGCTATATGTCTATCTGTTTCTGTATTGTATTTGTTTGATGACAGTAGTTTAATGGTATGATAAGTGAAATATGCTAAAGGTAAAGAACCATAATATACCATTGGAGACAAATCTTTGTTAACAGTATAATTACTTTTGTATGTTATTAATGAAGGCTCCTTTAAAACATTTGGATATTGTTTACTCATACTAATAGCCATACCAACTCTATCAAAAGCTAATCCTAATACATCATAATTATCAAAGAAGTTTAATAGTTGCTCAAAGGGAACAATATAATAATCATTTGTTTCTAATTCATCATTTACACAGTGTAATAGGTAGAGAATAGATGTCAAAGACAAATCAGATTTTGGATCTACAATTACATGATTGATACCATTTATGGATTGTATGATAAATTTTTTGTTTGTATTAATGCTAATTTGTTTTGGGAGCTTAAAGTTAACATTCTTATCATAAGGAAATCCAAAGTATTTCAAAGCCATATCAATGTTAGCAAATAGATTTGGATTTCTGACTAACATATCTAAAAATTTAGAGTGGATGTGGTATTATTTATTATCACTTTAAGATTGTTTTACAGCAGATCTAAATATATTGATATGTTGTACCTTTTTAACTCCCAGATTATTCCAGTCAATTGGCAATTGGCAGATTCTTACATTATTAAAATTAAGAAAATTGATGTCGATCAAGCAAGACAATTAGTTATTCAAAATCAATTTATATCCGCCATTGGCCACGATTCCACAGCAAAATTATTGTCAATGTTGCTAAATATAGATATTCCGATTAACAGAATTCAGATTCAAATGAATTCGGGAGATATAGGATTGCATTTTACATTGAAAAAGAGATTAGATGAAGGTCAAGTGATTAAAAATGTTCATGAATTAGAAGAGATTGGGTTTGATCTATTGATGAGCAAAGTTTTATGATCAATATTTTCATTTCTATCCATTTTTTCAGTTTTTTTGTGAAACAAAAGTAACTCAAGGAGTTAGCTTCACAAAAAAATAGAATTTATTACTCTATTGCTTTTGCTAGCATATCTAGATCTTTTAGTAAATGATTTGCTTTTGATTTGTTAGCATCATCAAGTAAACTCCACATATCAACATAAACTTGCGTATCATTCAATGCATAACTGAACAATATTAACATTAACAAAACATCATAGTTTTTATTCTGTTTAATTTTGTTTATGAATAACAATGTTTTACTAGCAACCATACGGAAAATCTTTCTTGATGGTAAGGTATGATCAAAAGTTAGTTTTAATGCTTCAGTTAAATCTTCTATATTCAAATCAGAAGCATTTATGTATCTATATAGATGATACAATCTCTTATCGAGATTTAATAATTCTGACTCGTTTAATTTTAATCCCATGCTGATCTCAATAATTTTATAGTGTTTACTCAATATATCTATTAAACCGAAAGATGAAACTAAATTTTCCAAACCAAGTGGTCTTAAAAGTAATATTAATGTGTTTAACTTACTGCTAAGTTGTTTTGAAATCGATGTTAAGGTATTTATTGTATTTTGTATGAACTGGTATTGATTGGGATCATCCTTGAATGAATAATATATAGAACGGTATACATCAAGTATAATATCCTTTGATGGAAGAGAATTAATTTTTTGCTCTAGTATGTCTAGCATCTTTTTTGCGTAATCATATCTACCTAATTGCAGCATAGCAAGGAAGATATTATTGAATGAGATTATGTCAGGTATGTCATATTCACGTTTAGACATAGCTTCAATAATATTTTCAAAATCAGTTTCATTAAGATTTGATGTTATCTTATAGAAGTATCTAATCTCAGCTAAATCGTTTAGTAGCCTCCTATACATAATAAAAAATTTAGATATGTTAGTATCCAAGCATTGCTAAATATAATACCATTAATGGATTTGTAGTTGTTTTACCTAGTATTGTTATATCATTTGCTTTTGATGTAACTTTTTCATACTACTCATCATTTACATTCCCCTCAATGAATTGCTTTGGAATAGCTATTACAAGTCCTATTGGTAAATCTCTGAAGTAAGTTATTTTATTTGTTTTTTTGCTTTTGACTCTAATTGTTATATTTGCATCAACACTATCACCATCAAAGTCTCCTCCCAGTGGTGCACAAGCTAACGGATGTATTTGTATTGTATCTTGATCTGCTATAACTGGTTTTGCTGCTAGCCAAGATGTCTTATGCAAAGCTGGGTCTCTTTTATAAACCACTACAGCATCTGGTAAAACATCTTGCTCTAAAACCTTTCTAAAGAAGTTTATCAATTCTTGTGGAAACAGAGTAGGATAATTGGAAATCTTGTTTATAAGCTTAGTTATATCATTAACAGTAGGTTTAATCTCTTGTCTTGCGGTTTTTGTTATCTCTATAAATTCTTGTTTGTGTTTTGTTAGTATGCTATTAATTATTTGTGGCTTGTATAGTTGCAACAGAGCTGTAAATGGAATAGCAATTTGATCTATCTCAAGATTTGGATTAGGGCTAATAACAGATCTTGATGTGTAGTTAACTGTTTTGCTAGCAAGTTGTTCTCTAATAAAACCTGTTTTTGTTCCAAATTGTTCTGCTAACAAATCTGTTAGTTTAACGATCAACCTATACAATTTTGAGCTATTAGCACTACCAACTTCAAAAGTTTTGTTTTGTTCTATTATTTTTGAGTAAGCATCTGTTAACGGATGTATTGATATTTTGTTGTCTATCTTTGAATAATCTCTCCAGCCAGGAGGAAGCACAATTATTTTGTTTGTTATCAAATTCTCAACTTTATTGTTTGATAATTTGATCATCTCATTTATTAACCGACCGGATACACTATTCTGTTGAGCAATATACTCTATCAACTTAATCAGTTTGTTTTTCTCAAAGAAGTCTGCGAAGCCTTGCATCAAGATTTTATGATTTGTGTAACTAATCTCTTTCTCATCTTCCAAAACTAAATTCCCTTCTTCATCAATTGCTAAAATCCTATCTGGTCTGTTTCTGAATGCTCTGATTGTGGGTAAATTATCCAGAATCATTAACACAGGAAACTTAGGGATATATACATTCAACGGTATATATCCCATTTGCTCAAACCACTTTGAACTCTTTCTCTCACCAAATAGATATTGCGAGTATAATCCGTTTATTTGGCTCAGTAACTTTTGTTCATTTAAGTTTGCAGGTAATGGTTCCATAATAGCTGGAGCATTATGCTCTTTAATAAATTGTTCCACATCTAGTAGTTCAAAAATCATTGATTTTGATTGCTCAAGAAAACAGCAAAAAACTAAAGCATATCTTTGATTGATTTTGCAAATTTATTCACATATTCTTGTTCCAAGCCAACTACATAATTTTGAACAAAGTTTATTGCTTCATCGCTATCCTCAACAACAATCACAGACGCATTTTTTGCTTTATTAACAACAAGCATAACAATATCCAAAGGTAAATGTTGTCTCAATTTGTCTGATAACTCATTTAAAAACTTTAGTGAATATTTTCCTTTTAGTGATAGACCTCTGCTTCCATAACTGAACACAGGACCAACTATTAGATTGTATAGCAACATACCAAAGATATGCGGTGCAATTGACTTTAATATTTTTTCAGCTTCACTTCTGTTTTTAGCCGCTTTCAATATGGATATTAAATCATTGCTAGTTAATGTTGCAGTTTTCCAAGCAACCATACCTGATATGTCTCGTAATGTTGCAAGATCAAGATTTGCATTATAATCTTTCAACATACTTACTAACTCGGTTTTTATGATATGTTCCAACATAGTTAACTTAACCTCTCCTCTGCATATACGTTTAAATAGATTTATCAAATACTCATTCAAAAAGTCTGGATTTTGTCTATTCAAAAAGCCTGCTAGCTTATACTCATCAGTTTGAGAGTTATATAGGAAATATCTCTTCTTAACTCCTGTTCCAAATGCAGAGTCTCCAACAAATTCCAATTTAACTTTTGGATAATGTGTTAGTATTTTTTGCTTGTATGTGTTTGTAGCAAATCTATGAGCATAAGTGTAAACCAAGGGTAAAATATTATTATTCAAAACATCTTCATGCAAAATATCATATTTATCGTAAACAAAGAAGCTATCTGTATCGTTATACATTATGAATTGAGTATTTGCATCAAACTTTTTACGAGCATTAATAAAATCATTTATATTGACAGACAAATCATTAATGTTTTTTGTTTGTATATACCGATTAATCAAAGCTGATGTTGTTAGAGATATATATTGTCCTGTTATTGTTATGGCTTCAGCAATGTATATATTGTAGAATGGAAATGAATCTGTTCCGAAGACACCGTACATGCTATTCATGGCAAGTTTGGTTGCATTCTGTATGAGATCTGCAACTTGATCACCTTGCTTTGCCTTTGCCTTATATGTATCTCTCATTTTAATCCATTCAACTAAAGTCTTTTCCAGTAAGATAGATAACTGATTACCATTTGTTAGTAACCCATTAGGAGTGACAATTATGTTTTTGTTTTGTATTAAGTCTAGTAAATCTTGTCCATTCATTTCATGATTGGTAAATCTTTTTGTTGTTATAAACCATTTGTATTTGACAATTTCATCATACAATCCAAACCAAAACAATGTTCCGAATATCCTACCTGCAAACCTACCTTTTGCAAAATTATTCCAATAGGATAAATCAGCTTCATTGTTTGTTTCAATACATAACAATTCTTGCAAGTATTTCTCTTCGTTTTTTATGTTTGATCCTGATACAAATCCATGAACATCTAGAATATTGTTTGCTACCATGAGATTTGGATATAGTGAATTTACGTCAAAAACTTTTATTGTTGGCATAAATGAAAATTTAGATTGGATGCAAAAAAACAAACTGCCTAAATTTTTTTGTATGCTAGAGGTTAGGAATATCTTTAACTACTATACATATAAGCCTATTTATTACAAACAGAACCATATACTAATACGGTGTCCTTTCTGTGGAGACAGTGTTAAAAATGTTATGCATGCTCACTTGTATATTGAACCAGATTTGATGGTATTTTGGTGTGCAAGATGTTATGAAGGTGGTTCGCTAGCCTATCTGCTAATCAAAATCAGAGACAGATTTTCAATTGATATAAATCCGATAATAAACCAATTACGTAGTGTTATAGTTAGTAACATTAGCTTACAAAAATCAAAACAAATAAACCTAGATAGAACTTACATTGAGATGCAAAAACTGAAACAAAAATTAAGTCAAGAATCTATTGCTAGGTATAGAAATGAGTTAGAGTATTACTTCATCAAAAAGCAAATCAATATCAGTGAACACGTATTACATCAATTACCGATTGCTATGTATGATGTAGTGTACGATTATTTGCTACCACATAAAGATAGATTGGATAATTCACTAGTCGTATTTACAATCGGTAATAAAGTAATTTACAGATATGATTATTTGAGTTTGTTACATAACTTCAAAACGGAAAGAAGGTTTATGAATCTCTATCTAGCAATAGGTAAAAGCTATCAAGCTCTACAATATAGTTTGTTTACATTGCTACCATACAACTTTGATAGAAAGTTTTATCAATCATACAATCTAAGCAGAAAAAATTTACTACTTGTTTCTGAAGGACTAACTGATATGATATTGTATGCAGAACATTTACTAACAAGTACAGATATACCAATAACTTGCTTAGTGTTAAATGGCAAATGGTATGAAATTATAAAAGACTTTGAACCTTTGTTTGACAGCATTACAGTAATTGTTGATAATGATGCTGCAACTAAAGCATACATAGCTGGTCTCAAGATAAACAGCAAGCTAAGTTTTGTTATACCAATTACAGGTAATGATCTTAGAGAGAGTAAAAAATATCTTGAAGTAGAAATTCAATGAGCACATTTTTTTGAATGATAGATCTGATACAACAAAACTATTCTAAATTGAAAGCAATAGAAGAGTTTAGTTTTAAACATATGCTTAGTTCATCAGCAGCTAAAGACTTAGTTGATAACTTAGTTGCAGAACAAAACAACACATATTTAAGCAAGATATACAATCATCTTATAGATAACAACATATTAGTTATAACATATGATAGAGATTTGATTAGCAGAACTATAACATACTTTCTTGGTTTAATAGTTAGAGGTCCTATGGTTTTAGGTTTCCATAGTCCAGAGGATAAAAAGATTTATTTGTTGCTAGATAACAACTACATAGTATCCAAGCATACAAACCAACATATTAATAAGAGAATTATACAAACATTAATACATGAAACTGTTCATTATTTTGCTACAGTAAAACCAAAAGAATTTTGTAAACAATTTGATACAACAATACAACGATTCTTCAAACTTGTTTTCGCAAACATAGACCCTAGGTTGGAGTATTATAAAATTGCAGATAGTTATTATGATTTGTTATATAACAGTAGAAAACAAATCTTTACAAAAAGTTATTATCAGACTTGGTTTGATACATTTATAAACTATGAGAGAGATGAAGTATTAAATGATTTTGTTAAAGATTCACAGTATGATAAGGCATTTAACTATATGATTAAACATCCAGTTTATTTAAAGATTGTTGCTACACTCTATGTAGCAAATGGAAAAAGAGAAGCTATACCCTATTCTTTCTTTGCTGATATGTATAATGCCTATGTTAAGCTAACAGGTCAGTTAACAATTAACCTATACTATCAGGAGTTATTTTATCCCGATGAAGTAATATGTGTGCTATCAGAAGCAGATAAAAAGAGAGACAATATATTACAAAAGTTGTTACACCTGATCTAAATTTTTTTGTATGAGTAATTTGACATATAAACCGACACAGTTATTAACTGCTACTATGTTATGCGTTCCATTTCTAAGATTTAACGATCCAAATAGATTGCAGATGGCTTCCAACCATCTAAGACAATCCCTACCTTTGATTAATGCTGAAATTCCGAGGATAAGAACTGGATTTGAGAATGTAATTGTTAAGAAAGCAGAAAGCTTTTACATTGAGACAAATACTTTTGAGAAAATTGATGAATTTATAGTTAAAACAGATGAAGGTTTGAAGTTTAATGCTATGTTTTTAAAATATGATGAGAAATTAAAAGTTGCATACAATCCTTATCATATATGTTTTGTCAGAGATATCATCAGTGGTGGTTGGTGTCCTGAGCTCAAACTAGGAGTAAATGCTCTCGTTGGTTATATGTCTTACTATGGTTTCAACTATCAAGATGCCGTAGTAATATCTGAATCTTTTGCTAAAAGACTAAAACATATCGAGAGAAAAGTATTTGTTATTAGATTGCCTGCAAATAGTCAATTGAAACATATCAGTAGTAATGACAATACTATTAGTTTGATACCAATACCAGGTAAAACATACAATACACTAATATCCTATGAGTATATTGAAGCAGGTATATTACAACGAAAACAAATTAATGTTGAGAATTTGCTTGTAGTTGATGTAAGAGTTAAAGCTCTACCAAATTACAGATTGCCTGCATCAGTAACAGAATTCATCAAGAAAGCAAAGAAACCATTCAAACTAGCAAAATTGGAAACAGAACCTACACAAAAATATCCTATTGTTATACAAATAGTTGGTTATACTACCAGAGAAGCAACTATAGGAGATAAACTAACAAATAGACATGGAAACAAAGGAGTAATTGGCTTGATTGTTCCTGATGAAGAAATGCTCAAGACAAAAGACGGAAAGATACTAGATATATTGTTCTCTCCTCTTTCTGTTCCATCCAGAATGAACCTAGGTCAATTAATGGAAAATTTGCTTGCAAAAATTGTCATTAAGGTTGAGCAACAGGTATTAGACTTACTTGATAGGAATAGGAGAGATGAAGCTCAAAAAATGTTGCTAGACTTTTTAAAGAGAGTTGAAAAGCGAAGTTCATTTCATCATTTAATTGACACTGTTTTAACTAAAAGATGGGATTTATTGGAGCATAACCTAACAAAATATGGATTGAGCATCATACAACCACCTTTTAGTGAATTGAATGCAGAAGAGATAAAACAACTAGCCAAAGACTATAATGTCAAGGAAACAGAATCTGTTAGAGTAGACAATTATGATGTTAGCATCAATGTGGGTTATCAAACTATATTAAAACTAGAACATTTAGCATCAAACAAAGTAACAGGAGCAGGCCTAACAAACAATGAATACACTAATCCACAAAGAATCGGAGAAATGGAAACTTGGAATATCATTGCTCACGATTATGATGAAATTAAGAGATTATTCCGCAGAAGTTATGAATTTGAAAAACTATTCTACTATAGCGATAAGTTTGGCTTTGATAGTTATATATTCAAACCTGATGTAAATAATGTATATCAAGTTTACAAGAAAGTTTTATTCAATGAGTAATCTTTTTTTATTACAGCACAAATGTAGATGCATATAACAGAAGTAGTTGAGTATGTAAAAGGTATGCTAACAGGCTATGCAATTGATTTGGAGATAGATGATCAACAAATACAGAACATCATAAAAAATAGTGTCATATCGATACTAAACCAATATGTTCCCCAAGTTAAAATCAGAACAATACCTCAAGCAAATTTTGATAATACAACTTGGACTGTAGAATTACCTGAACAACAAGTTGTTAACATATTACATGTTAGCACGAAGCCATTTCCTTTATATCCATTAACATTGGCTAGTCAACAAAGTTTGATAACTGCTCAGGAATTTGTTTTGAATAGAATTATAGATAGTTACTCCTATGTATATGATGTTAGATTTAGTTTCATACCTCCAAACAAATTACAACTATACAGTCAACCAATGTCTGATATAGTTGTAATGTATAGTTGCAGTTACAAAGATGATTTATCCGATGTTCCAAACAGTCTTGAATATTTGGTTAAAGCTCTTGCTCTTGCAAACACTAAAATAGCAATAGGCAATATACGTTCAAAATATCAAAGTTTTGACACTCCATTTGGAAGCATAACACTAGCATATGATATAAAACAAGAGGGTATGGATGAACTGAGAACAATAATAGAGGAATTGAAAGTATCTCCTCCGCCTATACCTGTTATGGTAGTGTAAGGATAGCAACTTATCTAAATTTATATTACATGAGTTCTTTTGCTTTAAGACCAGGATTTTACACGATTGTTAGAGATCGCGAGAGTGGTAAAATTGGCTTATGTGCACCATTCACTGTCAAGAATATTGTATTACCTCTAAACATTAATCAATACAAAATCCATTTCATAACAAAATTTGATGAAAACAAACATGAGAAAATCATGGATGTATTTGTGACAGATGAAGAACTAGAGAAACAATTGAAAAACATGTCTCCATATGGTGTTTACATCATACAGGATACGCAAACGAATCATTATGGCTTGAATGTACCCTTTTACTTTAGTTATGAAACTCCATTTCAATTAAGAATTGATGAAGATATATACACTATTGCATTCATAAGATATGGTAAAATAAAAGATGAAAAATACAAAAAAGTAAGAAAAATATAAAAAAATCTCTGTTCAGATTTTGATTATCCATTTTTTTGCTAGGCTAGATTTGTGGATAATAACACTACTAACAAATCTCTGTATAACGGATGACTCTCATCAAGATATGTAGATAGGTTATTTGATAGTTCATTTGCAAAAGTTGTTAATCTATTATCTTCTATGTCAAATGAAGTTGTGTAGTATATGTATGCTCTTGGATTAGTAGCAAACAGTGTAGCTAGAAATTCAATTAACTGATTTGAGACACCACCAAATGTTATAGTTATTCCTGATGGCGTATTTGTTAGCAACGCTTCCAAAGATTGTAAGTATTGATCTCTTGTAATGGTAGGCTGTATCGTTTCAGGTAGAATAGCAATTCCTACTAGTAAATCCTTAACTCCGCTTATAGCGTTATCGCAATATGGAGACCGTACTAGGTTAGTGTAAACATGATCATAAAATCCTATTATATCCAATGGAGTTCTACAAGAACCACCTGTTAAACACTCAGGCCTATATAGCATCAAGTATAAAATTTTGTAAATAGTTGCCATCTGTTTATTGTGTTGTTCAATATAATCTAGCAAATCATAAACATATTCATCTACTCTTTGTGGACTAAAACAAATTGATGTTTCTACATTATCATTTATACATATGAATGCATCCATATGTATGGTGTAGAAAAGTTCGTCTTTTTGATTGTTATATAGTATGTTCTCAACTAAAACAGAACAATCAATATTATCTAAGTCTTCATTACTACAACTTGAACAATATATATTCCTAATCAAGTCAACTATATAAAAATATTGCTTCATGTTGGTAATTGCTCACTGATTAGCACAAAATTTATGCTTGCACAACAAAAGCCAATATCATCTAAGCTAAGAAACAAGCTATTGGTATTGATAAATAGGTTAGGAGTAAGAAGTTTGAATGATCTCATACTAAATCAAAAAATAAACAAGAAATTTTACAAGTATGTATTTGACATACATGTTAATGCAAACGATATTAGTGAAACTCTTGTTAACAATCTATACACAAATATAAAGCAATTTTATGCAAAACATGGATTAAATATAACTTTAAATAGTTCAGATATTGCGACTCTGATAGGACTTAGGGCTGGAACCTATGCAACCTTAAAGCTTATTAAACAAAAAGTTTTGTTTGATGAAAATTATGCTCAGATAAAACCTAATTCTGATGTGACAATAAATAGTTTTATAGAATCTGCTATTACAACAAAGGATTACAATATATCTTACTTCTTACTGTATTTGGATTATACACCTGATGATTTATTAAATTTGTTGCTTGATGGTATTAACATACTTACAAAAGCAGACAAGTATGATAGCGATTACAATTTTGCTGCTGTAACAATGATTTTGTATATATCCATGATTGTTAAAACTATTCATGATAGTTATAATAGATTGGTTAGATCGTCTCCACTGTATGGAACAATATTGTATTTATCCTTCATGATAAGATATTATGTTATACTATTGGATTTGAGAAACAATTTAAAAAGTATAATGACTAAAATTAGTGACACTGAAATAGAGGGAACAACATTAAAGAAATATAAACAAATAAAACAGGATTATCTCAGATTTCTAATACAACCCACAAAAATTTATCCATCAAGCATGTAATTATTATACTATATGTAATATATTTTCGTCTTTAACAGGAACAAGTATTATATCTCTCATAATCGCTTGACAATTATGCATTTCTTCATCATCTAGCTCAATAATTTCTCCTGGATATATGTAGTTGAGTTTACGAATAGGATTATCTTCTTTTACATCTAGCATGCTAATCAATATTGGTAGACTTGATCCACTTTTACGATTGATGATATATTTTTGTCTATCCATTGTAAATAAATGCTAAATAGGTGAAAAAGCTAACAAAGTTATGGCTTCATTGCAAGCAAGTGATCTAGTAATAGCTTACAATGTTGGGAAAATACTTAAAAATGTCAAAATATACACTAGTAAACAAGAAGTTGCTCTTACAGATGATGTAGATATATTGGATGTATTACTTGAACAAACATCTAGTAATGCAACAGTACATATAAAAGATGTAGCTATAGGTAAAACCAGTATACCCGTTTCTGATATTAGAGTAGAGGTAGAAGGTAATGTAAATAGAGTTGTTACATTTAAAGACGAAAATCAAGTTAAGGAAATACAAACAAAGCTAGCAGATTCAATTAACCAAAATCCAAATGGTAAAATCAAAATGATTTTTAAGGAAGCAGAAAGAAAAGTCGAAGTGTATTATAACGATCAACCTATATCAGAGGGTAGATTAATATCAGTAAATCCAGTTAGCTTAGTTAGCAAAGGAACTGCTGTTAAAGAGTTTGCTCAGGAATTTGATGTTAGCGAACAACAATTAAACAAAGGTAGTGGAATAGTAGCTATAAAGAAGGAAGATCAAAGTGTTATATTGGTGTTTGATGATGGTGAAGAAGTAAAAATTGATAGGATAACCTTTGAGTTTATGAAGCCAATAATAACTGGCGTAAAACAGGAACAAGAACAAACAGGAAATCAAAACAATACCATATCAAATCGTGGTAAAGGAGCAATCATAGTTGGTGCACTAAAGCTTCCTGTGGTTATATTCAAAGTGGCTATAACTAATCTCTTTAGAGTTCTACGAGCTGTTATAAACAATAAATTCCTGTTAGTGTTTCTGCTTGGTGTAGGTTTAGCTATAATACTACTTAAATTTGTCACTCCTTATGTTACTTCAATTGAAGGAGTTGATCAAGTTTTAGGAAAAGTTTCATCTACATTCAAATCTATTATTAGTCATCTTGGTATTGGAAAAGGAATTGAAGAGACAACAACATCAGCAACAACAGATGTTATACGTGGTCAACAATCAATGCAACTTACACCTATAACTCCACCTGCTGATACTACAACTCAAACATCTCAAGTAAGTAAATCAGCTATACTTCCAGGAATAGCTATTGGTGCTGGTATAGGATTAGTTATAGCCTTTGCAATAAGAAAATTGCTTAATAGTAAAAACAATTTAAGACAAGAATCTATTGAGCAAATAGTTGAAAAAGAGTATACTGTTCCTTCAGCAGTTATTCCAGATTTTAACACTGTTGTAAGTTCTAATCCGAATTTAGCCTTAGTTATAAGTGTACTCTGTTTGTATTCAATCTTCTGGGTCGGATACTACATACTTGACAAATTTGGACAAGGTTTCCTATCAGGTGTTTTATCCATTTTAAGTATATTATCATTCGTTGGCTTTATAGTAATTATAGCTTACGCAATGTCTGGTGGAAAGCTAGACACTACTAATACCATTCTTGCGATAGCAAAAACTGGCTATCAGGCTGTGAAATTTATATTCAGTGGTGTTGCTTATTTATTTCAGCATTTCGGACAATTACCAGGGCTTATACAATTCATAGCAGTATTTTCAGCAGGAATATTTCTACTTGTTGCTTTCACACGTATAAGATCAATGCTAACAGGGGGTAATGCTATCACTATGGTAAGCAGAGTTAGACAAGGACCAACGGCTCAAGATGCAGCTCTAGCCTATCGTGCAGCATAATATTTTTTTGTTAGCACCAACTAAATGGAGAAAAAAGCGAAAGCTTTGCAATTCATAGCCTATCTAACAGAGCTTACAAGATACTATCCTTATAGATTTGCTTTGATATATAACCCTCTACTTAAAAAATATATTGAAGATTATTTTGGAAAAACAAAAAACAGCACAGAATTTGTAGAAGCAAGAGGAGATATTTTAGTCAGCAAATCAGGTATCTTAACACCATACTACTTTAAAAACAATTATTTGCTTTGCCCTGTATTCTCTAATATAAGTTTTGCATTTGATGATAAGAGTTTGCAAACTATAGATATGTTGACTCATGCTGGAAACTATCAATTACCATATCTAGCTAACTTAGCAGGAACTATATCTATCTCATATCTTGAAATGATGAACCCTGTTGTATCAAAAATACATAGCTTATGGTTTTCTTTTGTTCAGCAGGCAAGTTATGACTCCTATAGTGCTCTTGAAATTCCCTATGGACATATATTTATATTTACAACAACTCCAGATTTAAAATCTCCTTTATCAGGTATGCTTTTGTTGGGAGCTATTCCAAGCAGAGATCCTATAACTAACATACTGCAAGGCAATATAGCAGATAACACATTAGTTGAGGTGCAAGTTGAGTATATGTATAGAAGTTATCGTAGGTTTTATATATCTGATCAAGTTATCTCTACTATATATGACCCAGTTAATGAAGTAATTGATGAAGATGTAGCAAATACTACTGTTTACAAATCTATATATGCAATCAAAAAATTAATTGATGCTTTTATACTAACAGATGATATTTTCTGGCTAGGAGCTCTTACCAATACCTCCAATGCTCAGTAATAACATTTTTGTAAATTTGTCCGTATTTGTATATTTTTTGTGAGTAACTGTAATTTATGTCACATGCATGTCTGTATTGTTTGCAACCATATTCAGTTCTCCAAACACAAACTCTACCTCTGCATTTAGTGTATCCATAGTTTTTGCAATTTATACATTGATCATAACAAACACTGTGATCAAAAGATTTAGCTCTTTTGCATTCAATTAATGGCCAATCACCACCATTATACATTTGCATCGTTAACCATAATCTTTTCTCTCTGCTTTCTATGGAACTTGGATTTTTAACATGCAAGATATTAAACAAATAATATATACCTGCTTGTATGTTTCCTGTATAGCTATAAATGTTATATTGAGTTCTAACTTCTTTTGGTATAAGGTTTGGAGTTAATTGCATAAAACCAATAGAACCAAGTCCGTCTAGAGATGTTCTCCATTTACATCCTGTTTCCGCTTGAATTAAACCAACTACATACCACCAAGGGGCATCATCAGCTACCATAATCTTTGTGTAATATTGAACATGTCTAGCTAGAGGTCTACATTCGTTTGCATAGGAAATATTTATGAGTGTGAACATTAGTAAAAACAATGTTAGCATGTTTTTTGATTGCTGTTAATGTTTAGCATACAAGATAACACTTGTTTGAAATTATTTAAAGATATTAGCCCACAATCATCAAATAGAGTTACACATTCACTAATATTAATATACATCATATTGCAAACAACATATATTGGACTTCTATTACCCGCTATCACTAGAAATATCTTTTTGTCTTTATGTTTTGAAATGTATTGATTATACAATCTTCTTATTAATGACTTTTGTTTAATGGGATTATGAAATTGTTTCCATTTCTTGCATTCAATAACTATATCCACAAGTTCAGGAAATATCTGATAATATAATCCAAAATCAATATCACCTTTATCTGTTTTGCTGGAACCTGACGATCTTGATCTCTTAACTTTTAGTTGATCATCGTTAGGTTTTATTTTGCTCCATTCTTCTAACCAATTTTGTAGTATGTTTGCAATCTTGTCTTCAAACTTTTTACCTTTTTGTTTTCTATTGCTATATTTCATTTTAGCGCTTAGCTTCAGCGGGTTAATAAGATGCAAGAGGATACTCTTATTAGTTTATATAACTATCTTGCATTTGGATTTTCAAGCGAAAATATTAGCAATATTCCAGATACTCTCATTGAAAGAAGTGTTTTTGGAATTAAAGATACTAAACTACATGAATACAATAAAACATTACTCGCATTAGTTGATTGTATACCTGGCTTTCATATAGCTACATGTTACTTCAATAACCAACTACCTAGTTTACATACTGATCACAAATTTGATAGGTTGTATCTGTATAGGTTTTTGTTTGATGATATGACAACAATAGCTAAAAATCTAGAGCAAACTCTAGATATTAGTTATGCTAATAATTACGTTGTATTACGATATCAAAATAGTGAACTAATACCTGGCAATCTGTATTTTAGTAACTATCCTCAGATAAAAAATTTACATTACGTCGTTGAAAAGGGGGTAGACTACTATCAGCTAGAAGCAAATAAACCTTTTGACTACTTTTTATTGTTAACTCAAGACTTTCTTAACAAACAACAAGTCCAAACAACTGATAAATTCTACATATATTTATTTGGCTTAGCGAACTCAAGTTATTTGGAACACGAGACATCAATATCAATAGATGATGTATTTAAACAAAACTACATAAGGAATTTGTATGGGTTTGTTACTCCATACTATATCAAAACTGTTGATACCAATTTACTATTTGATAATAATCAGGCTAAAATTAGAGCACAAGTTTATCGTCACAGAGAATTCTTTAATCCTTATAATGATATCATATCAGAGAAATTTAAAAAGCAGCTAGAGCGTCCCATATTGCTAGCTAATCTTTACATCAATTTTATGGATAATCAAAATCTGAACAAAGATTTATATAACATACAATCATTTCTTGCTACAATAACTCGATTTGCATCCATTTATCCAAGAGGTATGCACGTAGATACATATGATACTATATTTGACAATAGAAATAGTTTGTTCGGTGGTAATATTGTTTTACGTAATGCCAAAACTAACAGTATAGATATAAACGTTTATGCTATCAAACTACCTGATAATTTTGAACTGGATAGACAATTACACTATTTTTCCTTAGCATTCTACGAATTTGAAGAAACGCCTCTAAGCAAAATCTATTCAAACTACATTGATGATTTGGTTTATGATTTTGATAGTTTTAAAGTTGAATATGATTTACCAGAGATCATACAAAATTTATGTACAGCTACTATAAGAGAAGGAAACAAAACCTTAACAGGTATATGGAAATACACCTATCTGGGAACAAAAAGACAGAAACATTTCATAAGTCCAATTAGTGTACTATCATACAATATTGAGGTAGAAGATACTCTGGAACAAAAAATCATAACTCTATATGAATTCGACATATGTCCGCAAACAAGATATAGGATTATAGATGCTGATTTACCATTTGAGGAAGAAATAAAATATGATGATTTAACAATTTTGTTGCTACGTATTGGACCTGGTTTGTATCAAATTAAGAGCAATGAAGAGCCAAACAGATTCAATATTAGCTGCGATACAGAGTATGGAGATATTTTAGTCAGAAAGCAAACATATATATATAAGCCAACTATTAAAGCATTGCTAGAAGGTAAAGTCAGTTTTCATATACATCATATCCCGACAAACAGATATTATGAGATAGATTTTAAACTGAATTTAGCTTTACCTTTTACCTCTGAGTATATTATTAGAGAAATGTTCGATCTTACAATGGAAGAATTGTTTATAACACCGGCTATAACAAGTGATAGCTTACAAACAAATAAGTTTATGCTCATAAACTATTATAATACACCGAGATTGACCGAACCAAACTATACATGCTCTACATCGGATACCGATTTAGCTTTTGTATGCTCTACATCAGATACCAGTTTAGCTTCTGCTTACTGTTATTATATTTGTAAAGGCGCATTTGATACACAACAGTTAGAAAATATGTTAAAAGATAATCTGTTAGTTTACATACATGAATTGTATAGACTTCTATCATCTGCTATGCTATTACCATACACAGATACAGAGATAAGAGACTTACAAATAAACCACAATACCTATTATGCAGTTAGAATGTAATATTTTTTTTATTTGAAAAGCGATTTCAAATCTAATGAAAATTTTCTGCCCAGAGAATTTCATTAAGATAGGAACAAACTTTTACTTGGATAATAACTCTAACCTATTGCATATAGCAAATGCAGAGATCATACAGCTAGGTAATTTACTTTATCTCTCAGGTAGTATTCCTGTTGAAGTTAGGTATAATGTTTTTGAGATAGTAGATTATGAGGTAAAGTTTATCAAAACTAAGTTCTATAAACTTAAGTTGTCAAACAATTTGGAAACATATATCAACTATATGAACAAAGACATTGATAAACTAAAACTAATACCTGTTGTTAATATAGATAGAGATCAAAAAATTAGAACAAATACAATGCATACAAAGATAGATAATATAGCAAAGTATAGAAGTTTGTTAAATCAAGGTTTATTGACTTATGTGGGACAAAGCTATATAAGCACTAAACCAGATAACTACTTGATTGAGGATGATGGTGTTTATGTAAAAGTAGTTAGTAAGGAAGTAGTTGAATTTCCGTTTATTATTGAATTCAGCAAAGATATAAGTTTGATTGATTGTCTCTACTATTTACAGTAAACAAAAAAATCAGAATAGTTTGTATGGATCTCTATCAACTTTAATGTTTATTGTATTTTCGTATTTAATCCAAAGTGAATTCTTGGGAATAAAGACTATATCATTCCTATCAAATTCAAAATCAGATATAAATATCATAACATCATTATCATTCATTTCATCCTTTAAATGATTTAACACTTTTTTGGGGCTTGTTCCGCCCCTTCCATGAACTTCAATATTTTCAAAATCTTTTTTGCTTCTTAATACCACTGGACCATAAAAGTCTACATCAAAGTAATATACTTTTATTCTGCTCATCTTGATTAATTTTGAGAATTTACTAAACACATCCTCGAGAAATTCTGTTGGAATTGACCCGGATGTATCTATTACTGCATAAAGGTATCTGGGATAACCTTTATACATAAATTTTGTTCCTAATAGATCAGGATTTAGTTTATTGATCTTCATAGGAGTTCTTCTCACATCATAAATTTTTTTACCATATAAATCATAATCTCTAGCAAATTTTTCAAGATATTTCCTCCAGTCGAATTGTGAATGTTCTTTTGCTTTAACTAATTCTGCAAAATTTCCTCGATTAGTTCCTACACCTTTAATGCTTTCCAATACTCTATCAATCAAAATGAATCTCATATCATCTGTTATATCCGGAGCATCTTGTATCAATTCACCATCTACCATGTTGTGTAAATCAAGTGTCATACAATTATAATGTTGTATATCATCTTCTTGTTCAACAGAACATGTATTGCAATTGCTTTCACTACTTGCAGATGCTCTGTTATCTTCTTTTTGTTGCATTCTTTTGTATATTTCATATGCTAATTGTTCTACTGTCATTGCTAAAGCATCTTCTATTCTAATATCAAATAGTTTTTCAATATCATTTAGGAATATATCTTTCTGCAGAAAATCTTCCAAATCTGAAGATTTGTCTAGTTTAAACAATTTTTTGATATCTTTAATTTTTTCACTTTTATTAACATCAATTTTTGCAGTGGTAAATTTATCAATGTTATATGCTAACTGATACAACATCTCATTAATAAATGCATTAGCAGCCATACTGTAAATATCAGGTGGAATAATTCCTTTAACATTGTTATATCTCTTTACATGGTTGAAGATTATATGCATTGCTCCATGAACTAGATATTTTAATAGTGTAGATTCATCCTTTATTGCATTTTTATTTACAATAATACAATCATCCTTTGCTATTATGGGAACATCAGATGATGATGATGCTTCTGCAATCTTTATGAATTGTAACATATGTCTGAGTTCAATCGGAAGCTGATTCATTAAATAAATTTTTGTTACTGCTTTTCTGATGTCCATGATATTAAATTTAGATTAGTTGTTTCTAGCATCCACTCTAAATTTATAATCATGCTTGGTTTGCTAGAGTTATTGAAACCATCTACATATGTGATTGAAGTATCATTCTTCTGTGCATTACAAAATAAAAGGATGCTAGATTTAATCAAAAACATTTTACCCTATTGGAGTATGCTTGCAACTGAGGAGCAAAAACCTTTGTTATCAATGTTAACTACATTTGTGAATAAGGGTATACCAGAACATGATTTCAAACTATCACAGCCATTGGAGTTTTATTACAGACTATTTGATGTAGCAAATCTCGATGAATTGCAATCAACAATATTGGATAGGTTATACAAAATACAATTTATTGCTAAGGTATATGAGAAAATTCAACTATTCCAACATCCGATACATGACTATGATAAAGTTGAAATGCTTGTTAGTGAATTGTTATCTGATCTTAATGAAGTTAGAGATAAAGAGCTAACAGAGAAAATCTTCAATGTAAAAGATTTATTAAATGTAACAGAAATATCTGATTTGAAATTGGCTAGTTTGATACCAGAGCTAGATTTAGTATTAGGAGGATTTTATGTTAATAATCTTTATCTGTTTGCTGCAGGATTGGGACAGGGTAAATCTTTTACATTACTTAACATGGCAGTAGGATTTTCAGTATTCCTAAAGGCATTTGAAAACTACTACAAAGATTGGTATGGTAAAAAACCAGTTGTTTTATACATATCACTGGAAAATACTAGCGTTCAGATCAGGAACAGATTATACACATTACTAAATGATTGCACATTAACAATACCAAAAGAAAAAAATACTCCTTTGAAACAATTATTCCAAGCTGTAGATAACTTCTACATCATATCTTTATCAGATGAGATAGTGGATTATGTTTACATAGAGAATATTGTGTTGTCGATGCAATCAAAAAATATGCATCCAGTTGTCATTGTGCTAGATTATATGGATGAGTTATATGCTCCTGCTAACATAAGTGAACATAGACATAAGTTAGGTTATAATGCTAGAATGTTAAGGAAGATAGCTATGAATCACAATCTACTAATTGTATCTGCTACACAGATAAACAGAAAAGGTATTGAAGAAGGTAATATATCCATTACACATTTATCAGAATCAATAGAACATGGTAAAGTAACAGATGTATTAGTCGGTCTAGTTCCAGTAACAATAAACAAAGGTTATATTATTACAAATCAACCTTTAACCAGAGATATTATTAAAAGCAATCTAGACAACAAAGCAGAAGCAATTGGAATGATAAATAGCATGTATCTCAAAGTATTAAAAAATAGACCAAATCTATTGACAGGCTTTGGATATGCAATTAGTAATCAAAGTTTAACAGGATTTAGATCTCTCATATATGGATTGAATTATGAAATCTCAATCTATCTTGTTCCAAGTTTACATTCATATTTAGGAAATGATTATATAACTACAAACTATGATGTATTGCATAGCAGTGTTACAAATAGAATAGCACCATTCGTAAAAAATCTTGATGTTAAGGATTACAGTAAATATCAATACGGATTAGAGTTAATATCAAATCTACTTGGTATTGACATAAAACAAATAAATGTAAACAATGAAAACATAGAAAATGATTTTGTAACAAGTAATATCAATCAAAACATAGATGCACTTGATGTCATAGATGATTTTGAAGCATTCGAACAAAAAAATTTAGATTTAGATATCTAGTTTTTTGCTATGGAGACAATAATTTCAATGGCAAAAAAAGAGGGGGGGGAGGAGGACAACAAGAACTTCTAATTACCTTTGAACGATAAGTCTACCTACTACATTAGGATAGATTACAGATGCTCCGAATCTATGAACAGCAGTCATTGCTTGACCAAGAGTATTTGCAGGATAAGGTATCATATGGGTTGCATAAGGTGCATATATTGCAGTAGAGAAGAATTCTTGTTTTGATTTGAGCACAAGCAAGTTCCTACCAACAGGAAGTATAGGTGTAGGCAATACCTTTATCCATTCTTCAGATCCATCTTTGCTTCTGGTGTATATCTTGAATGGGTCTGCTTTCGTTACAGGATCGGATACCCACTTACCTATGTTAACAAGTAGTGAAGCATCTTCAACATTCATCACAAGTATGGGTTCTACTTCGGGAACAGGTGTATTCCTGAGTATCTTACCAAGCAGGTTAGATATTGCATAAGGGAAGTTAGTCATAACGTACATGCCTGGACCCCAACTGTAAGCAGCAAGAGCAGCAGCAGTCATATCTACAGATTCTTGTATGTTATGAACAAGTGATGCATTATACAAGTTCATTAGAAGGAATGCATCAGTGTTAAGTGCAATTATAGAAGATAGTATGCTGCTTACTTCACCGAGTATGTCGAGATTGAAGAGAACTTGAGCATCAAAAGCCATTTCGGGAGATACAAGTATTGTGCTTTCAAGCCTGTTTTCAGCAAGATTTTGTCTTGCAAGTTCAAGTCTGAGCTTCCTAGCAGGATCTCTTGATTCATAGGCTACTCTTGCATATATCTCTATACCTTGAACTTCAGGAGTATTTCCACCAGTTGCTATAACAGTTATAGTGAAATCACCAGATTTGAAGTCTACTCTACCAGTTACATTAACAGTGTAGGTATTGGAACCAATGATTGCAGTTCCAGCTCCGGTTATAGCACCAGATGATTCAATATTGGAAGATACATTTATTGTTCCAGATGTCGCACCATCAGTTATACGAACAGCTATTACTCTAAAATCAGGTGTTACCCTAAGCTTGTTGTCAGGAGCAACGTTCGCAGGAGGCAACAAGTTAGCATTGCGTAGAATGCCATACACATTATCTCTTATTATCTCTTCTGCAGAAGGAGTTGTAGCGGGAACAAATACACCATGCCCAGGAGCTGTTCCGTAATAACCGAGAGAATCTCCACTGAGAAGTCTACCAGTTGTCATGTCTACTGATAGATAGGATGAGAATGGATAAGGATTTGTAGAGTTAGTTAATTCCTCATAAAACCTGAAGAAGTAAACATAGGAACCTGGAGCAGACATATTCCTGACATCATATACTTGTGTTGCAACAAGTCTTGGATACATAAACCTTATTAGTGGAGCCAAATACATAAAGTATGGTATCACATTAGCAGATGTATTTTCTGTAGATATAGCCCTAAGACTATTTTCATATAAAACTTTAATGGCTTTGGATAGTGAATATACTTCTTCCTCTGATAGATTGCCTTGTTCTGCAACTATATCAGTTACTATTGCATTGGATATTAAATCAATTACAGTCTTATCACCTTGTAAAGCCCTTCTTGCTAGTTCTGATATTTTATCTGCAAATTCTGATGGATTTTTAGATGCATTAACCTTAGTTACATCTGAATAAAATTCTTTCACTATTTTCTTGGCATCTTCAGCATTCTTATTTGCCATTTCCATTGCTAGACTATAAATTCTTTTTGTAGATACAATTGAGTCAGATGGGTAAAATCTTGATAGTCTTGTGTCTTTATCCATAACGTTCTTCTGCTAAAAAGTTGTGAGTAAACGACTTTAAATATTAATGCAAAAAATTTTTTGCAAGTATGCTAAAGATAATACTGTAAGAAAACAAACATTTTATTATTGTATGCTATCATTTAGTCGATATTGTTCTCAAATTGCCAAACAAGATAGTTAACAGATCCCACCTTCTTTGATTCTGGTGTTACAATAGGATCTAAGTATCCCAACATATCTGTTACAAGTCTTATTTTGTGACTTAATCTCTTCATTGCAAATTTATGAGCATATGTAGCCTTTAACTGTAACATAACTTCTGATATAGGAGAATGTATTTTATCCTCTACATATTCAACTTGCATTATCTTATACAAAATGGATAGAGATGTTGAATGCTTTCTGGGCAATTTTCGTGTTCTAATTCTCTCATACAACAAATGCATTAGTTGTCTAACCAATGGATGCAACAAGAATGTTTTGAATCTTACTGTCTTGCTTTTTAGTGAGCTATACAAACCACAATTTTTTATATAATTGTAGAAGTCATTGCTTGGAACAAATGTAAATAGAAAGTAATAGGGATCTTTAAACTCCTGTCTAACCAATGGATCAAATATAGCATTTATCTCTCCATATAATAATGTCATTATCTCAAAAGAATGTTTACCCATGAGTCTTTCTAATAACCTACTTCCACCATAATCTTTGAATGATTTTGCAAATCTTCTCCTATAATTGCTTTCATATGTTACATCTACAATTAATTGTTTATTGACTGATGTATCTGTATACACAATAGATGTTTCCGTTTCTTGTATTGTTATATATTTAACTTTCTTTCCTTTTGTTACAGTAGTTACTATGTTTGATTGATTATTATCTAGCTCTTGCATATCAACTTGAAAGCCAGTTTGTTGTAAAACCATATACAACAAATCTAGCAAGGATAAATTACTTTCCATTAAACTTTCATCATTCTTGAGCAAATACAATATCAAAAAGTTCAATATAGGTAATGTTTTATGTTTTGATTCATATAAAATTGGTTTTGTTTCATCTAAAATATTTTTGAACACTACTTTCCTATACAGATTAGATAATTTTGCATCCATACTCTCTGTTCCAAATCTATCCAAGAACTTATCTGCGATTGAGTAAATAAATACATATCGTTGTCCATTGACTATTATGTAGTTTCCAATAAACCTAGGAATGAATGTTTTATAATTACAAATTGCTCCATCCTTTTTGTCCTTCAAACTATATTTGATAGTATAAACAGATATTAATCCGTCTGTTGACATGAGATCTTCTTCCTCAATTTGTAAATCAATTAATTCAGCATCAATCAGATCACAAAACCAAATGATAGTGTTCTTAACATCTTCTGTAATATTATTTAATACTTGTTTGCGATATGAAATGGGTTTACTGTCTATGTTTAGGTTTATGAAATACATGATAGTAAATTTAGTATGGGTGCTCAAAAAAATGTTTTATTTTTTTGTTATAGTAATGTATCATCTGAATCTGATGATACATTAACAGTCACATCAGATAGATCCAAATCCAATTCATCTTCTTCTATGGTTGTATCCTTAATTTCGGATACTTTCTTTTTAGATGGTGCTTCTGTTGTATATTTATTGTATAGTTCCCAGAATCTTGTAGCATCTCTTTCAATTCTTTTTAATGAGACATCTTTTCTCATTAGTTCTTCAATTGCATTAATAACCCTATCAATCTCCTCTTTGACATTTTCCAATACTTCATCGTTTATCTCATTGTCCATTTTTGTTCCAATTTCTCTCAAATACAATGTATAATCGTCTTTTATCACTGCTACATATGGAGATGTTTTCAATCCTGTAGCTGATGTCAATCTGTTTGAATAAACGAGTGCTATTGTATATCCATTCACATCATATAATTTGGTTCCTAATAGCAAATTCTCTCTTTTCTTGATTACAACTATATGATCTTTGGACATTGGCTCAATTATTTTGAATTTTTTATCCGCTGGAAATCCGACTAAATTGCTACCTACTAATGTACAATAATATACTTTTTCATCATACTGAATAGGTTTGAATATGCTTGATAATTTCTCTACAGAGATAACTCTGATCTTCATGTCTATAAATTTAGACAAGTTGTAAAAAACTCAAAACCAATCGATTTCATCCGAAGTATCTTTAACTGGAGATCTACCCAAATACATAAACAAATACAAAACTAAATGCTTTGCTATATTTGAATACGTTTGCAATGAATACTTACTTAATATATCCTCTCTAATCTTAGGTATTGATATTGTTACACTATACAATTTATTTATCTGATTCATATTGGTAGCATCCAATGGAAATCCGACTACACTTATGATTTTATTTACAATCATTTTTAATTCGTCATAACTCAATTTTTGTAATTGTTGAATGTATTGTTTGAATGTTTGTTTTGATATTTTGTTTCCGAGCATCTCGATTATAGTATCAACTAAATCGTCTATTGGTTCAGGTTCCATTTTGAAGTTAATTATTGCGTCATGATAATATCTACTGTAATCCCGTTCAGCAATCTCATCTTTAGTAATTTTCTTCTCTTTTGCTATATGTATTAGATTGTCTTTCAATCTGTTAGCATAGTTATTAACTCTTGCTCGCAAATAACCCGTCCAAACATTATGTATTTTTTTGGGTTCTCTATCAACTAATATTAATTGAGCCTTTCTTTCTGCAATTGACTCTAACAATCCTGATATGGATGAGAAATTGCTTGGATGTAATAAGTTAGATCTGGGTAATAATCTTCTGGCTTGTTCAAGATCATGCTTGTTAACTATTACAACAGACTTAGTTACTTGAACTATAAACATGATAGCAGAAAACATAAAGTAGAGATTACGAAGTATGGCTAGCTTATCTATAACTGGAATGTTATCACAATCTACTAACGCAACAACATCAGCATGTAAGACAATAGCCGCAAGATGCCATCTGTTCATATAGTAAATTGGACTAGATAAATTTGGGTCAAGGGTTTTATGAAATTTGAATACCAATTCCTTTAGTTCCTTTTGAACTATGCTAGTATTCGTATGCATCTTATCAAACAGTAGAGGACGAAATTTTTCTACACTGATAACATTTAAGTTGTCAACGTATGGTCTTATTTGAGTTGTAATTCTATCGGTTGTACGATACAGAGTTAGCATATAATCTTCAAAATTTTGAAAACCAAAATAGCGCACAATATGTTCAATTAGTTCTTTTTGTTGATTATTTAACCAGTGAACATATTTACAGTTCGTCATAATAGCTAAATTTAGCTACGTTGTGTATTACTAATACGTAAACAATTGTGAAATTTTGTAAGTAATGCATATATCAAAAATTTTGTTAAAAGCTACTGAAGCTGTTGTAAAAGCACATAATGAAATATGTTTATTCCAAATCAACTTGCACCTGGTGTTTACATCAATGTTGTATTTGCACCTGAACCACTAATTGGATTACCTGAAAAATACAATGCATTATTCTTTATTGTAGCAGAGAAAGGACCTGCAAACAAACCAATCTATATAACATCAGCTCAAAGATTTCTTGATACTTTTGGTCAGCCAGACCCGAAATTTCCATTAACATCACTTTATGCATATGAATATGTTAGGAATGGTGGACCGGCATATGTGGTTAGATTACTTCCGAGAAATGCTACAAAAGCTAATGCTACCTTAGCTCTTGTACCTGATACAGATGATGAAAATACCTATGTATGGGCATATGGGTATGTAGATTACACTACTAATACATTTATTGGTCGCGATGAAATTAATAATAGAAGTGTATCACTACCTGTATCTGCAACTTATGCTCCCCCAGAACCTAACAAAGCAGTTATAATTGCACAATTTGGTGAATACGGTATGTATTATAATAACTATAGATTGAGATTTTTATTACCGTCACCTAGAACAAATAAAACATTTAATGTAGTTATAGAAAGAGTTATAGGAACACAAACCGAAACTGTTGCTGTATTCAATGGTGTTACTTTTGAACCAAATGTAAATGAGTTTGGATATCCAACACAAATTAATCATACTCTTTACACATTTAATCAACCAGCATTTGAATACTTAAAGGCTAACTACATAATAAAGTATAAAGATTATGAAACGAATACTGTTACAGATACTGATACAAAACCAATAGATTCTGTTGACATAGTGTATTCAACTAACACAATATGGAATTTTGCAGGTGGTTCTGATGGTGGATTAAGAGATCCGCTTACAGGTTTGGTAAATTTCTCATTGTTTGCTGATCTAGTTATAGAAGCCGTATATGGTTATACTACATTACTTCCAAACAGAATACAAGGACTTATTGATGATGAAACAATATTCATCAAATACATTGTTGATCCCTGTGATGAGAGATTTCCTTACATAAAGAGAAGATCAGTATGGAATGCTTTAGTTGATTTGGCTCAATCCAAGTATATGCTTAATGCTGGTGCTATAGTTCTGAGTAACATAGCTGATTTGTTTGACTGGTCAGATATAGGACTTTTAGATCCAACCAATCCTCCTATACCCAGACATTATCTACATGCAACTTACTATTCAAAAATTGAGGATGTTGATGGCAAAATATATCCTCACCTTAGATATGTTGTTCAAAATATTGCTAGATTAAGAGCACAACAACAAAGTATTGAACCACTTGCTGGTATTATTAATGCTCCGATAACATCAGGAGTAGATGTCATACCGAGATTAACAGTCCCGGAAAGATCAAGGCTGGTAGAACTTGGAATCAACTTCGCTCACAAAGATCCTTTCTATGGTGTATTTACTGATCTTGATAGAACTACATCACTTGCTCTCGGTAAATTTCTGTATGTAATTGAGGACGTTGTTGATATTAAGAGAGAGCTAGTTAAATTGCTAAGACCGTTTGTACATAAATTAGAAACTTATGATTGGGAGAGCGTCAAGAGTTTAATCATAGACTTCATACTGAAACCAAGAGTAGCAAGCGGTTTAATAAAGGAATATGAAGTTAACTTGAGATTATCCGAAGAATTAACTAGACAAAATGTACTAGGCATAGATATGAATCTACGATATGCTCGCGAAATAGAACGTATTGCAGTAACAATATTTGTGAGATAATTTTTTTTACTAGCAAAAAAATTAAGATAGATGGACGGTTTGAATTGATGCAGGATAAACTTTTATTTTTTGATCTCCAAATGTTGTTAATATGCTTTCAAAGTAAAAGTTTGGAGCTAAGACCTGATTATCATTTTCAACAATCTTTAAAATTGGTTTAATAATAGCAATTGGATAAAGTAAAGGTCTATTAACTTTGTTGTTTATAATGATGTCTACAATCAAGTTTTCATCTTCATTATAAAGAAAACCTGTTATATCAAAAACAGTATAGGTTATGCCAGAACGATTTATTGTTATTAATTCATTAGTTGATTCCATAGGTAATGTATATCTGTTACGAAGCACATCAAAATCAGAAATTAGTTTTGCGCCCGATAAATTAATTGCATAACTATAAACTTCAACGTTCAAAAATCTGTTGCTCATCATTCTAGCAAACAATGATGAATTTTGTTCATAATCTACAACCAAATCTACTATTAAAGCATTTGTTTTTGGTAAACGAAATCTTAAAAAGTTTTGTTGTAATAGGGAATTAGCATAAAATACTGGAATCGCATCTATATTTAACAATATCCGGTGTGCTAGTATTGGTAAGTAAATATAATCCAAACTACTATTGATATTTAGTTCAGCTAAAGTATGCTCTTGTGTTGTATTTGTAATTACATCTTGATAAACTATTTTGTAGATTATTTTATTTAGTGTCCAGTCAAAATTATAGACTTGGCTAAAGAGATAAGGTGTATAATATTCTGGTGTTGTTACTAATCTAGTATGCTTATCAAAAGTCAAAGTTGTATAAGAACTTAGCAGACTCGTAGGTATTTCCAAAAACAGAAGACGATAAGAATTTCTGAGTGTATTTATGTCATAGGTGTAATCTGTATGTTCTGCGTACAGGTTAAAAGTTGTTGAAGTTATATTTGCTTCTATTAGTTTGAGTAAATTTTCCAGATGTCTATTAACAACATACATTTGCTTTATGCTTTATCACCTATATTGCCAAGCAGAAATTTCTCAAATTCTGTTATACTATCTTGTTTACGTACAAGTAAATTAGGTATTGCTAACTTGATATTCTCAAAATACAACTGTCGTGTTGGATATAAATATTTTATGGCTTGCTTAAATCTTAGCATTTTAGCATACTTACAATTACTATTCCTATACAACTTAAATACATCATCATTACAAGTTAAAGTTTGAGCAAGCCAAGTCTCGATATAAACACTAGTTATATCCAAACCTAGTAGTTCTGCTAACTGTTGTATTCTGTCAAATGCTTTTTGACCATTCAAGCCATTTATCATGTTAAGCCAATCTGCCATTTGCTCTAGTATTGACATTGCAATATCAGCAGTTAACGTTAGATTTTCCATCCTAGCAAATGATGTTTGTTCTTCAGGATAATACAACAAAGCCAAATATACATTTTTATCTTTAATCCTGAGGTTCAAATTATCTGATTCAGTATCTTGAGATTCTGCTTCAGATAACAACCTAGACAAAGGTCTATTTGTTTTTTGTAAATTAGCTTCGTTCAAATATACACATACATAATGTATACCAGTAGTGTAATAAACATTACTATATTTTGCATCATGTAAATCTATAGTCTCTTCGTTATCTAGCAAATCATATATTTCCAGAGCAATATCTCTATCCTGTGTAAAATATAACAATGGTATACAATAAAGTTCGTTTTCCTGTTTTAATATATGTGTTGTTTTAAGAATGATATACAAATTAGGTAAATTTGTTAGCAATGTTACATTATCACTGTCTACAGTAATAGGAATTTTATCTTTACTCATTCTAGTTAGGTGCTATTTAACGTCTGGGAATTCCAGCAACTCTACTCAAATCTACTAATTCCCACTTACCATTATAATATTCAAAAACCGCTATATGAAAGTGATGTCCTGTAGACCGTGTGGATATGTATTTTGTTCCACTTATTTTATAATGTTTCATATCAACTATAACTATTTTACCATCACTGGTTTTTGCTCTTAATATGTAGTTTGCATCACTAGAACTAAAAGAACAAATACCAAAATAGCGACTTATTCTATTTGTAATATCTGTTCCCATATCTATTATTGCACTTCCAGTTGGTATATCAGTACCTGCATGAAATCCTAGACCAGCTCTTGCATCTAACGGAACTGATAATGCAAATCTGAATCTGTTGTTATATAGTATGCTAGGTATTTGAGATATTAAACTGGATGCACTATATTGTGTTTCTACAGTAGGTCCGCTACAACCGAATGAAACTTCATCCAAACATAATCTACCAGAACGACTGAGTTGTTGTTGTAATTGCTTACGTACATTATCATCTTCTGTAAGTTCCCACCTGTCATTTCTCAGAATGTAGGCTGTTATACGACCTCTTTCATATTTTACCTTAACTGGAACCTGTTCTCCATTAATAATTACATAATTATTACATCCGGTTGTTTTTATTGGTTTTCTTGTTTTTGCGTTTGGTTTAGTATAAGTACCTTTTTTTGGTGGAGCAATCGGTCCAGTAGCTCCAGTTCCTGTTTCAGTGCTCAATCTATCTTTTGTTAGAAACTTCAAAATTGGATGACCCATTGCTAACATAATCTCTCTAGACTGAAATTCATTATCTAGTTCAGATATATTTTGCTCTAAAACATACTTAACGGGATCAAAGAAATATGCTCCGGTAAATAGCGGTGAAGTCGGTTGAGCAAGATACTTGAGATCTTTAGTTGCAACAACTATGTTTGCTATATCAGAGACAGTTAAGTTGATAGTTACTTTTTTAGGCCATCCGTTAGCAAAAGTTTCTTTGCTTGTTTGTAAATTAAAATCTGTTATAATTCCTAATGGTATGAATATTTTACCAGGAACTAAGAGTGTAACATAATGAGGTTCCCCAGCAAATAATTGAGAGTAGTTTTGTAATATGGCTAGTATATCTTTAATTAACCTGTTTGTTGTTTCAAATCTATTTAGATAGTCAGGCCCAGCTTGTTGCAAAGTCATACCTGTCAGATACAAAGATGGAACAAATATATTCTCGTAAAACTGTCTAGTAGAATTTGCTACCAAAGTTATTGTTATTGAGCATTGACAATTGTAAGAGGTAGATGTATACACTCTTGGTAGTTGTATGTTTTTAATTAACTTGGATAACAGTATGGCTAGAGTTGCTGTTTCCATAAGAGTTTCAGGTAGATTAGTTAGTATATTTGATGTTGGTTCATTTGTTGTAGTTGATTTATTAATTCCAATTAAATCGGTTATAGATTTTGCAAGACTACTACCTAGATAAACTGATATACCATATTGTCTGAGCAACCGAACAAACCGTTCATCTAAATCTAATTCAGAATCGCTATAACGATTAGTTATTGTCTGACTAATATCTACATCATCAGCTAAAAATCCTACCAAAACAGATTGCCTCAAGCTACTAACTAATTTATTAACATTAACTCCTCGTATTACATCCATTGTATCAAATCTTTTAAGTTTTTCTGAATTACCGGATAATGATAATACATACTGAGCAATTTTATCGTTATAATATCTGGCTCTGCCTCCAACAGACCTAATAAGCTTGTAAAATTCAAATACGTTGTTAGCAGATAGTTTATCTTTAGTTTTATTCAAGTCCAACGCTGTTAACAAACCGATTAGTAGAATTGATTGTATAGTTGTTAGTTGTCCTAGATTTATGTTTATAGGATCTAAGGGAAGTAAGTAACAAATGTCACTTGTTATAATTGTATCTTTATAAACTTGACTCATTAATACATCTGTATTTGAAGTCACGTCTTTTCCGAAAACAGTGATAGTTCCATATCTGCTTTCTAGGGTGTACATAAGCTGACTTGCTTGTTGTTTCAATTAAACGATAACAAAAAAAACTACATAACTACCTGAGCAATATAATCTACTCCATTAATTTTTACTCTCACTTCATAAAATGGTAGAGCATCAGATTGAGTTACTGCATTCACTTGATCATAGATGACATACTCATTTGTTGTTGGATCTTTAACCAAATACTTTAAATTCAATTCCATACTTTCAATTAGTAATAAGAGTTCGCGAGCTTCTGTTTCACTTAAACCATAATTAATCATGTTACGAACTATATCCTCTCTAAAATCATTAAGTGAAGGATAATGAGTTTTACCAAGCAAATTGTATAAATAACTACCTCCAGTTAAATCTATTATAAAAGCATTTTTTGGAAAACTTAATGTCTTTATGATAAAGTATAATAACTTTAACGCTTTATCATCAATATCTCTTAAAATTGACCCATCATAAATGTTTTGTATTGGAAGCATCTACATAATGCTAGATATTAAGAGAATATATGCCACAGATAATTCAGAGATTACAAACTTATTCAAAAAAGTTCCTTTAAAAAAAGATGAAACTTCTGTTATGAAACTTTACCAACTAACTTGTAAAGGTTCTGCTTCCGTTAACTATACAGAAACAGAAAAAAATAAATTAACTAGAATGCCCATATTTACTTTATCTGTTAATAAAACAATTATTTACATTCCAAAGTATGATTTATATAACGTTGATGTTGAGACTCCTGTTAAACAGCTAGAAGAATATTTTGGAAAGTTTTATGCTAAGTTTTTAGCAACTCTATCAGATCAAGGAAAAATAGTTATAGTTAGAGATATCGTTTTACCCAGATTTATAGCCGTTCAATGTCCTACGTATGTAGCTGATAGATTTGTCTTGAATTCACTGCCCAAAATTGTTAGTGATTTATACATCATATCTAGAAGTAAAGATGAAGTCGCTGTAGATGCTTTGTTATCTCCGATTAGTAAGATTAAATTGATGATTGATATGTATAACAATATCCACAACAGGTTTGATATATTAGTAGAGTATTTATCCAGCAATATTGAAATATTTTTGGAACAAGTCTTGGAGATGTTTAAATACTTTCTATTTTCACAGAAAGGATTAAATGTTAGTCAAATCAAAGATGAAGTTCATGCTAAAATAATACTTTACATTTTACATCATTTTATATCTCCATTAATGTTTCCGAATTTGACTGATCAACAAAGAGAACAAATTATAGACAAGTTTTCAAAACGATTGAATTATAAATTTGTTTACAATCCAAATTACATACCAACACTGGGAAATCTGTTCTCATCAATATCCAAACTAGATAAAGAGTTATACTACTATCAAGATGTAACAAGAGTATTTGCTCGTGCCTATAAAATACATCCGTATTTGTTATGGACTTTAAGTAATATTTATGGTATGTTGCATACTCTTATTGCGAATCAATTCAACATACAAATAATGAAGATACCTTTGTTATCAAGGTTTATTACCTTGCAACTTCCTCTAAAAAGAGGAGAGTAAAAATGATTTACATAACTTACAAATATAACATGAGACAATCTCCTGCAACTAAATCACTAGAACACTTCGAGCAAAGAATATTTGATCGCATACATCAGATCGAGAAAGGATTACTTGAATTACAAATATCTCCTTTGTTTAGGTTTAACAAAAATGAGTTTAGATGGCTCTTGTTTTTGGATGTAGAAACCATCACTAAAATTAGAGAACCCAATAAAGGATTAACATTAAAAACTTTCACAGGTAAAGGCTTACATGTTTTCAATTTTGTTGCTTACAAGATTCGTGATATTGTTAAAACCAGACAAATGTTAAAACAAAATGAATGCATAAAAAATAAGATTGATATAGTAACTACATTAAGAGTAACACCAATGAGATTTTTAGGTTGCTTTTCAACAAAACATAAAATATGGCTACATCCTTATTTAGTTAAACATGATGATTACGAACAAATAAAATATCTTGCTTCCAAACCACCGAGTGTGTATTTGCAAACAAAATTTGCAAAACAAGTTTGCGATTATTTATCCATACCATATAACAAACACGATTTAGATACGTATGCTAGAATAATAGTTGAACCTTTCAAAAAAATTATTAAAAGCGAAAGTAACATTTTGGATATTGTAAATCATATGCTAAATTGTGTACAATAGAGCTCACGCTCTATAGCATGGAGTTTCCTACTTCATCGGAACTATACGCTCCTCCACAGGCATAAGTTCGGGTCGTTCCGACCCTACCACCCTTAAGGCGGGTGAGACCATAAATCAGTAGATTTTTAGCTGCTAATAATTATTGTATACCAAAACTGATTTTGTCAATAGCAATTCATCTCCACCCTATAGAGGATGGGAAACAACTTGCCTAAATTTTAAAACATGAGGAACTTTACCATACCTAGAAACCTATTGAACATATCCTTTAATGTTGTTTATGCAGATAAATTCATTATTTGTAGCCTGGAACCCAGTATTAGTGATGAAGATAGTCTTCTGATTGCAGGATTAGATCACACAGGAATTGTTGTTGATAATAAACGAGTAAAATTTTCCAACTTAGAAAAAGATTTAAGATTGTATACAGGTAGTTATTACTATGTTGTTAAGGATATCATACATGTAAAACGAAAAAATCTAGTTCCATTTTACATTGCAAACCCATTTATGGAGTTTGGAGAATTTAGAATCTTTGGTCCGTTTAGAGTTAATTTAGAAATAACAGAAAACGAAACTGAGGAATATGAAATAGCTAATCTAAAAATAAGTTTTGAAAAGAAATTTAATTTGCTAGAGGTATTAGATACTAACTTTACGGTAAATCAACAAATTGTCTAAATTTTTTGCAATGAAGAAAGTGAAAGTTCCAAAGAGAGAATTTCATAATTTAGATCAATTAATACTCGATTTCATGAATCTACCGTCAATTGACAGAACGAAAAGAATTATGCATTGTATGTATAATGTAAATACATATGATGAAGATACAATAAGAATTGATCCTTATTCGATACCGATGTTTAGACGATTGAAATTTATGTATCCAACGATTAGGGATGAAGTCTTATTAAGAGCAATTCTCTAATTTTTTTGTTCAACAATGCTAAATTTATCAAAATGAAAGAATTACTGAGTATAGCAAAACAATTAGTAGATTTAACAAAAAATGATTCATTTGCAAATCATTTTACTGAATCTGCAGAGAGAGTATCAAAATATTGGATCGAGATCATGCAATTTGCTATTAATAGAAAAAATTTTGATTCTGATGCAGAATGTATTAAGCATCTGCTAACCATCAAAACTTTTGAGGATAGAATTAATGAATTAGATTTTGAAGATGAAGATGTAAACATGAACAAAAGCAAAAATCTGCTATTCGTTGGACCTATTAAAGTATATAGTGTATGCGCTCATCATTATGCTCCCATTATAGGTAATGTCTGGTGCGGATACAAGCCACAAAACAAAATCATTGGCTTATCAAAATTATCGCGTATCGCTAAACTATATGCAAGACAACCCATTGTACAGGAATTATATACTGATGGACTATTTGATTTGCTAAAGCATTTTACTGAATCAGACAGAATAGTTGTAGTAAGTTATATGAGACATTTATGTATGGAGTCTAGAGGAATAAACGATACAAACTCCATAACAATGTACTACAAACATAATTTAGATGATGCGGAATTCCAATCATTACTATCTACAATTAAGTTTGAGAAACCATAACTATTTTGCAAGTAGTCTAAATTTTTTGTTATGAGGTTAAGTAGTTTGTTGAACATCAACATTGATAGAATGATATTATTAGGCGCTCCCGGTATTGGTAAAACATCTGTGATTAAACAGATTGCAACATTAGAATCTGAAAAGAGAAATAAAATATTTGTTGATCTGAATGAAAAATTTTCATCAGATGAGATATTAAAAAATCCAGATAAATACTATGTATACTACAGGATTATTGCTCCGTATTTTAATAATGACATCATAGAATTTCCAAAAATTGCCGATGGATATGTTAAATTATTTCCTGTAGAAGTATTTGAAGTATTACAGAAATGCGAAGGTATACTATTTGTTGATGAGATAACGAATGTTCAAATACCTCATATAAGAACATTGTTCTATTCGTTGCTTGATTCCAAAGAATTGGGTAGTCATATAAAATTGAGTCATTTGAAAATTGTAGCGGCAGGAAACAAAATAGAACATTCAGAAGATGCGGAAACATTACCAAAACCATTGAGAAATAGATTAATAATTGTTAATGTAGAAGTAGATGCTAATGATTGGCTAAAGTGGTATACATCATCTAATTCATTCAATGAACATGTTGCGGCATTCATACATGAAAATCCAGGATATTTGTTATATGATGTTGATCCAAAGTATGATGATGGATATGCTAATTTTGCATCACCAAGAACATGGGAAAGAGTTGGAATATTACTAAATGAAACAAAAGATATTGATACAAAAATTAGGAGAGAATTGCTAGTAGGACTATTAGGACCAATTGTAGCTGATAAGTTTGACTCATTCTTAAAATATAGTGTTGACTATCATAGATTAAAGAATCACTATGAATATTGGAACTCATTACATAGATCACAGAAATTGATGGCAATATTCACCATTGCAGCAAACATTAATAAAGAATGGATTAAATTTCTAATGTGGCTAATTGATCATGAACCAGAGATGGTTAAGATTTGTTTAGATAAGGCTAATACAAAACTAGATGTGAATATAGTTAAAGATCTAACAATGCTTAATGTTCAACTATCAAAAAAGATTTCGCTATTGAGATAAATTGATCATTTTTTGCTTCCAGAACTCTATTAAATACTTCTTTTTAAATATGTGATTTCTGCTAGCATACAATTTCAGAGTATTTTTTATAACTCTCATTGTGTATAATTTGAGACTAAAATATTTACCATCTGTTAGATATGAGATTAGCAATCTATCTTTATAGATTTCAGAGCTCATCATTAATTCCTTTAAGCCAAGCCTGGTAAAATTTGATGCTAATTTATCACCTCCGTAAACAGGCAATATATCCACATCGTCAATATCATAAAAGTTATCATCCTTTGCATATTTGATTTGATAGAATTTTTTTGCTTTCTCATGTTGTTCAAATAATATATGTGCTGATACCTCCTTATGTTGATCTTGCATAACAAAAAATTTAGTGTAATTGTAAAAAAAACTACCATTTTAACTCATTTCTCTTTGCATATGTTTGTGGTTTCTTTTGGAAGAAATCTGTTTTGGTATTGTTTATTGTCCTAAATTGATCAATCCAAGGTAATGGATTTTCTGTTATGTGATATATTGGCTTGAAACCTAGCTGAGTTATCCTCAAGTTAGCCAAATATTTTATGTACTTCTCAATCAAATCATTGTTTATACCCAATATTTGGTTTTGTGTTACATATTGTCCCCATCTAATTTCATGATATGTAGCAAATTTAAAATATTCAACAATCCATTTCTCAAGTTCTTTAAATACATCCGGTTGCTCCTCCTTTAGGCTAAGTATTATATTGCGAAACAATGTAACATGGGTTAACTCATCTCTGTTTATGTATTTTATTTGTTGAACTGTGTTTAACATTTTGTCTTGTCTACCAAGTGTATAGAAGAATGCAAAACCAGAATAGAAGTATAAGCTCTCAAGTACGTAGTTTGCAATAGTAGTCTTAACAAAGTTTTCAATACTTGGATTGAATCTCAAGCTATCATAAATTTCAGCTATAACTTTTATACGTTCCTTCAATACTTCATCTTGTCTCCAGTAGTTGTATATGTCATCTGCTTTGATAGGATCTACAACACTTTCAAGTATTAGTTGATAGGAATATGAATGTAGTGCTTCCTGAAATTCCTGTGCTGTTATAGCCATATGCAATTCTGGAGCGGTTAAATATCTTGTGAATTCTTTCAAATTAACAACTTGAAAACTATCCAAAGCAATTAGAAAGCTTAACACTAATTCATATGCTCGCTTCTCAGCTTCTGATAGTGATTTCTCATATTGTTTTTTGTCATCATTCATAGGTATTTCTTCAGGTATCCAAAAGTTTGTAAATCCCATTGTTCTGTATAAATCATATGCCCAACCATATTTGAGATTGTTCAATTCCATAATGTTAGTTGTATTTCCTCCAATGATGCATCTTGCATCAATATTTCTTTCTCCAAATTCGTTAAATATTTTTGTTGGACTTAAATGCTTTTCCATAGTGATAAATTTAGCACAGGTGTAAAAAAATGTTAAAACTTCATTTTTCTTAATTTCAAAATACACTTCGGATGTACTTCATGCATGTAAAATTGAACAATTTTGTTTTCTTCTAATTCATGTGGAATAAATTTTACTGGAACATAAAACAATTTTGGAGTTATTTGTAATTTAATCACATCTGAATTGTAATGTACGAGATAATTGTTATCATTTTTAAATACGTTAATTTCAATTGATACAGAACCTGGTATTAATTCTTTCACAATGGATGAAATTAAATCGTAATTTAAAATTCCTTCCTTGTCGTATATAAACAGTTCCATGTTTATAAATTTAGATTGGTTGTAAAAAATTTAAACTAATCTAAATAAACTGTAGCTATCATATCTTCCAATCAATATTATATGTTCATCATCTGCATATATGTCGATTACCTCTGGATTAAAATCAAGTATTGTATTTAATGGAACTTCTAATTTTGTTTCTGCATCCAGATATATTTCTGATTCAAAATCAATCGTTGAACATACTATTTTATCATTTTCAATGTTTACATTCAATCCTTTCATAACAGAAATTAATTCATAAACTTTGCTTAGAATACCTGTATCAATTCTATGGTTGTATATATTGTTGGTGTATAGGTTTATAATCTTCTTGAGCAAATCATTTTTATCTTCATTTTTCATTACAGTGAATTTAAACTTTCCAAAATTTGTTTCAATTACTAAATCATTTGAACCATAATTTACATCAATGTTTTTGATTGAATCTTTCTCAAGAATTTGTAGTGGAGCATAATTAACAATTGAACAGTTGGGTAGAAAATCATTTGGTCCGACTAATACAAAATCATTGTTGTAAGCATACATAATATTATCATCAATCGTAATAAAGAATGCTCCAATTTTAGATGCCGTCTTAATTATTTCCTTCATTTTGATAAATTTAGCCTGGTTGCATAAAAAATCATATATCTATATCCAATTCATCAAGTTGATTTTTCTTTTTTGTTTTTTTGTTTATGTCTATATCCTCTGTTGATAATACATCTTCAGTTTTCTGCATATTAGCGAGTATGTCCATTTCTGTTTGACTATCAGAAATATTTTCTTCAAACATATATGGTTTGACTAATATCTCGTATGCACTATTGTTAATTAAATTATCAAGCTGTTCTCTGAACTTTGGATCATTTTTGTATAGAGTTATAACATCTTTTATTAATAAACCTTTGTCTGTAAATGGAAACTTTAATCTTCCTTGTTTTGATTCAATTACATTATAATCAACTAGAAATTGTAATGATGATAGCAAATCAAAGAAACCGTATTTATCAGAGAATGCTATTTTTATGCTCTTTCCACTAGTAAACAATCTGTTCTTTATAATACCAGTTTCGACGAATCTTATTTGAACATTACCTGCTAACTCTTTTGTTTCTTTTGCTATTAGATACAGCATTTGATTTGCTGCATACAGTAATGCAGCTCCACCCGGTATTCTGTATTTACCTTTTATTGTTAACAATCCAGTTGCTCCAAAGGGCGTTAAATTTATATTCTCTTTCATGTGAGCAGTTATAACAACGGTCAGATTATAGTCAATTTTATATCTAAACAGTTTGTTTATTAGTCTGGTTAACAGATTTGCTTTTATACCTAGTGCTATACTATCTGTTAGTGAACTAAATTCTTGTTTCGTTGATAGTGCTGATATGCTATCTATGACTAACAAAGTTTTCTTATCTTGTAATTTTGGTAATAATTCTGATTCAATTGCTTCATCCAATTCTTCTATAGTTGGAGCATATTGTATGAGATCATTCAAATCTAATCCAAATGCTTTAGCTCTTGTTTCTGTTACGGCAATCTCTGTGTCCAAATAGAATATTTGATAACCCTGCTTCTTAAATTGTGATGCAATTTGAATAGATAATTGTGTCTTACCTGCTCCTGGAGTTCCTACAATCAGTACTATTCCTCTTTCTTCTATTCCACCTCCTAATATACTATCCAATACTTTAATTTGGGTTGGAATAATTTTTCTTTCTACAAATCTACCTGTTTTTGTAAACATAAACAAAAATTTAGACTGAGTGCTAAACACTAATTGTTAGTTTATCTCTATCAATATATACAAACAATTTAACATTAATTATTCTATTGTAGATATTAAATGTAAACAAAAGTTCAATGTATACTAAACCAAGTGCTTCCACATGTTCTATGTTTAGTATTTGAAAATCTTGCACAATTTCTTTCAGATACAAATTTATATCATTTACGGATACATTAAGCATATCCAAAACTTTATTTATGCTAAGCGAATGCAGAGCGCTTAATAAATAGACTCTTAATATTTTCTTCAAAATAGATATTCCTGCTATGAAGTATTCTTGATAAAATTTGTGCTTGTGTGTATAAAGATAATCTGTTAACACATCTTCAGCAATTAACTGAGTTGTATTTGTATTCGGATCAATTAAATACTTAAAATCAACATGATCAACTGTTAAAGTTTTTTGTTGTAATCTTGCTTGTAGTAACAGAGCATAGTATATGTAAGACAATAAAATATCTTTATCTCTAAAGTAAGGAAGGTAATTAAAATGAAAGACTTCATGTGTCAAAGAATCATTATCTAGTCTGCGTAAAGCAAATAGGTATTCCTTCTGATTCACTTGAGGATAATGATGCGAAGCATAAACAACAAAACCAGAACCGTAAACTTCCTTATATTCATAGTATAGTTTGTTTAGCCAATCATCTACAATAGGGATTTGTTCTGCATCTAGTTGTTCAGGTAAAACTATAAATGTAATATCATAACCAGTTGTTAATGTTCTGTGCAAGTTATACAATAAATCTTCAAGCTGAATCACCTCAGTTGTATAAGTTAAAGCTTGATCGTCCAAATCATTTATGTTTATATTATTTAAACTTTCCCTATCTATGAAAAATGCATCCGTGATATCTCTGTGATTTGTGTAATCAATCAATCTTAATTGAGATGATAATATCTTTGCTCTTATGTCAAGACCTGCTGGTAAAGTTCTTATTGAGTATGCAATAGTTTGATCATTTATTGATAGTTTGTAGTAGACTACTGTGCTTGTTCTTGTTTCTGGTAGAACATACACATAGAAGGGTAAGTTGTTACTTGCTAACTTCCAAGCAACAAAATAAGAACTGTAGCTATTACTACTAATTATCTCAATGGGAATTTTACTTACTAATTTATTCAAACTATTAATAAAGATTAAATCTTTTGTGTATGCTTTACCCTTAACAAAAATAATAGTTGTTAGAGGATCAAATTTTGGTTCTTCTACTTTTTCCTCTATAAACGTGTTAAGCTGCAAAGCATAAAACATTTATTTGTTAGCTCAAGTCAAAATGCTTTTCACAGAGATGCAAATATACCTTGACTTAAACAATGAAGAGGTTATCACTTTACCTTCATACACTATATATCAATACAGACCTGAGATCATGGCTTTAAGAGAAAAAAATATAATTTATCATGATCAGATAAATGATTACATAAAGTTTAACATACTAATAAATACGAAGAAGAAGTTTATATCCGATTTTGAATTTGTAGATAGATTTTAACAGAATTCAAGCAAGAAGTCTCCATCTTCTGGTAGTTCACTCTAAATCAACGCCAAATCTAAAGACCATGTAGTAATGTAGAAGTTTTGTGTATATGAGATCTAAAACTAATGCTTCACTTCCAAAACATTCAATTAAAATATCGTATGTTTCCTCGTTTATAACATTTTTAAAGTTACGAGTTAATCTTACTATCTCGTTTGATATATATGATTCAAAATCTGCAAAATTACCGACTATTGTATCATTAAATTGTGATAGAGCCAAAGCATTAGCTATACAATAATTTTCTACTATCTCCATACAAATTTGTTTTTTAAAATCGTCATCCATATCTATTTCCAATTCATATTCTTGATCTATATCCTCATCTACAAAATCATTAGTTTTATCTCTCATAAAGATTTTTTTTAGCCAATCAAACATATTCCTAACAGCTGTCGTAAAAAAATAAAAAAACTAACATTTAGCGACGCTGGGGAATAATTTATCACGATAATATAATCCTTTCGGATCCCACGTTGGATTAAAACAAGGAACTGCTGCTACATATCTGAACGATATACTGAACTGAGATAAATCAGTTGCAGATACATCTCCTGCTATAGCATCATTCGGTATTGATTCTGGGTAAACATTGTAGAATATGATTTTCAAATCTATTGCAGATAGGTCTGGGACTAGGTAATAGATTGTTAATCTACCAGACATTTTTGGCGGGTCATAGTATATGGCTTTGCCTGAGAAGTCATCCCAAGTTTTTCTCCAAAGCAAGAAGAAATCTCTAGCAGAAGGTTTTCTTGTTTCCAGAAATTGTAAGTTTATAGTTCCTGGCTCTTCATGCTTAGGAGCAGATATAGCATATCTACCACCATACACTTGTTGCTTTGCATAAGTAGATCTCGGTATCCAGTCTGAAATGGATATGGTTCTAGCAGCTAATTTTACACCAAAATCTTTATCACCACCATATTTTGTTATATAGTTAAATAAATCTCTATTAACCTCTGGAACTATTCTTGGTAATTCTATTACAGCAAATGCAAAATTTGTTGTAGGTATTATGTCTGGTTCTGTTATTGATTTCTTTAATCCTGTCGCACCTGGAACATAAGGCATAAAGAACTTATGCTTTTGAGATCACAATATATCAAATTATTCAACTACTCTAAATTTTAGAGTATGCGTATAATAGTAGATGGACTTTCAAAGATTGGTAAATCATTTCTATTCAATGAACTTATGAAGTATACAAAAAAGACTATATTCATGGAACCCAAATACAATGAATGTGAATTACAAAATTTAACAATAATTGATAGACAGAAAAAATTTATTGAGACATATTCCAAAATTACAAAAAATGCAATGAAATATAATTCATTTGTAATGTATAGAAGTATTGTATCCGTTAATGTTTATAACACTCATTATTTCAAACTTAGATTGAAGGATGATATTGATTATAATAGTATTTTGGATAACATAGCTATTCTACAAAAGTTATCACCATTAGTTATATTTCTTCACTGTTCAGATATTAACATTTTGAAAGACATTTATTACTACATGATTTATAATGTTCCATCAGAAAGCATGTTCTTCAAATCACTAAAATCATTCACAGAGGATAATCTTGAGATAGGTTATGAGTTGATAGAAAGTTACAATAAGTTTATGTTTAGAACTAAAATTTATGATTTAAAGGATTTCTACAATGGTAATGTGGTAGATTCTTTCACAAAGAGAAATGAATCAATTTTGAAAGATATTCTGTTAACGTAGAAGTTTTTTTTGATGATTCAGAGCATACATAAAAACAAACTGCTTACTATAAAATATTTCTTGTAGATCTTATTTGTATTACCACTAAGCACAATTCTAAAGTATGGCCTGGGCTTGGATAGAAAACGGAAATATATTTGTTTCTGATTCAGATGATGTAGTTCCGAAAGATATAGCAATTGAAGTTCCTGATGGAACTCTACCACAAGATTTAACAATTGAAAATGGAAGTATAATTTTCAAAACTGAAGCACAAAAACTAGCAGAAATCAAAGCAGACTTAATTAAATTATTACAAAACAGAGTAACGCGTTATATAACTACATACTATCCTGATTCGAAACAGAGATCTGATGTATCTGACAAGGAAATAGGAGAAGCTTACCTAGCATATAAACAGATCAATATAATACAATTAAGAGCAGATATAGCATCTCAAGTTTTAGCACATTATCCTGATTTTAATACTGCTTTGAACAATATACTAACAGTTTATGACTCAACACAAGATCCTTACATTAATTACTGGCTTACACAATTAATGAAGGTTGCTTTCAGACAATATTTTGTTTACAGAGTTAAACAACAATATTATCAAATGAAACAAAATATTGAAAATGCTACCAGTAAAAATGATTTACCTGCTCCAGATTCATTAACATTTAATGAACCCTGGCCCGAAGGAGTTTAATTTTTGTGAACTATAAAAAACTACTCACTATTAAGTATCTGAGCAATCAAATCTATCAAGCTAGCATCTTTATTCTTTTTTCTTAAATCTATCATCATCTCAATCAATTCAAGTTCATCCTTCTTGTCTAGTAATTGCATAACAGTTTCAATAGGAATATCCTCAATTCTATCAATAACAAACGGTAAAGTTTTGATTGTTTCTTTTGTGAAGTTCTTTCTGTTTTTCCATAATGCAACTATGAATTGTTTGCTGAGTTCAATTCTATTAATACTATAAATTTCGGCTATTGCTTTTGTTAACAGATTATCATCAATTAACTTAACATTTGCTCTCTGCACAATACATCCTTCCAATAGTTGTAGAGCATTTCTCATATTCGGATATGCAGTGTTTATTATTCTCATTAATTGCTGATCATCATATTGTATTTGTTCTTGTTCGCATATATATCTCAATCTATCAAGCATATCATTTTTTTGCATTTCTTCTATTTTTATTTGCACAAATCTAGATCTTAAGGATGGCAATAATCTTTCAGGAAAATTTGTTGTCATTATAAATCTAGCATAAGTATGCTTATCTTCAATTATATTCAATAATGCTGATTGTGCTGCCATTGTTAAGCCGCCCTGTGGTGCACCTACTTCTTCCATGAATACAATCCTAAAATTATCATTTGCAGGCTTAACAGATACAAAAGGAGTAATTTTGTTACGTATAACATCTATGCCTCTGTCATCAGAAGCATTCAATACTAGAGCATTCTTCTCATTGTTTAGAATGTTTTTGATTATTATTCTGGCTATGGTTGTTTTACCTGTTCCTGGTGGACCATACAAAAGCAAATTTGGTATATCCTTGCTATCAATCATTTGTTTTATTTTCTCCTTTACATAATAAGGGAGTACAATATGTTCGAGTGAATCTGGTCTGTATTTCTCAACAAGCAAACCCATAACTATAATTTTAGGTTAGTTGTGAAAATTGCTTGATTATGAATGTTTAGACGCAACAGCTAAATTTAAGATTATGAATATCTCTAGATTGCTGGATAGAAAAAGTAATGGATTTAGCGTATTGGAAAATAACAAGGTATTTTGGAGAACAAACGCATTACTTACGTATAAGAGATGTCCATTATATTTCAAACTATTTATCGTTGATCAGAAAGAACAAAAACTAGACTTACCCAGGAATATAGCTCTAGCTCACGGAATTATTGTTCATAGAGCAGTTGAATTCTTAGTGAGAGCATATCTATTTGGTTTGAATGGAAGCACAAATCAATTACTGCTTGAAGTTATTAATAATACGATAGCTGAGATATTAGAAGAAACAAACAATGTAGAGAATAAAAAGTTATTTAAAGACTCTATAGAGTATGGATATTTAGCTAAGAAAGCATTTCAAGCCATACTAAGTTTAAATCAAAAAATAATAGACGTTGAAAGTGTTTATCTGTTTGAAAATGATAAATTCATATTCAAGTTAACACCAGATCTTATTTTATCAAATGCAATTGTTGATTTAAAAACAACTAGCAAACCATTATCAAATCTATATATTTACGATGATTATAATTGGCAACTAAGTATTTATACCTCTCTATTTAATGTAGAGAAATCATATTTTATCTATGTATCATTTGCTGATATGGATGTAAGGATAGTGGATAATACTGAACAAAAAAATAAGACAGAGGTATTAGAGACTATTAATGAGCTTACAGATAAAATATTAAGATCAGAATACGAACCAAGAAAAAATCATCTATGTAGGTTTTGTAAATATCAAAGCAAATGCAGTTTATTTAACAAATAATTTTTTTGCTTTTATCAGCTAAACTAAATGCAGAAATTCTTTATGATTTCTGGCTTAACTATATACACACTAATACTCATGTTCATATTTGTAGATCTAGTTTATGTCTATAAATCTTTTGCTGTGCATACGTTACAGACAATACCATTATCGTTAGGTGTAGAATTATTAGCAGCATACTTTTCGTTTGTAGCTATCTATTATCGTAAATTAATTCTAAAGATTATTGCTTTATCATTTGGAACATTTGTTTGGTTTTTAGTTATGACTGCAACTACAAAACTATGGACAGATGTCTCTTTACTCTCAGTAGCAATAACTATATTTGTTCCTTTTGCTAACCTTGTTTTACCAAGTATAATTGCTTACATATTGAGTAATACAGAAAACAAACAAGTACAATTGAACCTAGAGTCTGCTAACAATAATAATGAAGAAACATCAAAAGTGGATGCAGAAACACACACTAAAAAGAATAACAATATATCATTTGATGTTATTGCTACAGAACAAAAAATTAAAGCTTTACAGCAGGACAAAGAATTAGTAGCAAAACTAAGTAAACTAAAACCTTTATTATACCGCTACAAAACAATAGAGTTCAATAACGGTTCTATGTATCTTGGTGCTGATAGAAAGCAAGCCAAAAACATCAAACATTTAACCGCAGAAGATATAAAGAAACTAGATGGAGTTAAACTTGTATACAAAAATAAAACCTAGCCAGTACTATTAGATTTTTTTGTTATTTGCTCTGCAATAAATGCTTCCAATTTCTGAATGATAGCATCAAGATATTCATCAACATTGTTTATATTGGTTTCGCTGTTCATAGCAGTTACAATTTTACTTAATTCTTTTTGCAAGAATCTTAACATATACTTTTTCTCTAGATCATTTATTAGTTTCCTATGTAATATCTGTATCAGAGTTACAATATAATCTATTTTTGAGAGCAATATCTCTTTGTATAGTTGCTCATCTATATCATTTACATTGATAGCATTTATATCATCTATATTGGATTGAACTTTATTTATATCTAGCTCTGTATCCAAATCTATTAAACTATCATCATTGTTTTTTAAACTGTTTTCTTGTTCATTTAAACTAAAATCCGTTAAACTTAAATCATTGTTTTTCAAACTGTTTTCATTATTGTTTAAATTTGTGCTTTCTGTTTTATTTCCTTTAGACTCCAAAAAGATGATGATGTTATTTATCTTTTTTATGCTACTATCAAAGCTTTCGTATGAAAACATAAAATGATAGCTACAATATACATTTGATAGCACATACTATAAAATTAAACTTAGTGAATATTTTGCTTTTTTTGTATGCGATATATTTCTTAAATCTTATTGCTTTCTTATCTACTGTTTTTGAATTGCATTGCATTAAAACCTCTAAACAATAGATGTAAGTCTAATATATTTGTTTGCAGAAAACATTTCACATGTATATGATATACTGTTTCTAAATATCTGTTAGCAGAAAGATTCTTTAAATACGATTGCAAATACAGTTGTATTGAAATAAAATGAATTCTATTGCAATAGACAAAAAAAGAAATATTTCTCTGTAAACAGATTATGATCTATAGCATAACAGAATACAGTATTATATGTTTGCGAAAAACAGAAAACAGTTTTCTTTATAATCTGTAGTCACAATAGCTAAATTTCTATTGCAAAGAACAAAAAGTAAAATTTGATTGCATAGAAACTATTGTATCGTTTTGAATCTGATCTGTTAAATGTTTTGTCTTTCTGTTTCAATGTTTGTTATGCAATGCTAAATTATATACTTAGTATATATATTATATACATAACGTATAGAGGATAAATAAGCTATAAACATTGTTACTATATCGGAACGGAATAATAACAATACAGTATACATATTATCTATAACGTTATTACAAAACAGATAGACTATCAGAAAAAAAGATAACAATAATACAGAAGATATTTTGGTTTGGTTGCCCTAGGGCAACCAAACCAAATAACAATTAAACAGAATACAGAATACAGATACTGTATTACAAAACAAAGAGATACTATTGTCAAATCAGTTATACAATATCTGTTAGTATGTTATATACTTATTTGACTTATTATCTATATTTTGTATTCTGTATTTTGAATATTGCTTGTGAGTATATACTGATTTTATATGTGTATCATACATAGCAAATATCGTCTATATACTTACTATATAGTTTAGCTATAGTGTAGCAAAAGTTTTATTCACTACGCCTAAACTTACTTATAGACTGTTCAACAAAACAAAAAGAGGGAGGAAATCTTCAAGTTTCCTTTTGCAGTTCTATATCATTAGTTGCATTTCACATTATTGCAATTATGATATAGTTTGATTACACTTATGCTAAATTTATAGTCCATAGTCTCAGAAAACCAAACAAAAAAAGAGGGAGGATTTATTTTGACAACTCATTGTTTGCAGTTTACATTTAGTTTTATACTGTTTGCATATCTAGATTCCGTTCACTGTAAAGAAAACAAAGAGGGAGGATATCACAAGAAAAGACATAGCTAGTATCGTTAGCAATTTCACTGTACAAAACTCTGAAACATCTATTGTAGTGTTATTGCTTACTGGATTAAGATGTTGTTAGCAGGCAAACTAAATTTATCATTATGACAAACGTAACTAACCAAAAAGCAATTGTACTATTCAGTTCAGGACTAGATTCTGTTGTTAATGTTAGCATATTACAACATATTTACAAGATTGAACCTATATTGTTGTTTATTGATTATGGACAAAAAGCATTAGAAGCTGAATTACAATCTACAAAAAGATTTGCTTCTGCAAATGGATTAAAATTAATCACACATAAAATTAGTGATAGAATACTTGGTTCAAAATTGACAGATGGAAATAGTGATATTGATGTAGATGTATCTGATGGCAGAGAGGCTCCTGTAGATTTAGTTCCCTATAGAAATTTACAATTTGCATTGATAGGAGCACAATATGCTCGCAAATTAAACATTAACATAGTATCATTTGCATTCAATATTAGTGAAATGGGAGCATATCCAGATAACACAGATAGATTTCTTGAAAATTTGAATGAAATGTTTCTTGCTACTACATACTATCCCTATGAGCAACCAATCTTCTTCATAAGTCCAACAATAAGATTCACAAAAACAGAATTGGTAAAGATTGGAACATATCTTGGAGCAGATTTCAAAAATTCAACATCTTGCTATTATCCTATCAACAATTTAGCATGTGGAGTATGTAACTCATGTAGATTTAGAATAGAAGCATTCAAAAGAGCCAAAGTTAAAGATCACATAGATTATGCTATTGAAGTAGATTTTGATTCTCAACCGGTAAGTTATGAAGATGTTAAAATGCTCTTGGATATAGCATTACAGGATAAACAGAAACTAAAAGAGAAACTTGAGAAATTTGGACTTACTTCAGGAGTAAGTCATGTGTAACATAGTCCTATCCTACAGCAACAATTATTTGGAGCCTGATTTAGTTGATTATATGCTTGATATATTGCCAACAAAAGGTAGAGATAATTACAGTGCATTGATTGTTGATGATGATTTTAATGTTAGCTTAATACATAACAAAGATTATGATACATTCAAAACATTAGTTGATTTACATATGCCAACTAAGTTGCTATTACTACATAGTAGAGCAATACCAGAAACAGAAACAAACACATACAATGGACCGAATATTTACACAAACAATAGATTTTATGTAGCACATCATGGAATAATACCAAATGCAGAACAAATAAACAAAAACATTAAGATTGATAGTCAGGCTTTGCTTGATATATATGAGACTATTGATTACGAGAACATTAACAGTTGGTTTATGCAATCAGTAAAAAAATATCCAAGATCAAGTGTAGAAATAGTTTATGATGTAGAAAATGATAAGCTAGTTATTGCAAATACATTTATGCCTCTATATTACACCATTATTGATGATGTATATATATATGTTGCATATAAACCTGATGATAGATTCTGTAGTATGCAACCATATAGTGTTAAGGTTATTGATCTCAAAGAGATTTTAGTTTATACATAGATTTGCTAGAAATCTATTTCCCCTGAAGTATTTTGCGGTATTGCAAGATATCATTCACAGAAAGAAGATTTATAGAGAGATTGGCTAGAGAAGGTTATGTATAAATTGTTATTGCTACAAAATGCATTAGGAGTTGGACTATGTCATACATACGTTTACCTGATGGTAAATTAGCTCATTTATTTATCGATAACAAACAAATAACAGCAAGCATTAACGAATTCGTAAACAACTTAGAAAGAGAATTAATTACAAACAACATTGATAAACTATTCATTATTGGTGTACTAACTGGAGCAATTTACTTTACAATAGATGTAGCATCTGCTTTCAGCAAAATACCTATTGTTTTGGATTTCATCCAAGTAAGCAGTTATGGAAACTCATTCACATCCGGAAACATTAAATTCATTAAAGACGTGAACCACAATGTGAAAGATCAAGTTGTATTGTTGCTTGATGATATAGTGTCAACGGGCAAAACATTGTATTTTGTAACAGAACATTTAAAGAATAAGGGAGCTAAACAAATAGTGACAGCTACATTGCTGTCAAACGTAACTAAAGATAATGTCTACAAGCCAGATTTCAGTCTGTTTAACATAAACAATGAAAGCATCTGGATTATCGGATATGGTTTGGATTATATGGGCATGTATCGCAATTTAAAAGATGTTTACGCTATACAGGTTGAGTAAAATATACTACGCACGTTATCTAAATGTAGAATTGGTCAAATTCGTAAACTATCGTTAGTATCTGATCCATAACAAAAAAATCACTTTAAGATCAAAATAAAAGTCTGTCTAAATTTATTAATATGGACAACGAGAGGTTTATAAAAATTGTTTTCATTGATAATAACATTAACGAATTATTTGTTGATGTTAATAATGAATATGATTGGGAAAAAATCATGAAACATAAAGAGAGTATAGCCAAAATTGAGACAAACAATTGGTCATGGGATCTGCAAACTAACCATGTTGTTTTATTTCAATAGAGAGAGAAATACTTTTTCTCTCTCTTCTTTTTTTACATCATAATTTTTTGCAAATATGAGTAAATTTCGTTTCAACGAGTATTTGACAGCATTGATTATTCGTTGTCATTATAAACAACATTTTTGCTCAACAAGTCTAAAATTTAGTGTATGAATATAGTAAGCACAGTTCTAAACAAACTATTTAACAAATTATTTTCCATTGATGTCACAATCAAGGTATTACCTCATGCTAGAACATTACCCATACCAACATACATGTCAGATGGAGCAGCTGGATTTGATCTGTATGCTGCAATAACAGATCAAATAACAATACCACCATTTGAGACAAGATTAATACCAACAGGTATTATGATTGAATTGCCTAGAGGTTATGAATTACAAATTAGACCTAGAAGCGGATTGGCATTAAACTATAAAGTGACGGTATTAAATAGTCCAGGAACAATAGATTGGGATTACAGAGGAGAAATAAAGGTTATATTGATAAACTTAAGCAATTCACCATTCACAATACAAAGAGGTGACAGAATTGCTCAAGCAGTATTGAGTAGAGTATATAGAGCAAATCTTATTGTTTCCAATGAATTAAGTGAGACAATAAGAAGTGATAAAGGATTTGGGAGCACAGGTATATGATAATAGATGTTATATTGGCTTGCTCTTTAAACTTCTGTGAATTTGACACCTTATTTAAAAAAGTTGCTTATGAGGTCAATATGGATTATAATTTGCTTAAATCCATAGTTTATGTTGAATCAAAATTTAATCTATTTGCTGTCGGTAGCAAATCATATGGATTAGCTCAAATCAATCAATATTGGTTAAAGAAGTACAAAATACCAAAAAAGAAAATTTTTAATCCATATTTGAATGTAAGATTGGGAGCAGAAATTTATTTATATTGCTACGAGAAAACTAAGGACAAATTATTAGCTTTGGATTGCTACAATAAGGGTGAGAATAAAAAATTATCAAGAAAATCGACTTATGTGAAAAAGGTTTTGATTGCTTACAATATGTTTTGATTTTTTTATTGCAACAAACAAAAAAAGCAGCAAAAGAAAAATGCTACAACAAATAACAAATATAGAACAACTACTCCTATATATTGCAACATTATTGTTACAACCTTTTGTTAGCAGATACAATGTTTACGATTTACTTGAAGATGATATCTTTCTTGATAAACTATCTTTTTACACTTATCTGGCTTTTAAGGATATAACTTTGTCTGATGAGGATAAATCTTTAATCAACTACTATATTACAAACAATGATTTCAAAGAACAAATAATTGATATGCTCGAAGATATATCATCAAATAGACTAGATGTTATGCAAAGCTTAGATCAGTTCTATTTGGAAAATAAAGATATTGTAGATAGTATAACAAAACTATTTATAGAGGATTTTGAATCTAGTTACGAAAATACAGAATTGAAACAAGAATCTTTGTCTTTATCATACGTAGAAATGGAAAGCACAAAAACTATTAGCAAAACTAAAACAAATACAATTGCATATAGATTTGTACTGCATAAGCATACAGCCAAAAGAGCTGGTGTACATTTTGATTTTAGAATTGAGTATGCTAAGGATTATGTCTATAGCATAGCATTCAGATACAATCCATTTGAGCAAAGCAAAAGCATGGGTATACCACAACCAATACATGAATCATATTGGATTGACTTTGAAGGAGAGATAAAAGAAGGATATGGAGCAGGCAAAGTAGAAATTGTAGCAAAAGGTTATGCTAAATTCTATCAAACAGACAAAGGAACATTAATAATAGATACTGTAAGCAAAAAATATGGTCAAGTAACATTTGCTATCGTGAAGCTAGATGATAATAAAATAATGGTTGTTAAAACAAAAAAATATAACTCAGAGGAAAATAAAAAGGAGCTAAAAATACCAACAAAAAAAGAGATAGATAAATTACTTAGGTAAATGGTATATTTTTTTACTGTTGTGTGACCATTTGTTTAAAATTCTCTTCCAATAGATTTTCTATGTTCTTTAGATAGTCAAATCTTTTTTGTATTACGTCCAAATTGTATTTGACAATATCTTTAATTTCGTTTGATAAAGTTATCAATGAATCTTGGTACACTGATGCTCTCATTATTTGTTTATTGTTCTCATAATATATTGTCATGGGTCTCAATATAGAGTCTCTTATTGGTTCATACCTAAATTCTTTCAATCCTGTCAGCAATTCTTTGACCACTTCCATTGCATGTAATTGATTTTTATTGTAGTAATACGGTTCATAATTTATGTCAATTTCTATCTTATCAAAATTATGAGCCAATAATATGTATGGACTCCCATATACAAATCCTAGTCCTATGTGCGAATCGTTTACAAATTTTTTGAGAAATGATATTTGTGAATAATCAATATATGGTAGTATAGCATGAGTCATATCATCACCGTCATCCTCAAAATATATCTTCATGTAATAATTGAATAGTCTATCTTCTTTTCCAATCTCAACAAATTTTACGATCAAATTAAACAATGCATTTGTAGCCTGCTCCTGCAGTCCTAGCATGTCTATAAATTTAGACAACTTT